>Ga0209777_10006830_pt1 | contig 12789 bp, 12 predicted proteins | sample FrelakmetHBP12HB_FD_187147 | JGI IMG/M metagenome (GOLD analysis project Ga0209777, IMG submission 187147) | Freshwater lake sediment microbial communities from the University of Notre Dame, USA, for methane emissions studies -HBP12 HB (SPAdes)... | ecosystem: Environmental > Aquatic >...
TCGGCATGGGAATTTTCTATGGCGGTCTTGCACAGATTTTCGCAGGTATTATGGAGTTTAAAAAAGGAAACACGTTTGGAACCACGGCATTTACCTCTTATGGCCTGTTCTGGATTTCCTTGGTAGCTTTATGGGTTTTTCCGAGTCTCACCTTTATTAGCGCAGGTTCAAAAGCAGGGGCGACGGAAGCTGGATTTATGGCGTGGTACTTCTTTATGTGGGGTCTTTTCACGTTCTGTATGTACATCGGTACATTGAAAAAGAACACTGGTATGCAGTTCATCTTCGGATCATTATTCATCTTATTTTTCTTGCTCGCTCTTCGAGACTGGGGATATATCAGTGGTGCATGGATTGGTTACGAGGGAATCATCTGTGGATTGAGCGCATTTTACGTCGCTATTGCCGAAATATTAAATGAAACCTACGGAAAAACAGTGCTTCCTCTTGGAAAACCAATCATAAAATAAATCTAAAGTCTAATCAACTGATACGAGGATGATCCTAATCCGATCTCCTCCCCATATTTTATTTGTTTTAACGGATTTACTTTATTGATTTTTTCAAACACGTTTTCTTTTACCTTGTTGATAAGATCCAATGATGCTTTATCAATCGCCACCGGGTCATCACTCACAAGATATCCAATATCAGGACAAATGATTGGTTCTGCATTCGGATCGCAATCACAGCCTTTTGCAATACGTTTTAATTCATTCAGATACAATACATTTTTCCCTTGCACACATGCTTTTGCTGAGCACGCGAGAAGAAACTGCATGTCTGCATCACGATGCTGCAATGCATTGGTCTTACAATTGTCGACGCAGAGTCCACATCCAAAGCATTCTCCTTTATCATACGTCCATGTATTTTTTTCAACATCGATAGCCTCAAACGGACAAACCTCAGCACAGACACCACAGTAAGTGCATCTGTCTTTCTCATACATGGGACGACTCCCCTGATGGATTTTTATTTTTGTTTCTTTCGTCACCCCACCCATTCCAAAGTTCTTAATTGCACCACCCATACCTGATTGAATATGTCCCTTGACATGTGACAGAGCAAAGATATAAGACGAATTTTTTAAATGCTCTGCGACCTCGTAGGTTCTCCCTTCGATCACGGTTGAGAACCCAGAATCGTCAATGACCACATCACAGCCAACGTTTTTCATGGTGAACCCATGAAGATTCGCGAGTTTCAGGTACTCTTTTTTTGTATGTCGTGCTCCTTGGTACGCAACGGTGGTGTCAAAAAGAAAAGGGTCCGCGTCGGCTTTTTTCAGTTCATCCACTATGCATTTGACTAACTCCGGTTTCACAAAATAAGGATTTTTTTTCTCACCCATATGAAGTTTCAGAGGCACTTTTTTTCCCTCAAAACTCTGAATTGAAAATAATGCAAGCACCTTATGTAATTTCTGTATATCTGTGAAGAAGACGACTTTGGTCATCCAACTTTTTTCTCCCATTTCTTCAACTTTAAAACACTGCCGAGTGATCCCCCATGTTTAATCTCTTCCCGAATGCGATTCTCCTGTTCCTTCACATCGAGAGCTCGATTCGCTATCTCTTGTGCTATCTCTTGCGGCACTACCACGACACCTGAGTCATCGCCGATAATCCAATCACCGGTTCGAACCGTTTGACTCCCACAAGTAATCTCCGCGCCGATTTCCCCAAACCCTTTTGGTTCCCCTGCATTAGGAACAATATATCTGGAGAAGATCGGGAATTTAATTTTCATGAGATCATCATAATCTCTGACTGCACCATCGATGGCCACTCCAGCCAGACCTTTGAGCTTTGCACTCCAGGTCGCGAGTTCACCCCATACCGCTGTTTTCCCCTGGTTCACATCAATAACAAGGACCCATCCTTTGTCTGTCTTATCGATAGCTTCAATAGGTTTTGCCCAATCCCCATCTATTGTTTGCACGGTAAGAGCACGTCCAACCATATGAAAACCTGTGGTAATCGGTCGTATACCCTGTAATGCTCCTTGTTTATGCATCGCATCAGAAATATTAGGAGTGGAGACAAGCATAAACGCTTCATATAACTGTGTTTTATCATATTTTTTAAAAAACTCGGTCTTAATTGATTTCTTCTCAGTAATTCCTTTTTTCATCAGTTTTGTCGCTTCAGAGACATTCTTTGCTTTCGTGATCGCACCGCCAACAATGATAATGCGAGCACCAATGCGTACCATATCATTAACTGTCTCACTATTTAACCCACCTGCAACAGCGATCGGGAGATTTATCTGTTTCACAAGCAATGTAAGAACATGACGTGGGTTTTTCCCGTGCATTTGTTCGTCAATACCAACATGAATGCACAGATAATCAGCACCAAGCCTTTCAAGTTGTTTTGCTCGTTTAATGGTATCTGGGACACCAATAAGATCAATCATGATTTTCACACCATATTTCCGTGCGGATTTCACTGCATCAAGAATCGTACTATCATCAGATGCTGCAAGAAGACAAATAACGTCAGCGCCTGCTTTTGCAGCCATTTCTGTCTCAATAGCACCTGTATCCATTGTTTTCATATCCGCGACTATGGTTTTTCCTGGGAACTGTTCTCGAAGTTGACGAACAATGTCCATGCCTTCGCTTTTGATCAAAGGGGTTCCTGCCTCCAACCAGTCAGCCCCTCCCTTCACCGCATCTTTTGCTATCGCTACAGCTCTATCTGCATTTAGCAAATCTAATGCTACCTGTAAAACCGGTTTCATCAAAAGAAGAATAGGTAGTATTATTTAAAAGAATTAGCATTCAATGCCTCTTTTATAGTTTTCTCCTGTTACTGTAAAAAAGAGGATTTGTACCCAAAAGTTATTATTTCAGTTGTTTTCCTTTTCAAGAGATGGATATTTGTAGTTAGTTAGAGGTAGTAAATGTTTTATTAAACTTAGTTCTAAATAATTTCTATTTTCACAAGAGAACCCAACCACAATCCAGAATTGGTTATAGTAGGTTGTGTATCGACAAATGCAATTCGCAGAGGACCTTTTGTGGTTTCGTTTAACAATACACCATTTTCTTTATATGCGATTATCATGGTAAGGTTTCCAGTCCCGACTTCACCACCGGTTTCGTTAAATATAGTAACATGACCATTCACCTCATCTATCGAGTAATTTAGAGCATATCCATCACTGGCGATTGCATGGAATGTATAGTTAGTAGGCAGAGAGGGAATTGAACTTAAAAGCACATTTACGGTTACACCAGTATAATTATTTGGTCCGGTTATTTTACCAAGTTTATTGATATAACTTCCATACTCGGAAATAGTGCCGAGTGCCGTAAGATTATTGAGTGTGTAATTATAGGATTGTGAACCAACGGTTATTGTTAATAGGGTTTCTTTGGGTTGGGTGTTTGGAGGTTGGGTGTTTGGAGGTTGGTTGTTCTCATTCTCTGATGGCGTTAGTTCTTTCTTTATAAAAGTTGTATAGGCATATATTCCTACAGCTACGATTATCACTACTGCTAATGCTACTACAATATATTTGTTGAATTTATTATTAGAAGTTGCTTCTGCCATGAAACGGTTAAAACATTCGACTCTTTTTAAAAATTCCTATAAATTCACATACACTTTGGGTTGTAGTATAGTTCCCAAATCTATTCCCGATGTCTATTTTTCAAATATGTTCTTTGTATACACTGATTTAAAAAGTAATGCATAGGGGTTCAATGTGGAATTGCTGAACATTTTTCTTTTTTAATTTTATAAAGAAGAAGGTAGGATAGCTCGGCATAGAGATAAGAAATATTTTTACCGATTGTTTGGTTTTTACCAAACGTTTTCTGACAGTATATAAAGAAAGAAAGATATAGTCGTAAATGAGGTAATTCATGTGAATATAGGAACAAAACAATTCATTGCATTGCTCATTGTGGTTTCAACAGTTGTTGTCCTCGCAAAGATTTTTCTGCAGTTCTAATTCATGGTTTTTTTTTAAAAAAAACTTATATATACTACATATTCATAGTACATATGGGGATATTTCCTATGAAGAACACTGTGTTCGTTAAACGAAAACACACTCTTATTATTGGCTCATATTTCGTTTTATTTCTTCTGGTTCCTTTTTCCGGTGCACTTAACACTCACGAATTTAATTCTGTTTCTTTTGAGCTATACCATTATCATACCTATCAAGAAATGACCGACGAGTTGCACTCGTTACAGGTGAATCATTCTGATATCATGACTCTTACTTCCATAGGAAAGACGTATGAAGGCCGGGATCTGTGGATGGTGAAACTCTCCGATAACGTTGTGCAAGAAGAGAAAGAACCTGGTGTTCTCTTTATGGGGGCACATCATGGGAATGAAAAACCAGGGTACGAGGTCTGTCTGTTCTTCATCAAATACATGGTTGAACACTATGACAACAGTAGCACACCTGAGGTACGGAATGCCATGGACACCACGCAAATCTATATCATCCCAATGGTGAATCCCGATGGTGTCGAGGCAGATACACGGAAGAACTGCGCCCCGAACCATGGACCCTTCGGATATAGTAAAACCATTACCTCGTATGGAGTAAATCTCAACAGAAATTATGATGATCCCTGGTTCCTCGCATACATTTTTCCTCTTGAATACAGCCTTCCTTTGATTCTCCTGGACTCAAGCTTTAATTATCGTGGTCCCTATCCGTTCTCCGAAAATGAAACTAAGGCAGTGAAAGCTTTCGCAGAGACACATAACATCTCCATTTCAATTTCGTATCATACGTATGGCGAGTTTATTATCTATCCGTGGATGCATACCACAAAACAAACACCAGATGAGCCAATTTTCCGTTCTGTCGGTGAAAACATCTCGAAAATTAACCATTATGAATTGTTTTTAAAAACAAAGCGCCTCATCCCCCTTTACGGTGGAACTCTTGGCAGCTCAGAAAATTGGTTGTACCGAGCGCGAGGAATTATTGCGTATACGATTGAGCTGTGCAACCAACGTGCACCAACTGACCCAACGGTCATGTACAATGTTTGTATGACACAGACAAAGGTTCATCTGTATCTCTGCCAACGAGCACAAACCATTGCCTCTGAAAAAGCAGCACTACACCATTTATCGGTAGGGTAAATGATTAATTTTTTTCTATTGTCCGATTTTTTTTGAATTTTTAAAAAACTATAAAAAAGTCTATGATATATATGCTGCTCAGAATATGTTTTTCATCATTACAGTGAGAGAATGGGGTCGTTAGTGAGGTGGTGAGGAGATGTGTTTAAAAAGACTATTGCCCCCATTCTCTAATTATATATATTAAATACACAAGTATATAAATTTTTTTATATATTTATTTATCACCTTTAAAAAAAACAGCACACTGCCATAGAAAAAGGAAAAAGAGCGCTTCTATATTATAGTTGTCTCAACTCTTAGACCAGAGCGGATAAAATCACCCCAATAATCGCTTCAGCACAACCATATCATCATTGAAGAGAAAATATGTCTAGTGAACAGATTTTTATAAAAAATCCCCAAGAATACCCAACAATTTATTGTTGGGATGAATTGGGGTCAAACTTTTTGAATTCTACATATAACTATTACTCTGCAGTGAAATCACCGATCTTTGTTTGACCAATATGATCCCCAAAGATACTGTACTCAAAAACATCTTTTCCTTCCTGCTCGAGGATGTATCGCTTTACTGCATCCTGACTGACATGCCCTGCACTGCCACAGTAATATCCTCGTGCCCACAGATGCTCGAACCGTTTCCATCGCTGCGGGTATCCAAGATACGCCAAATCAGGAAACTGCTCACGAAGTTTCATCGATGAAACACCCTTCAACTGTTTCACAATCACATACGGGATGTGAGTAGGTTTCGCGCCAACAAACAGATAGAGATGATCCGGTATGATCTCCAATGCAAGCATCTCCAACCGGAGTGTCTTGGATTCTTCTTCAAGGATTTTCTGCAGCTCTTCTTTAACAGCTCCGGTCAGAACAACCTTTCGATATTTTGGGATCCAGACGATGTGGTAATTGAGGTTGAATTTGCAGTGGAAACCACTTTTCACCACTGCAATCTTAACGTCCAGTCTATATTTGTTTGGATTGAAGTGCGGATATGTGTGTAACATGAAGGATGCTTGTGAGCAAACCATCGCTTCATACTACTCGACCACATAAGGGTCGATAGGTTTTAAGCAGGATGGTTTGCGTTCCTTCATGTTACACTCAAAAACGATCGGGTATCGGATACCCCCATCTTTAGATGGATTCATTTTGGGAGGATGTCATTTGACCAATTTAAGATAAGAGAAGTATTTAATAGCCATACTTGTTTGTGATTTTACCATTCAAAGACTGTGATACCAAACAATTTTATCGAAAGTGATACGACATGACAGAAGTAAAAGTAGAAAATATTGTTGCGTCTACAACATTCGCAGAGAAATTAGATCTAGATGTCATAGCACAATCGTTAGAAAATGCAGAATATGAACCAGAACAGTTCCCAGGATTGGTATATCGGTTAAAAAATCTGAAGACGGCTACACTCCTCTTTAGAAGCGGAGCAGCGAACTGCACAGGTGCAAAAACTATTGAGGATGTAAGGACTACTATCAAAATAATTGCAGAAAAACTAGAAAAAATAGGCGCAAAAATACATAAAAATCCTGAAATTGTCATCCAGAATATTGTTGCCACATCTGATCTGCACGGAGAACTTAATCTGAGCGAAGTTGCTATATCTCTTGGTCTAGAAAATGTGGAATATGAACCTGAACAGTTCCCTGGGCTTGTCTATCGTATCAAAGAACCCAAAGTGGCTATGCTCTTGTTTGGCTCTGGAAAAATAGTCTGTGCAGGTGCAAGAAAGATAGAGGATGTGTTGTTAGCAGTAGAAAAATTATCAAAGGAGCTTTCTTCGTTAGGACTTCTCCGTAAGTAAAGCCCCTTTTTCGTCTTTTATCTCCTATTCATCAGTTTTTTTATGTTTCTTTTTTGTTAAATAAATTTCAATTGAAGATACATTTGATGTTCTCCCTTCCTCATTGGTAATGCTCTCCGTACCAATTTTAATCTCTTTTAGTGTCGCATCGGTAATAAACCTGTTTCTCACAATTTCTGCTGTATCTACTGCTGTACTTATCGACCTACCTCTTGCTTTAATTATGACCTCATCAGAGCCACTACCCTGAAACTGAGTCACTACTGCAAGTACATAGCTCATCGGAGGTTTGTGCCCAACATATATTACGTTTTCATCAGTTCTGCCTTTTTTAGTTGTTCCCGCTTCTTTTGTTTCTTCGCTCATAGTTTTTTCCTCGCTTTAACTACAATGACACAACATCTAGGGCTTTAATAAACTATGAGTATAACCATAAGTCCCTTTGTTGATGAAACATAATAGTCAAGAGTTTGCTTCTGTTGACAGGGAAAAACGAATCTATACAGGGAGGATGGACTCGTATTTGTTAACACCCTTCATGATTTTTCAGGAAATGCAATCAGAAAACCGCCAAATCCTATCATCCAAATAAGGATTGGATAAACGATCATACGTTCCATTCCACCCACGCCCAGTCCAAAGTAGATATTTCCGATGAAGAGTATCAACGCTAACAAGCTCATTAATCCTAGTAGAATGACAATAATGTTGAACGGATATTTCATCAACCTGTATGAGAATATGGCTGATAACCCACTGAAGAGGAATACAAAAAAAGAAGCGAACATGTGCATCGGTTCACTATTCTCTGTAAATATTCCAACGCCCATTGCTGCTACTGCTGCAATAGTGAGTAAAATGGTTATCATCTTAAGGTTGAAGGCGCGTTGTAAATAATAAGTTCCAATAATCGATAGCAATCCTAAGAGGAAGATGGACACGTTAAAAACCATTAAGGATGGTCCAACGCCTAAATCACTTATGTAATTTGTAGATATGCTGTAGCCTGGATACAGTGCCTCCGCCACAATTAGTCCCAGAATAAACTGAGATGCTGCAATGAAAAAAAATACCCCGGCTACTTTTTCGTTTAAATAGATCATCGTGTAAATGAATTTTTTTAAAGTTAATAAAGATTTGTATTCGTTGGATGCTGCTTGGTTAATGATTAAGAATATGATGTTGTTAATTCTATCTAATAAATTGTTATATATGTTTTGTTGAACAACTGTAATAATGGTTAACGCGGGGAGGGAGATTCGAACTCCCGAGGTCTAAGACCAATGGATTAGCAATCCATCGCCGTGCCGGGCTGGGCCATCCCCGCTTTTAGAGTGGGAGATAATAAACCAGACTCATAAAAAGGTTATGTCAAAACAAATCTTAAAATACCTTGTCGTTCTTATCTGTAACAAATGGAGGACTGGACTGAGAAATACCGCCCAAAAACATTACGTGATATCGTTGGTAACGATCGTGCTATCTCTACATTACGCGCCTGGGCTGAACGATGGAATCAAGGAAGGACCCCAGAGAAACGTGCAGCAATTCTTTCAGGGAAACCAGGCACTGGAAAAACCAGCAGTGCATTTGCTCTAGCACATGACCTCAGATGGACAATTCTGGAGCTCAACGCCTCAGACGCACGCAATGAATCAGCCATCAAACGAATCGCTACCGCAGGTGCGGTCAATGAAACCTTTGATAATTTCGGAGGATTCACCTCATCCCACAAAGGAGGACGAAAACTCATCATTCTTGACGAAGCTGACAACCTCTACGAAAAAATCGACAAACCAGAAGCAGGAAGTGAACTTGGGGACAAGGGCGGTAAAAAAGCAATCGTCGAAACTATACAGATAACAAAACAACCAATCATCCTTATTGTCAACGACTATTATGATTTAACCAAAGGCGGCGGAGAGTCACTCAAACAACTCTGCACCGTCATTCAATATTATGATGTGAATGCACATCAGATTGTTGAGTTGTTAAAACGAATATGCAGGGAGGAAAACATTGTTGCGGATATACGATTGTTAAAAACCATCGCTGACCGGTCAAAAGGAGACGTCCGCTCAGCAGTCAACGATCTACAATCGCTCTGCCTAAACCGGAAACAAATCAGCATAGAAGACATTGATGCACTTGGATACCGAGACCGAGAAACCCTTATTTTCGATGCATTACGCGAGGTGTTCAAAACAAAAAGTTTTCAGAGCAGCAGAGACTGCCTGAGAAATATTGATGTACAACCAGAGATGCTCTTACTTTGGATTGGCGAGAATTTACCAAGGGAATACCTGGATGTGGAAGACCTGGTGCGAGGATATGACGCGGTCTCAAAAGCAGACGTGTTTTTCGGTAGGGTTAACAAAGGGAGAAATTATGATCTCTGGTCGTATGCATGCGACATGATGAGCGGAGGTGTTACTGTCGCAAAAACCCATAGCTACGGCAACGCCCAATACGCGTTCCCCACGTATATGAAAGAGATGAAAAGCAATCAATCCCCGCGGATGATACGAGATGGTGTTGTAAAAAAAATCTCAAAACTCAATCATACCTCGGATCGGAAGACAAAAGAAGTGGCACTTCCGTATTTCCAGTCCCTGTTTAGGAACAACACGAGATTTGCCTGTAAAATGATCGAAAGGTTGGATCTCTCAGAAAGCGAAGCAAAATATCTCCTCGGGGAAAAACATCTCCATAAGATGAAAGACATTTTACAATGTGCAGAGAAAGCCGATGAGAAACAAGGGGAAATAGAAATTACTTCTATTGTGAAAAAGAAAAATGAAGAAGAAAAAAAAGAAAGCAGTGATCTTAAACAGCCGAGTATTTTTGATTTTTAATTTATTTTTTTAGATCGTCAAGCTTTTTCATCGTGTCGACCGTCTGCTGCTTGTATTCATCTTTTATCTTATTATAAGTCTCATCAGAAATGGCTTTTCCACGGTACTGTTTTTCCAAGTCTTTTAACAACGAGAGAAGCAATGTCTTTTTCATTGTTAATGTTTCTTCAGATTCAACCACAGCTTTTTTTGTTTTTGACCGTTTCTTCTTTAATAACAATAGCAGTAACGCAATTACAATGATTATAATAACAAAAACCATGACAATAATGGTGATATTTAAGGGAGCTTCCGTTGGTTTGTATAAACGTATCTGCAGATCATTGCTCACATCAGATCTGTACAAGAGATGATTCCCTTGAAAGAGATTTAACTCCGTGTTTCCATCATTATAAATAACCGAAAGAGAGGTGGTATCGTACAAGAGCGTTTGGTCGAAGTATTGTTCTGTGACAGGGAGGAAATAGGTTAGTTCAATGGTGAGTGATTTCCCGTTTTCTATCGTCAGGTTTGCTGCAGTTAGGTTACATGTTCTTATATTCCCGTTAATAAAGGGGGTGAATTCTTTTCCTGAATTTTTCTCGACAATTGTGGTATCTTGTGCGTTTTGTTGTATCCAAAAGCGAAGTGAGGTAGTATTTTCTCCTCCGTTGTTCATTACCGTAATGGTTTCATCCACTTGTAAGCCTTTCGCCGCAAGGGAAATCTCGACACGCTCTTCGTTAATAATAATGCTGGAATCATCTGCACTCACGCAGGGGTAAAGGGCGATGATTACTAGCATACCGATCAGCAGTATTACTCCTGTCTTCTTCATATGAATTCTCCGTTACCATGTGATTCTTGTTTATGTAGTTTTCGATTTTGTGTTGTTCAGAGTGATGAACAACAGAGGGTACACTACCTCTGGTCTTCTTCGGTGGTTTTTTTGCTAGTATCGATGGTCTAAAACATGTTCAGAACCATTAAATAGAAAAAGAAGCTACTCCCCATCAGCATACGAAAAGGGAAAGAGAACCATGACGATTGGAATTGTCTATTATTCAAAAACCGGGAACACCCGAGCTGCAGCGCACCTGCTTGCTGAAAAACTTAGGAAACAAAACTCATCTGTTGATCTGATTGAAATTGAGGTGGCCAAACAGCCAGGGTTTTTTACCGCTGGGCGAGCCGCGATGAAAGAAAAGGAGTTACCCATTAAAAATCCCAATGCCGATTTAGGGAAATACGAAACATTGATCGTTGGATCGCCGACCTGGGCGAATTGCTGTTCACCATTCATTAAGACATTCTTTTCTTCAGCTAAGAATATAAAAGGGAAGAATGCCGTGTTGTTTATTACCGGTGCTGGTAAACCAGATCCCCAGGGGAGACCAAGAGAAATGATGCAACAAAGTCTTACAAATTTTGGTATAAAAACTTCTGATGTGTTCCTTGGTCTACAGATGAATAAAGGAATAATAAAAGATGGAGAACATCAGATTGATAGCTATTTGCAGTCAATACTATCTCTATAGTTTGTTGTTCCCTTAAAAAAATATCTGATTACATTGATCGTAACCGACGAATCCGCTCATCAATAGGGGGATGTGTCGACCAGATAGAATCACGAAGTGCTCTTTTGAAAGGGTTCACGATGTACAGCGGTGCAACCGTTTTAGAGCCTTTCGGGTCATCAGGGATGTCTTCTTTTATTTTCTCAAGAGCTTCGGCAAGTCCCTCAGGGTTTCGTGTCAGATACGCTCCATCGGCATCAGCAAGATATTCTCGTTTCCTTGAAATCGCAAGGTAGGTGAGTCGAGAGAAAATTGGTGCAAGCACAATGAAAATAATCGCGACGATTAAGATGATTACACCACCGCTGTCTCTCCTATTACCTCGACTACCTCCGCTCCAGAACAGCATCCGTAAAGCTATTTCTGCAAGTAACGCTATCGCACCGACCACGCCGACAGTGACGGTCATGACGAGAATATCGCGGTTCATAATGTGACTCATTTCATGGCCAATCACACCTTCAAGTTGTTCAGAATTCAATTTCTGTATCGCACCTGTTGTCGCACAGATAATTGCATCATCAGGTTTATGCCCCGTGGCAAATGCGTTGATATCATGGGAATCCTGAACATAGACTTTCGGCGTAGGCAACCCAGCGGCAAGCGACATCTCCTCGACTTTATAAATAAGGAGTTTTTCCTCTCGATTCTCCGGGTTTGCTGGTCTTGCTGCCGAAGCTGCAATAACACTTTGCACGGAAAATGAATATGTGATAAAAATATAAAACAACGAGACAGGCAGCGCGATTGCCATGGTGAAAATTGGTGGTGCATTTAAGATATACCCTATTGCAAAGATCACAGAAAAAAGAAGAATGATCATGAACATACAGATAACAACGGTGTCCCGTTTGTTTTTCCGTATCTGATCCTCTACGAGCCGTGGTTGTTTTTCCATAATATCAAACGATTACCTGGACTTTAGAATGATACCTTCGGTACTTCTTTTGATGCCTCAGGAATTTGAAGCATTTCTCGTACTTTCCGTCCCATTCTATGGGCAAAGAAATTTCCAGGGAACGTCTCGATGGTGTTATTATAGAGCAGCACAGAGTCATTGTAATGCTGCCGTGAATACGCGATTTTATCCTCAGTATGAGTCAGTTCATCTTGTAATTGTAAAAAGTTCTGGTTCGCCTTGAGATCAGGATAGTTTTCCGCCACTGCAAATAAGGTTTTTAACGCACCGGTTAGCATGTTGTTCGCATCATTGCTTTCCTGTGGTGTTTTAGCACTCATAATAGCGGCCCGGGCGTTGGTCACACTCTCCATAGTGCCCCGTTCATGTTTCATGTAGCCTTTGACGGTTTCCATAAGGTTTGGGATAAGATCCGCCCGTCGTTTCATCTGGACATCGATTTGTGCCCAAGCGTTATCAATCTGGTTTTCGGTTCTAATAATCCTGTTGTAAATACCCCAGAAGA
>Ga0209777_10006831_pt1 | contig 12787 bp, 7 predicted proteins | sample FrelakmetHBP12HB_FD_187147 | JGI IMG/M metagenome (GOLD analysis project Ga0209777, IMG submission 187147) | Freshwater lake sediment microbial communities from the University of Notre Dame, USA, for methane emissions studies -HBP12 HB (SPAdes)... | ecosystem: Environmental > Aquatic >...
CCTGTGCGTGTGCTTCGTGGCGGCCAAGTTCCGGGCGGAGTGCGGCACGCCCTACGGCTACTTCGGCCCGTGGAACGCGGCCCTGTTCCTCTTCTTCATCGGCGGCGTCTCGCTCTTCGGCTCGGGGACGATCCTCGTGGCCCTGACGGCATCGTTCTTCCTGTGCGAGACGGTGTTCTTCCTGATCCCCGGGGCCCAGTTCGAGCTGATCGAACTGGGGCGGCGCCTCAAGGTGGTGCCGCGCCACATCCTCTATGTGGCCCTGCTGGGCGTCCTCGGCGGCATGTTCTTCGGCGGATGGGTCTTCCTCTCGAACGCCTACTCGGTGGGCGGCGAAACGGTCCGCTACAACTGGGCCTTCGAGTACAAGCCGTGGTACTACTTCGTGTACAACACCGAGATGGCCGGGGCGACGCGAAAGTACATCGGCGAACAGGATGCCTCGTTAGCCGCCCCGCTTGCGGGGCGCGGCCTTGAAGAATCCAAACCAGGCCCAGCCAAGCCCGCCGAAGCCCAGAATGGCGTCGAGCCCGCGACCTACGGCTATCTCGTCGGCGCCGCCGTCACAGTCGTCCTGACGGTCCTCCGCCAGGTCTACGCGGGCTTCTGGTTCCATCCGATGGGCTTCATCGTCGGCATGACGCGGATGATGGACTATGTCTGGGGGAGCATCCTGGCGGCGCTGGTGATCCGGTTCGTCGTGCTCAAGCTGGGGGGCGCGGCCACCATTCGCCACCGGCTCCAGCCGTTCTTCATCGGTGTCTTTATCGGCGGGATCGTGGCGGCCGTCGTGTTCGGCGTCGTCGCCGGGTACCTGTATCACATTGATGTAGCCCGATTCTTCGGGACGGGCGAGGACAGCATTCCGTGAGCCCCGCGGACCGCGCCATTCTGGCCTCGAAGCTGGCGACGGGCGCCCTCTTTGCCGCGCTGGCCGTCGGGGCGGCCCTCCTCTTCCTCACGGCGTTTGCGCCGAAGGCCCATCCGCCCAAGCTCGCGCCGATGGAGGGCTACGACCTGGCGGCGATGCGGGCGGCCGTCGCGCCCGAGCGGGTCCGCGCCCGGACGGATGAAATCGTCGCGCTCGGGTCGCGGTTCCTCGGCCAGCCCGGGTTCTACAAGGCCGCCGACTATGTCCGCGGCGCCTACAAGGCGGCGGGCCTCGAGATCTCGGAGATGCCGGTCCGGTCGGCCGCGCCGCGGACGCTCTGCCGCGAGATCCTGTCGGAGTCCGGCGCGCCGCTGGCGGGCGTCGAGATCTACCCGTTCTTCCCGAACCATTTCCAGCCGATGAACACGCCCGAGGAGGGCCTCACGGGGCGGATCGTCCTCGTGAGCGACGAAGTCCTGGCGAAGGGCGTCCGGTTCGACGACGCGATCGCCCTCGTGGACACGGCCCGCCCGCCGACGCAGTTCCTCTTCAACTGGGTCAAGTACGCCCAGCTCGGGTTCCGGGCGGTCATCGTGGCCAGCCGCACGGGCCTCGACGCCATGCCCTGGGACACGCTGGCGCCGGCCTCGCCCGGCGACGTGCTCATGGTGTCGAGCGTGGCGGTCAACTACGTCCGCCTCGCCGCCACGGAAGGCATCTTCGCGCACGTCGGCGAGACGGTCCGCCTCAAGGTCCGCACCGAGTACCACGATACCGAGAATGCCGTGATTATTGGCATTCTCAGATCGCAGACTGTCGATGAAGACCGCCTGGGCCATGTGGCACCGCCGCCCTCGGCGGTGCAGTCCCGGCAGCAAGGTCTGCTGCCCGCACAGGGCGCTCCGCCGGGGGCGGCGGAGCCACAGGGTTCTCCGCCGGGGGCGGCGGAGCCACAAGAGGCCCGCGAGGCCCTCGTCGTCACGGCGGCCTACGACGCCTGCTCGATCCTGCCGGACCTCGCGCCGGGGACGCTCCAGGCGGTGCCGCTGGCCGAACAGCTTGCCCTGCTCGACGGCCTCAAATCCTACGCCGGGTCGCTGAAGCGCGACGTGGTCTTCGTGGCCCACGGCAGCCGCGTGATGGCCCACGACGGCCTCGTCCGCCTGGTGGGCGCGCTCGGGTCGGCCCTCGACCGGGAGAAGCCGTACCGCGACATCGCCGCGCGGCTGGCGACGGACCGCGAGGCGGCGGCGCGGATCGAGGCCGTCCTGGCGAAGTTCGACGCGCCGGAGTTTTTCGTCGACGCGCCGGCGACCCTGGCGGCCGTCGATTCGCTCGACCCGGCGGCGCGCAGCTTCTTCGAGGAGCAGGTCCGGTACGTCCTCAACACGCTGATCTGCGAGGCCGGCGAGCGCCAGCTTCAGGCGCGCCTCCGGTTCCTCCGCGAAGCGAAGGAGGACCTCCAAGGGCCGTCCTTCAATGCCTTCATGAAGGAGAAGGAGGTCTACAACGAGGCCGTGTCGGTCTCGGGGTACCCGCTCGAGAAGCTCCTCGGATCGCGCCGCAAATTCGTCGAGGACTGGCGCGTGCGCGAGCGGACGATCGCGCGCCTGAAGGGCCTCGCCGCGTATCACCGCGGGAGAATCACCGAGCTGGACGCGGCCGCCAGGATCAACCGTCTGATGGCGGCCTACCGGAACCTCGTCGTCGTCTCGCCAAACCTCCTGCCCGCCGACGCCAAGGCGACGAAGGGCGAGGCGATGAGCTTTTTCATGGGCGAGGGCATCGAGTACTGGGTCCCGTACCAGTACCCGGTGATGAGCAACCTGCTGCTGGCGGTGACGCAGCGGGCCAAGCCGCCCGAGGGGTTCGCGTTCCAGCCGTTCGGCGACCGGCACGAAGGGAACATGACCTCGGCGATCCGGAGCATGCCGCTGGACGCCAAGTTCTGGAACCGGCAATCGTACCCGGCGTTCGCCCTGGTGAACACGGACCGCGTCGATTCGTACGCCGCGTTCAGTTGGCCCGTCGAGCGGCCATACATGCGCGACATGGCGACGATCCGGACCTCGCTCGACATGATGGGCCGCGCCGTCCTCGCGCTCGGGTTCGGGAACGGGGCGTTCAAGCCGCCGATCTTCTCGCAGGCCGCGCGGCACTACGGTGGCCACGTGTTCGTCGCCGGCGTCGGCACGGCCATCGTGCCGAACTATCCCCTGGCCGGGGCCCTCGTCGGCTGCAAGCCCGTCGTGAGCGGCGCGTTCGAGAAGCCCGGCTATGTCCGGTTCCTCTCCTGGTTCGCCGATCCGTACGGCCACTACGAAATGATGAACTCGACGGCCGACGTCATGCCCGACTGGTCCCCGGACTACTCGCCGGAGGCCGTGGGCTACGGCCCCTCGGGCCTCATCACCCACATGAAGGACGAGGGGCCGCAGGGCCAGGCCACGTATAAGTCCATGAGGATATCATCCTGGGGCACGGACTTCGATAACGTCAACATCGTGACGTTCCGGGCGGCGCCCGTCGCGATCCTCGACCTCATCAACCCGCAGACGATGCGGGCCTACGCCGGGGTCGAATTCATCACGCGCGACGGCCTGGCCGAGATGGCGCGGCACAACACGTACGCCGGGGTCAATGGCCTCCTGGACCAGTTCGTCGAGCCGGACCGATTCTTCTACCTGGAGCTCAAGGCGGGGTCGCCCGAGAACGAACTCGTGCAGACGATCCGCGCGTTCGTCCTGGGCGTCGACGACGCTTGGCTCCGGGACGAGGCGGCGAAGAACGGTGTGGCTCCGCCGCCCCCGGCGGAGCAGAACGGCAGGCAGACACCCGCACCGCCGAGGGCGGCGGTGCCACATGGCGCCGCCGACGACCGCCGCGAGATCGACGGACGCGGGTACCTGGCCGCCGATGTGCCGATCCTCCAGGACGTGCCGTCGCGGGTCGCCCGGTCGATGACCTATGTCAACGGGAAGCGCCTCGCGCGCCTGCGGCAATACCACATGGCCGATGCCCGGACCGAGGAGTTCCACGAGAAGAGCGAGAAACTCCTCGCGGAAAGTGCCGCGCCGAACGTTTCGAAGCACGAGGCGTCGCTCCTGGCCCGCGAGGCCGTCACCTACGCCACGCTCAACCATCCGGTCCTCAGGCAATCGATCGCCGAGGCCGTCATCGGCGTCGTCTGGTACCTGGGCCTCCTCGTGCCGTTCGTCTTTTTCCTCGAGCGGCTCCTCTTCGGATTCACCGACATCCGCCGGCAGCTCCTGGCCCAGGCGGCGATCTTCCTCGTGATCTTCAGCCTCCTATGGACTCTGCACCCGGCGTTCTCGATGATCCGGTCGTCGCTGATGATCCTCCTGGGGTTCGTCATCCTGCTCATCTCGAGCGGCATCACCGTGCTCTTCTGGGGCAAGTTCCAGGAGAACCTGGAGCAGCTCAAGATGCGCCGCGGCCAGGTCACGGCGGCCGAGGTCAACACGCTCGGCGTCGTCGGCACGGCGTTCATGCTCGGCCTCAACAACATGCACCGGCGGAAGGTGCGGACCGGCCTCACGTGCCTGACGCTCGTCCTCATCACGTTCGCCATGATCTGCTTCACGTCGATCCAGACGGACCTCGTCGACAAGGCCACGCCGGTCGGCAAGGCCCCGTACCAGGGGTTCGTCGTCAAGCGCGAGCGGATGGCGCCGATCACCGGCGTCGAGGAGTATGGCCTCCAGACCGCCTACGCCGACCGGTTCAAGGTGGCCTCGCGCTCGATGCTCGTCGGCGAGCAGACGTGGGAACGCGAGGTCTTCAACCCCGAACTGACGCTGGTCTACGACCCGGCCCAGCAGGCCGGCGGCGCCTCGTTAGCCGCCCCGCTTGCGGGGCGCGTGTCCGCCTCGCCGCTCGGCGCCGGCGCGACCGCACGCAAGGCCATGTGCGACTCGCTCCTGATGCTCAGTTGGGACGAGCCGCTGCGCGGCCAGATCCGCTTCGTGACGAAGCCGTGCTGGTTCGAGAAACCGGCCTCGTTAGCCGCCCCGCTTGCGGGGCGCGAGGACGCAAACACGCGCCCCGCAAGCGGGGCGGCTAACGAGGCGCCGGCCAGCGCCCCGGCTGCGGCCCCCGCCGAGCCGCCGCCGATCCCGATCATGATCTCCGACGCGACCGCCCGCGAACTCAACATCTCCGCGCAGGCCGTCGACGCGGGTGCCGTGACCGTAATGATGAATGGCCGCGCGTTCAGGGTCCTGGCGATTTTCCAGGGCGAATCGCTCGACCAGGTCCGCGACCTCGACGGCAAGCCGATCGTCCCGTTCGACGTCGAGGGGATGAAGACCGTCCGCAAGACCAAGGCCAACGAGGTGATCGCCGAGGACGAGGACCCGCGGATCGCCGGCGACCGGATCGTCCTCGCGCCGCCGGCCAACCTCGGCTTCGACGTGCCGCACGGCTTCTGGCGGATGACGTCGGTCGCCGTCGAGATGGGCGGACTCAACTACAAGGACGCCCGGGCCTGGATCGACCGCCACCTCGAGCAGACCGGCCAGCCCACGTATTACGGCCTCGACGGCGTCGCCTACTACGGGAAGCGCACGCGCGAGTCGTCCTTCGCGGGCGGCCTGGAACTCGTGATACCCCTCATCATCGCGGGCCTCACGGTCCTGGCGACGATGCGCGGCAGCGTCTACGAGCGGCAGAACGAGATCTTCGTCTACAACGCCCTCGGCATCGCCCCGCGGTTCGTCTTTGCCATGTTCTTCGCCGAGGCGTTCGTCTACGCCGTCGTCGGGTCGGTCCTCGGCTACGTCCTCAGCCAGGGGACCGGGCGGGTCCTTACCGACCTCGGCTGGACCGGCGGCCTCGCCATGACCTTTACGAGCATCCGGACGATCTACGCGTCGCTCCTCATCATGGGCGCGGTCTTCCTCTCGACGTACTTCCCGGCCCGGACCGCGATGCAGATTTCGATGCCCGCCGAGGACGCCGGCTGGAAGCTCAAGGACCCGGAAGGGGACGAGCTGGCGTTCGATCTGCCGTTCACGTTCAACCAGCGGGACCGGATCGCGATCCTGGCGTTCTTCCACCGCTTCTTCCAGGACCACGGCGAAGGCGGCGGCGGGCCGTTTTTCGCGGGCGCTCCGGAGTGCGGCGTCCGGGAGGCGGCCGAGGCGCGTTTCGTTCCCGGGATCCAAACGGTCGTCTGGCTGAAGCCGTTCGACCTCGGCGTGTCGCAGCGCCTGGCGATCTCCCTGCCTCCCGATCCCGAGACGAGGGAATTCATCGCGCGGATCCAGTTGACGCGCCTCTCCGGGACGCACGAGGCGTGGATGCGGCTGAACCACCGGTTCGTCGGGCGGCTTCGCCGGCATTTCCTCTATTGGCGTGCCGTCGGCCCCGACGAGCGGGCCGAGATGTTCGATGAGGCAAAATCGATGCTTGAATCACATTTCGCCGCCCCGCTTGCGGGGCGCTCGACGTCGACATAAGGGCAAAAGCAGCACATAACATGGCACAAACTCGACATCTCGACAAGGACCTCGAGGTCTACCGCAACCTCCTCGAGGAGCCGAAGGAATTCCGTGACGGCTTCGGCTGGTCGACCGTCGCCGGCATCTTCTTCTGCGGCCTCGTCATGCTCCCGGGGTCGATCTACCTCGGCCTCATGACGGGCGGCTCGATGGGCGCCGCGTCGACCTGGGTCACGCTGATCCTCTTCAACGAGGTCGCCCGCCGGGCCCTGAAGCCCCTCTCGAAGCAGCATCTCGTCGTCCTCCTGCACGCCGCCGGCATCATGCTCGCGGCCAGCGTCCTTTTCCCCGGCGGGCCGCTCGGGCCGCTCGTCTACCGGGCGTACCTCGTGACCGGCGAGATGGTCCGCGACGCGGGGATGCGCGAGAGCTTCCCGACGTGGTGGGTCCCGTCGCCCGACTCGCCTGCCGTCCAGACGCGGAACCTGCTGCACGCCGACTGGATGGTGCCGATCGCCCTGGTGTTCGTCCTCATGGTCCTCGGCACGGTGCGGCGCTACACGCTCGGCTACTTCTTCTTCCGCCTGACGAGCGACATCGAGCGCCTGCCGTTCCCCCTGGCGCCGATCACGGCCCAGGGCGCCATGGCCCTGGCCGAGACCGACAAGCGCCCCGAGGGCGAATCGGCCGCCGGCGCGGGCGCCGAAGGGCAGGGCGGCGACCGCCTCGCCCAGATGAAGTCCATCGTGCGGCGACTGGTCACGATCGGCGGACGCAAGCGCGCCGCCGCTGCTGCGGAAGGGGTCAGGAGCCCTGAAAGCGTAAGGCTCCTGACCCCTTCAGGGCTCCTGGCCCCTTCAGCGAAGCGCGAATACTCGAAGTGGAGCCTCTTCTCCCTCGGCGCCGCCATCGGCATCGCGTTCGGGTTTCTCCAGGTCGGCGTGCCGGCGCTCACGGGCCTCGTCTTTCAGAAGCCCGTGTTCATTTTGCCACAGCCTTTCGTCGAGACGACGACGCTCACCGAGCGGGTCCTGCCCGCCACGGCCACGGGCCTCACGCTCGACCTGGGCATCGTCGGCCTCGGCATGGTCCTGCCGTTCTGGGCGGTCGTCGGCACTTTTCTCGCCATCATTGCCACGATGCTCGTGAACCCCGTCCTCCACCACTACGGCATCCTCACGCGATGGCAGCCGGGGATGGACACGGTCAATACGACGTTCGCCAACAGCGTCGATTTCTGGATGAGCGTCGGCATCGGGGCGGGCCTCGGGATCGCCCTCGTCTCGATCTTCGCGATGGTCCGGGACCTGCGCGGCAAGCTCCGCGAAGTCCGGGCCAAGCGCGAGGCCGGGGGGAAGCGCCAGGATTTGTGGGCGGTCGACAAGCCCGGGCGCGGCGACTACCCGATGTGGATCGCCCTGGCGGCCTACGTCCTCGCGGGGGCGGTCGTCATCGTCCTGTGCAACCGGCTGGTCCCGCAATTTCCGCTGGCGTTCCTCATCCTCTTTACGTTTGTCTATAACCCGTTCGTCTCCTACGTCAACGCGCGCCTGCTCGGCATCTCGGGCCAGCAGGTCGACATCCCGTTCGTCAAGGAGACCTCGTTCATCCTTTCCGGGGCCAAGGGCGTCGAGATCTGGCTCGCGCCGATCCCGATCGAGAACTACGGGTCGATGGCCCAGTCGTTCCGCGTCAACGAGCTGACCGGCGTCAGCTTCCGCTCGCTGATCAAGGCGGAACTGGTGGCCCTGCCGGTCCTCTTCATCCTGTCGCTCGCGTTCTGGGCGTTCATCTGGAGGTCGGGCCCGGTGCCCTCCGACGCCTACCCGGCCGCGCAGATCAACTGGGAGCTCCAGACGAAGACGGACGTGCTCCTCTTGTCCTCGACGCACATTCCCCCCGGCGAAGCCGCCGGCACGCGGAGCATCGAGGACTCCGAGTTCATGAAGGCGATCCATCCGAAGGCGATCGGCGGGGGCCTCCTGTTCACCGTGGCCCTCTTCGCCCTGATCGAGATGCTCGGCCTTCCGACGCTGCTCCTCTACGGGATCATCCGCGGCATGGGCCAGTTGCCGCACTACATGCTCCTGGAGATCGTCGGCGGACTCCTCGGCCGCTATTACTTCCAGAAGAGATTCGGCCAGGAAAACTTTCTCCGTATGGCCCCGACGATCCTGGCGGGCTATTTTACCGGCGTTGGCCTGATAGCGATGGCGACGCTGGCGCTGAAGCTGATGAGCGAGGCGGTATCGTCAGCGCCGTTCTAGAAAGGAAGTTGGCTGTGGAATCCATGAAGGGACGCAGGGACAAAGGGACGGAGGGACGAAGGACTTCAACGGCGCGCTCCGTTGACTTCCTTCGTCCCTTCGTCCCTCCGTCCCTTCGTCCCTGCCGTTCCTCAGTCACTCAGTCACTCAGTTACTCAGTCACTCTCCTATGATCAAGAGCCAAATCAAGCTGCCGCTGTCTGTGGCCCTGAACGTCGTCCTCCAGGGCATCCGGATCCGCTTCGGCCGGTCCCTGGTGACCCTGGCGGGCGTGGCCCTGGGCATCGCGTTCCTGATGTCGGCCCTGGCCGGGCAGGTCTTCACGAAGGGCGTGGGCCGCGAGGAGTTCCTGCGCCTGGAGGTCCAGCGGCGGTACTCGTTCCTCACGGCCGAGACGGGGCCGCTCCGCGACCGCGTGCTGGGGATCGTCCAGGTCGGCCCGCTCGACCCGATCGAGGCGCGGCTCCTCGACCGCCTGGCCCGCGACGGCGTCGCGCGGTTCCAGTGGGCGGCCTGTGTGGCACCGCCGCCCTCGGCGGTGCAGAACGGCAGGGAGACACCCGCACCGCCGAGGGCGGCGGTGCCACAATCGCCTGGCCGCGTGGCCGTGGCCGGAGCGACCGTTGTCCCTGTCGGCCTCGACTCGGTCGCCGCGGACTCCAGCGCCGTCCTCGTCCTCGGCCGAGGCCCCGTCCCGGCGGCCGATTGGCCGGCGGTCCTGCGGGCCGCGCGCCAGAAGGTCGTCGCCCTGTCGCGGAGCGGCCAGCGCCTCGAGGCGGCCCCGGGCTTTACCGTGGCCACCCTGGAGCGCCAACCGAAAGAGGACGAGGTTCGCCGCCAGGCCGAGGAGCAGGGCCGCCAGCGGTTCCGCGCGGCCTGGGTGGTCGTCCTCTCACTCCTCGTCACGGTGATCTGCATCGCCAACGCGATGCTCATGTCCGTGACCGAGCGGTTCAAGGAGATCGGCACGATGAAGTGCCTCGGGGCCCTGTCGTCGTTCATCCGGCGGATCTTCCTGATCGAGTCGGCCCTGATCGGCATCGTCGGCTCGGTGATCGGGGTGCTCGTCGGGATCCTGTTCACGCTCGTCATGTACGCCGCCGCCTACGGGGCGCCCCTGGCCCTCGCGTCGATGGACCTGGGGTGGATCGCCCTGTACTCGGCCATTTCGCTCGTGGCGGGCCTGGCGCTCTCGATCGTGGCGGCGATCTACCCGGCGAGCGTGGCGTCAAGGATGGTGCCGGCGACGGCGTTAAGATCCAACATATAGGCGGTTAGCGCTGCAACGCTATGAAGCCAATGTGGCCTTGGGTTTCCAGCCCGTAGGGCTGAGACGTAAGAGCCCAGGGCAACGCCCTGGGCAAACGGGCATGGCAGGAAGCGCTCAAGCCCTGAAAGGGCGTTACGGGTCGTGCCGCCCTTTCAGGGCTGAACAACAACGGAAGGGGCCGGAGGCGGCGGGATCCGATTTCCCAGGGCGTTGCCCTGGGTTGTTACGTTCCAGCCTTTCAGGCTGACGGATGTCGTGCAACCGCCGGTTCATAGCGTTGTAGTGCTGCACATGGAGCACTCTCATGCTTGTCGAAGTTGATGGCTGCGTCTATGACAAGGAGCAGCTGGCTAGGTCCCATGGTCATGGGGACCTTGATCCAGTTGCTCGGGAGGCATTTGTCAATCACGTACACATCGGTGGCCCCGAACGAAGCAAACGTGCAGAGGAGATCATTGCCCATTGGTCTGCGGAGTTCCGCTCCAGGTGGCCGGGTCTAGTATTCCGCATCTACCGGCAGGTTGACCGGGATGAGGTCGTTGTCCGGTTTCACACGGTTCGGGACGGCGTGCCAAACTGGGCTGAAGAAGGGGTCGAGATCATTGAGGTTAAGGCGTGAATGATGCCCTATGATAAATCACATCTCGACTCGCTCTTCGCACCGACCGCGGAAGAATCGCGCCGCTCGATCATCCGGGCGGTCGACGTGAAGAAGGTCTACACGATGGGTAGACAAGAGACCCACGCCCTCCGCGGGGCGACCCTCTCCATCTACGAGGGCGAATACGTCTCGCTCATGGGCCCCTCGGGGTCCGGCAAGACCACCCTCTTCAACATGATCGGCGGCCTCCGCAAGCCCACCTCCGGCAAGGTCTACATCGACCAGGTCGACATCGCCCAGCTCGACGAGAACGAGCTGGCGTGGCTCCGCTGCCGCAAGATCGGTTACATCTTCCAGACCTACAACCTGCTGGGCGTCATGACCGCCCTGGAGAACGTGATGCTGCCGATGAGCTTCGCCGGCCTCGACGGCGAGCGGGCCCGCGAGAAGGCGATCGACCTCCTCAAGCTCGTCGGCCTGGGGCATCGCATCCTGCACAAGCCCGACGAGCTTTCGGGCGGCCAGCAGCAGCGGCTCGCCATGGCCCGGTCCCTGGCGAACTCGCCGGAGATCGTCCTGGCGGACGAGCCGACCGCTAACCTCGACACGAAGACCGGCGGCGAGATGATCGAGCTCCTCTCGTGGCTCCGCCTGGAGCTCGGCGTCACGATCGTGGCCGCGACGCACGACCTGAAGACCCTCCAGAAATCGGACCGTATCTTCTGGATCGAAGACGGCCGCATCGTCCGCGTCGCCAGGCCCGACGAGATCGATTTCCACTCGGGGCGGCTGAAGACCGACGGGGCGCTGTAGTTGTGCCGTTCGTGTGCCACGGGTTCTTGAACCCGTGATAGAGTTCGTGCCGTTGACCATGTGCGTGTCGTTCCGTACGCAGGGGGCGAATTCGAGATGGCGCTCGTGCGAAAACGAAAGACTTCCGCTGCCGGTCCGGTGCGCGACCCGCTCGACGCCGTGCCCCTTGTGGCCGAGGGCGTCGAGGCGCGCGAGGGCCAGGGCGGCCTCGTGCAACTGAAGCGCACCTGGCGCCCCGTGCGCGGCATGCGGGGCCTGCTGGCGAAGGCGCTGAAGTACGAGCACTCCTCGCGCCTGGACCTCGACGCCCTGGGCAGCGCCTACTGGCGGCTCGTCGACGGCCGGCGGACGCTGCGCCAGGTCGCGGCCGCGCTGGCCCGCGAGTCGTCGCGGACCGAGGCCGAGTGCCGCAAGGCCACGATCCAGTTCACGCGGTCGCTGGTGCTGCGGCACTTCGCGAACTTGCAGTTACACAATTCGCCGCCCGGCTTGCCGGGCGCTCGCCGTTGAGGGCGCTACCTATGACTCAAGACGTGATCATACGTGCCGAGAACGTGAAAAAGCTCTACCTCGTCGGCGGCGAGGAGGTCTGGGCCCTCCAGGGCGCCACCCTCGACATCTACCGCGGCGAATTCCTCTCGATCATGGGCCCCTCGGGGTCCGGCAAGACCACCTTCTTCAACCAGGTGGGGGCCCTCGACGTGCCGACCGAGGGCAAGGTCTGGTTCGAGGGCGAGTCGCTCTTCGACCTCTCCGAGGGCCAGCAGGCCTGGGTCCGCTGCAACAAGATCGGCTACATCTTCCAGACGTTCAACCTCATCCCCGTCATGTCCGCCCTCCAGAATGTGACCCTTCCCATGATCCTCCAAGGGGCCGCGAAGGAGGACGCCGAGGCGCGCGGCACCAAGATCCTCGAGCGCGTCGGCCTGGGGCACCGCCTCCACTACAAGCCGTTCGAGCTTTCCGGCGGCCAGCAGCAGCGCGTCGCGGTCGCCCGCGCCCTCTCGAACACCCCGGCCGTCGTCCTCGCCGACGAGCCCACCGGGAACCTCGACACCCGGACCGGCCGCGAGATTATCGAGCTCTTGAAGTCCCTCTCCGTCGAGGAAGGCGTCACCGTGATCTGCTCGACGCACGACCTGAAGATGCTCGATAAGTCCGACCGGATCGTCTTCATCCTCGACGGCCGCATCGACAAGGTCCAAAGGCGGGACGAGGTCGATATTCAGGTCGGGGCGTTCGATTGAACCGCGAAAGGCGGGACTGGGGACTCGGGACTCGGGACTGGGAAAACAACAGCGGGCACTAGGGACCAGGCACCAGGCACTCGGGAATGTTGACATCTGTTATTATGATATAACGCCTCTAATCCATCCCTAGTGCAGCGTCAATTTTGAATTCTTGGGTATAGTCGTTTGAGTTTGATCCTGGCATCGGCGGTGGTGAACTGCCAGTCGACGCCTTTCTGTCGAGCATTCCGGTTCGATTCCCAGGCGGCGACCT
>Ga0209777_10006832_pt1 | contig 12786 bp, 14 predicted proteins | sample FrelakmetHBP12HB_FD_187147 | JGI IMG/M metagenome (GOLD analysis project Ga0209777, IMG submission 187147) | Freshwater lake sediment microbial communities from the University of Notre Dame, USA, for methane emissions studies -HBP12 HB (SPAdes)... | ecosystem: Environmental > Aquatic >...
CAGTGACACCCATGCTGAGCATCTACAGAAGACCACTGAGGTCAAGACCAGAGGATATGGGTGGGACCCGGCAGTAAAGCACGATCCTCAGACCATATATGGATATGGCGATAAGTTCTATGCGAAGGAGGGTTTCGATCCCAAGAATCCCGACTACACATTGACAAGCCCGGAACAGACCGACGAATTCCAAATTCCATATGTGGTGTCACATGATCCCGAGAATTATGCGGCTGTGGCTTATGAATCTGATGATAACCCTCCTGCGCCGGAACCTCCATTGCCACCGGGTCCACTGCCGAGTCCAGATCCACCGGAACCCCCATTGCCACCAGATCCAAACGCGACTCCATTGCCTTCCGAACTAGTTATTAAGCCCGGATACATGGATCCTGCAGAGGAATCTCTCTGTTCTGCCTGTTGCACTGGCGTCCTTGAGGCAAACCTAAACAGCAATGTCATCGGTGTTGCTCATATTGGATGGATCTCACGTGACCCGACTGCCGATAATCAGCTCAAGGGTCGCCATGCTGAGTACGGTCGCAGTGTAGAAGACCTCACAGGCGTCTTTTCCATAGAGAAGTTCATCCAGCTCTGGGGTAACTCCACTTGTGGAGCCATCAGTGTTGATTGGCTGCCGTGCGTTTAACTCGTGAACAGTCCCTACTCTCTTTTTTGTAGATAAGGAGAATAAATGTACTCAGTCTATCAAAAATCAATGATGAATTAGCGCTGAGGGTGAGACCTCAACCCATTTTTACCCGTAAAAAGGCCCAAATCATTGGGCATTCTTGAGCACGAAGGCAACCTTCTCCAGCGCCTCCACAATATCCCGCATCGAACTCCGAGGCTTCTACGTCAGGATCGACCTCATACTCAGCAGAGTCCCTCACCATGCATCCGATCCCCATCCCCGGAGCTAGAGGTAATCCGTGTTTCTGATATGCATCTGCGCATCTTCGCGAGCAGTTCAACTGCGATGAATATCAAGCTTCCGCATCTCCTGGTTTCTCGCTCCGGTCAAGACCTCTAACACCTCCGGTTGTATCCCGCGCACATACTCTGGCGCGTCTCCTTTTCGGCCCATCATCCCTCTGGTCTTCATCTTACCCGTGTCTTCAGTCTACCGAAATAATGGTTGTAGGCTTCAGTGGCTAGAAGACCTTCTCGTTCGGATCATCCCAACATTTAGTCAACCTTGAACGGAATAACATTTTGTAGTGATGAGGGAACATATACCTAATGAGAAGCCTTATCTATGGGCAAATATATCGCTTGTGGAGGACGGAAATTGAGCTGCGCGAAATACCGAATCAAATTTGGCGCTGAGTCATTACTCAAAGAGGATACGAAGCGAAAGCTTAGTTTTTCTCTGTATGCATTTAAAGGAAGAATTCTTAATTCAGATGCTGTCCTTATGCTGAAAAAAGCTACAGTCAGCCTCGAATGGATGAGTATAACTTCATTAAGCATTCCATTCCGTGGTCGTTTTTCTTTTTCATATCCGGAAATAGGTGCACCAGTCGCCGTAAATCAGCTCTTTTTCACGCCTACCTCGATAATCTCGCCCTTTCCTAAAGCGAGGAGATGTCCTTGAGACCTACCGTAGCTCGCTTTGCAGTAGAAAGTAGGCAGTCACCGCATCTCACTGAAACCATCATACTAGCGGATCGGGTCCATTCAGCTCTGGTCAGCTTCTCCGATGGCGCGAGGATCTTTACAGGCTGTGATGAGCAGGGAAAGCCGCTGCGGGGCAACAGGCATTCTCATGTCTTCTGCGAATCCAATAATGGATTGGGAAAGGGAACAGACGGTGAGATCACCCACATTACCATTTATGCACCTATGGGCTTTGAATCCGAGGACCAGAAGGCTCTGAAGGATCTGAATGAGGTCTGGAGTGGAGATGACATTAGGGTCCAGCTGCTTTTGATGGGGCTTGGCCAGCCACAGGACTTTGGCGGCATAGACCTGGAGCGTGGCCAGTGCCCGCTGCTATCAAGAGCGAAGAGCTGGGTCTCACGCACGCCCTTCCTGCCCGCGCGCCATCCCAAGGTCACACGGGCTGGTGCGCTCAAGAGAGATGCCACTGGACTGCAGATCGATAGCCCTGAGCATGAGCTACGCAGGCTGTTAATGCTAGCAGGATTTCCCGATCCCATGGTTGTGGTGCCGGTAGCAGGAACTAGGTTGGGTGAACGGGACATTCCGTGGCATGCATTCCTCCGTCGGAGGGAAAGAGGTGAGGGAAGGTCAGCGATAAATGGGTCAGGCTACGGTTTTCGCATCGAGTTTGCTGAGACGGTGCCGGGGCCGGTGGCAGCGGGGTCTGAGAGCCACTTTGGGATGGGGGGATTTGTGCCCCAATGCAATGAGGTAAAGCAATTTTGAGTCGACGATCTGCCAACTCATTGAAATGCCCATGATATGAGTGGGGTTCTGTAGAGTCAAAGGTATCTGACCGACTCAATTTTTATTCTGTCAAACTCGGTAGCTGGAATACTTAGAAACTGGAGATCGGGCAAAAGTTTGGGATCAACGGAAAAATTCGATATTATGAAAAGTATGATATTACTAACCTTAAGGATTTTATATTATATCCATAGTTATCCAAACTATGGTAAAAGAGGGGCAAGACAAAATTTGTAAAGAAAATTGCAAAGGCGGCGTAGTGTGCGCTATATGTAGTATGGTAAGATCTTTTCTGAAATTCTTGTGTGCTCCATTCCGAGCGATATATACGATTCCCTGGTTTACGTGGAAAGATGTATCAATTGTAATATCTGGGATTGTAATAGTAATGGGTTTAACTTTATATGCTGCATACCTTTATAATCTAACTCCGCCAAGAGACCTTCCGGAAGTCTTAAAATTCCTTCTCTCAGGGGTAGTTGGATATGTATTTGCTTATGTTCCTGCAGGTAAGGCCGTAACTGCAGCAGAGAGAGATAGAAGTACCGTGTTCGAGAGTGACGCAGTATTGCAGCAATCAATTGCCGCCTTTCAGCAACAAAAAGAGATATATGAAAGAAGGATAGATAACCTTACTAAATACATAGAAAGACTTGGACCAGAGAATGAAGCTGGAGAAGAGGTTAAAATCGATGGAGAAAAAGGCTAACCGAGAATCTAGGCGAGAAGCCATTCTACGCGAAACGCACGAAGATATGAGGCGAGGGAAAGAATTGGGCGAAAAGGCCGAAAGACTATACGATGAAGCTATGAGAAGGCGAGTAATTCCCGCGTGACCTCCTCGCATCAAAAGATATTGATTTTAAGCTTTCTGCCTTCCTACTAGCGCTCTGTATTAGCGGAGCTCAGGTATTTCTCCTTTGACTTGGATGCAGCAAGCCTAATGAGTGTTTTTGCATCCGAGACCTCGTGAGACATAATGAAGTTGCTATCTGCATCCCTGCAAGATGACGCTATCCTTTTCTTAGTCCGAGCATAGTTCTTTTCGCGATCTTTTATTTCTCCTTGATTCGTCTTCAGAAGGTATGTTAATATAATATTCATTAAACTGTTTTTATTTACAATATTTTGCCTCAATCTCAGTTCTAAAATAATCCAGCTACTGAGTTTTGACAAACCCAAGCTTACAGAAGTGAATTGCAGACAACTTGAACAGAACTTAGTGGCGCAAGATATAAATACGGTAAATGATCATAGATAAAGTGAATCCCATGGGTGAAGAAGCCGTGGCCCCATTGAAATACCTACACCTGGTTTCAGCTTGTTGTAACCTATTATTATGTCTTTAATAGGCGACAAAAATTTTTGATAAGACTGCATCTTTATTGCCTTATCAATGCTGACCTTTCGAACTCCAAGAATATCTTATATTGCCATAAAGTTTATATTTAGGAATTACTAAGATAACTAAAACTAAATTGGAGGTTTAGAAATCACTAAGCGAACTATGTAAAGAGATCTAAGCTACGGAGTCCATTGTAGAATCGATTTCCGTGCGTAATCAACAGCTGTAAGCTGAATAATATGCTACGAAAAGGGAAAGAGGTATAAAAAAAATGTTTGTACTCGATGCGCTAATAGTCATAGAAGTCCATATTGCTTTACGTATTGTGGTAGCATTTGCAGGTATTGGGGCGCTATTCTCGGCATGCATTGCAATAATACGATTGCTGGTTTTTGAAGTTAGGCAAGCTAAACATACAGAAATCAAAATAATCAATTTCTATATTAACATAGAGAGATTTAGACGATCTAAAAGTTCGTTTAGCAGGAAACCTGTAACGATTAGCAAGAATACTAAGTTACATTTAATTCGAAGAATCAATGGTTGATCCAGCATTGATCCGCCTCTGCTGATTGCTCTGAGAAATAGAACCTTGATGGAATTCCCCATCAAGATTTTAGGAGCAGGTCGTATGATAGAAAAGATAATGAAAGTCGAGGAGAAGACAAATTATGGATGAACTTGAAGCAAAATTTCATGTCGTAACGCCTCTCTTCATGTCTGGATCAGACAAATTGAGGGCTGAGCTCCGTGTGCCAAGCATCAAGGGCGTGTTGCGATTCTGGTGGCGTGCCTTAGCATTGGGGCGTCTGGGTTCTGTGAGCAAGGTAAGGGAAGAAGAATCTCGCATTTTCGGAAGTGCGGGAAACGATGTTGGTCAAGCCAGAGTTCATTTGAGACTCAAGTTGCCTGAAAATGTGGTTCAATATAAAGACCCGATTCTCAAGTACGCAGATGGTGAACCTGTTGGTCCGGGAGCTCGCTATTTAGGTTATGGCGTAGTAGAGGCAGTTCCGAGCAAGAAGAGGAACACAAGAGAAGGCCAAATCCTTCGTTCCTGTTTGAAGTATCCTTTTGAAGGCGCTTTGAGTCTTCTGATCAAGAATGGCACTAGCAGTGATGATCTAAAGAGCATAGAATCCGCAATCATCGCTATGGGCCTTTTCGGAGGCTTGGGTTCAAGATCTCGCAAAGGATATGGTTCATTCAATCTAGCAGAACTGAAACTCGGGGAAGAAAACCTCTTTAAGATGCCCAAAGATGCTGATGACCTCAGGCTTATGATTAAATCCTTTTTCGAGAACCATAACATTGCGGCCTATTCAGGCCTTCCTCCTTATACCGCCTATAGCGATTTGACCCGCATAGACATTATCGATAAAGGTTCAGATCCTCTGCGGTTACTTAACTCCGTAGGCGAGGCGATGCAGATGTACCGAAGCTGGGGAAGAGGCGGTAAAGTAAATGGCAAAGATGCGGAGAGGAACTTCAAGGATGATCACGATCTTGCTTTAGAAGCCATTAGAACAAATGTTGATACCCATCCGCGACGTGTGGCTTTTGGCCTTCCCCATAATTACTACTTCTCTAGTCAACAAGAGAAAGTGGATGTCAAGCCAGCTAAATTAGAGCGGCGCGCCAGTCCCCTGTTCATCCATATTCAGGAATTGGCCAATAAGCAATATGCTGCTGTAACTACAATCTTGCCTTCGGATTTTCTCCCATCTGGCGAGAGAATAAAGGTAAACCATTCAGTAGTACCTCAGCATGTTGATTTCAAAGCTATTCATGAATTTGTGGACGGCAATAACGGATACGGTAAACCTCGATTTCCGAATGCTGTTCGCGTAGTAAATTCAAAACTATCAGCTAAATTTGGGGCGATCTAGTGAGCGATAAAATCTATTTTAGCCTTGGTCCTGTGCAGGGATTTGTGGCACAGTCTCGACGCACTCGAGATCTGTGGAGCGGGTCCTTTCTCCTATCGTACCTGGCAGGATGCGCCATCGATGAAGTGATTTCGAAAGGTGGAGAAATCATTATTCCTGATGTCATCGACGATCCCCTGCTGACTTGGATTAGGAGTTTGAGAGAAGGAAAAGTTCCCAAGGGAGAAGCTCCTATAATCGGCTCAATTCCTAATCGATTCGAAGCATCTGCTGACATAAATCCAAAGGATATTGCCCGTTCAGCTGCAGATGTGGTGCAACGTCAGTGGGAGAAGATTGCAGAAGCAGTATGGAATGAATTTGTGGCAGGCGCGGCAGACGATGGTAAAGGAACCGAAGAGATATGGACTCGCCAGGTGAAGAATTTTTGGGAGATCTCATGGGTTGTAGGTCCGGATGTTTCAGCAATGAACTCCAGGAAGAACTGGAGGATAAGCAGTCATCTAGAGAATGAACCTGGCGATCATTGCACTATGATGGGTGATTGGCAGGAGCTATCAGGATTTATCAGGTCCAATCCCAAGGAAAGGATAAAGCAAAATGCATTTTGGAGTCGCTTATCTCGGCCGCGGCCTAAAATGGGGCGGTTGGATATTAGAGAGGGTGAACGGCTCTGTGCTCTGGCGCTAATCAAACGTCTATTCCCAAATGTTTCAGAGAAGTCTATCGGCTGGGAAGTCGGAACAAAGAATTGGCCATCTACACCGTATGTGGCGGCGATTCCCTGGTTAGGACAGGCAATTGATACAGCTAGCGAGGAAGCTAACGATTTTGCCCGCCTTGTGCTAAATGCCGCCGAAGATGCTGAACGAAAAGGAATTTCGAGACAGATCGGATCCTTCAGCAATAGTACTGAGCCTTTCTTGAATTTGGATGGAAATTTCTACTTCGAAAATGCATTGATCGATTGTAAGCGAACACCTCTGGATGGCACGCCCACATCTCTTAAAAAATGCGAAGATGAGCCTGCGGATATAAAGGAGACTCGAAAGGATCTCAAAGTTCAGCTCCGTCGAGTAGTTAAAAAGATAGGAAGTCAGCCCTTCTCCTTCTATGCGATGCTCCTCATGGACGGAGATAACATGGGCAAGCTAATGGTAGATTACGAAGGCGGATCCATAAGCAATGCCCTTTCCATATTCACCAAAGTCGTTCGCAAAATTGTTCGTGAGCATAGCGGAGTCACCATCTACGCGGGCGGTGACGATGTTCTAGCCATGCTGCCGCTGACTAGAGCTATCGACTGCTCTTTATCGCTTTCGCGGAAATATGAGGCATGCTTCGAAAACATTGTTCCAGAGGCTACAATTTCGGCAGGTCTGGTATTCTCACATTATAATATCCCATTAAGCACGGTAATGAGAGAAGCACATCATATTCTAGACGATGTGGCTAAAGACCAGAATGAGAGGGGCAGCATAGCAGTGAGTGTGCTGAAGCCCAGCGGCAAGTACTGTCAGTGGACTGCCACCTGGGATCGTTTGATGGATGAGAACGGCAAAATGCGCATCGATGACCTAGTCTCAAAGGTTCAAGAAGGTGCTCAAAAACAGTTCTCTAAATCCTTCTTCTACGGCATGAGGGATGACTTGGCTGTACTGTCAGGCGATCAAATTTTGAAACCGGGTAGTTATGCAGAGCTTGTCGGAGATATTGAACCGCTTCCATTGCTGACTGCGGAATACATGAAGTCGAGGGAGAGAACGGTGAGCCGGCAAGAGGCGGAAGAACGAGTTGGAGCCTTGTTGGAGCTTAGCTATAGGTCTCGGAAATCACAAGGTCCCGAAAGAAAGGTTCTCAGTCCTGATGCCGCTATGCTGATAAAATTTCTCTCTCAGATCGATGACGGAGGGATAGAATGACTTTCAAGGCATATAAGCTAACTCCGGTTGATACTTGGTTTTTCCGCGATGGGAGGCCCTATAATCAGGGTGAATCCAATCTGGCCGATATAAAAAGCCTATTTCCGCCTTTTGCCATGACTGTCGTGGGAGCCATTAGGGCTTCGCTGGCAAGAGGACTTGGTTGGGATGGCAAAGATGATTGGTCATCTGACATCAAGAAAAAATTGGGGGACCGAAGAGATCTGGGTCCATTGAAGTTTAAGGGGCCTTACTTGGTTAGAGGAAGAAATGGCAAGTCGGAGACCTTCTTTCCAGCACCTTTGCATCTTCTGGGGAAACTTTCCGAAAATAAGAAACCCCATTGGGAGCAACTTAGGCTTTTGAAGCCGGGTGAAAAACTAGATTGCGATATTGGGAATGACGTCCGGCTCCCTGCATCAGCAAATGCAAGTGATTTGAAGTCGCTCTATGGCTCATATTTGACTTCTGCTGACATGGGAACAGTCCTATGCGGAGGAGATTTGAGCAAAGTCTGTCCGGTTCAGGGAAGCGATCTGTGGGATTTTGACTATCAGGTAGGCATCGAAAGGGACTTCGAGACTCATGCAACTGTAGAAGGAGCTCTGTACTCGATCTCTAGGGTTAGATTAGAGGCAGGAGTGGCTCTGGTTGTCGAGGTTGACGGTCTTGGAACGGGAATGGATTTTCAATCGACATTGCCTTTTGGAGGTGAAGGGAGGATGGCTCATGCAGATTGCCTTGATGATACGATCGAGATCCCCGAGGTTCCTTCTCTGAAAACATGCCCAGACAATAAAATTCGATTCACGATCACCCATCTTACACCGGCCCGAATTGAAGGTTCTTGGCCGGGTCCGGGAGAAGAAATGCCGGGCATTGCTGGTGCCAAGGTTGTATCCGCATGCCTGGAGAGACCTGTTTGGATCGGTGGATGGGATACGATTAGAAGAGAGCCCCAGCCTCTTGAGCCGTTCTTGCCCGGAGGTTCAACATGGTTTTGTGAGGCAGATTGCAATCTTGCGGAACTGATTCAGGAATGCGATCGCAAGCACATAGGAAAGTACAGCGAGTTTGGCTTTGGGGAAATAGCTATCGGGCTTTGGAACGATGAATAACTGATGGTGATTAGATGAAGAGCATAATCCTAGGAATGTTAGCAGAAACGCCGGTTCATCCCGGCGCAGGACGGTCAACAGGTTTTGTCGATCTGCCCGTGGCGAGAGAATCGATTACGGAGTATCCGGTGATAGTAGGATCCAGCCTTAAGGGAGCCTTGAAGGATAGGGCTAGGGAAAAATTCCCTAGCAAAAGGGCGGAAAAGGGCGAAGAAAAGATTTTGAGTGAAGAAGTGGCAAAAGCATTCGGAAAACAGGACGGCGCGGGAGACTTGATAGTCTCAGACGCACGGCTGCTTCTGCTTCCGGTTCGAAGTCTAACGGGACAATACAAATGGGCAACTTGCCCGTATCTGCTGGAACGACTAGATCGTGATATCAATCGATCTGGGTTAGCAGGGAAGCTTAAGGCTCCTATCATGAATAAAAAACCTGAGATGGGGACGGTTCAAACAGAAGGAACTGGAAAAATATTCCTGGAAGAGCGTGAGTTTGAGATAAAAGGAAAGGCTGATGGTTCCATTATAGAGTCAATCAGTCAATTGATGTCGAATAAGGCTTCTGCAGAAAGACTTGTGGGACAGCTCATTGTACTAAACGACGATGATTTCAAGTGGTTCGCCAGCTATGGGCTTCCTATTAGTGCTAGAAATGTACTGGATGAGGATACCAAGACAAGCTTGAATCTATGGTATGAAGAGACCTTGCCTATGGACTGCCTGTTCTATACACTTTTCCTGGAACGAGGAAATGGAGCCATTGATCTGGTAAAGACTCTCGTCAACGATCGCCCCTACTTGCAGGTTGGGGGTAACGAGACAGTCGGACAGGGATGGTTTGCATTGAGCCTGGTGGGGGAGTAGAAAATGGTCGAGCAAACACTAGGCCAGAAGAGGGCGGCTCATGCTCTGGACTCGGTAAATAGATTGGTGAAGCAGAAAAGTTACGGAAATTTTGGGAGCTATGTTCAGCGCCTTCCTGCAACGGTCGTGATGAATGGACTGGGACAAGCGATGGCCGGCGAGCTGGCCGCAGCTAGAGGATGCAAGAGTGAGGATGAGCGAGCGCATAAAATTCTTTTCGAATTTGTGGAAAGCTGGCTTAAGCAGAGCAAGGTATACCCGGAAAAAGACCTGATGACATCTATTGTCCAGGGCAATCAGAAAGATTACGTGCGAGCCCAAGCAGAGGCTCTTGCCTATCTCGACTGGCTGAAGAAGTTCAGCCAAGCATATCTGAATGGTGATAAAGATGGCTCGACCACTGTATGAGACAGAAACTGAGCTTGCTGAAAGACCCGCAGAGAGCAATGCAGGCTTATGGTACGACAAATTCTGTGACCAGTGGCAAGAGAAGTGGGATGGTCTGGGAGATAGCGGCAAGAAGAACTGGATTCAGGGAGTGACAAAAGGGCAGGTAGGAGACTCCAGAATGATCAAAGAGGTAGTGGACCGTCGCCTGAATCTTATCGAAAAATGTGGCGGCACTGCACTATATCTGAAAACAGAAGGGCCTTTTGTTACGGGTCTAGGAAGAAACCATCCCGTAGAAAATGGATTTGCCTGGCATCAGTCTCTCGGAACGCCTTACCTGCCAGGATCTTCTGTTAAGGGAATAGTGCGATCCTGGGCCAAGCTTTGGGAAGAAGAATCCGAAGAGATCATAAGCAGAATATTTGGACCCAGAGGTTCAGATTCACCTTCGGTTGGCTCAGTTATATTTCTCGATGCTATTCCAATGGATCCGGTGCAGCTCATGCCGGATGTCATGACCCCACACTACGGCCCATATTATCAGGGGAACGAACCGCCAGCTGACTGGCACAATCCGGTTCCAGTTCCATTCTTGGTGGTAGACTCGAAACAGGATTTTCTCTTTGGCATATTGCCCAGGCGACCTCAATCGATGCAAGATAGAGAGGATGGTCAGAAGGCAGCAGATTGGCTGAAAAGGGCCCTGAAATACGTTGGCGGAGGAGCGAAAACTGCAGCAGGGTATGGAAGGTTCGAGCTGATAGTTCCCCGATCTCCCTTTATGGACTGGCTGGATAAAGAAATAGACAAGCTAGCCAAAGAGCAGAACATGTCTCCCTCTAAAGTACTAGCGGGGATGCCTATGAAGATTGCCGAGAGCTGGGACAAAATCGGTGAAGAGAAGATTAAGGGGGCAGTTCTGGCAGAGATCAAAGCCAGATATGGAGACCTCTGGAATCATCCCCCAGGCGGATTAAAGAAGGCCAAGAAGATCTATGAATCAAAAAATGTTTGAACGTGCAGGGAGAATCAGATGAAGATCATGGTCTGCCTCATCAGCGGGCAGCATGTACCGAATCTGCTCTCTATAAGGTCTGAAGACCCAGTTCCTGACCGATTGGTTCTGATAGTAACTCCACTGATGAGGGCCAGGAAAAAGCATAGTCACCTCTTGAATGCGTTGGCAGCTGGTGGGCTGGATTATGAATCTAGGCATGATATCAAGGATCTTACAAAAGAGGATTCCATAATAGAGATTCATGGCTTGCTAAGAAAGATCCACAAGGACCATCTGAAGGATGAGTTGGTTGTGAATCTCACAGGCGGAACAAAGCCCATGTGCATCGGAGCATACGAGTTCTCCAAAGAGATGCACCTAAGAACTCTTTATGTCCCAGAAGGCAATCAGCACGAAGCGAAAGATCTCCTAAGAGATTTGTCTGTAGATTTGAAGCACAGACTTTCCACGGCTGAGTTTTTGGAAGGCTACGGATTTGGCGTCCTGAATCCAGGCGATTTAGAGAGGTCAAAAGAAAGAGCTGAGGATCTTTTTGAGCTTGCGGCCTTGTTGACGGCCAATAGCGAGGATCCTGGACAACGGGGAATGCTGGGAAGAATCCAGAACCTCATGGAAGAGAAGAAGAAGAACGATTGGATGGGATGGAACAGGGACGGACTCATCCTTACCGAGGAGTCGAACGTTTATCTCGATAATGAGCCCCTCAGATCAAAAATAGCGTCAAAATTAGGCCTGAAGACCAGAGATTCGATGCTCTTGGGAAGCTTGGATAAGCATAGGGTGGAATTTCTGGCCGGAAAATGGCTGGAAGTCTTAGTTTGGGGGATGCTAAATCGCTTCGTCGATAAGGATCTGATCTGGGACCTGAATCAAGGCGTAAGAGTTGGAAAGGCTTTTCCGGGAGAGGATAATGATCTTGATGTCACCTTTATGATGAATCAGTCGCTTTGCATCGTGGAGTGCAAGACCGGGGGCCAGGAGCACGACCCTGCCGGAAAGGATGTGCTCTACAAGATTGAGGCGATAAAATCCGGCCTCAGAGCAATAAGGGTCAAGACCTATCTGGCAACAACCTCTGATAATGTGATCGATCCTCAAAAGGGTGGCATTAAAGAACCCCTCTTGAGGAGGGCAGATATTTACGACTGCAAGATTATTGCGGGTGGGAAGCTCAGGGAGTTGGCTGAGCTTTATTTCTTGAAAAGCCCTAATCTGGCCGAAAGAGTTTCTCAAGAATTTGAGATTAGAAAGGTGGTTAAAAGATGACCGCTCCCGTCATCTACTCCATCGCCGTCTTCTCACCTATCACCCCCTCCGAGCCGTTGCCACCCCTGCCGGAAATTCCCCGCGGCTCCCTCGTCATCGTGGAGGGCCGCGCCCCCATCTGGCGCTACGGCATGGCCCTGCACTTGCTGCACGGCTCGCCCGCAGCGGCTATAGCCTTCTACGATCCCAGGCTAGGAGCCGTCATCGTAGCCAGCCATAACCCCTCGTTCACCATTGGTCAAGTTGTTGATGTAACCATACCCGAAGAAAAGTAGCATCACGATCATCAGAGATATCTGGAACAGCAGGCCCCCTGATCGGCCAGGGCCATCCGGCCAGACGGATGGAATGGGTCAGAAAGCGAATGAGCTGTTGCGATGCGACTGGCCCAAGACCTATCCATTTCTGAAAAGAAGTGGCCCCATTGAAACCTCGTTTGTTGCCGAATAAAGCCACATGATCCAGCCCGTTATCGTTTTTGGAAAGTTCCACTGACATCAAAATGCCTCAATAACTTAGGCATTGTTCACGACACGATTTCGACTTCGATAGACGCGGTGCAA
>Ga0209777_10006833_pt1 | contig 12784 bp, 11 predicted proteins | sample FrelakmetHBP12HB_FD_187147 | JGI IMG/M metagenome (GOLD analysis project Ga0209777, IMG submission 187147) | Freshwater lake sediment microbial communities from the University of Notre Dame, USA, for methane emissions studies -HBP12 HB (SPAdes)... | ecosystem: Environmental > Aquatic >...
GCGCCAAATACCTCTCTCTCTTATTAAAGTTATTGATAAGCATACTTAAATCACCGTTATTTTAAAACCGTCAGGATAATGTCAACCTCGAAATCGGTGATCTCCTTATTTTCCGACATCCTTTTATTAGCGTATTTTACCTTCACGCCTTCAAAATACGGCGAATTTTCCAATATCGTAACATATCTCAGCACATCGCTGAGCGCGGGCGCAGTTCCCCTGATGGTGAGCGACGCAGGGCTGTCAAAATCGAGCGCGCTCAAAGACATGCCCGCAGGAGTTATTCCGCACGCCTCGGTGAAGATGTCTACGGCCAAAGGCTTGCGAGCCATGATCTGCTTCGTCACGCTCACATCCTTAATCATCTTCTTTGCCGCGGCTATATTGGGCTCTATTCTTTTTAATTCAGCGCTCACGGAAGCTAAATATACATATTTATCGCGGATCTTCTTTATCAAGGCCCCGAATATCAGCGCTGCCAAAAGAGCTGTAAGCAGGATAGCCGTGATAAGGGCATTCTTGGTATTCGCGATCCGCGCTTCTTCAGCGGCATCCTCCGGCAATAGGTTTATTTTAATATCATCGGATCTTAAGGATAGCCCCAATAGCTCGGCAAAAGATATCTTCTCTACGGGCATTGTGATATCTGCATCCATCGGGATATTCTTCGCCTGGTCTATTATATCGACCGGAAGCTTCAGGCTCCCGGAAAGGGCAGGGTGGCATCCGGCGGCCTCTTCTTTTGAGCCGGTCAATACTATGCGGCTCACAGCTCTCATCGACTCTTTCTGATAGGTGTTTACCGATATCCTCACCTGCTGAACTATTTTTTCTATCTCTTTCGGATCGCCGGCGCCGTACGCGACGCCTCTCGTGAATACGAGATTATTCTCTTTCATAACGTTTATGTCCATATGGTCGGTGTCCAGATTGACCAGCATTATATCGCCCTTCTCTTCGCCCTCCCCGGCCAAAGCATACCAGGAATATAAAGCTTCGGAACTTAAGGAAAATAATTTTATTCCTCTTACCGAGGCCTTCTTTAAAATGGCCGAAAAATTATTCACTACAGAGGCCTGCGCTATTACGAGCAATATCTTTGAATATCCGTCTTCCAATTTCTCTATAACCCTGTACCCATATATGATATTTTCATCGGTATAAGGAAGATGTTTGATCGACTCCATTCCGATTATCTTATCTATCTCCTTGTCGTCTACGGAAGGTATCTTCAGGAATCTGGCGGTAACGAGATGCCTCGGAATATTCAACAGGACCTTTTGCGGAATAAAGCCCAAAGAGAGAAATATCCTCTTTACCGCCTCGGCAACAGCGTCCGGGCCCTGGCCGGACACGCTTTCGCTCATCAAGGCCGTTATATGCCTTTTGCCCTTCAAGGATTCCGAAACCGCGGCCTTAACCAGGCTCTCGCCGATCTCCAGAGAGACGGACCGGCTGTCGAGCTCGAAGATATTCTTTAAATTCTCTAATATTCCCGATAATACTTTAATTGCTTATCCCCCTTTTTCACAACGCAGACTATCCTTGACGTTATTCTGGATCTATCCAAGATACCTTTCGACTCAATTCTAAAGTAATTTGAATTGGTTGTAAAGTTATTTAACGCATTCCTTTCCTCGCTTGTGATATCCCAATCTTTTGTCGCTTCCGGGCTTATATCCTGAACCAGTCCGTCGTCTTTCGTTCCGGCTATCCCGTCCTCGCCGTTCCTGATATTCATGATGCCAGCAACCAGATTTTCACCCAGCCCGCACGCAAGCATGACTTTTCTAGCAGCCGTATTTATGTTGATGCTGAGCTTTGCGTCGTCCCCGTATACGGTTACATAATCTTTGATCGACGCGAATAGTTCCGGCGTCATGCCCTTGACGAGCATAAGCTCCTCTATGGCGCTGAAATTGGCGTGTTTGCACTTGTATGGCACAGAAAGCGACTTATAATCGTCGTCCCATGCGCCGGAGCCCGGCATCCTGGCAGAACCCCTCCAGTTCATTATAGACGCCGCGACCTCTTCATTGCCTTTTCCTAAAAGGCTTACCAGCACAGTCTGATCCGCCTTATTTATATTGATCTTCCTGTCTTCATCCATCATGCCATAATAGAGCTTTCCTTCTGCTTCATAACTTACCTCAAACCCGCCGCCTGCCATTCTTTCGGTAAATATGCTTTTAATATCCTTATCGGCCGGCATGGTTATTCCGCATTCGCGGATAGTATCATGTCCGGCGCTGGGATACTCTGACAACAGCTCCCGCGCTTTCATGATGCCTGCTTTCGCCAGATACGCCGCCTGTACTTTATCCATACTATATTTGCTCAGGCGCGCTTCAATGGAAACACGGAACCCTATGCCTATGGCTAAAATGGAAAGGATCGCCAGTATCCATAAAGTCGTTATCAATATGGTGCCGCTTCTTTTAGTCACCGTCTTTACCGCCCAATTTGCCGGTAGGTATAAATATTGTTTTACTGTGAGAGCCGGCCTTCACTCTTATGCCGCGCGGGATCTTGCCCTTATCCCTGTCTTCGTCGCTCCATGTGTCCTTCCACTCATAGTCGTACTCCGTAGGAGAAGAGGCCGCTTTATAACAATACTCAAAACCGAAATCTTTATCGTCTATATCGCTTAAGATATTCGCGGCCTTGGCATACTCCTCGTTAAGGCCTTCGGCTTTCGTCGCTACAGCCCTCTTCACCGTCTTCTTCGACCTATCGAAAGAATACACCACCCTTGCCAATTCCGTGTGAGGAAGCGCATCCCCTGCTGATATATCAATCAGCGTTATAAAAGATATCTTCTGCTTATCGCCCTCAAAATTCGCGTTCTTTTCCTCGGACGAGCCGAAAGTCTTAATGCTCTGGGACGCGGCATTATACGAAATCGAATTCTTAAGGTCCGTTGATATGGTATTGAAAAAATATCTGGTTGACTGGTTTTGCTGTATAAGAGGGTTCGTCCCGCTCCATAGCCTGACGCCCGTTCTGAATACGGAATATATACTCACCGCTATTATCGAAAATATCGTTATAGCTATTATGAGCTCTATGAAGGTGAAGCCCTCTCTTCTACTTATTCTTTTTGTCATTATTAAGGTATGTGGTCAAAAAATATTTACTGACGTATGACTTTCTCTCTTCTCTGTCTCTATGCCTGGACACTTCCAATGTTACGATATTAAGATCAAGTTTTCGTCCGAGCGCAGGGTCTTCAGTGGCCTCTTCAGTCTTGATGGACCAGGAGTATGGGCTATCTTTGGAAAACTGTTTCCCGTCTTTAAGATCTCTCTCAATCTTGCCCTTCTCCTCAAATTCAAACATCCCGCTCTCCAATAACAGGCCGGATTCGTACAAGACCAATGACCTTTGAATAGCATATCGTACTGTTGAGTATACGCGCATCACGAATAAGAGGCCGCTCGTAATTATTACGATGCTCACTATCACTTCCAGCAGAAGGAACCCTCTTCTTTCACTCAACATTAACCTCTTTTATTTCAGCCGTGTTGCCGAACCCCTTAACAATGATCGAATAACCGCTGGTACTTGTCAATACGTTGACCTCGATATCATCGCAATGGCCGTCGGGATAAAATACAACTTCGTTCCTGGCGCCGCTGATCTTCAGGCCCTGCTCCAGGCCGAAAAGCCTGCCGAACCTTCCTGTCGTTTTTTTATACGCGGGCGGCAGGTCTGAGGAGGATAGCTCAAGAAGCTGATACCTGCCATTCTTGAAATCAAAGGCGATCTTGTAATTCTTCCTTTCGAGCACAGCCATCTCCTGGGCATAATTTATCAATTTACATATGCTGAAGGATCTGTTTTTGGCGGAAAGGTCCGATAAGGTCTTCTTGAATAGAGGCGTGGAGAGCCCTACTAGGATCAATACAAGGAGCGTTACTAATGTTAACTCTATTAATGTGAACCCTAAAGCCCGCAGCCGGCGGAGGGAAACCGTCATTTTGTGTTCTCTTCATCCCAATTGCTGACCTGATCCGTACCGCCCTCCGCGCCGGTCTTTCCATAGGAGATAAGGTCATAATCGCCATGCGTGCCCGGATACTTATAGACATACGGATTACCCCAAGGGTCGATAGGTTTTCTTTTTAAGTAAGGGCCTTTCCAATTGACCGCGTTAGACGGTTTCACTATAAGGTCTTCCAGCTTCTCCGGATAGGTGCCGTTATCGATCTCATACAGATCCAGCGCTGACGAAAGATTCGCCTCGATGTCGGCTTTAGCCGCTGCGATCTTTGCCTGCTCGGATCTGCCGGCAAGCCTGGGCGCCACCATAGCGACCAGAATACCTATGATGATAACGACGAGCATAAGCTCGACCAATGTGAAACCTCTTTTTCGTATTGTCACGTTCGTCCTCCTCTTGTGTGAAAAACTGCTGCTATAGTAGCCCAGGTTTAAACCTGGGCTACTATTACTGCTGCTATGGTAGCCCAGGCTTAAGCCTGGGCTACTTAATTATCGCTTACCTTACTAAAAAGTTCATCTCAAATATGGGCAGAAGCATCGATATTACTATAAAGCCGACTATGACGCCGAGCGTCAATATCAATAATGGCTCGATCAGAGACATCATCACCTTGATCGCTTCGTCCGATTCCCTCTCGAAGCTCTGGGCCACTTTTAAAAGAGATTTCTCTATGTGGCCGCCCTCTTCTCCTATAGCTATCATATTCATAACCGCGGGAGGTATCGATTTTGAGCCGCTGAGGCCCTCGGCGAGGCTCGAGCCCTCTTTTACGGCAATCGCCGCTTTTTCGATCTCCTTTTTTATGATGGCATTGCCTACCGTCTCCAGGGTTATCTGTAACGCGCCGAGCACGGGCACGCCGTTATCCAGAAGCGTGGCTAGCGTCCTGGTGAACCTGGCTATCTCCACTTTTTTTATCAGTGGGCCCATTATAGGAAAGTTTAATTTGAAAAGGTCTATCGCGGCCTTGCCCTGGGGAGTATTATATATCTTTATAATGGTCATCACGATCCCGGCAATAAAGAGTATGAGGAGCATCCAGTAGTTCTGTATAATGCCGCTTATTCCCAGTAAAATTAGTGTCGGAAGAGGCAGGGCCTGCCCAAAATCGGAGAACATAACAGTCATCTTCGGCATAACGAAAGTTACCAAAATTATTATAGTGGTAAGGCCGACTATGGACATAAGAACGGGATAAGCCAGCGCGGTTCTTATCTTAGTCTGAATATCGAGCTGTTTTTCGTTAAAATCTGACAATCTCTTCAGAATATTATCGAGCATGCCCCCGGTCTCGCCGCTACTGACCATGCTTACATATAGATTTGAAAATACCTTGGGATGCCTTGAGAGGGCTTCGGATAAAGGATTGCCGCTGACGCAGTAATCCCTGATATCCAGGATGATCTTTTTCAGCCTCTTATTCTGGGTCTGATTGTGCAGGATATCAAGCGCTTTGGCTATTGTGATGCCGGCCTCCAGAAGGTCGGAAAGCTGCCGTGTAAAATCGGTGATATCCTTAACACTTATTTTTCCAAAAAAAAAGGATTTGGAGGATTGGGAACGGGTAAGAGCATCGGTCTCTTCCTCGAGCGATAAGAGATAGTAGCCCTTCTGGCTTATCTTCTGGATCGCCGCGCTTTTGTTCTCGGCAACCAGCGTGCCTTTTATCACGTCTTTAGGGCTTGTCTTGACCTCATAGATAAATCTGGCCATAGATTATTCTTCCAGACTTTCCTCCTGCGTTACTCTTATGACTTCACTGGGCGTCGTTATGCCCATCTTTATCTTTTCCCAGCCGTCCTGGCGCAGCGTCCTCATGCCGAGGCTCAAGGCCTTCTTCTTGATCTGTTCCGAAGACGATCTCTTCAGCATAAGCTCCCGCAGCGGTTCGCTCACAACCAATATCTCATAGATGGCGGTCCTGCCTTTGTATCCGGTGAACCTGCAGGATTCACAGCCCGCCCCTTCGTATAATTTTATATCGGATAGATCGAGATTCGACACTCCGAGCTCTTTCAATATCTCCTGATCCGGCTTAAATTCCCTCTTGCACTTATCGCATATGACTCTCACGAGACGCTGAGCTATGAAACATTCTACCGCGGACGCGACCAGAAACGGCTCAACCCCCATATCCACAAGCCTCGTCACGCCGCCCGCGGCGTCATTGGTGTGAATGGTGGAAAATACGAGATGGCCCGTCAATGCTACCCTTATCGTTATCTCCGCAGTCTCATAATCCCTGACCTCGCCTACCATCATAATGTCCGGATCGTGCCTGAGCATGGACCTGAGCGCATTGGCGAACGTAAAACCTATCTTGGGCTGGATCTGCATCTGCATGATGCCCTTGAGCTGGTATTCTATCGGATCCTCTATCGTTATTATCTTTCTGTCCTTATCGTTTATCTTGTTCAATGCCGCATAAAGCGTCGTGGTCTTGCCGCTGCCCGTAGGGCCGGTGACAAATATGATGCCGTGAGGCTTTTTTATCATCTTTTCCATTATCTCAAGATCGGGCTTCAGAAGCCCCAGGCTCTCCATGCCAAACAGGATATTAGAGGAGAGGATCCTTATCATCACGCTTTCGCCGAACGGCGTGGGCATTATCGATACCCTCAGGTCTACCTTATCGTCGCCTATCTTTATCCTTATACGTCCGTCCTGCGGCAAGCGCCTTTCGGCTATATTGAGATTTGCCATTATCTTTATGCGCGATATTATCGCGGATTGAAAATTTTTGATGGCCGGAGGCACCTTGGTCTCGTGGAGAACTCCGTCTATCCTGTACCTGACCATGAGCTCGTCTTCAAAAGGCTCTATATGGACGTCCGTCGCCCTGTCCCTGTAGGCCTCCAACAACACCTGATTCACGAAATTTACGATGGATGCGTCTTCCGCCGAAGCTGCCAGATCCTGCGTCTCTTGATATTGGACGTTTATGATCTTTTCCTGCGATGTCTCCGAAGACATATTCTCTATGGTATCGGCACCCACCCCGTAGTATTTCTTTATCGCCTCAAGCACATCGCTCTTTACCGCAAGGACTGTCTTGATCTCTCTCTTCAACAAAAGTTTTATATCATCTATGGTATGTATGTCGAGAGGATTGGACATAGCGACCGTTATCGTATTATTCTCCATCTTTATGGGTATCAGTTCGTAATGGCAGGCGAATTTGGCGGGTATCTCATTTATTACATCGGGGGCTATCTGTATCTCATTCAATTTCACATACTCTACGCCTAACTGGCCGGCTAATGTGTTATAGAACTGGTCCTTTGTTATGAGGCCTAATCTTATTAACGTATCACCCAAAAAATCTTTGTGCTTTTCCTGTTCTATAAGCGCCCTCTCCAGCGTCTCCATGCTGATGAGGCCTTTAAGGACCAAAAGCTGCCCGATAAGATTAAGCTCTAACGGCATATATATTGCTCCCTATTCATAATAATATAGATTACAACGCCGTATCTTTATAGTCAAGGGATAAGAAGCTATTCTTCGAGATGCACATCGACGTAGGAGGCCAGGACCTCTCTTACGGCCTCCGGGGGGACCACAGAGAAGTAATTATCTATAATAGCGTGAGCCATCTCATGCACTATTATGGAGTCTGTCATATCGTTCTCGGAGGTATATATGGTATTATATTTATACACATAGAAGGATTCGAGAATGCCTCTCTTCCCGAATATCTTAAGGTACTGGGCGTCCAATTCGGCACTGTCTTTGAGGATCACTATCCTTATCTTACCGGTCTTCGGATACATGTCGAGCGCCACTCTTGCATAATTGAATAGCTGGTCCAGCCTGTAACATATCTCCTGCGAGGTGGAGACTTCGCCATACCTGGCCGGCTGGTCAAAATATAGCGGCCGCTTCTTAAGATCCATCTCTATTTTTTTTAAGTCCGCCGAGTGGCGATGATATATCACAAAATAATTGCTGCTCATAAGGTCGGGTTCGGCCGGATCTGACGGAAGATCGGACCCATCCGCGAATGTAATCGCGCAAATTAAAAAAAGAACCGCTTGTATTAAAACTATTGATGACACGCATACCTTGGGGAACTTGCCCATAAAAACACCTTTATGAGGGCCCTATATTTTACGAAACTCTCTTACGGAGTTATTGTACCATTTCATTGCGCCAAAAACAATCGCAGGGGCCGCTTGATCCTCCCCTGCGCTTGATAGTATTTCTATTAATCGGATACTACTATTCGAATTTAACGTCGTCGATATACATGGTGCCGACCTCGTGGCCGTACTCTACATTACTCCATTCAATAGTGAAGACCAGCTCCGCTACGCGGGTCTTATCGAGAACAGTACTGGAGTAATCTTTAAAACTCGCCAGAGGTATGGTATATTTCCTCCAGCTCGTTGTAAGCTGGTTCGCGGTATCATAGTATGCGATTTGATAAAAAGGCTCACCATTGGCGAGAGGCGGCGTATAGTCATGAAGCTCCACTTTGAAACCCTGCGGATTATTGACTCCGCCCTCCGCTCTGGCCCAAAATGAGACTGCCGTGTATGCGCTCAAATTCGCCTGCGGCGGCGGACTTATAGAGACACCCAATTTGCTGTAATATCCGGCATAGCTGTCCTGAACGCTGACATCGTAATCCAGTTTCAGAGAGTAGCCTTCGTAGGCTATGCCCGGCGCGTTCGTGAAAGATACCGTACAGCTGGCAGTCGGTATTTTGGGCTTAGTCGGATCCGGATTATCTTTCTCGCTGTGGAACGTCCCCGTAATGCAGTTCCACAAGTTTATAGCTGACTGCGTATTAAAATTATCCAAAAGGGCCTGTTGATTGAGGGGCTTCTCTCCCGTGCTCCTGATGGACGCTGACTGAGACAGTTCGTTATAGGCATGCGCTGAGCTTACGCCTGCAATAACAAATATAAAAACGCCTGATAAAAACAGAAGGATTCTGGGCCTCATTTTACTATCACCTTTCCGTCTTCGCTTACCTCTAATATCTTATCCAGCGCCGAGCTCTTTTCCATGCCCAGCTCTTTACCGTAATCTATCGCGGCCGATACTTTATATTCACCCGGTTTGAGCTGCGGATCGTTCCACAAGGCGCTGTATGCTGTCTCCTGGGCCGGCAGAACGCCCTTACCGGACTCCATCTTCAGCTCGACAAGGCTCTTTCCGGCCGTATCCATTATAGTGATCTTTCCCGTTGGCCTGATATGGACATTGCCTTTGTTGCCGACGCCGGCTTCTATCTTAAGCCTTTCCTTGCTGTCTTTCGATTCTTTTGAAACGGCGATGCTTCTTATCTCGGCGTCGACTATCTCCGTCCCCTTGATGGCAACGTATAGCACGCCGCCTATCCTGGCCCTTATACCTTCGGACGGCTTGCCGTCTTTATTCAGCACGTTCGACGTAAAGAATATCTGCGCCACCAGCTCGCCTTTGGCGTCTTTGGGGACCTTTATCCTTAGCCTCAGCTTCTTTATCTCTTTTGGCTTAAGGTCGAATTCATAACTGTCAAGCTCTATCCAGTCCTTAATGCCGAGCTTCTCATAATCGTATGCCTCTTTGAACCAGTTCTCGGGCTCGACGATTATATGCGCGGGCTCTCCGGTGTCATTCTGGACATAATAATCGGCATCGGCGATCTCTCCGGGCGGAAGGCTCACCTCAAACCTGGCCGGACCCATGACAAGGCCGTAAGACTGCGCCGCATAGAAGAACGCGGCTATGATAACGATCGCGCCAAATATCCATTTTTTATTCATTTTGCACCCGCATCTGACCACACCATTTTACTCGTGGAATATATCTATAGTCAATTTATTAGTTGTGTACTGCTGAGCCGGAGCGCCTGTGAAATCGACACCCAGGTAGACATATAGACGCTGCCCCAGGGTGCCTTTCAGGTGGTAATTCCGCCTGGCAGGATCGAGCGGGAAGCCAAGGTCGCGATTATAATTAAATACGGTCCTGTAAGGCAGTGAATACTGGTCTTTATTATAGTCCCAGTCGCTCTTATCAACGACATAGCCGGTCTGATAAAAATCTCCCCATGGCGGCTGCTCGCCGGCCGTAGTGTACTTCTTGGCCTGGAATACCTGCCAGATAAGCGGCACACGGTAACCGCCATTCTGAACTCCTATCAATCCGTTGGCCAGCAGCTTTCCCGGTTCGGGAGTGCCAGTGTATTTCGGGGACGCGTCCGCCGCCATATTATCTGTATAGATTATTATATCCCAATTGCCCGTGCATTGATATCCTATATCGAGATACTGTCCGGCTGTAACATATTTGGTCCCATCGCCGTTAGTGCCAAAGCTTAAGCCGGTAGCCACGGTATCGTTTAACCTGTCCCTGATCTTCACATCAAGCCGATCCGCGCCCAGGATGACCGTATTGAACTCTATCTCATCAAAATAGAGCGTGACCGGCTGGCCGGCTGTTTCTGATATTATCTCCAGGGCCGCCATGCTGGCCAGGTTCAACCCGCTGAAATCGTCCGCTAAAGAGAGGTGCAGCTCCTGCCAGGTGTTCGGGGTAGTGTTGGCCATCGAATAAGAGGCCTGGTTACCCGCGGTATCCGTAAGCCTGATAGTGAATTTTTCGCTGCCTGTGGGGCCCATGACCCTGAAGGAAAGCATAGTCGCGTCGTTTATATTCGCGGTGGTAAGGCCTATGCTATTTTTCTGGGCGGGCGCCAGATTGAATATTCTTACCTTCCCTAATAGGCCGTCATACCGCTTGATCTCGGTAAACGAGTTGTCGCCCAAGGGGGCGCCGGCGTTATCGAAAGTATCCTGGCCGAAGATATTGGGATTATGGCCGTCGCCGTAATCAAGCCAGTAAGAACCGGCGGTGATCATCGCCTCCGGCGAATTAGGCGATTCTGTATTATCCGATTTCACGGATCTCACGACATAATAGTATGGCGTTGCATCAGAGAGCCCGGAATCCGAATACGCGGTGTCCGGGGCATTCACCGTGCCGACTATCGTGTAAGGGCCGCCTTTCGATGCGCCTCTATAAATATTGTACTTGTCCGCGAAGTTCACGCTCTTCCAGCGCATCTTTGCCGCGGTCTTGCCGAAGGACGCCGCCACAAAACCTTCCGGGGCTTTAAGTACCGGCGGAGCCGCCGCTGCTAGGGCCATGCTGTTCCATCTGAGCCATTCGCTGGGGGCGTTCGCGACGCCCGGATGGTATACGGTTATCCTGTTCCATCCGTTTACGAGATAAAAGCCCGGCGTTACGAACTGGTCCCCTCCGGAAACCTGCCCATCGAAGACCGGCGTCTGTAAGCCGTTCACAAATATCTGCAGGCTGTTCTTCAGTTGATTCTGCGTTTCGAGCACCCCGATATTCAATACCGCGTATTCGGTATCCTGATTGTAGAAGAGTATGTCGGTGAAGTTCTCAACATCCTTGTTCAGCGCCTGTTCAAATGTCGCGATGGGCGCGCCTGCATAATAAGTATCGTCGACCCGGTACTCGCTGCCGAAGAGCGCCGGAGGATTCGCGGCCGCATCTCTCGCGACAGCCCATGTGCTATTGACGGCAGGGCTTGAGACTTCGATATTCTTCCATGCGACCCATTTAGCGGTGCCGGTCGCGCTCTGCCACTGAAGCGTTATCGTATTATCGCCGACCTTCAAGTCTGAAGGGTCGATCTGTACATATTTCATCAGGCTGGCCGGATTGGCGGCGGGATCATACGTGAACGCTATCGGCGCGGCCGGTCCGTTATTGACGCTGATCGTCCCGTTTATCGTATGATTCCCGGCATCCTTGGCCATAAAAGAGTGTATCGCCAATAGATAAGGGCCGACGGCAACGTTATCGAGGGAGAATCTTATCGTGTAAGCCGGATCCAGGGCGTCTATCTGGCCCATATGGAAGTTGGACTCCGGATCCTTATCATCTACGTTTACGACACACGCGCTATCTGATCTGAATCCCACTTTTTGGATCATCGCATCCTTCAGCGTCTTGCCCGGCTCGATCTCAAAGCCGGCGAAATTATCCCAGATCAGCCCTGAATCATGGTTTTCGGCCATTACGAGCGATATGCCCATATCTATCGCGCAGTAGAAGATCGATATCGGGGCCGGCGTATCGTTCAGGGTGGCGCCCATCTTAAATGAGTTCACAAAACCGTAATCGCCCCATACCTGATACCCGAACCTGTCATAGAGCTCTTTCATCTTATCGAGAGACCTGATGCATTCTTCCGAAAGCATCGGCACGGAGCCTGCGACAGCCGAAGGATGGACGGTGCCGTCCGCTCCGTGCACGTCCGCCGAAGGTATCGCAACGCCTGCCGGCGGGGCGCCGTAAACATCATAGTTGAAACCGCTTGTATATCCGCTGGTCAACCCCCACAGATCTTCTTGGCCGGCGTAATTCGCGACAAGGTCATTGCAGAATTGTTTATTGGCCTTGACCGCCTCGACCGAATTCTTCCACCAATCAACGCCCTCCTTATCATAAAGCGGCTGCCCCGCGGTATCTTTGAAATTGAAGAAAGCCTGGGTATACTGATACACGAAGAGAGAGCCGAACCAGGACTTGACCATGGGATTGCCGTTCGCGCCGTAATTGCCGAGCTCTTTCCTGATGGCATAGAATGTCTCCGGCGGTATCTCATGGCCCGGCTCGGGAGAAACGGCCGCCAGCAGATACAGCAAGAGGCATTCGTTCGTATAATCCCAATGCCCGTAAAAACTATCGTTGGCGGGCCTGTCGGGGCTCCACGCATGGTACATCTGATTATAATTAAGATTGGCCGCGATC
>Ga0209777_10006834_pt1 | contig 12784 bp, 12 predicted proteins | sample FrelakmetHBP12HB_FD_187147 | JGI IMG/M metagenome (GOLD analysis project Ga0209777, IMG submission 187147) | Freshwater lake sediment microbial communities from the University of Notre Dame, USA, for methane emissions studies -HBP12 HB (SPAdes)... | ecosystem: Environmental > Aquatic >...
CCGAACGGACATGGAGCTATGCACCGCTGTTTCATCAAGATCACGCAGGACCACATACAGAAATGGTTAACAATCCCCTGGCAGTTTTGCGATAAGTGCAAAGTGATGCTGCCCGATTAATCACAATACTGTTGCTCAGCGTACTACAAACTTTAATTCAATTTCCTGATATTGCCACACTGAATCATACCAGACTATACGAAATCGGGCAAAAGAACGCGGATATGTGCCTCTGCCATCAATCAAAATCAAATGTTTTATCATATCAAGATACTACTATCCAGCATCCGCCCGGGTTTATAAAATGTATTCGATAGAAGCGGAGAGAATAAAGGGGGTATCAAACATGAAAAAAATCTCTCTGGTAGTTCTAATTATGCCCCGATGATTGGGATCTTTTCATAGTTTGGGATCCTAATTGGATGAAATTTGTATCTTGGGAGGGTTCTACTATTCCTGTTTCTATTGGGTGTTTTGGGTGGGGGCCCCTCATATACCGGGGGCGGCTTTTTTTGTGGGGATGCCGATTATTTCGGTGTTCGGACTTTAGTACTTGATATAATAGATACAATTCCCGCACAAATTACTCAACTTACTGCTAGACTCTATGCGATAAATGACTATATTCGACCGGTACACGGTAATACGTATATTGAACTTGAGCAAACATATAAACGGAATTATCCAGGGGATCCTATTTTTACTACTCCAGAATTCCCTTCACCGTATCCTCCAGCTATCGTAATTATTGGATTCCTTGGGGTTGTCCTATTCATCAAGAGAACCAGAGAAAATTAACCCTTTTTTCCCGCATTGATCACCCCCTCACCTTGCTGCTTTGCGAATAAAGAAACACTCCCCTTATCCCATCAACCTCATTCAGGCTTGATGCAGTGTATTAATGCAGGATCAAAATATTCACCTTTAGTGATCCAGTTGACTATCGAATTTTTCCTCTCATACCTATAAAATTCCATAAATCTGGTTCTTGACTGATTCAACAAGAACAGATTACTGAGGATGGTGTGAAATTAAAAAATTACAAGCGGACGGTCTCAACTCAAATCCCATTGCAGTATTACCCGGAATGCAAAATGAAGCTGATGGATTTATTTCCATTCAATACCTCATTCTATACCTATCTGAAAGTTTGGAACTTTTTGTCGCAACAAGTAAAAGGGGAGAAGAAATGTAATAATTCAAGTTATTGATACATCAACTAATAATGGATCCGAAGCGATAACATTAGAACCTGCAGATAAATCAATACCTAACTCGTGCGTTTCCCGAGTACCGGCTTTTATAAGCATTTTTTGTTGAGTCTGTGCAAAAGTATTTTTTCTTGCCTTGTTGGCGTAATCGATATAGGAATAACCGCATCCTATTGTTGCGGTGATGGTTGTATCATTTGTCGTAGGATTTATATATTCCATATTAAGGTTATACGTATTACCATTTAGAATAAAATCGACAATTCTCACGGTAGGTTTGGTGAATTCCCGGTCTTGCTTTAACCGGTCTTGAAATAAAACAACTGTTTTTTTTGCGAATCTGATATCAACCGTCTCATTTTCACAGATTTGCGCTACACAGACCCTGACATCATGACTGCCTTCATTCAGCATCAGACTGAAAGGTTTATTCTGTGATACTTCTCCAACACTTCTATTATCAACATAGACTGGCAGATTATTCGCATTGTAACCTCCGATAGATACCGTTAGCTCACCCTTAGGGGTGGCGTTTGTTAATTGATCCCCAAAGTCAACAACGGTTTGTTTTCCGGTTTTAATCACTACTTCCTGCTCAACACTCACATTACCTGAAGAGACCCTGACGGTATGGAGCCCTTCTTTAACATTGGTAGTGAATGATTTACCCGGGAATACTTCGCCAACCTGTGTATTATTAATAAAGATCGACACTTTTCCAATATAATTTCCAATTGATACGTTCAGTGATCCTTGGGGAATATTTTTTAAGAACCGGTTTTCAAAGTCAACAGTTGTTTCTATTGCGGATTTGATCTCAACGTCAACCTGCTCACATGCAGGACCGGAACAGACTTTGACTGTATGACGCCCTTCTTTGACACTGACACTGAGTGGTTTACCTCGTGATACTTCCCCGACGCTCACATTATCAACAAAAACCGGCATTGTTGCATCGTAACTCCCTATAGATACGTTCAGCCGTCCAGTGAGCTGCAACGCCGGGGTCTGGGTAACCTGTGGTGTTTGATTTTGAGAGAGCTTAGATTGGACACATCCAGCAGTCATTATACATACAACAAAAATGATAAGGGCGAAAGCCAGAGTTTTTTTCATAAATATTCACCGTTTTTCTGGTTTCAGAACTATTCCCGCTCCTGATGTCCAGCCATTCATTAAATTGTTTTTAATTTTCAGTACTATAGAATAATAGATTCTCGCAACGCATTGGTGCAATGCAACCACATTTTCCGTTCCTTTTCTAAGTCCCTACTTAAAAGGTGTGTGCTTCTAAGATGGGACGTATTAAGGTCGCGATAGGGAGGTTTTCCTAAAAAACTGCATATGCCCTTTTTTCTTTACACTGCATTTTTCGGATTCATCTTTACCCAGTTATGACATCTTGGACAGCATACCTTCACCGGCTTCCTTGACCTTTCCAAACTTGCCAGTCGTTTCCCCATATACGTCCATTCATGACCACACTTATGGCAGGTGACGAGGCAGGATGTGTAGAGGCAATCCATACACCATCAAATGGGAATTGAAATTATCAAAAGGAGGTTTGCGAAGGGCGAAAGTAACGGGTAAATGCTGCCCGGTCTGTAAAATGATTCTACCGGACTAATCACGCTGCTGTTGCTCAGCTCCACCGGAAATTAACCCACACGAAAATTGGTGTTGTCAGATGTTTAGCGGCGCTCTGACCGACTTATTTCCAGTGGAGAACTGGTCGTTTTGAATTTTCATTATCCTCTTGCAATGAATGGATCTTTGATCACTTTCACCCTTCATTCACATCCCTTTCATATCGACGATCTGCATTCTTCGAGAAAAGGAAGGGGAAGAGGCAGTGCGGGAATAAAACCCGACTTTCTTATAGAACTCCCAGAGCCCTCATTATCTGCCAACAGAACGCGAATATGACCTTTCATGGAAAAAGGAAACTTATTATCAATGCCATAACTTGAACTTTGGCGACTCCTCCGGGGTCTTAGCCCTGTCCAGTTTCTCTCGCATTTTTCGCAACGCCTCCTTCAGCTCTCGGATTTCGGCTTCCTTCGAAGCAGTAGTTGAAGTAACCGCTGTTTCGATGCTGTTGTGCTTCTCAATCTCGGACATTATCGCATTAATGCACAATTCAGGGATATTGATGTCATACTCCTTCACGGCAAGCAACACTGGGGTTGTTACTAACAGCTCGAGATTTAACCGATAACTCATAAATTCACCATTGTGGTAGTATCCTGAAATTTAACGTGATTAGTGTAATAGTGATGCAAGGCATGTGTGCAAGGCAAAAGCAGACAAAGGACCGTGTGCAATCCTGGAAAGCAATCCCCTAGCAGTATTGCCCGGATTATGAAATGATGTTACCTGATCCATTCGGTTCTGCAACAATGGTTTTATTTTGTTAAAATTTCCAACCACCGTTAATGCATAAGAAAAATAGAATTAATTTAACCATCGTGGAAAATTTTGTAAGTATCAGGAAAAGAAGGGATATCAAATGAGTATTATCGGGTTTTTCTTCGGACTATGTCTAGTGGGTTTATTTACTCATAAGTTATACAGAGCGAACCAAGGGTTGGAAGGTTTGGTTTTTAGTTATTACCCTAAGGGTGATCAAATAGAAAAGTATCCTCCTAACATTGGCGGTCTAATTTTTTGGGGTATTCTTGATTTAATAGCTGTCCTTATGTGGATAAACGCAACGCTCTTTTGGTAGCAATTGGTTGAATGATTGAATCCCTGCAACAAAAGACTCATTGACATCCAAATAAATGCGAACTTGAAAATTCGCGCATTAAACGCGAATATTCCATTTTCCTGCTTTCCGGATCTGGATGTACTCACCATTATCCCACTTATCACAGTCAGACTTGCGGCATGGCGAAAGTGCTATCGGTATTTTTCTGTGATACGCCAATTCACGAATATCGTTTTTTATGGTACACCAGTAAAATTCCATGAACCCGGGTTTTTGGGTGTATCCTTCAAGAGTATCGCAGTATGGAGGGTGTGAAGGTGTATGCCTCGAATAAAGAGCCTCGCAATACGTTTCAGTGGGCGTTAGCAGGGATGGGGGTTGAATACTATGAAAAAGGATTATTGTTCTCTGGTTCTCTGGATGATGAGTACGGCTCCCAGGAACCCGATGATCATGGTTGCTGGCAGGATGGTTGAGGGAAATTCGGGAGCTGGAGCTGGGGAAGGGGTGGGCTCTGGTCCCGGGCAGTTAGGACTGGTGACCTTCACATAATTGTAACAAACCGGAATCAGCACGTTCCCGCCATCATAGATTGGAAACTTGACAATGGGCATTACGATGATATCGGACGTTTCCACGGGTCCAAGTATCATCTTGAACCCTATCCCCTTCTGGACTACAGGTTCGTAGAAGGTGAATGGTGCAACGGGTCCCGAACCAAAATCTTTTGCTTTCCAGACATTGTAAAATGCAGGCGAACCACTCGTACCACTGGGGGGACTGTACTCGTTCCAGCGTACAGTTACCTGATTATCACCGCACTTGGGAAGATCTAATATAACGGGAAACGCCGAGGTCCCCTCCGTTCCGCACAGGACATCCGTGTCCAGTGTATCCTGGGCTATCCGTCCCCAGTCAGGCTCTGCACCAACTGCCTTGTAGGGGAGGGAAGTTTGACCTGATCCATCAGCGTTCATGACATAGATCTGACTACCGGATTCAAAGGCGATCATCGCGCCATCCGTTGACCAAGTGGGGTGCCCCTCCCGTGCCAGATTGGACGTGAGGCGTTTTGCGCCCGACCTGTCAGCGTTCAAGATGTAGATATCATAATTACCAGTCCCGTTGACAGCCTCAAAGGCGATCTTTGTGCCATCCGGGGACCAGGCAGGGTATCCATCCGTGAGATTAAACTCGAGGGGTTCTGGTTTTGAACCATCGGAGTTCATCACGTAAATCCGATAATTTCCATCCCGGTTGGATGTGAATGCAATCTTTGTGCCATCCGGAGACCAGGCGGGGAACAGATCAACTGACATATTGATGGTAAGGCGTTTCACCCCGGAACCGTCAGCAGCATTCATCGTATAGAGCTCACTATTTCCATCCCGGTTGGACTCAAAAGCAATCTTCGACCCATCCGGAGACCAGGCAGGGGTACTGTCATATGCCGGGTTTGTCGTGAGACGGGTCACCCCGGAACCGTCAGCAGCATTCATGACATAGATCTCATCATCGTGTAATGAGTAGTCCAATCTAGATTGAAAGGCGATCTTTGTGCCATCCGGGGACAAGGCAGGTTCAGCATTCTCAGCGGTACTAAACGTGAGGCGGGTCTGCGCCGATCCGTCTGTGTTCATAATATAGATCTCCTCATTTCCGAATCCCGGGTCGGACTGGAAGGCGATCTTCCCCCCACTCGCTGCTGCACCGGGCAGAACCACTACCACACTGCAGAGAATAATTACTATACATAGAATACCGATCATCTTTTTCATTTGTTTCAACCTCTCTCATAACATCATTTCAACACAAAAATGTCCTGGCGCCTGCTTCCTCATGAGCACCTGTCAAAATGCGGTTGGTACACCCTGTTCAGACGGAACCCGGCTGAGGGTGGTAGGTACTATTAGATTGTATTTCATATATCTTTCGAAATTCATTCACCTGATATTATTTAACTCTGATACTTTGTTTTTTATCTAGTGAGAATTGAAATCGGTCATATGTTTCAATGATTGATTTTAAAAATTAAGTCTAAATTAGGTCCTTATTCCAATTGGCAATGCCCGAACAATCACGGAGCTATGCACCGCTGCCATATTAAAACCAGCAAGGACCATGTACAGAAATGGTTAACAATTCCCTGGCAGTATTGCCCGGTCTGTAAAGTGATGCTGCCCGATTAATCACAATACTGTTGCTCAGCGCACAACAAATGTTTAATTGTATTTCCTGTTATTGCCACACTAAACAGTGCAACCTCCCCTTTCCTAATGGCATATAATCGCAATACGGCCTTTTGTAACACCCAGAGGATTTAAAAGGGGAAGAAATATAAAATATTTTCATTTTGTCTTTTCCTTTGCTGAACACTTCATATCATGTCGTTTGCTTTTATAAGCGAAATTATCCTATCTTTCAGATTTTGATATTTGTCGAAATTTTGGCTCTGTAGAAATCATATTCCAAAAGAAAACGTCTCTCCGATTAACCGAAAGAGCTAAGGTACGGTGTCTCCTTACCTTGTTATGCTAATAACAAATAAGGAGAGGAGATAATGTCAGCAAACCGTTATATCAGGTTTGGAAGGTATCCGCATGAACCGTTCCGACGAGGATAATGCAGAAAATAATAATGAGAAATATTTGTTTCATAAAACTCTCGAACTATAATGAATTTTAATATCCATAAAATAATTCCAACCCACTCATCTCCATTTTTGTCATTTAAGACCTTGCGAAAAACGCCAGTATTCTGCACATCCGCTATCTTCACCGGAACAGGTTTTTAACACAAAATACTGACAACCATTCCCGCAAGGAGATTCCAGTTTTACTGACTCGTTCGGTTGTTTTTTAGATTCTACTGACATAGATCAACCTCGAATTTTTTACTCCGCATCTCTATTTTGGGTTGGAGTTAGCTTGCATTTTGTCACGCATCAGGTTTTGTATCGAATTCTTCTCCATGAATCACAAGGAAACCATGATACCGTTCTTTTGACAACTTTCAGATAATGCCAGGGTAGGGACGGAGTGAAACTGTTTTGTGAGATTCTACCATTGATTATCTGATTGCCGACAAACACGAATATGAGTTTTTGTTTTCCTTGATTAAAAAAGGAATTTCCTCAATAGACTGGCTTTGCTGCATTATCGAAATCCCTATAAACAGCACTTTTCACTCATAATCTGTTTCCTGTTTTAATTCTAAATAAAAATTATCCGAGTACACTATCTAAGAACCCATAGATTATTCAATTTTTATGATGAAAATTTTGTAGTAAAGTCGATAAACTGGTGCCAAGTAACTAGTGAAGGACGAACAGCAGAGAATAAGAATCTGGTTTTGTTTTTTTAAAAATTCCATCAATTGTAAATAATAAATAATGAGATCTAACATACCGTTACAAAATAGAGAAAGCATTTTCCCGGAAAATATGCGTTCCTCTAACAGAATCGGACCGGGAGGCTCACTTTTTGGATCCTTTTTGTAAACCCGTGTGCCCGCTCGAAAAGGAAGGGATGATCGTGCTGTGTGCTGATAAAAAGATATGCGCAATTTATTATTCTCTCCCTACCCGAAACACAGAAGTGTCCAATAGTAATCTCTCATGTGTACTGATGACCTGATAATCGTAGGAGAGCACGATACCGGTACGGTAAAATCGAGAGCGCGCTGGTTTTCCCGTCCGGCGCTTACCGGGGAAGCACTGATCGGGAAACCCGATTCAGCGAAAGGCATTATCCCACGCGTTTGACTTCCTCTGTCTCACTCACACATTTGGTGATTGGCTGAACAATGAACACCTCTATCATGCAATAACTACCCTCGACCTGACAGCCATGACATCCGTGATCGAGTTTGTTTAATCGCTATTGAAAAGACAGAGAGGGAAAATTATATACCGGGTTTACCGGATAAAATAGCCTTGAACAGATCAGGGAGTGATCCCGACTCTTGAAAAGTGCATTGAACAAAGAAATACAGACCCAACTTTTTAAATACTGTTTTGTGGCATTTATAAATATGAAGGTCAGGCCGGAAGATTCCCTCAAGATCGAAAACATTGTCGCTTCTGCAAAGGTGACTGATTATCTGGATCTACCCATGCTTGCATCGAAGATCGAAGGCGCCGAATATAACAAAAAGCGGTTCCCCGGCGTTGTTCTCCGTATGCAGGATCCTAAAATCGCAGCCCTCGTCTTTGGTTCAGGTAAAGTGGTGCTCACTGGTGCAAAGAGCGTCAACAGCTTAAGCAAAGGTCTGAATATCCTTGGCGATAAGCTGCGGGAACTTGGCATCGATATCCCCAAAAAACTTGAATACAAGATCCAGAATATCGTTACGTCTGCCGATCTTGCAACGCCCATCAATCTGAATAAGATTGCTGTCGGATTCAACCTTGATAAGATCGAATATGAACCTGAACAATTCCCAGGACTTGTTTACCGCCTTGACATTCCAAAAGTGGTCGTTCTTCTCTTTGGGTCTGGCAAATTGATTATCACGGGCGGCAAAGAACCAGATGATGCGAAGAAAGCTGTTGTTAAAATCCTGTCCGACCTCCGCAGCCTTGGTTTGATCTCATAATATTTTTATAATAACCGCTTTTAAACGTTGATTACATCTATTCTTTATTTTTTATAATTTATTGTTATTTTCCCGAGGATATTAATTAATAGTAATATGTATAGTTTTTGCAGATTGCCAAACAATAAGGAAGACTATATATGAATAATTAGATAATTATTTTGTTAAGTTATTGGTTATATTCAGGACGTGATGTATGAGAACCGAAAATGTAATGTATTTTACTGAAAAAGAGGAGGAATTTGCAAACCTCCTCATTGAGATTGGAACCAAGAGAAATGTTGCAAAGGTGCTGGTATTCCTGGCAAACACGCCCGAAGCTACATCGCGGGCGATCGAGCGGGGCACGGATCTCCGCCAGCCTGAAGTCAGTATCGCCATGCGTTACCTGATAGAACAGAGCTGGATCACAAGCCGGGAGAGCAAGGCAGAAAGTAAAGGACGCCCGGTCAAGATTTACGAGCTGGCCAGACCAATTCACGAAATCATGGACAGTATCGAAAAAGAGAAGAAAAAAGAAGCGACTACCCAACTCGCCCTCGTTCAGAAGTTACGGGATTACATCCGCTGAATTAATTACCTTACACTTTTTTTGGTTGCCGACAATAACCGTTGTCTTCTTGGTAAAACTACAGAACAATCCGCTCTCGATTACACCAGGTATTCTTACGAGTATATCTTCGAGTTCTTCGGGATTAGTAATATCCTCAAACTCACAATCAACGATAAAATTTCCATTGTCAGTTATAACCGGTCCATCCTTTTTAATGCCATCACGAAGGTGAGGGATACAGCCCAAGTCCTTCAGATGATTCATGACCGGGCGGATGGCAAAGGGGATCACTTCAACGGGAACAAGTCCTGACAGGACGGGTACTACCTTCTGTTCATCGACAACAACCACAAGGCGGAGCGCAGCTGCAGCGACACATTTCTCCCTGGTGAGTGCAGCACCCCGTCCTTTGATGAGGCGAAGGCGAATGTCAACCTGATCTGCGCCATCTACCGCAAGATCAAGTACCGGCTCCTCGTCAAGTGTGATAAGCGGAATGCCGTATTCACGAGCACGAAGTGCTGTCTGGTATGAAGTTGGAACGCCCGAGATCGTTAATCCTTCACGAACCCTGCAGGACAAGCGTTCCAGGGCATAAAAAACGGTGGAACCCGTGCCAAGACCAAGGACCATTCCGTCCTTTGCCATGTCGGCCGCCAGATATCCTGCTGCACGCTTTGCTGCGGTAAGTGTCTGTGCTGTATTGTCCATCTAACAGATAGATATCGGTTTACCATAATTAATACTGGTGATATACAGATTCGGATTTCTGCATCAAAGATCTGCAGGACGGTTAGCATCACAAAATGGTAAAAGCAGTTGTCAAAAACAGGACTGCTGGTATCGGGACTGAAGTATCAGGTCTACAGAAAAGAATAAGGGTAAAGTACCAATCCAGCCCCTAATTTTTTTATTCTTACGACGGCATTTTCGAAAATATTTCGTAACTAAAAGTGAAATGAAAAAAGTGACTATGATTTTCAAGCATTACTTTTTCGTTGATGGCCCTGGCATTCAGGTCTATCGCATTGTGGGGGTCGCCACAGCGGTGGGGGCGGAGGCTTTGCCGAAGCCCCCAGGAGCGTGATACTATTGATGGAGTAGTATTTTCAGAAGATTTTATGAAAAAATTAAGGGCTAAAATAACACTTTACCCTTAAAAAAAACAATCATTCCAAAAATAGTGTTCTTGCCTCATTTTCTGCTTTATAGGCAGTGCAATCGAGTGTGATAGGAGTGATTGAAATATTCCCTTTCCGGATTGCATGTACATCCGTCCCCTCCTCTGCATCCTCAATAAGCGGACCATTGATCCAGAAATACGGGCGACCCCGCGGATCAAATCGTTTCTCGACACCGGTATGAAACAGTTTCCGGGCGAGCCGGGTGACTTCATAGCCACCTTTCACAACTGAGGGAATATTGACGTTGATCACGTCTGCGTGAGGACAGAACTCCTGCGCCAGTATGCGGGATACGACATCCCGGACAATTCTCTTTGCAGCATCAAAATTTTGTCCATGGTGACGGGGATCATCGAATTTGTCTCCCTGGTCCTCAACCTGAAGAGAGAATGCAATCCCTTTTGTTCCCTGGTTGGATCCTTCCAGAGCAGCACCAACGGTGCCGGAGGTCATAATCGATTCGAATGAGAGGTTCTCGCCAATGTTGATCCCGCTCACGATAAGTGTCGGGTTGAGCCTGAGAGCATACAACCCGATAATGACTGCATCAGTGGGTTTGCCGGCCACTGACCAGGACGGGATACCATTCATAATAATCTGGCTTGCCCGCAACGGTTCAAAGATCGAAATCGATCGGCCCACAGCGCTCTGCTGGGTTGCCGGTGCTACGACGGTTACATTGGCAATCGGTGCTATAGCTTCGTACGCGGCCCAGAGCCCGACTGAACTCACGCCATCATCATTGGTCAGCAGGATCGAGGGTTTCATGTGCATTCACGTATGAACCGCACTCCTCAAATAGTTCACCGATCGGATAGGGTAATTTTGTTAAAGCGCAAAAGATACAAGAGATGAAAGTCCTGCTCGCTGAATATGCCTCAACTCATGATCCTACGCTTGCGGCCGAAGGTGTTGCAATGCTCGATGTCCTGAAACAGAGTTTTGAGCGCTGCAAATACGAGGTCGTGTTGCCCGACAACGGGGATTTTGGTGCGGAGATAGAACGTTTAGCCCCCACATGCACTATGGGGCTCGTGATCGCCCCGGACCATCTCCTTGCACGTTTCACCCAGATCCTTGAGCAGCACACGCATAACATTGGGTGCGGGTTCATGACGGTCGCACTCTGTGTCAATAAGGTGCAGACAGAAAAGATCCTGCGTTCGCATGATATCCCGGTACCGGGAGAAGTATCAGCAGGAAATCGGGTGATCAAACCGGTGAAAGGCTGTGGCGCGCAAGGTGTGCGAATATCGGATAGCCCAACCGGAGCGGGGGAATTCTCACAACAATATATCGAAGGCGAGCACTTCTCGGTGAGTATCGTGGCAAGCCGGGTGGTGGGTGATGCGTGCCTGTATTTCTCCGGGAAACCCCCGCTGGTGCTCGCGGTAAACCGGCAATGTATTGAAACGGGTAGTGACGGGGCGATTCATTATCGTGGCGGTGAGACACCGGTGCATCCTGTCCGCGAGGCGGAAATTATTGAGGTGGCCAAAAATGTAGTGGAGGTGCTCGGTTGCCAGGGATATTGCGGTGTTGATGTTGTCGTTGCCGATAAGGTATATGTGGTGGATGTTAACCCACGGATCACCACCAGTCTTGTCGGTATCACAGTATGTATGACTGAGGAGATTGCCGATATTCTTGTTGCGGCATCAAAAGGCGGGGGACCGGATCAGGTGCACCTGGCAGGAAATGTCCGTTTTGACACGCAGGGGAAGGTAACAGGGATATGATTGGGATTGATGTGGGGGGCGCAAATCTCAAAGTCGTCAATGACGATGGTGCTCACCACCATTACTGCCCGCTCTGGGAAAATGCACCAATCACTACCCTGCTGAACCAGTACGTTACTGCTCCTGATGATCCGGCAGCCGTGGTGATGAGTGGGGAGCTTGCTGACTGTTTTGAAAACAAGATGGAGGGCATCTCCTCTATTGTGCACGCGGTTAAGGGCGCGTTTTGTTGTGCCCGTTTTTATGGTACTGACGCACAGTTCCATGACTGCGCAGTTTCTCAGCTTGCGGCTGCAAACTGGCTTGCCTCCGCAGATTATCTGCGGGCAGAGTATCCTGATGCTGTTCTTCTCGACATCGGCAGCACAACTGCTGATGTTATCCCGTTAGCCCGCTTTGAATCGTTGAAGGGCCTCACCGATCTCATGAGGCTCCAGAAGGGGTATCTCATCTATACGGGCATGCTCCGGGGAAATATTGCAGCCCTGTTGCCATCAGTAAGTCTTGAGGGAGTGACTACTCCGGTAAGTTCTGAGTATTTTGCTGCCTGCGGGGATGCGCATCTTGTTCTGGGGCACATCACGCCAGCACAGTATAGCTGTGATACTCCGGATAAGAAAGAAAAAACCAGAACAGCAGCACTTCGGCGGCTCGCACGCGTGGTCTGTGCGGATCTTGACGAGATCGGAACGGATGGCGCATACCAGATCGCCGAACAGTTCTGGGAAAGACAGCGGGGTTTGATCTGCGATCAGGTGCAGCGTGTTGCGGCACAGTCTGCTGCCCGGCAG
>Ga0209777_10006836_pt1 | contig 12782 bp, 7 predicted proteins | sample FrelakmetHBP12HB_FD_187147 | JGI IMG/M metagenome (GOLD analysis project Ga0209777, IMG submission 187147) | Freshwater lake sediment microbial communities from the University of Notre Dame, USA, for methane emissions studies -HBP12 HB (SPAdes)... | ecosystem: Environmental > Aquatic >...
GAAGGTTATGGAACTCGGATTGCGGAAGGAGCTCATCCGCCGGTAGTCCTATATCTTGAGCGCCCATCTGATGAATTTGATGTCAATGTCCATCCGCAAAAACGAGAAGTGCGTTTTCATAATGAGGGAAAATTGTTTTGCCAGATGCGCGAATCAATCCAGCGCGCGCTTTTACCGAGCCTGCCCTCGTTTTCTGAAAATCCCTGTTTTACACAGATTAAAAGAGATCCATGGGAGGAGTCCTTTTCTGTCTTTGAACAGAAAACAGCAAATTATGTGGCTAAACAAGGAGTGCTCTGGGACAACGAGTTAAAGGGTGATGCTCTAGCGGTTGTCGGTTCTTTTTTGCTTGCGAAACGAGGCCAAGACATTTTTCTTATCGATTTGCGGGATGCACAGGAACAGAAGGCTCAAAAAAAGAGCGATGTGCAAACGCTTCTTCTTCCCATGTGGCTTTCATTGTCGAGTGAAGAGGTTCAGCGAATGCAGGAACTCATCGAGCGCTGCTCCGAAGTGGGCGTGGAGGCTAAAATAATGGGGCCGAAACAGCTTTGTCTCGATGCGATTCCGCAATGGCTTGAGGAGCGTGATGCGCCTCTTTTTTTCGAGGCGCTGAAAGAAGATTTGTGGCGCGGCCTGACGATTCAAGAAACCATACATCGCTTTTGCCAAACGGCGCGAAAGCTCTTTACGCTTGAAGAGGCCAAATTGCTTTGGCAGAGCGGCTATGGTCGAGAAGTTTGTTTGGAAGCGTCGGACTTGGAACGTATTTTTTTGAGAAAATCACAATGAACAATCGAATCAAAACTTTACAAAAAAGACTAGGCGAATGGGAAATAGATTCTCTCCTTATTGAAAATCCAATCGATCTTCTCTATCTAACGGGTCTGTTGCTGAGTAAGGGGCGTTTATTGGTCCGTCCCGATCAAGCGGAGCTATGTGTCGATGGACGCTATTTTGGCGTGGCGACTTTAAAAGCTCCGTGTACCGTTTCATTGTGGATAAAGGGGAAAGAATCGGAGCAAAAAGGGCGCGTCGGCATTGATAGCTTATGGACGACGATCGCTAATTTCGAGGGATTAAAAAAAGAATCGCCGGATGCGTTGTGGGTTCCTATTAATGGGCCCTTAACTGAGCAGCGCCGGATCAAGGAGCCTGAAGAGATCGCCTCTCTTCGCGAAGCGGCAAAAATCACATGGGCGGGAATTCAGCACATTCGATCTCTTTTTCGAGAGGGTGTGAGCGAGCAGGAGCTGGCCTTTGAATTTGAGTTTTTTGTGCGCAAAAGCGGCGCGAGCCGGCTCGCTTTCGAAACCATTGTCGCTTTTGGAGAAAATAGCGCTTATCCTCATCATCAACCGTCTTCGGCGCGTCTGCAAAAAAACCAGATCATTCTCATCGATGCCGGCGCTGTTTTTGACCATTATTGCGCGGACGTGACGCGCGTCTTTTTTTTCGGTCAAATTGATCCTCGGCTTGAGCAGATGGTTCAGTTCGTCCGAAAGGCATACAATGCAGCTCTTCAACAAATACATATTGGGGCAATGATTCAAACGGTCGATCGCGCCGCGCGGGAATTGTTGGCTGAGGCAGGCGTCGAGTCATTATTTACTCATAGCCTCGGTCATGGATTGGGACTTGAAGCTCATGAGTCTCCTTTGATTCGCTGGAACGGAGATGATCGTGAAATGGCGCTTCGGTCTCAGATGGTCATTGCGATTGAACCGGGTCTTTATCAAACGGGGCTGGGCGGTGTTCGATATGAAAATTCAGGCATAGTGACAAAAAACGGTTTCGAGTCTTTTTATCCCGAAAATTGAGCTGGGCCATGCTTTATAAATTTATATTTAGTTTTCGCAAAAAATCACTCTTTGTCCATTTCATTTTGTTCATTTTTTGTTTAGCTGTCTATTTTCCATTTGTTGAGCGAATAGTCGATAAAATGGCTGTTCATTCCATTGTCCACCGTACGGCGGAGTTGATTCGAAAAATTCACAAAGCTCCTAACCTCGACAGCATGGTTGATTATTTGCGCACGGAAAAGGCGTTCGTATTTTTCCGTATTTCCCTATTTGATCATGAGGGGCGTTCCCTTTATGATACCCGGTTCCTCGCAGCTAACGATGAGGATCGGCAGCAGTTATTAAATGAGGAACAACCTGAAATCATCCAAGCAATTAAATATGGCGAAGGTTTTGGGACTCGGTATTCTAAATTATTTCGCCAATCGATGGTTTATGGCTCTCTTTCTTTTGCCGCTCATGGGCAAGAATATGTCTTGCGCGTTGGAATGCCTTTCACAGAGATTCGCGCTCTGGCGCATGATTTTGAAGTCGGCTTTTTAACGCTTGGGGTTGTGGCATTTTTATTATATGGCCTTGTGATTTGGATTCTCATTCACCGATTGAGCCGGCCCATTCAACAGATCGTCACCGCCATTCAGCCATACCAGGAAGGAAAGGTAGAATTTATCCCGCGGATTGAGATGGGAAAAGAGATTCAGGCAAAAAATGAATTCGGCCGCTTGGCTCAAACGTTTAACGCATTGAATGAACGAATCCAAAAGCAGATCGCTTATCTTGTGGAGCAACAAGAGAGAACGAAGGAAATTCTTGAGTCTCTTGGCGAGGGGGTTTTTGCAGTGGAAGTCGATCAGTCGATCACTTTTGCCAACCAAGCTTCCTGCCTTATGCTTGGCGTTGCGCGCGACTCAATAATTAACCGAAAGTTTCCTGAGATCCAAGCCCGGCGGCAAGGTCTGGTTGGTAAATGCCAAGAGCTCGTTCATCTGGCGCTCGAGCGAATGGAAACGATCACGCAAACGTATACTGTGGAGGAGAGCCAAAAGCTCTATTTTGATCTCATTGCTGCGCCGCAGGCAAAACATGGAGGGGTGATCCTTGTTCTTCAAGATAAGACCTCCGACTATGAAGTGATCGAAATGGGTAAGGATTTTATCGCCAACGCCTCTCATGAATTGCGTACGCCGATTACGGTCATTCGCGGCTTTGCCGAGACGCTGCATGAATTGCCGGATCTTACTGAAGTGCAAACAAAAGAGATCACGGAGAAAATATTTAAAACTTCCCTGAGGCTTGATGCGCTCGTAAAAGGGTTGCTAACCTTAGCTGATATTGAAAACCTTAGAGAGGAGCAATTTCAGTGGGCCGATCTGATATCGATTGCTGATAATTGCAAACAACTTCTCATGGTTGCCTATCCGCATGTAAAAATTTCGCTGAATAAAAAAGCTAATCAAGCGCCAATCTGGGCTGATGCCGACCTCCTTTCCATGGCTGTCATGAATCTTTTGGAAAATGCCGTCAAATACTCGCCCGCTCCTGCCAGTATTGATATGACGATCGACCTTCTGAACGAGTTTGTTCATCTGGATGTAAAAGATAGAGGTATTGGAATTCCTGAGGGTGATCTACCGCGGATTTTTGATCGTTTTTATACAGTTAATAAAGCCAGGTCACGAAAATTCGGCGGTACGGGACTGGGTCTTTCGATTGTCAAATGTATTGTACAAAAACATCATGGCGAGGTGAGCGTTGCCTCTCAGTTGGGCGAGGGCAGCTGTTTTACGATTCGTCTACCGATGAAGTGATAAAATGGTTCATCCGGCTAATGAGTACCTTCCCATAGGGAAATGCGGCTAGTGCTTTCGGAAAATAGAAGGTATTGGAAATGATAGGTTTGTGAAAACAGACAAAATCTAAACCTCGCTTCTCAGTATTGAACGCATTGCTTGCTGCAATCCCATCCCTTCAGGGGTGGGTCAAAGCAATCTATATGATAACGCGGTAAGCGGCGGAAGAAACTCCTCCTTTCAAGGAGGAGTTTCTTCCATATTTTGCACCTGTATTATCAGCGCAGAGCAGGCAGAGAATCGCAGAGGACGCAGAGAAAGCAGATTCTAAAAGTCCTGGCCCCAAAATCTTATGAACTTCGATTGCAGCGGTAATGATTTTGTGAGTTAACATTTGATCTTGATACAACACTTTCCTCTCTGCGATTCTCTGCCTTCATCTCTGCGCTGATATAAAAAAAATAGCGCTATGCGATCAATAGCTTTTTTTCGACGATGGAAAGGTACCGATTTCCCTGATAAACCATAAAAATTCACGTTGGAAAAAACACTTTTTGTTTCAGGCAAACATCGGAATCTTGTTTGACCAGAACCTTTTGTCCTGAAGAATGGTGGGAGACGGAATCGAGATCGAGAAGCTTCAAGAACTCGTCGCTCAGTGCAGGGTTTCCGTTTTGTTTGCAGAGATCCTCCAAGTGTTCCAAAGAGATTGGAGTTTCGTTCTTTTTTAATTCCGCATAGATAATGGGGCCTGCACGCGAGCCAAAGAGACCTGTTAGCATTTCTGGCGATGCATGGTGAAGGCAGACGCGGCTATTTTTGTTGTCGAGAGCAAAATAATCGAGAAGGGATGGGTAGCTTTGATCTTGCGTTGAGGTCTTTGTTCCTCGCAGCATGCGATAGTAAATGGATTGAAGCGGGTAAAGCTGCTTTACATTTGTTTTGCTTAACGAGAGCTTTTCAAAAATCAGATGCGAGCTGTTGGGGTCAGTATTGGCTTGGCGGGCTGCTTCGATCAAAGCATTGAGCAAGTAATATTCGAATCGTTGTTCATTTTGAAAGAGATTTTTGGAATAAAAAGTGCAAAGAATTTGTGCTGCCGTTTCATACAGGGCGGGGTGTTTTTCAACGCCATCGGCGATGAGAGGCCAAAGATTGAGGCGAGCGCAGCCGAGGTTGTGTTGCTGCTTTACTCTTTCTCGGTGCGGGTGTGTTTTTTTCGGTTTATTTTCTTTGGCTCCGCTTCGCAACTGGCGATAACAAAGACTTTCGTATGAATTTCGAAGCTTCCTCGATACATTTAAATGAGCTTGAACCGTTTTTTCGACGCTCTGGCTGAGCATGGCTTTATGCAGCGACAGGCTGAAAGTGCAGGCAAAAATAAGGAGAAGACCCATTACCATACTTAAAATATTCACCCCAAGTCTCCTTGCTGATAATAGGTGACGATGGGCTCGATGAAGGGAAGCATAAAAGCAAATGAAATTTCTTGGTTTTCGTGTAAAAAGATGACGCGGATGATCGATGGGATGTCCCAGCGATTTTTTGGCCAGTCGGTTCGCCATTCCAATGAGGAATTGATTGAGATGGCTTGAGAATCTTTCTGTTGAAGGGTTTTTTTTGCCAGAAATTGGAATCGAATATTTTGAACGCCGTGAAGAAGAATTTCTTTTCGATAGAGGACTTTGTCTGTTTTTTCAAGAGGCCAATAAGCGAGGGTAAGATTTGATCCCTCATCGAGATAGAGTTTTCCTAAAATGGGACCGCTAAAAAGAGGATCGGGATCGATGCCATTGTCAAAAATGGCAACAAAGCTGGGTGTTTTATCGACAAGCGTATAGAAGGACGAGCCGGATGAGGGCGGCATCGACGATCGGGGCGCGATCGAATTAAAAAGAGAGGAGAGGCGTATTTGGAAATGTTGGCGTTGATAAAGAGCGGAGCGCGCCTCGCTGATTTTTTGATCCATTCGTACACTGCCGGCAAAAAAACGAAAGAGGACGGCTAAAAGAATCGCCGTTAACCCGAGAGCGATCATCAGCTCAAGAAGGATCAAAGCTCGTTTTTGATAACCAACTAAAAGATCTCGGCGCACTAGCTCCCCCTTAAAGATCTGGCTGTTACTCACAAGTTCCGTTTCGATAGGTGGCCTCCGGCTTTGCTTCGCCTTCCTCATGAAATGGAACTTGTGAGTAACAGTCAGCCCTGAAGATCAGGGCTTGACTATTCCAAAGACCCATTTTACTCGACGTCTCTTATTTGACGAGGGGATTATACCGAACGCGACTCAAAAAAACGGATGGGGAGGGGTTCGGTATATACAAAATCTTTCAAGCATGTAGGCCGAACATAACCAACGGCCCAATCGCCGTTTCTAGGATTATGATTTGTGAATCAACTCCTGGGCGCGCAGACATGCCTTCCAGGTAGAAAACTGAGGGTTGCTCTCGTCGGTGAAATAGAGGTTGTCGAGGCCGATTCGTTTGACGAGGCCGGCACGGTGAAAGACGTGCCACACCTCTTCAGTGAGGCCGCTAATCAAGAGATACCGGTTGGTTGAGTCAAGCGTTTCATGGAGACGCTGAATGGCGAGGCACATTGAAGCGTCCATGTGGTAGACGTTGTTCAGTCGAAGGACGATAGCGCTGAGGTTGGGATCTTCTGAAATTTCTTGCAAAGACTCCTGGAAGACGTCGGCAGATGCAAAATAGAGATCGCCGCCGATCCCGATGATTCGTACTTTGCGGTGGACGTCATTTCCGGGACTGATGATGACGAGACGCCCCTTTGAATTAAAAGCGTATTCCACGAGATGCGGTATAGCGGATCGGCGCAAATAGGTTGCGATCGAAATCGCAATGCCAATAAAAAAGGCAATATCCAATGTGAAAATCAGGCATGACGCAAAGGTGAAAAAAAAGACCCAGCGATCCTCTCTCGTGGCCCGGATGGCTAGCTTGATTTCTTTGAAATTTACGATAGACGGAACGGTGGAAATCAGTAAGGCGGCAAGAGCGGAGAGAGGGACGAGTTGAATCAGAGGCCAGCAAAATAGAATGACCACAGCCGTAAATATTCCGCTAAAGATTGCGGCAAATCGCGTTTGAGCGTGAAATCGATAGTTCATCGCGGTTCGAGTCGCGCTTCCGGAGGCGGGCATGGCTCCGGCGAGAAAAGAGAGAATTACATTGCCTATACCCAGTCCAAAGACATCCTGGTTTGTCTGGACTCGCTGGCCGCTGCGGGCTGCAAAATTGCGAGAAATTGAAAAAACTTCTAGGATCGCGAGAAAAGAAATAGCGACGGCGGATGGAAATATTTTATTAATTAATTTGAAATCGATTAATGGCCAGGTGAGATGAGGAAACGGCTCTGCGGACAGATTGAATTGCTGCAAGGTGGGCGCTGCCGGTTGTTGGAGCCATAGATTCAAGCCATAGTTGATTGCAGATGCCGCGATGAGGACAATGAGAGCGTCGGGCCAAGCTCTTCGCTGTTTGCGAATCAAAATCAAGAGGGAAAGGCTGATCGCTCCAATGAGGAGAGTGGCCCAGTCGAGATGTAAAATGTCTCGTAAAAAATGGACGCCTTTGAGCCATACGATGATTTCTTTTCCATGCTGGGGAACGCCGAAAAAATAAAACAGCTGATTGACCATCACGGCCATCATGATTCCCGCAAAATATCCCAACATGACTGTGCGGCTTACGAACTGCAATAGCTTGTTTACATTGAAAAAGGCTGAACCAATCTGGATCACTCCCATGACCAGTACGATTTGGCCGAGGATATGCAAAACCAGCTCATCGCGTGCGGGGCCGCTCACAGCGTCGAAATAGTAATAAAGCATATCGGCGATGGCGGTCTGAATTAAGATTGCGATTCCCGTGCTGGGACCTGAAATCAGATGGCGAGAAGAACCGAAGGCTGCCGTGAAAATTGTTCCGAAAACGGCCGAAAACAGGCCGGCGGTCGGGGGCAGGCCGGCCAATAGCGAATAGGCGATCGATTGGGGGATGGTTAAGAGCGCGACGGCGAGCGCTGCATAACAGTCGTCGCGTAAAAAACTCCAACGATAGGAGTAAATCTCTTGTTTAAATGGGGAAAGGGAAACGGAGTGATCCTGAGGTCGCATAAAATGGCCAATTAATTTTCTTTATACTTGACTCGCCTCATTTTTTCCTGTGGATAAATAGATGATAGAATCAAATCAATAACAATGAACCACTTCCGCGCAGGTATTCGATGAATTCTCAGTGGGGGTAGACTCTAGGGCCTGTTCTGTTTTTTTGCCGCGCAGTTCAAAAAAGAGCGGACAGCCTGAGAAGCGGAAGGTGTCGCGGAATTGATTGATGAGATACTTGTTATAATGGGGTGTCATGAGATTGGGGCGGTTTACAAAAAAGACGAATTTTGGCGGGGCTGTTTCAACCTGCGTCATGTAGTAGATCCGCAGTCGTTTTCCCGTAAGCATCGGCGGGTGATATTTTTGAATGCAGCGTTCGATAAATTTATTGAGAGCGCCGGTTGTGATGCGCTGGGAACGATCGGCGAAAACTTCGCGCAGCAAGGGAAAAATCTTTTGGGTGTTGCGGCCATTTAGAGCGGATAGAAAAAGCGCTGGGCAGTGTGCTAAAAATGGAACCTCTTCTCGTACGGCGCGCAAGACGTGCTCCATGCGAAATCCGTGCACTAAATCCCATTTGTTGAAGATCAGAAGGCAGCTTTTGCCGAGGGATTCAATTTCGCTGGCGATTCGTTTTTCTTGCGTTGTCAGTCCTTGATTCGCGTCGAGAATCAGCAGTACGACGTCGGAACGTTCGATGGCTTCTTTCGTTCGAACGGCGGCGAACTTATCAACCGTTTCATGTTCGGCGCTTTTACGTCGAATGCCGGCGGTGTCGATCAAAAGATACTCTTGTCCATCGACCGTTAGTGGGTGGTCGATTGCATCGCGCGTTGTGCCTGCAATGGGGCTGACGATCGCGCGCTCGAGACCCAATAATTGGTTCAAAAGAGTTGATTTTCCGACATTGGTTCGTCCCGCGATTGTTACGCGAATCGGGGTTTTGTCCGTCAATGATATGGGTAGAGGCTCTACAACGATTGGCTGGGGAAAAAGAATCGCCAATTCTTCCAGCAGCTCGGCAATCCGGAATCCCTGAACGGCGGAAACAGCGAGAACGCGAGGAAAAGAGAGAGAATGAAATTGATGGATGAGGACTTCATCGGAGAGGCGGTCGATCTTGTTAACGGCGACGATGACCGGTTTTTTTTGCCGCAGTAAAAATCTCGCTACATCCATATCGAGCTGCGTCGGTCCCGCAGGGCCGTCGACGACGAGGATCGCTCCGTCCGCTTCTTCAATGGCCAGCTCTGATTGCCGCAGCACGAGTTGGTTAAATGGGAGGTTGGCGGACTTGTCGATGCCGCCCGTATCAATCAGACAAAACTTTTGGCCGAAACATTCCGCTTCAGCATAGAGCCGATCACGAGTGATGCCTTCCTGCTCGTCAACGATCGAGATCCGTTTGCCGCAGAGACGGTTAAAGAGAGCCGACTTACCCACATTGGGTCGTCCGACGATAGCGATTTTTGGTAAAGAAAGTCCCATAGATCAAAAGTTTAGACTATTTTCCAGATTAAGAAAAGATTTTCCGAAATAGAGGGGTTTTCTCGATAAAATGAGTAACAATAACTTTTTAATTTATTAATATTGAAGCTCAAATAGCAGTATAAAAGATTTGATAACAATATACTCTCGACTTTGTACATTTTTTAGAACCGAAGGGCTCGAGATATTGATAGAAAGACCGCGAATGCTTTTCGGTATAAGCAATTCGCGGCGAAACAGAGCGGAGCAACGCAGTCTATGAGCGATATAGCGAACTGCTATAGCCTAAAACTACAATGGCGAGGATCATGCAAGCCAGGCCCAGCCACAGTGTGTGCTTAACTTTGGCGCTGCAGCCTTTCCATTCTTTGTATCGCCAGCCCCAAAAATTGGATGTTAATATAATCATTACCATAAATAACGGCCAGCCAACGACCGGACCTACAGCTCCAATCATTTGAGAGGCTTTGCTATAAAACACCAAAGAACCATACCAAAATAGTCCCATGACCAGGGCATAGAGATAATTTTTGGAGGAGCCCGGGAGAGTGAAATTACTAAATGTTCGATTTTTGGCGCTTAAGAATAGCAGATACAGAGCATATGGAATGAAACCGCAGGCTAAAAACCCCGGCCACATAATATTCGCTGCGCCAAAAGCGCTGGCTCCATATTCCAAGGCTACATCCTGCATATCGGTGGTCAGGGCAAAGGCAACATTTTGACCTGCGGAGGACAGACCGGCCACAATAGCTAAAATCACACCTGTAATATAATGTTTAGCTCGGTGCTTTTCTGCTTTGCCTGTCGCTTTTTTGAGCTGCTGCAAGTTGCCGGCGCGGTTTGAAAAAAGCAATCCCATCACTATCAGCAATGAACCGGTTATCGTAAAACCGCCAAACGTGGTCAGGATTTTTTCCGGGTGCTGAAATATTAAAGGAAGCAGAAATCCGAGAATAATTCCCAATCCGATATTGAGAACGAAACCCAAACCAAAGCCAATCATATTTAAGGCTAAGGCAAAACACATTTGCCCGATGCCGAAAATAAAACCGCCTGTAAGCATGATTAAAATAATGTGCCCCGAAGCAGCCTTGTAAACTTCAAAAATTTGCGGTGCCGTAAATAGAGCAACGAACCAAGGCAAAATAACAAAAGCCCATAACGAAAAATTTAACCAAATATTTTCAAACTTCCATTTTTTTAAATACTTGGTCGGCAAAGCAAACGAGCCATTAACCAGGCCTGCAACGAAAATTAAAAATAATGCGAACAGCACATTCATAGTTATCTCCTGCTATCTGCTGAGATACATTATTGCAAACTCTTAATCTAGATATTTTTTTAGAACAACCTACCTAAGTAGATTCTTGTTTCGTTGTTGAATCGAAGCATTGCTTCATGGCTCCAGAAACCTTTACCAAATTCGCCGTTATAGAGTAAGGATGCGAAAAAACCGGATTTGGTTTGGCAAAAAATCTCAATGCTTGGAGAAACAAGGTTTTGCGACTTGGTAAAAGAACAGACAGTGAGAAAATCAGAGGTGCCTGCAAGAGTCACGGAGATGCGATCGAGTGAAAACGGCGCCTTATTAATGTAGCTGGCTTTGCCCCGAATGATGAAACGCCCCCATTCAAATTCATGCATGTAGTAACCATTTAGACCCGCCTCCGAGCGGAGCATGGAAGAAAAATGAGAGGGACGGTTCATGTTATATGGCGCAGCGCCATGTTCGTTATAAAAATGATCATGGAGAAATGCCCAGTCGACTGAAACGAATGGTTCGACAATCGCAGATTGAAATTGGATGTCATAGCCGGTTCCAAAATGGATATCTCCTTGATACGAGTTGTAAGAGCCGGAGGCTGTTTTTTTAAAATTTTTAAAGAAGATGTGGCGATCATTATTCGTATGCTGCATTCCGGTCCATAGAGAGGACTCAATAAAGACATGAGGGTAATAAATGGTTCCGTATAAAGAGAGCGACCCTATATTCAGGTTGGCTTTGCCAAAGTTATGATGCTCATGAATATAGGAGTTTCCGTAGGCTAACGCTGCGCCCACTACGGCATCGTCATATAAATAATCCCTGCCGATCACCAGCCCGCTGTTAATGAAATGAAATGCCGGATTTTGGTTTTGCGAGTCTTGAAAACCGACATCGCCGAAGCCGGCGTACCAAATCGATAAACTGTCCGCAGGATTGCAGCGTTGATTTTTTCGAGTTTTTTTTCTGTAACAGCTTCTGTTTGAAACAAGCTGCTCATCTTCGGGTAATTCGGCCGCACTCAAGTATGGTTTTGTTTTATGTCTGCTGTTCATTCTTCGGAAGATTCGTTCATCGAGTACGCGGGAACTGACAAGGGAGCTGAATGAAAAGGCGGCATTTTGTGATGCGTAATTAGCAAAAGAATCGCGCGACGGACTGATTGTATTTAAGGCGTTTTTTAGTTCTTCGGTTGAAAGAGAATCGAGCGAATAAATGGTGCCTCCGAGAAGATTGGCGTGGGCGCTCAAATAGTTGGCTATGGAAAGCTGGTTGTCGGTCAGATCCGTCGTGACGAGTCCCAAATAGGTGTATAGGAGGCTGACGGAATAGGGCGAGACGTAGGAATAAATGGTACTAAAAGAAAATCGACCCGGGGTTTGCACGACAGAAGAAAATTGGCCTGTTAACCCCGTTGTTGCTCTGAGAATTTCATATTTTGATCCGACAGTAAAAAGGATTTGATCGTATTCTATTTCCAGGACGCCATTGAGGGCTGCAGAGCCATTGACGACAATACTAGATGAATTACTTGGGATAATGCGAATCACTGTGGTTGAGCCGGAATCGAGGGTGAGAGTCTTGTGCGCGCTTGACGATCCGATTGTGGCTGTGCCGATGAGACCCTGAAGAGTGCCGCCGCTATGGACGATAACATTTCCCAAAACAGTTCCTGATCCTTCAAAAATTCCCGTGTTATTGACGATCAAATTAGATGCGATTGATGCTCCGGCGGCGGCAAGGGAAAGAGTTCCTTCATCAACTGTGGTTGTCCCGTTATAATTGTTGGCGCCTGTCAGAGTGAGGATTCCTGCGCCGCTTTTTGTAACTGAGCAGGTGCCCAGGTTTAAGGTGTCGCTAATAATGGGATTGATCAGAGTTAAATCGCTGGTTAAGGAAAAGTTAATCTCTCCGCCCGATACAAGAAAAATATCTTTGCCAAACGCTTTGCCGTCTTGACCTGTGCTTCCGCCATTTACTCCGATTCCACCGGTGCCGAGAGTGACCGAATTTCCTAAAAAAGCTGCAGCGTTATCAATATTGAGAACCCCGCCGGTGTCAACGAAGATAGCTCCGCCTAATCCTGCGCCGCCCCCGCCTCCGCCCCCTGTTAACGTAATGCCAACTCCCGCGCCTCCGGTGCCGGGTTCTCCCGTCGTTCCTGGATTCCCCGCATTGCCCGCAGCGCCGGCAGTTCCGGCTCCACCTGTACCGCCGCCAAATCCTGCGACACCGCCTGCGCCCAAATCACCTAAAGCGCCGCCGCTACCGCCGTCTCCCGGCTTTCCTGAGGAAGTGTCTGTGCCTCC
>Ga0209777_10006837_pt1 | contig 12782 bp, 8 predicted proteins | sample FrelakmetHBP12HB_FD_187147 | JGI IMG/M metagenome (GOLD analysis project Ga0209777, IMG submission 187147) | Freshwater lake sediment microbial communities from the University of Notre Dame, USA, for methane emissions studies -HBP12 HB (SPAdes)... | ecosystem: Environmental > Aquatic >...
GGGGGCGTACTATGAGATCATCAACGGTAGATTGCTGCCCAACCGAGCGTATCACACCGTGCCTGATATCAGGGTCGTATATCCGGCCGAGGTGCCCGATCGAGGGTTGGTTAAGCGAAAGCGGATGTATGAACTAATCGAAGAGCCTAACCTCTTAGAATTTTTGACGGCGCCAGAGAAGCATACCGCTTTGTTTCGCGAACTCTACTACCGATGAGAATTCCCTGCTTATGATCGCTCGAAAGCGCTTTTGCAGTCCCGAGTGGGAGCAGTTCAAAGCACTGATCCTCAACAATTTCATTAACCGGGTGGCTTAGCTAATCAAAGGTAGATGCTCTACCGATGGTTGATTTGCAGCCTTCCGCAGACAATGTCCAGCACGAGGTTTGAGAAGATTCAATCTCAAACGAGGCTTTCGCATACGGACCGCGGAGGCGCAGACGACTAAGGGTAGAGCTATCTAAGTACAGCAGTCGGTGCGGACTACAGTACTGTGACGGTGATGGCAGGGCTTGTCGATGCTGCATAGGTGCTGCCGCCGGCGAAGGTGGCGTAGTAGGTGCGTTTTCCGGTGGAGCTAAACTTTTGGATGATGGCGATCTGGCCGGCGGTGTTGGTGGTCTTGGTGGTGTCGGTGTACTTGACGCCGTTGAGGTAGTGGTAGATGGTGACCGACTTGCCGGAAAGGGGCGTGGTGCTGCTCTTGAGGATGGCGGTGAAGGTGACGGATTGACCGACGGCTGGAGTCGTATTTGAGGTGGCGATCGTGGTGGTGGACGCGGGGAGGGGCTTTTGGGACACATAGATTGGTTGCGACCAAGCAGTTCCCGTCGCTGACACTGCTTCGATCCTGACGTATCGGTCGCTTCCCGTCGGCGTATAAGAGTCAGAACCGGTATTGTGCTGGCGCGCCAAACGTCCGCCGGTTACGTACCACTTAATCGTCGCCGCGTTCGTCGTGACGACGGAGATCTTGCCATTCGCCACGGTGATAGACTTTATTCCTGGCCCAGCCCCGTTTGATCCCGCCACTGAATAAAAGTTGCCAGACTTCAGTGCTGCAAGCACATCGGAAGTGGAAAGTGAGTTGGCGTTTATCACCACATAGCCTTTTCCTATGGCCCCATAATGGTAATCGTCAACAGCGGTCCCCCATAGTCTTCCATAGTGGGTGAGATAATCGTCCCAGATGGCGGTGTTTGATGTCGTGCCAGTAGGTGAAGCATAAGACATAGCAGCGTCATAAATATCCATAGACGTCAACCCGTGGACGCGACTGATCATATAAGCCGTTTGCATATGATTAGTGTAAAGATTCCACCATGGGTGGGAGATGGTAAAGACCGACACCCCGGCCCTTTGTTCGGCATTAATGCCATCTTGTGCGTAATTGGTCGGATAGGCGGTCGTAGCGCCAATCGGAGTATAGTGCATGGTATTGGACGTTGTGCCTGGCACGATCCCGCTTTGCTCGGCGCCGCCTATGCTAAGGATGCCGGGAGTGGTGGCTTTTGTGACACGATTCCAGTCCGTAATAACAACAAAGTTAAAACCCTGACTTTTATAAGCTTGCAACAGCCTCACAGGCGTCATCGTGCAGCCCTCCCCTATCGAATACGTCGTGTGGCAGTGCAGCTGCCCCTTGTACTGATGCGCTTTCTGTACCCAAGGGCTTTCAAGACTTGATGTTGCTGCGGATAAGCCCGGCGAAGCCGTTGCCGAAACGAACTGGTTAAAAGAACAAGACACAATCAGGGCTGCAATAATTACCGCGCCAACAAGCCCAATCACACGGAGTCTTGTCATTTCTGATAGCAATCCCGCCACTCCTAATTGTTCGTCCGCATCCCAACTAGTGGAATGCTCTACCTTTAACTCTTTTGCTCCAAGATATATCGCAAGAAATTCGGAAATCAACAATAAAGCGCATGTTGTAAGCTGATACGAGCAAAACCCACGCGTAAACTGCTGTACTTGTATAGATAGAGGTCTCATAACCTCTCGCAGGCGCCTCATGTACAGCTAAGGGCGCAAAAGTTGTCGAAAAAACATGCTATTGCACTAATCTTGACCAGCCTGTTAGTATCCATATTGACATTATTGGTTCACCATCCAGTTTTCATATATGTTTTCGCTTTTCTCTAAAAGAGCGTGTTGGCTCAGTTTTTAAGCAGTCTTAACGTTCTGGCAGGCCTTTTGCGCGCGGGCAAGTCGTTACGTTTCCGACCAAGAAATCACGCGCCTCTATTGACTGCCGCGTTTTTGATGCCTTGAAGCAATTCCTTGATTAGTGTCTTGTCTGCCTCCGAGAATCCACGGAGCAAGAAGAGGGTTACCAGATAAATCGCGCTGCCAATACAGACGATGAGTAGGCACTGCAAGAGGTTATTAACTGCTATCACGCTGATACAAATCCCCATAATAACGCTTGCAGCAATGCTTTTGGACAAGAATACAAAGTCAATACGGTAATCGAAATTTCGATAAGTCCAAACAGTGACAGCCGTTCCTAAAAGAGCGTAAGAAGCAACTGTCGCAAAGGCTGCACCTATAATGCCAATTCGAGGTATCAACAATATGTCCAACAAAATGCTAGTTCCGGCACTCGCAACGGTTAGTAGTGGCAGTAGGACGGTCTTCTCCTTTAGGAGCAGATGATAAACATTTATCTGATACATTCCAAAAAAAACTGTACCAGCTGCAACTAGGAAAGTCAATAGTCCGCCGATAGCGTAAGTTGAAGTGGTGAGACTTTTGAGCAAGGGATTCGCCAAAAAGTAGAGTCCCACCGTTGCAGGGATAGCCGTGGCCAAAAAAAATCTCGTCGAGTACTCAGTATAATTCTTTACTTTCTGCAACTCCTTATGCTCATAAAATTTTGAAATGAAAGGGAACAAAACGAAACTAATCGGAGTGAAAACTAAACTTACTAGGCTTCCGAGTGAATATGAGGCATTGTATATGCCGGACTGGCTCAAATTAAGATAATGTACGATAAAATACCGATCGCTTGAAGCTAAAATCCAATTAACGATAGCCGTCGGTATTAATGGAATTCCAAATCTCAGATATTTCTTGGCGGCCGGAATATGTGGACGTCGTAGACCTATCTCACGTGCCACTAGTGTCAACATTGCAAATATGCACGTTATATATACGGCTATTTGAGAGAAGAATATGCTTAGCAGCTCAAAGCCTCTTACTGCGAGCACTATTAAAAGCAGCACTTGGCTTCCGGACGAAACTAACTGAAATATGGAGTATGTACGTAGCCTGCGGCGCGCTCTGAAGTACGATGCAGTATATGTGAAAAGTGAAGCGGTTCCAGCCCACAGGAAAATCACGGGAATAAGCAAACTGTATTTGGTGTTGTCGAAGACTAAGATAGCTAGGTCAGTTTTTGCCAAAACAGATATTAGGAGAATCGGTAACGAGAACAAAACTAAAACGAGAAGTAATGTGCCAAATGTGCCGCGCAGTTTCTGGTCAGTTTGCCCAGCGAAGTATCGTACAGCTGCAGTGCTTAGCTGCAGATTAAGGAAAGGGGTTAAAAGACCTACAGTCACTAATGCTTGAACCCAGACTCCATACTGCTCAGTTCCGTACGACTTCGTCAAGGCTGGTAGCGTGAGCACGCCAAAACACGAGATTAGTACTCCCGATATTCCGACCCAGACGACATCTCCCGCGAATTTGAAGCCTTCACTTCGGCGTTGGCTCGGAGACTTCGATATTTTCATTGTTCTCTAAGTGTAGAAAGTCGTGAAGTATTCAGCACGTTTTTCGCTTATACGGTTTCAGAACTCTGCTTGATGCTCGCCAAGATTTATCTAAGAACGACACCAGGCGCCCCATTTTTTACGTCGCGGTCGAAATGACTGCGCATAATTGGTGATATGCGCAAGGAGGACGTACTGTAAGTCGAGGGGATTTTGTGCGCGGTTTTTGTGCGGGATCAAGCAACTTGGTTAACGTGGCAAGCTAAACATCATTAGTAGCATGAGCAATTCTCGTGCTCTCCGGATCGACCTTACAAGATAGGCAGCATGGTCAATCCGTATGAAAGTACGAAAGTGCGTGCACAAATGAGATTTGCAGCCGTACTTCACGCATTTTATCATTATATCATCTCTATTCGCACAATTAAGCGCGTACATTTGTACACGTGTGCAGGCGGCTCTTCCCATTTCCTGAGTTGAATGTTCGTGGGCGGGTATTGTAAGAGCTCAAATACTTCACGAACAAGTTACCAAATTGAGATATGATCGATAAGCGTCACGGTCGTAAGTCTCTTCAAATCTTTGCCCTTTTATCGTAGTAAAGAACGTTACAAATTTAGAATTCAGAAATCGGTATAGTCGCCCCAAGATAATTTACGACTCTATTATCGCTGCAATCTCATAGATAAATAGGTTGAGTATGTTTCGGAACCCTCATCCGTTGCTTTCGTTCTTTTTCTTCTCGAGTACGGATTTTTCTCTTGAAATCGTGATGGAGCTCAAGAGAATGATAGTCATTACATGATCTCGCCATTTTTCTACTTTTCGCAATGAGATTAGAATTCTATGATTCGCGTTCTTTTTTCGTGAAGATTATGCCGTACATTTCAATTCTCGAAAAGTTGTTGCATGTGATGTTATTGTTCTAACAAATCTGTCTTAGCTGACAATGACCTTAGATTTTTCTTGTAGTCGATAATAGTTTCAAAGAATCAACGTGTCCACATTCATTTTTAATTGCTACATATCTGCGTTCTTGGCTCGGCTTTCCAGCTAACGGTATCAGCTATCAGTTTGTCAGGTTAGCGATGGAGAAAACGATGCTTGACACGCGGTGGCTAGTTTGCAGGGGCGTTGCGTCATGCGTAGCCCATAATACAAGCTACAAGGAACCCAGGATAACTTCATGCAAAGTATTTACGGCGCAACACGAACGTGAGTTTATTGCTATGGTAAGTAAAAGGGAACAAGCATACTACAATCAGGACAAGATTTGGGAGCCCTACAAAAGCGCGGAGCAGCGCAATAGGGCAAATCAGATATTAACGATTCTCCCAGAAGGAACGTGCAGCGTCTTAGAAATTGGATGTGGTAATGGGATCATTACTAATAACATTAATCGTCCTTTCGTCGTAGGACTCGATATGGCTCGACACCCCCTGACTCACGTGACGAAACACGCAGTTCAGGGAAGTATTCACTCATTGCCTATTCGCGCAAATAAATTTGATCTAGTAATACTTGCTGAGGTATTAGAGCATCTCGATAATGCTACCTTTTGCAAAGCGATAGAAGAGATTAAACAACTAAGTGCAAAGTATTTGTTGATCACTGTTCCGTTTAACGAAAATGTTGCGAGTAGTTCATGCAAGTGCGGCCGCTGTGGCAAGCTTTTTCATCCAAACTACCATCGCCAAAGTTTTCATAATTCATGGTTTGAAGAGGTTTTTAGTGACTATGACCTCGTAAGAATAACTTACGGCTCATTTCGAATCCCTCCCTCGAAGCACATACCGTGGTTGAAAAATAAGTTAGAGGTATATGAGTACGTCGACACGGCTATTTGTGATGAATGTGGCGGTAAACCAGCAAAACCGGATCGTATCCTTGAATTCGTATTTAATGGTCTCCAAGCTGTTGATCGCAGGTTGAAACGTTTGTTCAACGTGAAAGAACCGTATCATCAGATACTGTTGTTAATTCAGCACCAAGCAAAGTAGCTGGGAAGCGGGCTTCCTTACCCGTGCCAGATCCGGTGAAAACCCCAATGAAGACGTGTTAAAGGCGGTCGCGAGCAATGCGCCGGGATCCAAATCATGTGAATTAGCCCAAGGTTGAGGCAACGTTAGCAATTGTTGCTGCGGAGAACGCGTATAGGTTGGGTTGATGTCACCCCGCAAGCAAGGGATTGAACCAATTGCCTCTGAAGCGATTCGTCCTTCATAGATCCTACAACAAGATGAACGGCAAGAGAAACTAAGCATTAAATTGCGGGCCAAATATCCAAATAATTTTGCTTTTGAAGAACATTGCGGCAAGCGCTCCGGAAACGGCATGACGAAGTTATTTTCGCACCGGGTAGCACTCTGACTATGAGACAGATAAGCTCTTTTTTCACCGACCCCAGTTACCCGTACCCACATATTACCTCGAGGTCGGATCAGCGTCACTCGGCAGGCAAACGAGCGAGACGTTCATCGGGATCGAAACCGCTTTGCTGCGTGAACAGCCCGATGCGGTGCTCGTTTTGGCAATCAACGATGCACAAGCGCGTCACGTAGCGCAGCTCGCATTGTCCACTCTGCGCGCGCCAAAAGGCAAGAAAGTGGCGATTCTCGGCCTCTCATTCAAACCGAATACTTACGACATACGGGAAGCCCCATCTTTGAGCATCGCAGAGGCGCTTATGGAAGCAGGAGCTCACGTGAGCGCGTTTGACCCGGTTGTCAAGGAAATTGCGCTTTTGAGATTTGAAGCACTCGAATGCGCAGGCTCGGTTCAGGCTTGTTTGGCAGGGGCCCACTGTTGCGTCGTTGTCACTGAGTGGGAGCAGTTCAAGGCCTAAACGCCGGATGATTTCATTGAGCACATGGCTCAGCCGGTCGTAATCGACGCTCGGCGAATCTTTGATCCGCGGCAGTTTCGGACAGCTTGAGGTATTACGCGGTTGGTTTAAGCGGCGATGCCTTCTAAGCGTGGCTCGCTTTGAGATAAGAACTTGCGTTGTTTGCGTTTTGATGTCCAGTGCTCGAGAGGAGTCAATGGGCGGTGGCCGCAAACCGACGTATTCAGTCTAGAAGCTATGTGCGAGGCTATGTGTTTGGATCGAAACCACCCCAAAAAAAGCAAATCCGAACACGTCTTAATCCGCGTCGGGCCACGACAAAGCGACTCGACTCTTTAACAATAGCCGGCTCATCCGGCCGGCAGTGTCAAGCAAAAGCACCAAGGTGTTTTATCTAACTAAGTACGGCAAGAAAAACGGGTATGCCCTGAGACGTTGTCTTGCCACAAGCGCGACTTTTAGGGAGAAAACAAAAAAAGGGAAGAGAAACGATCCCTCCTCCGATCACCCATCAAGGAATGCGGTGCCTAGGGTTTAAGATACTTTCCAATGTGAGTCCGTTATCGGTTGTTGGCCTTAATGCTAACCGTAGCGTTTCTGATAAGACCAGTCCGTTTTTCGAACCAAGATGTCTTAACGACCACCGACGATGTACCACACGAACCCGGCGTGAATTGATTGTCCCCGCCAAATGTCGCGTGATAAGTGCGGATGCCGAAGAAACGAATAGAGAGAGGCGAGATCATAAGTGCGCGACGGCGACAAATGCTTGCTTGTCGATCAGCCCCCCAACTGTTTCGCTGCTTTTTTGACAAGGGGGAAATCGCACTGAAAAAGTCACACAACAGACGCTATAACAGCATTAGGAGCCTCTACGTGGTTAATGAACTGGCCATAGACCGCTCAACAGTACCAAAATGCTTGCGCAACGCTGTTGCAACGAAACGTTGGGATTCGCGGTTGATAGTTTAGGGAATAGGACTCCATAAGACCGGTCTCGGCAATTCTGGGCGCGCCAAGTATTCGTCGCGTGAAGCAGATTTTAGCAAGTAACTCTCTGGTAATTCTGCAGAATCGCTTCATACAGTCTTTCACTGTTCGTTTTCCGTTCGAACTCTTTGACGAAGGTGGGATAATATGCATCAATGTTGTTCGCAAATAGGGGATCTTGTATTAGCTTCTCAATCGAAGACTTTATGAGCGAAGTTTCATCCCAACCCAGTGTTATTCCTATTCCGTGCGCTTTGATGAATCTTGTCGTCAAAATATATTCATCGGCAACGGCAAGTATAGGCAATTTGCACCCGACGTATTCCAATATCTTAACGCCGAGCGCGGATTCAACGGGAAATCCCCTCGAAAGTGCATAGAATCCTACGTCACTTGCCAGAAGCAGATCAAGCACGTCGCTGTGGGCGACGTTGCGTAAAAAAATGTCGTTTTCTGGGTCACCGTTGGCTTCAATCTCTTTAGTGATAATATCAGAGTCCCCCTCTCCAATTATTATGAAGCACATCTTTTTCCCCTCACGTATCAGGTCTTGGAGCGGCTTGATCAATATTTCAGGCTTGTTGTAATCTTGTATCGTCCCGACATAAATCACATATTTGAGACCATCATCAGTGGGAATGCCATATTTTTGCAATATTGCCCACTTATCCGACGTTTGCCTAGCGGCTGCGAGTTCAGACAAACTAATCCCGTTTGGGACAACTACCACTGGTCTCTCGAGATCAGTAAGTCGCTGAAGATCCTTCACCAAAAGGTCGTTAACCGAGATCAATAAAAATGCTTTCTGACAGGCCTTGATGAATAGTGTATAGGCAAGACCGGAAGTTAAGGCTTTAATAAGCCGCATATACCATGGATGGTTGCGGATCGCCCATTTTGCTATCCTCTTGTTGGTCCAGTCATCCCTAATATCGATGCAATACTGATTTCCAAGCAAAAGAGATGCTAGGTAGATTGCGATCGTAGGGTTATATGTCGGGACGGTAGTCAGAATGACGTCAGGTTTATAATCTCGCATCTCTCTTATGGCAATAAGAGTCGTTATCAAGAGAGCAAGAGGATCATCTTGTGGAAGTGTTCTGAGTAGTCGACGCAAATACTTGAATTCATATCTTACAACGCTCACGTTGTTAGTTATTCTCTTGACCGCTCTCTTTTTTTTGGACGTTGACCTAGCGCTATAAACTACAATTCGGGTATCCACTTCGGCGCGGTCGGATATAACGTCAACCAAATTATGCATACGCACCGCTGGTGCAGTAGCATCTGGGGGGTAATCTTCTAACATCAGCATCAATCTCATCGTGTAGGTACCCCCAACAAGGACTCCCGCCAGTTTTTTTATACACTTTTATGGCGTATAACATCTCGTAAGCTTTTGAACTCTATTCGTTTATCGATCCCAATTCCGATTTGGACTTGCACCGCTGGTTTGGCTGCGTAGTCAAGCCTGTATAGGGAGTTGAGTGATTACGTGAGCGAATTCTTGCCGCGGTTGTGCGATCATCAATGCCGTAGGTTGCTCAGTATCGCACGCACTACCTCTTGTAGCCTTGTATGTCCAAAGTATTCCTTGATTTCATCATCGTCGATCCTTCTCTCCCTCCTGACAGCGCTTAAACAGTAGCCGTACAACGCCGGCACTGCCTGATAGTACGGCGGGTTTCTGATAGCTGTGTAGGTCGTCAGCAAGAAATACAATAGAGGGTTATATCCGAGTTCATACATCAACTTCCCTTTCAATTTGTTACCGTGCCAGATGCCAATCTTTGAACCGCCTATTCTGTATTCAAAACAAGAAAGCCCTTTGAACACTTTTACCTGCCAGCCCCGGTTCACAGCTTTAACAAGCAAACTTCCGTCAGGGGAAGGAGTTAATGGGTACCCCCCCACTTGTTCAAAGAAACTCTTTCTGTACAGACGTATATCTGTAAATCCAGTCAAGGCGAGGTTATCGATTGGCTCATTGCGAATGATTCGTCCCTTGTACCAACCTACTTCAACTCCACTTGCAACACCCAACATTGGCTCTCTTTTCATTTCTGAGAGGAGTGTTTCGAAGTAATTTTCTGGCAAAACAACAGTTGCATCCGTTTTTCCGACAAAAGAGAAAGCTACCGCCCTTTCTTTACAGATCACTTTTGCACATTCATAAGCTTCGTTTACTGCTTGCGCCAAATTAACGTGGTGATATCCTGTACGCGGGAATCTTCTCTGCCGAATAACGTGTATCCAGTCGTTCCCATCGAACAATTCTTGAACAATTTGGAGGTCTTCCGTATTCCCCCCCTCTATAATAACCCATTCCACAGGCCTAGCTGTCTGCCCGAGCACTGTTTCTTTGAGCCTGCTCAAATATTGCGTTTCGCTCTTTGTTGGAGTGATCAGGACGTACTGCATCTGCAACCCGCGTTTGGCTTCTGGAAGAGCAGCAAACGATTTGATTCTAATTCATCAGTCATTACATAAAGATTTTGAGCCTTCACTAGTTGGGTTTGAGGTTCAGCGACAGGACTCACCGTAGTCAGTTGTTTTTGATCTTGATGAGAGTTCTCGGCATAATCTAGTTTTTGCCGCAGGATTGGGAATGCCTCATAGGACTGCTTCGATCAAAAATACTAGTACGCTGGATAGCTGTCATTGAGCTACGCAGGGTCAAGGTGCTTTCGACTCAGCAGTTGATCCGAAACTTGTTCTTGCACTCACGCTCGTCTCTACGAACGTAGCGTCCATCGACGTAGCTAAAGCGTGCTCAAAGAAGCTCAAGACTTGATAAACTTCGAGATCTGTTTTGTTTTTCATGAAAACGCTAAATCATTGCCAACTTGTGCTTCAAAGGGCGAAACAAAAACCTTTATGTCATCAGAATCGAGAATAAAAACAAGGTAAGGTCACACAATGGCATCGACGGGACTTAAGCGGGATCCACGGGACACAACGACAGCGGACGATGCTGTATCTACGAGTTCGTATCCCCCGAAAATCATGGTGGGCATTCCTTGCTACAACGAAGAAGTCGCGATCGGTAGTCTGGTTTTACGAGCTTCGCAGTATGCCGACGAAGTCGTCGTCATTGATGACGGGTCAACCGATAAAACGAGGGAGGTCGCACGCCTCGCTGGCGCTTATGTGCTAGTCCACGACGCAAATCTAGGAAAGGGCGCTGCCTTGCGGGACCTCTTTCAGCATGCAATGCATTCGGACGTTGACTTCGTTGTCGTCATTGACGGTGATGGTCAACATAATCCCGATGATATACCAAAGCTCATAGAACCGCTTTTGCTCGACGAAGCTGATGTCGTCAACGGAAGTCGTTATCTGACCGGGGCAGCGAGAGACACACCACATTACCGCAGATTTGGACAGGTTCTTCTCGACAGAGTCACGCACTGGGGCCTCAGTGAAGACCTCGACGTTACCGACACGCAAAGTGGTTTCCGTGCATTCTCGATGAAGAGCGTACCTTTCTTCAAGTTTGGTTCAGACGAACTAGCGATCGACAGCGAGATGATAATGGATGCTGCGAAGGCGCGGTTACGGATCAAGGAAGTGGGCGTCGAAGTTCGCTATGATGTAGGGCGTTCGTCCAAGAATCCTGTGAGCCACGGCGTGCAGGTGTTTGTGGGGGTAATGCGCAACATCGAGTTTCAGAAGCCCCTGCTCGTGTTCACCGCTCCAGGCGCAGGCATCATTGCGCTGGGACTCGTGGTGGGCGCGTACGTCATACAAAATTTTCTCCGCTGGGGCAAGGTCGTATATGGTCCGACGATGCTTACGATTCTTCTAATGGTCGTCGGGACGCTTATGGCGGTCACGGGAATTCTCCTACACTCCTTTTCTTTGCTCTCTGTATCGACGGACCGAAAGAGCTAGACGCTCAGCGCCTCTTGATTCAAGGTAAAAACAGCTTTTTCGCTCAGCTTCGACGGGCAGCTGTAATGAAAGCATTAATAGCGCCTCGCCGTGCGTAGGCGGCCGATACTGATAACGCTCCAATGACGTCTAACGCCTGCGACGAGGATCAAAGCCCGATCGAAGCCTCTTTCGGAAGTGGTTTTTTACATAGGTGCCCTCGATGGCAACGCCCCTCTAAAGCCATCCGATTTAAGCGCGCACCCTGACGAGGCTGTTACGAAAGAGAAGGTATATAGTTGAAACGGCCTATAAGGCGCCATGTGAAGCGAATAGCATCGCTCTCCCTTCTAAGCATACTGCTTCTTATCCTTTTAGGCGTGGCGGTCTGTGCGACCGTATATATTGCGGTATTTCCCCAACCCGGAGAACCGTTCACTGAGCTGTACCTCCTTGGGCCAAGCGGCAAGGCGAGCGGTTATCCAACGAATTTGTCGGTAGGCGAGAATGGTACAGTGATCGTGGGGGTCGTCAACCACGAGAACGCCGACGTGAGTTACCGTTTGGTGATGCAGCTTAATAACAAGACGCTCGACACGCGATCGTTCACCCTCGCCAACATCGAGAAGTGGGAACAGCCTCTCTCATTCAAGGCGGGGGAACGAGGCGCAGCGCAAAAGGTGACGTTCAGTCTATACAAAGGGAGCGACGCGAACGTGTACCGTTCGGTCTACCTTTTCGTCACTGTGCGATGACGACCGCACGTTTTTATAGGTGCAGCGTGCTCAACTAGTACGACCACTGAGAGATTCGGTGAACCTATGCCATCCGCACTAGTAACTGGTGTCACAGGACAAGACGGCTCGTACCTGGCAGAGTACCTGCTCAATAAAGGCTACGAGGTCTACGGGCTTGTTCGACGACTCAGCACTCCTAATCGGTCGCGAATCGACGCCATCGCTGACCAGCTAGTCTTGCTTGAAGGCGACGTTGGCGACCAGTCGTCGCTGAACGCTGCGGTGCAAACAGCGATGCCCGATGAGGTCTATCATCTCGCAGCACAATCATTTGTCGCCACGTCATGGAATCAGCCTGTACTAACGGGCGACGTTACCGGGCTAGGTGTCGTTCGTATACTCGAGGCTGTACGACACTTTTGCCCCACCGCGCGATTCTACCAAGCGTCAAGTAGCGAGATGTTTGGCACGTCGTCGCAGCCGTTTAAGAACGAAACGACGCCATTTCATCCACGGAGTCCCTACGCGGTCGCCAAAGTGTATGGATACTACTCGACGGTCAACTATCGTGAAAGCTACGGACTATTCTGCTGTAACGGCATCCTTTTCAACCACGAA
>Ga0209777_10006838_pt1 | contig 12781 bp, 12 predicted proteins | sample FrelakmetHBP12HB_FD_187147 | JGI IMG/M metagenome (GOLD analysis project Ga0209777, IMG submission 187147) | Freshwater lake sediment microbial communities from the University of Notre Dame, USA, for methane emissions studies -HBP12 HB (SPAdes)... | ecosystem: Environmental > Aquatic >...
CCGGATACTGGTGGATACCTGGACCGCGCGCAAACTCAACGAGGCGACGCTGCTGAGAATCGTCAAGGAGGTCTTCGGCGCGACTATCGCATGAAGGAAGCACAAGCTTCAAGCCAGAAGCCAGAAGGCGCGGTTGCGCGCGCCCGGCTTCCGATTCCCTGTCTACTGTATGCTGTCTACTGTGTGCTTCTCTGCGTGCTGTCTACTGCATGCTCCTCAGATTCCGCTTGACTTCTCCTCTCTCCTGGGATAATAGTCTTACATGGCGAGCATAGCCGACTTCTCGTCTCCGCCGTCGGCCGCGCAGAGCGTCGGCCGATTCGACTCCAAACAGAAACATCGCAAGTTCGGAAAGCAGGAAACAGGGGAGCGCCGCTGTTTCCTCAGCGGCTTAGGTCATTCATCGTCGTGGCAATGGTGATGGCCCTGAGTCTCTGCCATCGTCCGTCCCATGAACCGCCCGTGATAGTCCTGTTCGAGCCGGCAAACAACCCGGTGGTCCCGAAGGTCGTGCGAGTCCGCGCCCTGGTCTCGACCCGGAACGGCATCAACGAGGCCCGGCTTTACGTCGACAGAAAGCTAGAGCTCAAGGAAACTGGGGGCCCGGATTCAATACTGACCTTCATCTGGAGCGCAGGCGAAATGGCGCCCTGGAGCCGGCACTCTATTCTGGTCGAGGTCACCGACAACGATAGCCTGACCGGGTGCTCGGACTCGGTGATCGTGACCATCACCGGAATCTCAGGTCCGACGTATCACGATGGCCCGATTAACAAAGACCAGACCTGGCACGCCGCGGGCAGTCCGCACGTGGTTGGAGCGAACCTTGACGTGGAGGCGGTGCTGACCATCGAGCCGGGCAGCTTGGTCGAGTTCTCAAGCGGCGGCCGAATCCTGATTGGCAATGGCGCGCTGATCGCCCAGGGCGGGAGTTCGATGATTACCTTCACCGGACAGGACACGATTCCCGGCTCGTGGAAGAGCATTGAGTTCAGCGCGCGGGCCCGACCCGACCGGAGCGTGCTGGACAATTGCCTGATTGAATATGGTGGCGGCTCGGGCGATAGCGCGAGCATCGTGGTCAATGCGCCGGTTCGGATTGACGACTGCGTCATTCGCCAATCCGCAACCGCTGGCGTCCGGGTTCCAGAAGCCGGTTTCCTGAGTTTCAGCCGCAACGTGCTGAGCGACAATCGCAGCGCCGCCCTGGCTATCGACCCGATGCTCGTTCCTTCAATCGGCGACGGCAACCGGTTCTCAGGCAACAACCCGGACGCCATCGCCATCGTTGGGACCGACATCACCCGCGACACCCGCTGGAATGACCAAGGCGTGCCGTATCTGGTGGAAGACTGCCTGTATGTACAAGGCAACGGCCAGCTCGCCACTTTGTCGATTGGCCCTGGAACCACGGTGCTATTCAGCATCAACTCGAACGGGGGCATCTTGGCTGACACCAAAGGTGCCGTCGTTGCCGACGGCTCGTCTGGAATCGTGATCCTCAAATCTCAGGACCCCTACTACTGGTGGGGCGGCATCGAATTCGAAGGTGACGGCTCACCTGTTGTCCAGGGCGTGTTCAAGAACTGCCTGATTCAGGATGCCGACAACCAGAACGGCGCTGCCGTGGTCCTGCAACGAGCAGTGATTGAGATGGAGAACTCGGTCATAAGCGGTGGCGGATGGTCCGGCATCGCATGCTATGACGGGGGTCACTTCGCGGGTTTCCGGAACAACGTAATCACCGGATGCGCCGCAGAGGCCATGGCGATTGAGATGGAATGGGTCCCGACCATCGGCGACGGCAATTCGTTCACCGGGAATGCTATTTACCAAGACTACCACGACGGCATCGCGCTCATAGCCGACGACATCGTCTCTTCGGCGACTTGGCGCGACTTGGGCGTGCCTTACATCGCCGCAGAGGAAATCTCGCTCGACGACCGGACCGGAACGCCTCCTGTCCTGACGATCGCTCCAGGGGTCAGGCTTGAATTCCTGGAAGCCGCCATCGACGTCGAAAGCGGCGCCTTGATTGCCGACGGCACTGGCGGCAGGATTACCTTCACCCGCTACTCGAATTCTGAGCCGTGGGACGGCATCTATCTCCGCTCCACTCCGGACGCTCCGCAGTCGATACTTCGAGACTGCCTTATCGAGTATGCGGGATTTGAAGGTGGAAACGTCATGTGCGATTCGTGCGCGCCCATCATTGAGGGAAACGAAATCAGCCACAGCAGCCAGTTCGGCATACTGCTCCATCACAGTGAGCTGAACCCGGATTCTCTGCTAGCCGAGAACCGGTTCCATGACAACGACTCGGGTGACGTGGGCGTTCGACCGGAGTCCCTCGTGTCGCCTCAACCGCAGAAGGTCCGGTCCACCACCCCTCACAACCCCCGCCCCCGCGAACTCCGGAACCACCCACCCGGCCCCCATCTTCGCCGCGAGGTCACCGAGAGAGTCTTGCCGCCCCGCACCGCGCCTGACAAGACCGCCCGGGGTAAGGATGAAGGCTAAGGAATGAAGGATGAACGGCGGGAGGATAAGGGTGGAACAAGGAACGATGAATGATGAACGCATGAGAGCCGCCGCCATCGGTCTGGTGCTGAGTCTGCTTGTGCTGAGCTGTGTACTCCCGGAACCGAGTCGGAATCCTGTCGTTTGGTCGATTGACGGTCCGAGGAGCCTGACGGTCGGCGCGTCGGGCGAGTATCTGTGTATCGCGAGTGACCCCCGAGGCGAGCAGCTCTATTACACATGGAGTTGCAGCCGGGGGATCCTGTCGGACGAGCACGGCGTGAAGGTCTCGTGGCAAGCACCCGGTTCCACCGGCGTCGATACCCTGACCGTTTACGCCCGGAACGACCACGACTACCGCTCAGACCCGATGAAGGCCCTGGTGACCGTCACGGAGTAGTGGAGGCTGGGGAAAGCATGGACGCCACCCGTCTTTCAGCACGAGCACCGGTTCAGGGTGGACGACAATAACGGTCGTTGAACGATGAACGCGGAGTGATGAACGACCGAAGATGAATGGTGAACTGAAGATTCGACCGCTGGTTCCCGGGGCCGACGATACGGCCTTTTTGAATATCATCAACCAGGTTGCAAAGGAAATCCCGGACCGAACGCCAATCGCCCAGGACGAACTTGAAGCCAACCGCAAGGAACCGGACTATGACTCGCACGCGCAGTTCATTGCCGAACTGGACGGGCGCGCAGTCGGGATTGGCGCTGGCGAACTGAACCCGCTGGATGACCGACACGTTGGCTGGGTGAGCGTTAACGTGTTGCCCGAGTTCCGGCGCCGGCACATCGTCACCGCGCTGGCCGAAGCGGTGCGGCAGGTTCTACGGGCGCGCGGAGCGAAGAAGCTGCGGGCCGCCACCCGGGAGGAGAATCTCGCCGGTAATGCCTTTATCCGTTCGCTCGGGTTCGAAGCGAGTCGAACCGAAAGCTGGTTGCTGCGGCCCCTGGAGCATCTGCCGAGCCGGGTCGGGGAGAACACTGAGGTCCGGATTCGGGAGACGACGTTGAGTGACGACGACCTCAGGCTGACGACCGAATTGATAAATGAGACCTTCAAAGAAGACTGGAGCCATGTGCCGCACACCGTCGAGGAAAGACGGCAACGCGCGTCCGAGTTCGCGCGCCAGGGTGTAATCATGCGGACGCTCGTGGCGATGCTTGGCGGCAAGGCGGTTGGGCAGATCCAGCCCGTCATCTCGCCCCGGAAGATTGCCGCGCTCAAGGTTCAGCGCGGGATGCTGATGGGGCTGGGCGTGCTGAAGCCCTTTAGGCGGCAGGGCATTGCCACGGCCCTGATGCTCAAGGGCATGCAGTCCCTGAAAGACCACGGGATGACCGAGGCTGAGTTGTATGTTGATAACTCAAATCCGGCCCGGGCGCTGGACATCTACGTCAAGTTGGGGTTTCACGTCGTGCGCAAGTTCCTGCATTACGAACAGGCGGTTTGAACCGCCGGGGAGTAGTTCGGAACGCTCCCCTATATCATAGACCTCGCGCTCCATTACGGAATGCGGCTGTGGACAAGCTCGGCCGCCGACGGCTAACGGCCAGCGGCAGTGAGTTACACATCTTCTCAAGACCAGATGCGACTGAGACGTCAGAACCTGCGGTGAACTCTCGAGTTCGGATTTCAGCCGCCCGGGGAAATCCGTGATTGCTTGACAATTGTCGCAATCCAGACCGGATAGCCGGCAATCGGCGCGAGCTGATACTGGTCGTCGGCGACGTTGGCCGCGCGCAGCCACTGCCGGACATTCGACAGCGACGGCGCCTCGTGCCGGACGCCGCTCCGGATGACCCGTGCGGCCAGAGGGCGGAACCAGGACGGCATATGCATCAGCCGGGCGAGATTCAGCAGGTCCGAATGGGTGCAATCCCGGTCGAACTCCGAGAGAACCAGTCGGCCTCCGGCCTTCAGTACCCTCAGGCACTCGCCGACGCCGCACACCGGGTCCGGAAAGTGCTTGATCGCGGTTATCGAATAGACCGCATCGAACTCCGAGTCGGAGAACCCGGCCAGATCCATCGCGTCAGCCTGGACGAACACGAGCGAAGACCCGGGCGCCAGACCGGTCCCGGCCGCCTTCCGCGCCGCTGCGAGATTCTCCTGTCCGAGCCGCACGAACGCGCGCGAGAAATCGGATGCCACCAGCCGAACGTCCGGTCGCCGCCGGACGACCTCAATCGCCTGCAAACCGGGTCCGCTGCCGACTTCGAGCACCCCGGCGCCCGCGGGCAGGTGCCGGAGCAGGTTGGATTCGAGTTGTTCCGAGAAGAAGGAAACCGATGCCCGACCCGCCAGCCGGGTGTATGACTTCGCGAAGAACCGGGACCCATACAAACGCCGGTATAGAGCCGACATGTCCAACCGCCGTGGCATCTCTCGCTTGCGGCCGCTCAGCGCCGGTGCCGGCTGAAGAACTCCCAGATGGTTTCGCTCGCGTCGATATCCCGGCTCTGCTTTCCGAATCGGGCCGTGCGTTCGCTCCCGCCAGGCCAGGTGTGCCCGCCACCTTCGACACGATACGCGATGACCTCGGTCTGGTCGCGCCCGCCGGCATACACCTCGCGCACGGTGCTGATTCCCTGCTTCGGGTCTTTCTGCGGCAGCCGGGTCTTCTCAGGTTCGAGCGCGCAGCCGTTCCGGTTCACCCAGAATTGAATCGAGGCCGGGACCGACAACACGCTGCCCCGCTTGTTGAGCAGTCCGACCCCACCGCCCTGCCAGGGCACGAACGGGTCTTCGGTGCCGTTGATTGCCAGCACGGATATCGGCCGGCCCTGGGGACAGGAGTCGGGCAAATCAACCGGTACCGCCCCGCAGACCGGCGCAATCGCGGCCAGCCGGTCGGACAGGTCGCAGCCGAGCCGAAGGCACATCATCGCGCCATTGGACATGCCGGTGACATAGACCCGGGTTGAGTCCAGATTCAGTTGTTGCGCCAGTCGTTCAATCACGGTGCGGATGAACGCCACGTCGTCGATGTTCTCGCGGTGCGACTTGAAGTTCGGAACGTTCCGGCCGTCGTTCCAATGGCCGTTGATTCCGTCCGGAAAGGCCGCTACGAAACTGTGGCGGTCCGCGACCTGGCTGAACCGGGTGAGGGCCGCCACCTTCCGGCCGTTGCCGCCGCCGCCATGCAGGACGATGACCAGCGGCGCCCGACGCTCGGAGCGCGGGTCCCACCCACGCGGGACATGCAGCAGGAACGTCCGCTTCCGGCCATCGGACAGTAGCGAGCGGCTGTAGTCGCCCGGGCGGCGAACCATGCCCACGCCCTGGGCCGACAGAATCGCCGGAATCACAAACATCAGGACCAGGACGAGCGCGACCGCCAGGAAGACCAGCCTACCGCTCAAAGAAGCGCTCCTTCAGGTTGCCCTTGTTCGAGTAACCCCGGCTCTCCCAGTATCCGCGGTAGTTCGTATCGCTGGACAGCTCAATCCGGGTAATCCACTTTATCCACTTGTAGCCCCATTTGTCCTGGGCCACGAGTTCAAATGGGAATCCCCGTTCCGGCCTGAGCTGGGCATCGTTCATGTTGTAGGCCATCATTATATCGTCGCTCAGCAGGTAGTCCAGCGGCAGCGAGGTCGTATACCCGTCCTGGGCATGAAATATCGCAACCCGGGCCTCCGGCTTGATGCCGGCTGAGTTCAACAGGTCCTTGACCAGCACGCCCTCCCACAGGATGTTCACATCCCAGCCCTCGACACAGTAGATATGAACGACCTTCTTGTAGTGCGGGAACGACCCCAGGATTCCCTCGTAAGTGTACACGCGGGACGAATCCACCAGGCCGTCAATCGTCAAACGGTACTTCTCCTGGTTGACGTGCTGCGGCCCCTTGATTGAGTTTTCATGGAAGTCCGAAGTCGAGCCGAGTTTTTCGCCTTGATATTCTCGAACCTCGACCTGCGCCAGCGCCTTGGGCCGGCTTGCCGGCCTTGGTGTGCCGCAGACCAGCAGCAGGGCCGGAAGCGACATTAGGAGTATCCTGCTCTTTCCCATGTCTCTTAGACTCGACCTGACCGCCTTTGTCTTTGCTTTCCCGGTTCACCCGGGCCCCGGCAGGTCGGCGAACAGCACTCCCGGATTGCCCAGCGGCAGGCGCGCCAGTACTTCGCCGTCCGGGGCGACAACCATCGCGCCGCCGAAGCTGCCGCCGTCCAGGTTTCGGTCGGCAAGAGAGTTGACCAGCAGTGTTGTCATTCCCGCAAGTCGGACGCGCTCGATGTACGCCGGTTGCTCCTCTTTCACCCACCGTCTGTCATCCTGCGCGCCATTCCCGAAACAACGACCCGTCGGCACCAGCAGCCAGTCCGGCGCGAGCGCTTTCATCTTCTTGACCAGTCCGTCATCAAACAGGTCGCCGCAGATGAGAAAGCCGAACGCGCCGAGCGGGGTCCGCACCGTGTCAACCTTGTGGCCTGCGGCATAGACCTGGGGCGCGGCCCGCTTGCCGTGCCAGCCCGGCGAAATCCGGTGATAGACATGCGGCGCAGTTTCGTCCGGCTTGAACAAAACCGCCGTATCATAGAGTCGGCTGCCCGCCCGCTCCAGCAGGCCGACCGCCAGATGCACCCGGCTCGACCGGGCCATCGCGGCCATCGCCCTGACCTCCGGGCCGCGCGGGTCGACCCCGAAGCCCAGGTCGCGCGCCGGCCGGTCATTGTTTCTCAGCCCGGTCAGCGCCGCCTCCGGGAGCATCACGAGCTCGGCGCCCATTGCGGCCGCCTTGCTGACACCGGTCAGCACCTCCTGCAGGTTGTGCTCGCGGGTCGCCGTTATCCGGTTGACAATCAGTGCGGCACGCATGAAGTCTACAGCTTTGCCCGACGCGTTTCGTAATCCTCGACCCTAGCCTTGCCCGGTCGCGTGAACAGCACCTTGTGTCCTTCCGACTTCAGAAGCCCGGCCTGCCGGTTCACGCCACCCGGGTATTTCTCGTTCAGCGAGCCGTCGGTCTTCAGGACCCGCCAGTATGGTGTGATGCGCTTCCTGCCCGCGGCCATATCTTCCTCCGCGGTCTCGGCAACGATTCGCAGGAAGATGCCGGTCGTCATCGGGCAGGTCGTGTCACAATGGTGATCTCTCGCCAGCCGGCCCATGAGTTGGGCGACGGTCGCCAGCTTTCCCTTCGGTATCCGGCTTACCAGCTCATCCACGAGCCGCGGGGTCGCAATCAGCATCCGGCCCCGGCCCCAGGTCTTCTGCATCCGTGGCGGGACCTCGACCGCCCGAGCCTCCTGCGGCTTCTCCAGCTTCTGCCACCAGGGTGTTTTGCTCTTCCACTTGATTGCCATCACTAGCCTCCGGTCAATGGTCTGCACAACACGCTGGCTATGTTAGCGCAACAACCGCCGCGAATCAACCGTTTCACCATTCACCATTCACTATTCACAATTCGCCATTCTCTGCTAATATCCTGTATGCCGGTTGGCGAAGCCAAAGCTATCGAACTGATTGCCCGCATCGCCCGGCGCCGGAGCCGGGAAATCGTCATGGGCATCGGCGATGACGCGGCGCTCTACCGGGACGGGCTGGTCGTCACGACCGACGCGTATCTCGAGGGTGTGCACTTCGACCGGTCGTATCTGGAGCTCAGCGCGGTCGGCGCGCGGGCGGTCTGCGGCACGCTCTCGGACATTGCCGCAATGTGCGCACGGCCCATCGGCGTCTTTGTTTCGCTCATGGTTCCGCCTCGGACGGCCCGTCGGGACCTGCGCGAGCTCTACCTGGGCATGGATGCGGTCTGCTCCCTGTTCGACACGGAAATCGCGGGCGGTGACATCATCGCTTCTCCTCGGCTCGGCCTGGCGTTGACCGCGTTGGGCAAGACCCGCGCGCCGCGACTGCGCTCGGCCGCGCGACCCGGCGATAGACTCTGTGTCACCGGCCATATCGCGCTCGCGGAGACCGGCCGGCTGGCCTTGAAGCATGGGTTGAACTCCAAGAAATACCGCCGCGCCATCGAACGTCATGTCTGCCCGATTCCCCGTATTAAGGAAGCCCTGAGGCTCGCGCCCCGGATTCACGGCTTGATTGATACCTCGGACGGACTCTCCACCGATGCCGGTCATCTGGCGACCGAAAGCGGCGTGAGAATCGTCATTGACCGCGCGGCTTTGCCGGTCGCGCCTGAGACAGTCGAACTCTGTCTTGAACTCGGTCTGGACCTGGACCGGTTCCTGTTCAGCTCCGGCGAGGACTACGAACTGCTGTTCACTTCACAGTCCGCACTTCGCAGTCCGCAGTTCGCAGTCACTGGGGTCGGTTCGGTCGCGCGCGGCTCAGGCGTCTGGCTGCGGGATAATGGAAAACTGCGCCGGCTCAGGCCCAGCGGCTACGACCACCTTGGCCCGAAACGGGCAAATCCAAAGCCCTAAGTCCGAAATCCGAATAGCCCCTTGGGCTGCAGCGTCAGGCGTCAGGCGTTGGGTGCGATGCGTTCCGCGAAGCGGCCTCGTACACCATCTTCAGCGGTACACGGTGCTTCTTCGCGGCGCGCCGGCACGCCTCGTACTCCGGCGCAACCGTGACGACTCTGCCGGCGAGCCTGCCGACCTTGACTGAAATCAGTCCGAACCGGGTCCGCACCTGCTTGACCTCGCGGTCCAGGCAGATTCGACTCGTCTCCTGAAACCGCACGCCGAGTGAAGTCGTTTCGGTGAGAACAATCTCGGCCAGCACGTCGGTCTTGTCCGGCTGGGCGATTACCGACAGCAGCGTCGCGGGCCGGTTCTTCTTCATCTGGATCGGGGTCAGAAACACGTCCAGTGCGCCGGCCGCAAAGAGCCGCTCCATCACATACCCGTACAGCTCCGGGTTCATGTCGTCAATATTCGTTTCCAGCACAATGACCTTCGTCAGTTCGCGGGTCGCGGTTAGCAGTTCGTGGGTCGCAGTCTCGCCGACATACAACCGCAGGATATTCGGTTCCTGAGTCCGGCGTGTGCCCGCGCCGTAGCCGATGCCGGCAATCGTCATCGCCGGCATCGGACCGAATCCGGCACTCAACTCGCGCAGGATTGCCGCGCCGGTGGGCGTAGTAAGCTCGCCGGTGACGTACTTCGGCTGATAGACCGGAGCTCCTTTCAGGAGTTCGGCCACTGCCGGCGCCGGCACCGAGAAGACTCCATGCGAGAATGTCACCCGGCCATTGCCCAGGTTCACCGGCGAAGCCTCCACCTGCTCAATGCCCAGCATCGCCAACCCCAGCACCGCGCCAACAATGTCCACCAGACAATCGTCCGCTCCAACCTCGTGGAAATGGATCCGGTTGCGCGTCGTGCCGTGCACCTTTGCTTCGGCCCGGGCCAGCCGCTCGAAAACCGCGACCGACTGCTCGAAGACCGGTTTCGGCAACTGCGCCTGCCGAATGACCTTCACGACATCGGCCAGTCGGCGCGGGCCGGACGGCTTCAGTACCTTCACCTCAACCTGCAACGCGCGTATCCCATGGCGCAGGACTCTGTGCGTCTCGACCTTCACCGGCAGCCGCAGCTTCGCAATCTGCCGCTGCCAAGCCTGCCGGTCCAGCCCGGCGCTGAAAAGACTGCCCAGGATCATATTCCCGGCAATCCCGGACGCACAGTCGAACCACGCACAACGCCTTGCGCCTGACGCATCATGCCTCATGTGGTTCACTCTACGCCTTTCGCCCTGCTGCTGCTATTCGATGCGCGAGCACGCCCGCACCGAACCCGTTGTCGATGTTAACGACCGCGATTCCCGGCGCGCAGGCGTTGAGCATCGTGAGCAGCGCCGAGATGCCGCCGAAACTCGCGCCGTACCCGACCGAGGTCGGCACCGCAATCACCGGCCTGCTCACCAGACCGCCGACCACGCTGGCCAAGGCGCCTTCCATCCCGGCAACCACAACCAGCACCGAGGCGCTCTGCAACCGCTTCATGTCCCGGAACAGCCGGTGAATCCCGGCCACGCCCACGTCGTACAGGCGCTCGACCCGGCTGCCCAGCAGCTCGGTGGTGACCGCGGCCTCCTCGGCGACCGGCATGTCCGACGTCCCCGCGCTCACCACCAGCACCGTCCTCCGACTGCGCGGGCGCGGGAACCGGCCCAGCGCGATAATGCGCGCCGATTCGTAGTACCGGGCCTGAGGCATTGCTCCCCGCACCGCGGCATAGGCTTCCGGCACGGCCCGGGTGGCAAAGACCGGGTGCTTCATCTGCGCGAATTTCCGGAAGATGGCAACAATCTGTTCGAGGGTCTTGCTCGGACAGAAGATGACCTCACCGATTCCGGTGCGCAGATTCCGGTGCGTATCCAGCTTCCCGAACCCGACGTCGGCAAAAGGCAGATGTCTCATTTCCTGCACGGCTTTCCCGACCGGCACCTTCCCTGCCGCCACTTGATTGAGCATTCGCCGCAGTCGTTTCTCTTCCATCTCACTTTGCACTATGCACTTTGAGCTTTGAACTCTGCATTGCCCGCTTCGGGTTCATGCTTCCGGTCCGATACCCAGCCAGGTCCAGGGTAACGTACCGATATCCCAGCTTCCGCAACTCCTGCACAGCGCGTCGGGCAATCTCGGGCTTGGTTATCCGACCGAACTCATCGGGCGCAATTTCAATCCGGGCAATATCGTCATGATGCCGCACTCGTATTTGACTGAATCCGAGCCCGGCCAGCACCTGTTCTGCCGCCTCCACCCTGGCCAGCAGCGGCTTCTCGAGCCGGGTGCCGTAGGGAACGCGCGAAGCCAGGCACGCCGCGGCCGGCTTGTTCCAGTTCGGCAGGCCGTACTTCCTTGCCAGCGCCCGCAGGTCCGGCTTGGTCAGCAGGGCTTCAAGCAGCGGGCTCTTCACGCCGCATTCCTTTGCCGCCGCACGCCCGGGACGGATGTCACCCCGGTCGTCATAGTTCGTGCCGTCGAGGACGACCGCCAGACCTTCCTGTCGGGAAATCTCGCGCAGCTCGGAAAACAACTCGGACTTGCAGTAATAGCACCGGCGGGGCGGGTTGGCAACAAAGGCAGGATTGGCGAACTCACACGTGTCAATCACGCGATGTCGCATCTTGAGCTTCCGGGCAACCTGTCTCGCGAGCTGCAATTCGGCCCGGGGATAGGTTGCGGACCGGGCCGAGACCGCAAGCACCTTGTCCTTCGGCAAAGCCCTGGCCGCGGCCGCGAGCAGCACCGAGCTGTCCACGCCGCCTGAGAAAGCGACCACGGCGCTGCCGTATTCGCGCAGTCGCCGGACCAGCGTCGCTTCCTTGGCCTTCAGATTCGTCATGGCGTGCAATTATAACTGGCAAGCCCGGCAAGTCAAACTCTGCACCCTCTGCACCAAACGCCATCAAGGGTGAAGCTACAAAGTGGAAGCGGAGCGGGAGCAGTCCGTTGCTCCCGCTCCGCAATCGGCGGTCTGCCGCTGCTATTTCTTGATTTCGCCGGTCACCTTGAACACGACTCGGCGATTCGTTTCGTTCTTCTCCTGGGTCTGGACCACGAGGCGGGACTCGCCATAACCAATTGAGGTCAGGCGCGAACGTTCGACGCCCCGTCCGGTCAGGTAGCTGACCACCGAGGCAGCCCGGCGTTCAGACAAAGCCTGATTGTAGTCCTCCGACCCGACCGCATCGGTATGGCCCTGGATTTCCGCGGTCATGTACGGGTTGTCTTTCATCAATTTGACCCATTCATCGAGCGCGGGATAGCCGGCCGGCTGAATCTGGGACGAGTTGAAGTCGAAGTGAATTGCGTCGTTCGAGAGCGTGATTTCCGTGCCGACCTTGAGCATCTGGAAGTTGTAGACGGCGGGCACGTTGCTCTGGATGATGACCGGTGAGGTGGACATCTGGGTAACGTAGCCGGCAAGCGCGCAACTGACCACGAGCGGTGCGATGGGCACCGTCGCCTTATACAGGCCGGTGGTCGGGTCGCTCTGCACCGAGGGAATACTGGTGCCCGGGAAGCTGACCGTCGCCCCAAGCGGCGCCTTGGTCGTCATGTCGGTGACCACGCCGCTGATGAGCCCGGTCTGGGCGGCTGACGACTTCAGCGCGAAGTCCTGGACCGTGGACCCGTTGGCCACGATGACCGCCGTAGCCTGTGCCGCGAAGTAGCCCTCGGCCGAGACCTTCACTACGGTCGGGCCGGCCGGGAGCTTGGTGACGCTGTAGAATCCGGTGAGCTTGTCGGTAGTCAGGCCGGGCAGGCTCGGGTTGCCGAACGAAACGTCTGCCTTGAGCGGGCTCTTGGTCACGGCGTCGGTCACGGTG
>Ga0209777_10006839_pt1 | contig 12781 bp, 13 predicted proteins | sample FrelakmetHBP12HB_FD_187147 | JGI IMG/M metagenome (GOLD analysis project Ga0209777, IMG submission 187147) | Freshwater lake sediment microbial communities from the University of Notre Dame, USA, for methane emissions studies -HBP12 HB (SPAdes)... | ecosystem: Environmental > Aquatic >...
GGGGCCAGCTCTACTAGGACGTCGCCTTCGAATCCGCCAGGGGCGCGGTACGGACCAGTACGTCGCGCTTCAGCAGCTTCGCCAGCACGTCCGCCTTTCGCTGCGCGCCCCACAACTCGAGCTTCAGATCGGTCGTCACCAGGCGCGGCACCACGTCCACCAGCAGGCGGTCGGGCATCATCCTGAGCCGCATGGCCTCGACCGCCGACACGTGCCCGCGATCGAGACCGCACGCCACGCGCAGCAGGGCCGAGAGGCGGCGCACCCGCGCGCGCTCCGAGGGCTCGAGGGCCGCGTATTCGGGGTGCTTCTTGCTCGGACCCCGCTTTCGGTGGTAGCGGCTGATCAGCGCGATCTGGACGCGCTCGCGGGGCGCGAACGGCAGGGACTCCGCGTGCGCGATCAGATGGTAACTGTGCTTGTGATGACTCCGGTATGACACGATGGTGCCGACATCGTGGAGCAGTGCCGCCGCCTCGAGCAGCTCCCACTCCTCCGGCGCGCACCCGAGGCGCTTGCCGAGGACGTCGAACAGCTTCCGCGCCAGACGCGCCGTCTGCTCGCCGTGCCGGCGGTCGGCGCGGCAGCGATCCGCGAACCGGCGCAGCGCCTTGGCCTTGCTCGGCGCCTGCCCCTCTCCGGCCGGGCGGGCGAGGTGGATCAGCAGCCCCTCCCTGAGTCCGAATGCCGAGACGGTGACCTTCGGCGCGTCGAACCGCTCCAGCACCTCCGCCGCCACGGCGAGCCCCGCCACGATGATGTCGGCGCGCTCGGCGTTGAGGCCCGGGACGCCGCGGCGCTCCCCGACGCTCATGGCCGAGAGCCACTCGAGGATGCGCTGCAGCTCGGGGGAGGTGACCGACTGGCCGTGGATGCCGCCGGGCGGCACCGTGCCGCGTTCCCGCGCGGCGGCGATGCGCGCCAGGTTGGTGAAGGTCCCGCCGGACCCGAACAGCTTCGCCGCGGCCCACTCACCGCCCGGGATCGCGCGCCGGAGCTTCTGCCGCACCGCACTGCGGAGGCGCCGGACGCCCGTCGCCTCGTCCCTGGCGCCGGTCAAGTACTGCTCGGTGAGCCGGACCGCCCCGAAGGGCAGGGACACCACGCGGTCCACCAGGCCGCCCACCGCGAGCACCAGCTCGAGACTGCCGCCCCCGATGTCCGCGACCACCGCGCGGCCGCGTCCGATGGGGAAGTGCTCGCTCACCGAGAGGAACGCCAGCCTCGCCTCGGTCTCGCCGTCGATCACCTCGAGCGGGATCCCGATCTCCTTCTTCACCCGTTCCGCGAACTGGGCGCCGTTGGCGGCGTCGCGCACGGCGGATGTCGCCACCAGCGCCACGCGCGAGGCGCCGCGCCGCTCGGCCGCCTGCACCATCCGGCCGAGCGACTCGAGCGCATGCTCCATCGACTCGGGCGCGAGCAGCCCCGTGGACGAAAGGCCCCGCGCCAGGCGGGGCTGGTCCTTGAGGTCGTCGATGATCTGGAGGTGGCCGTCCTCGCCGCGCTCGGCGATCAGACAGCGAATCGAGTTGGAGCCGACGTCGATGGCGGCGAAGCGTTCAGTCGTCTGCGACATCGGTCGCGGGCGTCAGCAGCGACGGGTCGAGCAGATTGGCGACCTCGCGGCGCAGCTCGGCCTGCACCTCTTCGACCGTGCGCGAGGCGTCGATCGTCGTGTAGCCGTACTGCTCGGCCATCCGATCGAACTCCCCCAGGATCAGGGTCTGGTACTTGCGGAACGACGTGTACAGGTCGGGAGCGAGACCGATGTCGCGCCCGGACTCCCAGTAGTCCAGCTCGCCGCCGCGGCGCAGCGTGCGCCGGATCAGCTCGTCGGGATCGAGCCGGAGGAAGAACACGCGCCGCGGCACCAGGGCGAAGCCGTAGAGCCTGGCGAGCCACTCGCGATCCAGCCCGCGCACCGAGCCACGCGCAATGGTGGTGTAGATGTAGCGGTCGGCCAGGACGACGAACCCGCTGCGCAGGGCGGGGATGATCTCGTGCTCCAGGCGGTCGGCGAGGTCGGTGGCGTAGAAGAGGGACATCGTCGTGCGGTCGAACGAATGGCCTTCCTTCGCCAGCTCGATGCCGCGACGGGTGAGCGCCGAGCGGACCAGCCCGGTCGAGGCGACGGCGAAGCCCTGGCCCTCGAGCCATCCCTGGAGCAGCTCGATGTGGGTCGAGCGTCCGACGCCGTCCGCTCCTTCGACCACGATCAAGTTGCCCGGCAGTTCCGTGCCCACGTCCAGCTTGGCCAATCCCGCACCGTAGAAGCGGGTGTCCATCAGGCGATCCTCGCGGTGGCCAGCCGCGCCGACCCCGCGCTCGGCCGCTCCGCGTGGGCTCGGCGCAGGCCCTTGAGGATCGGCTTGACCAGCTTGCGCATCTCGCGCTGCTGCTCGACCACGGAGCGGGCGCCGTCGAGCACCGTCAATCCGAACTCCTCGGCCACATGGTCGTACTCCTCGAGCACACGGGTCTGGAAGATGCGGAACGACGTGATGGGATCGGGCGACAACCCGAGGTCCATCCCCGCCTCGTGGAATTTGAGCGAGATCCGGCCGCCAGTGATCCGCGCCACGGCCGTGTCAATGTCCACCCTGAAGTAGAGTGAGAGGTCCGGGCGGGTGGCGAAGTCGTACATGTTCCGGATCCACGCTTGGTCGCAGCCGCGGGCGGCGTCGCGCGCGAAGGCGGTGTAGGCGTACCGGTCGGCCAGCACGATCAGACCGGCCTGGAGCGGCGGCAGGATCGAGCGTTCGTGCCGGTCGGCGAAGTCGGTCGCGTGGATCAGCGAGAAGGTGGTCGGCGAAAAGAGGTTCTTCTTCTTCCCCCGTCTCGTCGTGTCCTTCACGATCGGACTGGAATTCCACTCCGTGAACGAGACGTCGTAACCCTCCGAGACCAGGTACGTCTGGAGGAGGGACAGCTGGGTGGACTTCCCGGAGCCGTCGATGCCCTCGACGACGATGAGGCGCCCCGGATAACCGTGTGCCTGTTGGATGTCAATGCTCCCTTCACGCCGCGCCGTCGGGTGCGGGCCGTTCATCTTCGGCGTGGTGCTTGATAGTCTTGCCTTCCGCCAGGAATACTACGTCCTCGGCGACGTTCGTCGCGAGGTCCGCCACCCGCTCGAGGTTCCTGGAGACCAGCAGCAGCTCCATTCCAGCCCCGATAACTCGTTGATCCTCCATCATATGCGTCAGGAGGATGCGGAACACGGAGTCGTTCAGCGCGTCCACCGCGTCGTCCCGTCTGCACACCTCCCGCGCCAGCGGGGTGTCGCCGCGCACGAAGGCGCTCAGCGCGTCGGAGAGCATCTTGCGCGAGAGGCGCGCCATCTCGACGAGCTCCGGCTCGGGTACGATGTGGGGGTAGGTGGTGAGCCGGTCGGCGGACTGGGCGATGTTGACCGCGTGATCGCCGACCCGCTCGAGGTCACCGACGATCCGGACGGCGGCGAAGATGAGGCGCAGGTCCTTCGCCATCGGCTGGTGCAGGGCGATCAGCTGGAAGGCCTGCTCCTCGATGCTGCTTTCGAGGTCGTTGAGCGTCTTGTCGCTCCGGATCACCTCCTGCGCCTTGGCGCGGTCGCGCGTCAGGAGCGCGGTGACCGCGCTGCCGACGGCTTCCTCCGCCTCCGCCGACATGGCCATGAGGCGCTGCTTGAGTTGCGACAGCTCCTCGTGGAAATGGCGCTGCGGCTCGAGCGGAGTGGTCATCCGAATCTCCCGGTGATGTACGCGTCGGTGCGCTCGTCGCGCGGGTTGGTGAAGATCTGCTGCGTCGTCCCGAACTCCACCAGGTGCCCCAGGAAGAAGAAGCCGGTGTAGTCCGAGACGCGGGCGGCCTGCTGCATGTTGTGGGTCACGATGACGATCGTGTAGCTGGCCTTCAGCTCCACGATCAGCTCCTCGATCTTCTGCGTGGCGATGGGGTCCAGCGCCGAGCAGGGCTCGTCCATCAGCAGCACCTCGGGCTCGTTGGCCAGAGCCCGGGCGATGCAGAGCCGCTGTTGCTGGCCGCCCGAGAGCGAGGTCCCGAAACCGTCGAGCCGATCCTTGACTTCGTCCCAGAGCGCGGCGTTGCGCAGCGAGCGCTCTACCCGCTCGGGCATGTCGCGCTCGGCGACCGCGCCCGTCACTCGCGGCCCGTAGGCCACGTTGTCGAAGACGGTCTTGGGGAAGGGGTTGGGGCGCTGGAAGACCATCCCGATCCGCCGCCGCAGGTCCACCGGGTCCACGGAGGGGCCGAACACGGACTGGCCGTCGAACGCGATGTCGCCCTGGTGCCGGGTGCGCGGCAGCAACTCCTGGAGCCGGTTGACCGAGCGGAGGAAGGTGGACTTCCCGCACCCCGACGGGCCGATCAGGGCGGTCACGGCGTTCGGCTTCGCTTCGACGCTGATGTCGAACAGCGCCTGTTTGGCTCCGTACCAGAAACAGAAGTCCTTGGCCGCCAGGGAGCCGACGAGTCGGACGGTGCCGCCCGGGGTGACGCGGGTCGTGGGCGCGGCGGTCACCCGAACCGCCCGGTGATGTACGCCTCGGTCTGGGCCTTGCCGGGGGCAGTGAACATCCTGCTCGTCGGGCCCACTTCGATCAGCTCGCCGAGATAGAAGAACGCGGTCACGTCGGACACCCGTCCGGCCTGCTGGAGGTTGTGGGTCACGATGACCACGGTGAACTCGCGTTTCAGCTCTTGGACGAGCTCCTCGATGTGGGCCGTCCCGGCCGGGTCGAGCGAGGCGGTCGGCTCGTCGAGCAGGATCACCTCGGGCTCGGGCGCCACGGTGCGGGCGACGCACAGCCGCTGCTGCTGGCCACCCGAGAGGTTCATCGGCGACTCGTGCAGCCGGTCCTTCACTTCGTCCCAGAGCGCCGCGCGCCGGAGGGCGTGCTCGACCACGACGTCCCGGTCGGCACGCGTGATGGGCGGCCCCACCGCCAGACCCGCGGCGACGTTCTCCGCGATCGTCATGGTTGGGAACGGCGTGGGCCGCTGGAACACCATGCCGATGCGCCGGCGCACCTCGACGGGATTGATCCCCCTGTCGTAGATGTCGTAGCCGTCGAGCAGGACCCGGCCGGTGACCCTGGCGCCGGGCACCAGTTCGTGCATCCGGTTGAGCGAACGAAGCAGGGTGGACTTGCCGCAGCCGGAGGGCCCGATCAGCGCCGTGACGGTGTTCTCGCGGCAGGCGAGGGTCACGTCGCGCACGCCGGACGTGACCCCGTACCAGGCGGTCAGCGTGTCGGTGGCGAGACGAGGCACCGTCGCCGGCGCGGCCTGGACGGGCGGCACCGTCTGGACGGGGGGCGTCGTCGCGGGCGGAGTCGTCACGGGCGGAGAGCGCCGTACCTGCTCAGGCGTGCTGATGCTTGGCACGGACCACCGCGCGGGCGATGAGGCTCAAGGCGAGGACGAGCACGATCAGCACAAGGGCTCCCGCCCATGCCTGGCGGTGCCACTCGTCGTACGGGCCGAGGGCGTACGCGTAGATCTGGAGCGGGAGCGCCGCCATCGGTCCGTTGAGCCGCGTCGAGAAGAACTGGTTGCCCAGTGCCGTGAACAGGAGCGGCGCCGTCTCTCCCGCGACCCGTGCCACCGCGACGAGGCAGCCCGTCACGATGCCGGCAGTCGCGGTGCGCACCACCACCTGCAGCGAGGTACGCCAGCGCGGATAGCCGAGGGCCAGCGCCGCCTCGCGGAGCGAATTGGGCACCAGCCGCACCATCTCCTCCGTGGTCCGTGCCACGATCGGCACCAGGATCATGCCGAGGGCGAATCCGCCCGCCAGCGCCGAGAAGTGGCCCATCGGTTTCACCAGCCAGGTCCACGCGAAGATGCCGATGACGATGGAGGGGACGCCGTTGAGTACGTCGGCGACGAAGCGAACCGCAAAGCCGAACCGCCCGCCGCCGAACTCGGCCAGGAAGATTCCGGTCGCCACGCCGATCGGCACGCCGATCACGCAGGCCAACCCGACGATGATCAACGTGCCCACGATGGCGAAGGCAAAGCCGCCGCCGGGCTCCCCGACCGGAACCGCCGACTTGATGAAGAAATTCAGATCGAGGGATCCGGCGCCCTTGACCAGGAGCATGATGAAGATGACGGCGAGGGGGAGGATCGCGAGCGCCGCGGCTCCGTAGGTCAGGCCCGTCATGGTGGAGCCGACCAGCCGGCGAGCGAGGCGGCCGCGCATCAGATGGCCGTGCTGCCCACCGCCGAGCCGCGGGCCACGCGCCAGACCAGCACGCGGGCCAGGGCGTTGACGATGACGGTGATGAGGAACAGCAGAGCCCCGGCCAGGAACAGCGACGAGAGATGGACGTCGGACACGGCCTCGGAGAACTCGTTGGCGATCGCTGCGGCGATCGTGTAACCGGGCTGCAGCAGCGAGGCGGACACCTCGTGGCGGTTTCCGATCACCATCGTCACCGCCATGGTCTCGCCCAAGGCACGGCCCAGCCCGAGTATGACTGCTCCCATGATGCCTGCCCGCCCGTAGGGCAGCACCACGTGCCAGACCGTTTCCCAACGGGTGGCGCCCAGCGCCAGACCGGCTTCCCTCTGGTCCTGAGGCACCGCGATCAGCACTTCACGGGACACCGCGGCGATGTACGGCAGGATCATCACGGACAGGATCACCCCGGCTGCCAGGACCGAAGGGCCATAGAAGACGCCGCTGAAGATCGGCACGTGGCTCAGCACCGGCCGCACCACGGGCCAGAAGCGATCGCGCAGGATGGGAATCAGGATGAAGATGCCCCACAGCCCGTAGATGACGCTCGGCACGGCGGCCAGCAGCTCGATCAGCGTTCCAACCGGCGTGCGCAACCACTTCGGCGCGAACTCGGTCAGGAAGACCGCGCAGGCCAAGGCGAGCGGAACCGCGATCACCAGGGCCACGAGCGACGAGTAGAGCGTGCCGAAGATCAGGGGCAGCGCACCGAACTCGCCGCGCACCGGGTCCCAGACGCTCCGGGTCAGGAACGACAGCCCGAACCGGTGCGCGGCCGGCACGGCTTCCGACACCAGCTTGATGCCGATCATCAACAGCAGCAACGGGAGGAGCAGCGCGAGGACGGTGAGCACGACGCGGAATACCACATCGCCTCGGCTCACCGTCCTCAGGGCCCGCCACCGTTCTTGGGCTGAGGAGCGTGGAGCGATCTCCGGCTCCAGAACGGCGGCGGGGAGGTCCGTCAATTGTCTAGCGCCCGCGGTAGTTGGCCGGAAGAACCGGATGGCCGTCCACGGTGACGCTCTTCAAGCGGTCTTCCTCGAGCTGTACGACACGCGGCGGCAGCGGGGCGTAGGCCAGCGGTTCGCAGTACTTCTGCCCAGCGTGCACCGCCCACCAGACGAACTCCAGGAGCTGGCGAGCCTTCGTCGCCTCCGTCATCTCCTTCGGCACCAGCAGCCAGGTGAAGGACGCGATCGGGTAGGCGTTCGGTGCCTCCGGGTCCGTGATGGACACGCGGAAGTCCGTGTTCGGGTCGAGCGCCGCGACCACGGCAGCCGCCGCGTTCGTGGTCGTCTCGAGCGATGCCTGGACGTAGTTGCCCGCCTTGTTGCGCACTAGCCCGTAGCCGATCTGGTTCTGGACGGCGTAAATCAACTCCACGTAGCCGATCGCGCCAGGAGTTTGCTTGACGATGTTCGCGACGCCGGGGTTTCCCTGGCCGCCGAGTCCGACGGGCCAGTTCACCGCCGTGCCCTTGCCCACGCGCTGCGTCCAGTCCGGGCTCACCTTCGAGAGGTAGTCGCTCCAGATGTACGTCGTGCCCGAGCCGTCGGAGCGGTGCGCCACGACGATGTCCTGATCGGGCAGATTGACGCCGGGGTTGATCCCCGTGATCCGGCTGTCGTTCCACTTCGTGATCTGGCCCAGGAAGATGCCCGCCAGCACCTCACCGGTGAACCGGAGCTGCGCGGTAACGCCGGGGATGTTGTAGGTCGGCACTACGGCGCCGAGCACCGTGGGCAGGTGGTACACGTTGCCGTGGACCACGGTGATCTGCGAGTCCGTCATCGGGCCGTCGGTGGCGCCGAAGTCCACCGTGTGGTCGGTGAACTGCCGGATCCCGCCGCCGGAGCCGATGGCCTGGTAGTTGATCCGCAGGTTCGGCCGGACCACCGTGTACTCGAGCACCCACTTCGAGTAGATCGGATTGGGGAACGTGGCCCCGGCGCCGGTGAGGCGCATCTCCTGGGCCGTCAGGGTGCCGGCGAGCGCCGCCAGTCCTGCGACGGCCGCAGCCGTCACTCCGAAGATGCTACGCATTCGAGAAACTCCTCGCTTGGAAGCTTAGAAGTTGAACATCGCCTGTAGATAGGCCATCTGCCGGTTGGCGTAGGCCACATAGGTACCGGCCTTCGGTACGAAGGCACTCTCGTACGACAGCAGATCCACGTTCGCCAGCAGGCGGCAGTTCGGGTTGAGCTGGTACGCGATGCCGGCGATGATGCGGGCCGTCTTGGGAGTCTGCAGGACGTTCCGCAAGCTGTCGGACGCACCAGTGCCCGCAGGGCTCGTATTCGGATTGCTGATGTCCACACGTCCGATGACCGACCAGCGAGTCTGCGGGACGTGCACCACGGCGTAGGCGCTCATGACGCTGCCCTTGATGTCGGGCTTCGCGGCGACGGCGCCGCCGGCGGTGGTCGTGTTGCCTCCGGTCGTGCTGTCCTCGGTCGCGCCGTACTCGGCCGCGAGGGTCAGGTCCATGGACCGGTACGACACCATCCCGATGAACCGGTTGCGTGTGCCGCCCGAGCTCGGCGTTCCGAGCTGGGCATAGCCCGTCAGGCGCAGACCGCCGACCCGGCTTCCGTCGTCCGTCGCCAGCAGCCGGTACGATGCCCGGGCCATCAAGTCCTTGTTCCCGTCGCCCAGCGCGCCACTGTAGTTCTCGCCGTTGTAGACGCCGACCTGGAAGTTGAACTGGTCGTTATTGAACTTGCCGTCGATGCCGGCGCCGAAGTCGGACGAGGAGATGTACCCCGCGCGTTCCATCGCCATCTGGCCCTGCATGCGGAAGTCCCACAGCGCCTCTTCCCAGTCGAGCCACGACGTGTGCATTTCGCCGATCTTGTACGTGAGGGCGCTGCCCTCCGGCGTCCACGTCACGTACGCGTACTTGAGGCGGTAGGCACGGGAACCGGGGATGTTGCTGTTGGTGAAGATGTCGGCCGTCACGCGCGTGGCGAGGCCGCCTGCGAACCGCCCGGTCACGTTGATGTAGGCGCGCGTGATATCGAAGTTGTTGATGTGCTGCACGTTGCTGTCGGCCTTGAGGGTGTCGCTATTGACCGTGTACCCGTACTGCGCGTACACCACGCCGCCGACGGACACCTGCGCGGCGAGTGGGGCGGTGGCCGCAAGGCCGGTCAGCAGTGTGGCCGCCAGCGCTCGACGTAGCGAATGCGCCATGACTTGCTCCTTGAACCGTTGTTTGTTGGTGACCTGTGGATGACGGAGCGTCGCTTCGATAGCGCGGCTAAGAAAGCGCTCCCGCGTCACGCTGAGGTGCCCGGGATGTAACGATTGTGTAACTGCCAATGGGGGCCGGGGCGACCCGGATTCCCGCTAGCTGAGAAGGCTCCGGGCTGCGAGTGCGCCGGCGAGGCCAAGTGCCGCGCCCGCAAGGACATCGGTGCGGTGGTGGACGCGGAGCCGCACGCGTGAGAGGCAGATCGCCCCCGCGAGCGGGAGCGCCACCGGGGCCAGCCAGGGATGCGCGAAGGCGAGGGACGCCGCCACGGCCGTCGCGGCGGCGCTGTGCCCCGAGGGGAACGAGAAGGGATCGGGGATCGCTATCTCGGCCAGCAGCACCCCGTTCGCATCGCAGGGCCGGGCGCGAGCCACCGTGCGTTTGAGGATCTGGACGGCCACGTGCGACATCGCATTGGCGATGAGCGCCGTGCGCCCAGCGGTAGCCAGATGGCCCCCCGTCAGCCACAGGGCCGCGGGAATGCCAACTGTGGAGGGCGCGCCACCCAGATGCGTGATCCAGCGCATCAGGCCACGGCGCGAGCGGCTTCGCTCGCCATGAAGGCGTCGCGCAGCAGCCGACCCTCGTATTCCCGGGGGATCTCGAGTCCCAGCCACCAGAGCAGGGTGGGCGGGACGTCGAGGATGGATACCGGCTGCCGCATCACATGCCTCCGTCGCACCCGCGGTCCGGCAAGCACGAGCGGAATACGGTCGTTGACGGGGTGGGGCGCATCGTGGTCCGTGGGTGCCACGCCGCCCCCGCCGTGGTCCGCGAGCACGCAGAAGAGCGAGTCGGCGGCGCAGGCGCGCAGGATGCCGACGGCGACGTCGATCTCCCGCACAGCTTCGAGGTATTGGCGCGACATCCAGCCGTGCGCGTGCCCGGCGCGGTCGCAGTCGTTCACGTAGACGAAGACCAGGCCGTCGGGGACGAACCGGAGGCGGCCGAGCGCCGCGGCGGCGACGTGCCGAGCCGGCCCTGCGGTCGCGACGAAGCGGGTCACGCCGGCGAACGAGCTGAGCACGCGGGCGATCGGCACTTCCGTCGCCTTGACGGCACCGGCCACGACCACGGTCGGCAGCTGTTGCGCCGCAAGCTCCTTGGGGATCGGGCGCAGCTTGCTGAGGCGACGCAGCGCCGCGAGCCCCGGCTCGGTGAGCTGGTGCGTCGCGGGCCCCACCCCGGTCGTGAGCGACAGCAGCGCGGGCACGGTCGCACTGGGGCGGACCGTGAGGGCGTGCGCCGCGTGGCTGTAGTCGGCCGCCAGCGTCGCGAGCGACGGGGCGAGCGCCGGCCGGATCGCGTCCGGTTGCAGCCCATCCACGAGCAGAACTACGCAGCGCGCCATTGTGTCTCCTCGGTGTATCGTCTCAGCACCTCGGCGTACTCGGCGAGCAGGCGCTCGTCCTCCTCGCCGCGGTCGGCCATCACGGTGGCGAGCCGGGCTTCCGCGCCCATCCGGTGGCGCAGTTCGGAATCCTGGACGAGCTGGGAGATGGCCGAGGCGAACCCCCGCGCATCCTCGGGGGACACCAGGAATCCGTTCACCCAGGAGGTGACGTTCTCCCGGAAGCCGCCGGCGTCGGCGGCGATCACCGGCAGGCCCGACGCCATGGCCTCGAGCGCCACGAGTCCGCAGGTCTCGGTGCGCGACGGCAGGACGCACAGGTCGGCGCTCGCGTAGAGCACCGCGAGTGCGGCGACGTCCAGGAAGCCGAGCTGAATGGCCCACGGCATCTCCCGCGCATAGCGCTGGGCGACGGGGCCGTCGCCGGCGAAGAGGAAGGCCACGCGGCTGCCGAGCTCGGCGCGGGCGCGCTTCCACGCCTCGGCGAGCACCTCGATGTTCTTCTCCTTCGCGAGCCGCCCCACGTGCAGTACCAGCACGGCCGCGTCGGGAACGCCGAGTCGCCGCCGCAGGCCGATGTCCCGCTTGCGGTGGTCGAACATGACGGTGTCCGCCGTCCGCCCCCACACCCGCACCTGCGTCAGCCCCCGCCGCTCCAGCTCGGCCTTCACGAACGCGCCCGGCGTGTGCGTGAGCGTGGCGGGGCGATGAAACCAGATCAGCCACTGCCAGATCGCGCTCTCCAGCGTGCCGAGGCCGTAGTAGCGGCTGTGCTGGGGGAAATCCGTGTGGTACGAGGTTACCAGGGGCAGACCGCGCCGCAGCGCGTATCGCCGGCCGATCAGCCCCACCGGGCCCTCGGTCATCACGTGGACGAGGTCGGGACGGAAAGCGTCCAGGAAGAGCGCGACGCGGCGTGGCTGGGGGAGCGAGAGGCGTAGGGCCGGATAGAGAGGAAAGGCCACAGAGGGTACGCGCAACTCGACATCCGCCGTCCCCGGCTGCGAGACGGGATACTCCGGCGCGACCACGACGACGTCCTGTCGCGCTCGGCCGAGCACCTCCACGACGCGACGGACGATCGTGGTGACGCCGTTGACTTGCGGTGTATAGGTGTCGGTCACGAGCGCGATGCGCACGCATCGAGGATCGCCCCGCAGCGTCAAGCCGCGGCGACGCCTGCGTCACGTCTCCGTAACGGCTTGCGGCCCTTAGTCTTCCGGGGAACCCGCGGAGCGCGGGGCCGGCTCAGCCGGCTGGCGGCTCGGGGAAGAGAACGCGGATGGTCGTGCCGGCGCTGAGCGCGCTCTCGGCCGTAACGCGCCCGCCGTGGGCTTCGACCAGGTGCTTGACGATCGCGAGGCCCAGGCCGGTGCCGCCCAGCTCGCGGGAGCGCGCGGCGTCCACCCGGTAGAACCGCTCGAAGATGCGGGGCAGGTGCTCGCTGGGGATGCCCACGCCGGTGTCGCTGATCTCGACCGTGACTCCCTCCGGCGAGCGGCTGGAGCGCACGGTGACCCGCCCGCCCGGCGGCGTATACCGCACGCAGTTGTCCAGGATGTTGAGCAGAATCTGGCGCGCGCCGGCCCCGTCGGCGTTCACTGCCCCGGCGTTGGACGCGATCTCGGACTGGAACGTGATCCGCTGGGCGTCGGCGCGCGGCTTGAGCGTGGTCCAGACCTCCTGGACCAGGGGCGCCAGTGCGAGGCACTCGAGGCGCGGCGTCCACGCGCCGGATTCGATACGGGACAGGTCGAGCAGATCGTCCACCAGCTGCTGCATGCGCTGCGCGTTCGCGAGGACCTTCTCGACGAAGCTCTTCCGGATGTCGGGCGGCGTCTCCTCGGCCAGGAGCGTCTCCGAGTAGCCGCGGATCACCGTGAGCGGCGTCTTGAGCTCGTGCGAGACGTTCGCGACGAAGTCA
>Ga0209777_10006840_pt1 | contig 12780 bp, 11 predicted proteins | sample FrelakmetHBP12HB_FD_187147 | JGI IMG/M metagenome (GOLD analysis project Ga0209777, IMG submission 187147) | Freshwater lake sediment microbial communities from the University of Notre Dame, USA, for methane emissions studies -HBP12 HB (SPAdes)... | ecosystem: Environmental > Aquatic >...
TAGACCGGCCCGTTTCATTAGCTCCCAAGCATCAAGCTTGTCCACGAAGCATTGAATCCCTTTAGGTCCGCGGGTTTCAAGGATCTGGACGACGAGTTTGCGGCCCCGGGGCATATCGCCAATAAGGCCCGGCAGCATTGCGTTCTCCTGCCCCACCTTGACCCAAGCCTCGCTTGAATGGCGCCGGCCTGGCGAGTCGCATCCCATGTTGGGCGCTCCGCCGAATCCGGCAATCCGGTCGGCCACGGCAGTGGAGCTGTTCCCATACCGGTCGATCTGGAGCGTGGCGCCCACGAAGGCGTCCACGGCATAGTGTCCGGCCGCCTGGCAAAACGCCCGGTTTGAACGGAGACTCCCGTCTGGTCCAACGAAAAAGATGTCCGATCGGGCCGACACGTAATCTTCCGTCCCCACCTCGGAACCAAAGGAATGGATTGATTCCACGAATCCGGCTTCGATGGCCGGGATCATGGTGGGATGAGGATTGAGCGCCCAGTGGGTGCAGATCTTGCCCTTGAGGCCGAGCCCTTCAGCATAGGTAGGAAGAAGCAGCTCAATGGCAGCGGTGGCGTAGCCGATTCCGTGGTTGAGGGAGCGCAGACCGTATTTGGCATAAATCCCCTTTATGACCATCATGGCCGTCAGGATATGCACGTCCCTGATTTTGGCCGGATCCCGGGTGAAGAGGGGCTCAATGTAGCAGGGCTTGCCCGTGGGGATGACAAAGTCGATCCAATCTCCCGGTATGTCAACCCGAGGCAGTTTATCTACGATCTTTTCCACCTGCGCGGCCACAATGCCCTGCTTGAACCGCGTCGCCTCAACGATGGCTGGTGTATCCTCTGTGTTGGGGCCGGTATAGAGATTGCCGTTTTTGTCCGCCAAAACTCCGACGACCAGGGAGACTTGGGGTGTAAGATCGAGAAAGTATCGGGCGAAAAGCTCGAGGTAGGTATGAATTTCACCGATCTTCATTTTCGATTCATTGACCAGCCGCGTGACTTGGACAGCCTGAGGACCTGAGAATGAGAAGTCGACCTTTGTGGCGATTTCCCGTTCGAAGAGCTCGCAGTGGGAAGGTAGGGCAATGACCGACTGGACCATGTGAAGTCCGTTGACCTTCAACGGATCGACATTACAGAGGCATTCTGCAAGGAACTCGGCTTGTTTCTGATTGTTTCCTTCCAGGGCCACACGGTCTCCCGGGCGAATGATCGTCTCCAACAGGGCTACGGCCCGGGAAGGATCGACAATCTTGCTATCGCCTCCTTCCGTCAGGGGTTTTGTCATGGCTAACCGTGTCTTATACTCCTTTTTCCGGCATTCCCAGTCATCTCTGGCATGTATAACCGGCGTTCTCATAAATCACCTCCGAGAATATTATAACTAACGATGTAAGGCTTAAACCCTCACGGAAGCCTCAGCACGGTGAACAAAAACCAGGCAACGATAGCCCCAATCGGTGACATGGCCAGGCCCCAAATGATCATGTCTCTGAACAGTTTTTTCCTGTTCTGATCTTCCGTGGCGTTAGCTATAAAAATGGCCCCAAGAGTTGACAAAGGGCTTACGTCGGTCACATGTCCGCAGAGGATGATACTGGAAAGCAGCGCCAAAAGATCGTTGCTCGAAGCCCCGATTTTGGCCAAAAGGTCCGGAGCCATCGGCACAAATGCCGGCAAAATTACGCCGATCGTACTGGCGTACGCCGAGATCAGTCCGGACCAAAAACCGGCGACCATGGTTACTGTATAGGGCGTGGACTGTTTGGCCATAAGGCTCGCAAACAAGGCCATGCCGCCGATCTTGCTCATGAGTTGGATCAGTACCGTCACCCCGGTAACCATCATGATAGCACTCCAGGGCATAGCCTTGAATACCTTCTCCTCCTCTGCCGCTTTGAACAGAATTAAAAACGTCCCGATGAAAAATCCGCCAAAGCCTATGTCTACCTTGAAGAGAATCACCCCGATGACCAGAATGGCGATTCCCGCCAGGGTCAGGTACTGCTGGCGGTTAAAAGGTTCAACATCAGCTTTCATAACGGCTGTGGATTTTGCTGCATCCCTTCGCTTCCACAACTTCAAACCACCGAAGAGCAGATAAGCACCGAATCCGATAGCGAAAAAGAAGACAAGGCTGTTCATCCAGAGGATAAAACTCCAGTCAGGCAGACCCATTTTTTCTGCCAGTCCTTTCACTATGACCCCGGCGACGGCTATGGGCGACATATTGCCGGCTTGTGTGCCGTTAGCTACCATCACAGCCATCAAAAAAGCCGGGATCCCCACTTGTGAGGCTAACATCATCGTCGGCGCTGCCATCAAAGCACAGATAGTAATCGCTCCGGGTCCGAGAGAGGACAAGGCAAAAGCCAAGAGGAACAAGACAATGGGGAGCAGGGCGACATTGCCGCGGACTCCTTTTATGGCAAAATTTGTCAGCTTCGTCAGCGTGCCGTTGGTGTTTGCAATGGCAAACAAATACGTAATGCCGGCCAACATGAGAAACACGTTTACAGGATATCCGGCTATGATCTCCTTCATCTTGACTCCTCCAATGTAATAGCCGATCACTAGCGCAATTGCCAGGCTAAGGGGCCCGACATTTATGTTTCTCCAGATTCCAACGACCACTGCAATAGCCAGAGCGATGAGCGATATTTCCGCTAAGTAAGTTTGCATGATTTTTGCCCTCCTTATATTAGATTATAAGTAATAGCGGTACTTCCGCCTAATAACCCTCTGTCTCGGAATCCCCTTTTTACCAGGACTTCTTATTTGAATTTCAGCCGTGATGCCCTTATCATTTCGCGCGCCGATAAGCGGGAAGATTTCCACAACCGGTGCCCTCGTCTTGCCGCTATACAGATTTACTCCCTTGTTCCTCCTGTCCAAGCATTAACCCGTTAATCAAAGCATTGCACTGATTCATGAGGTGTTGTTTCATTGTAAGGGCAGCATCTCTTTTCCGAAATGCTTCCAGGAGATCTCTGTGTTCCTGAATCGACCGATCGAAACGGTCGCCTTGGTAAAGCTGCTTGTAACGATACAGCAGGACTTTCTGCCACAAGCCATCTATCACCTCCTTAAGAACCTTGTTGCCCGTTACGTCCTGGATGAGTTTATGTAAAACATGATTGCGTTGAAGGTATGCTTTGTGATCCCGGATACTATAATGATGTTCCAATTCCTGATGCAGAAGTTCAATCTTGCTGAAATCCCTATCGGTCATCTTCTGTGCAGCAAGCCGAGCACATGTCCCTTACAAAACGCTCATGACTTCAAAGAGGTCTCGGATGACTTCCACAGGAAGGTCACTCACATAAGCACCTTTGTTAGGGATAAGTTGGATAAGGCCCTCAGCATTCAGCATCCGCAGTGATTCCCTCACCGGGGTTCGGCTGACCCCCATGCTTTCGCAAAGATATTTCTCATCAATTTTCTGCCCCTTAGCGAAAATACCATCCCGGATCATTTCCCGGATCTGAACAGCCACTTCCTCGTGAATGGTCTTGATTTTAATTTTGTGCATGGCTGGTTTGCTTCTAATTAGCAACGCTCCTGACTTAAAATATTTGCTGCTCAAAAATATATGTATATATTATACATAATACATTATACGAAATACATTAAAGTTAAACCTGTCACGGGAAAATATTATAAACCGTAAATTTCAACACCCAGAGCATCTCTTAATCTCAGATCAATTGGGTCATTAGAATATTTTAAAAAAACGGGACAAAAATGATGATCCTTGAGCCTAATTTTATAATATATCGTATTAATTAAATTTATCCCGTTAAACTCTTTTCTTTCAGTTTTAGCCCCACTATCCCATCTATTATGATTTAACTCAATTAAAGTTTTTCTCTAAAATACCGATAATATTTACACAGGTAATAGAGAAGGGAGGAAATTAAAAAAATGAGATTAACTTTAAAGAAAAAAATATTTTTTCCACCTATCATCTTGATTGCCATATTTGGCATCACCATGTATTTTTTTTCCAATACCCAAATTGTTGACCCACTTATCATCAACAAGCTTAACGCAGATCATGCCTTAGGATACAGTTTGCTGAATGAGAAGTATCCTGGAGAATGGGTTCTAAAAGACGGCAAGCTATTTAAGGGCGAAAAACTTATGAACGATAATACTGAATTTGTGGATGAAATAAAAAGACGGACAGGGTCAGAGGCAACCATTTTTCTGGACAACGTAAGGGTGGCCACGAGTGTTTTGAAAGAAGGTGGTTTACGTGCTGTTGGAACAAAAGTTGCTGCGGAAGTTGAAAATGCAGTTATACGGGGTGGAAAAGAATTTATTGGCCAGGCAATTGTGGTGGGGAAACCTTTCCAAACGAAATATACAACAATAAAAGACAAAGACGGCAAAACAATAGGCATGTGGTTTGTAGGGGTAAGCCGGCATGAAGTTAGGGCTTTTAATATCATTATGGGGATATTTGTAGCTGTAACCATTGTAATTGGTCTATTAATATTTTCATTGATAAGCACTTCCATAACCAAACAGATTCAACGCATTTCCACAAGCCTTCGGGAATCAGCCAAGGAGGTATTTGGAGCCGCCAGTCAGGTCTCCTCTGCCAGCCAGTCTTTAGCCGAGGGAACATCGGAGCAAGCCGCAGGGATTGAGGAAACTTCGTCTTCAATTGAAGAGATGTCCTCCATGACCAGGCAGAATGCAGACAACGCCAATCAGGCCAATATCCTGATGGCAGAGACGAGCCATGTAGTGAATGAAGCCAATCGTTCGATGACCGAATTAACGGAATCGATGAAGGAGATTTCAGCGGCCAGTGAGGAGACGGCAAAGATCATTAAGACAATCGATGAAATTGCTTTTCAGACGAATCTCCTTGCTTTAAATGCCGCGGTAGAAGCAGCAAGAGCAGGGGAGGCAGGAGCTGGGTTTGCCGTGGTGGCGGATGAGGTGAGGAATTTGGCCATGCGGGCTGCGGATGCGGCTAAGAATACAGCGAACTTGATTGAGAGGACAGTGAAGAAGATCAAGAGTGGTTCGGAGATTGTTTTAAAGACCAATGAGGCTTTTGCGAAGGTAGCCGGGGGAGCTAAGAAGGTGGGTGAGTTGGTAGGAGAGATATCAGCTGCTTCAAATGAGCAGTCGCAGGGGATTGAGCAGATTAACAAAGCGGTGGCCGAGATGGACAAGGTGATTCAGAAAAATGCGGCCAGTGCAGAAGAATCAGCCGCAGCTGCAGAGCAGATGAATGAACAAGCAGGGCAAATGAAAGGACATGTTGCAGAATTAGTGTTTATGGTGAGTGGTCAAAGAAATGGCAACGCCGTAGGTTCGGGAAACGATCAACGACGTATCGGGATAGTTAGTGGGCAGAGGCCGGTTATCGACCATAATCAAGAAACCGGGGGTAAAAGAACCCTGACCACCATCACGAAGAAAGCCAAAGGGATGGAGGGGATTATCCGTCACAAGGTAAAAGAAGTTCGATCCGGTCAGGTGATTCCGATGGAGGAATCCGATTTTAAAGAGTTCTAAATTTAAACAATTTTTATTACAGCCATAAGTTCGGTCTCATCTCGAACGCTCAACCGATACGTGGCAACCTTGAAATCCTGATGAGGGACCTTCCGCATAGAAAGGAAGCCGGGAACATGTGAAGTCCTTCTGACGTTCGAGGGGGTCAGTTGGCTTTGGGTGTGGATTAGGGATGGCCCTTCCCCGATTAAATCGGGAAAGGGCTCCTATTTTTTGAGTCAACCGCGTCTGATTTCGGTTGAAAGGCAAGAAGAATTCAATAGCCTAGCTTGGTCCAACTCCAATCTGGCGATTCGTATGTATTTTTTGCTGCTCCAGTCAGCTTTTGATTATTCAAGTCGCCTCATGGCGTGCTGCTGGCAAGAGAATAACTCCCTTCAAAATCATAAGTCTTAAAGGCGGCAACGGCATCCCTGAGCTTTTTGGTTTTTTCAGGACTCTTTTCGCTTTTCATCAGTTCCATGATTGTAATTGCTGCCTTGAGGGCAGCACCGCTCTTTTCAACCGTTGTAATCAGAACACCGAGATTATCTTCTTCTTTCCACAAAGGGATGACAGCGACATTATTTTTTTTATCAATATAGATATTTCTTTCTTTGATTCCTAGTTTATATGTAGCTTTCGAGAAATTTTGAGCAGTTGGCGCAGCGTTCATTACCTGAACATTACCATATCCTTCCTCAACGCCAGTATTTACTTTTAGGATGAGAATCCCTGAGTCAGGAAGAATCTTATCATAGCCTATAGGCTGCCTGTTTTCTATGAGATAGTAATTTTCATTGTTGATAGGTATTTTTATGACCAGCTTGTTTCCTTTTTGGGCAAGAGGTGAAAGAAAAACGTGCGAAGTCTCACCTGTTTTTACCAGGAGAGCTTTCTCCTGAGAGATCCAGCCAAGACGGATCTTGGTGAATGACGAGAGCCCCGGACAGGGTTTATCATTTTCGACCAGGTGCTGCGACATGATATCCCATGGCCCCATGTAAACGGCATGGTGTTCGAATGAAGGAAGGCCGACTTTAGCGTCAGACTGACGCTCGAAATCGTAAAGTCAAGGCGCCAGTCTTTTTCCGTTCTGTACGCCGCCAAGTGTGTGGAAATAATCGTGAGCAAACATGCCAAGGTGAGCATTTTCTGCACTGACGAAGACACCACCCTGAAATTCTTTACCCCCTTTTGACCGCAAAGTTTCAAAGCGGGGGGTATATCTTTTAGTTACGCCTGATAACATGCCGGGATTTCCACAGTAACAAATCATTCCATAACCCTGCCCCGGCGACGTACGTACGCCTAATAATAACATTATCTGGTCATAGTTTGAAAAATCTACTTCCTTCTCAACCCCGCTAATGGTGTCCTCTATGAGCTTTCTCACTCTTTTTTTATCAACCTTATAGTTATAGGGACTGATCTTATATTCCGATAGAGAATCTGGAAGCATGACCCATCCCCTGAAATCAAGCCTTAGGGATGTCTGTCCATAGGATTGCTCCTTTACATAGGCATTGAGTGATACGTTTATACGATTTTTGGTCTCTTCAAGGGATCTACTCGGTTGTGCATCGGGGAATTTTACAAAGACTACCAACACCCGCTTTTCACCAACGGCCTGTGTCGACTGCATACCGAGGAAGTTGTCCCTTTCCCCAGGTGCTGATTGTACTTGAGTAGCCAGCGAGAAAATAGCAAAGACAATAAATGTGAAAACCTTTGCGATCATAAACACGCCTCCTTATTTATTAAGATAGATACTAAAATATTTGAAAACGTTTATCTTAAAATGTTTAGTGATCTAAGGAAACACAGAAATTTTGGTCAAATATTTCCTCAAGGAATATTATCCGCTACCGAGCTTTTTTCCTGCCTGGCATCATTTGGCTGGGGCCAGCAGGGCTGAAAGATGTCTTTTTCCCTGATAACTCCTGTGCCTGTGAACAGGCGGTGTCCGGATCGCTCTGCACCATCTTCAGGAGCACCTTCATATTGGCCTCATCCGTCTTCTGGCTGGAATCAAGGGCCTGGAGCCACTTTGCCTCCAGTTCCGCCAGAGAGGCTCCAAAGGCCTCGTTCCAGGGTCGATTTTTTCCTCCAGCGAGCTTAAAGAATCTTTTCACCTTTCCCGGCCCATAGCTGTTCAGAAGAAAATTACCAAATGATCCCGACTCGGCATACATGATATGTTGTTTTGCCTTATCCAATACGAAAGGCACACCATCGCGCGTGGTCATGCCCCATTGCTCGTGGTTTGGTCCAAATTCCGACAAGGGGATGAAAGAATTGTTCTTGCGGAAGACTCTGACCCATTCATCATGTGAGAACCCGCACATGGGAAAGGTGAGAGGATTGCCGAAGCGGACCTCCATAGGAATTCCCATCATGTTCCGCACTAACTTGTCTTCAGTGTGGAAAACGGCATGGGTCAACTTGTGGGCCACCATCTCAGGCTCGTCGGTCACGCCGTAAATTCGAACGACACGAACCCTCCTGTCACCGTCCCTCATCATGAGGTAAACGGCAGCATAGGTTCCTCCTCCGCGAGGTGTTTCGAACTCAAGCCTGATCTTCCCCTGTCTTTCCACACCCAGGTCCATATCCCAAAAGTTGAGGATTTTGCCAAGTTTTTGCTCAGCGCTGGTGGTCAACCGCTGAAGCTGTTCGTTGGAGAGTTGACCGGTGAGATCGCGCACAACGAAACTGGCAGTCTCAAGGGCTCGGGTTAGTCCGGGGGCTGTTAATCCGATGAAAAACAGGAGCAAAAAAAGAATGGCTATTCTTGACTTAGTTTTCATGACGTGCACCTCCTCGATTTTGGGGGTTTCATCTCGTTCCGTAGACCCACGGACATTTATTTGTCCTTCTGTCTTGGGTTATCAAGATAGCGGTAAACTTATCTTTGTCAAGAAGTTTATATTCATTTTTGCTGACGAAAGTATAAAATAAATAGAAAAGGAGATCAAGAGGAAAAACAGGCAGTAACAATGGAGTTTAGAGTTTTTGAGCTGATTAGCTTGGTGATATAGGCAATGCAAGTTAGAATTCCCCTGGGCGACTGCTATCCCAGGAATAAAGTCTCCATAAATAGAAAAATATTCAATACCTTTTTTTCTTCTCTAAAGGGAGAGATTCCATTATACTTCGGCCTGATCCTTAAAGGAAAAATTGTTCAAATGCCCTGCCGGCAAAGACATCTTGAGTCGATGAAAACAGGTAGGAGTGGAGAAAAATAATGTTGAAATGGTTTCAGAAGAAAGAAGAGGAAGGCCAACCCGCTACCCTTGATCAGGTTGTGGAAGAAAAAGAGAATCATACCCCTGATGATATGGAATCGAAAGAAAACAGGAAGGGATTTTTTTCTCGTCTTAAAGAGAGATTAACAAAAACTCGTGAGACGCTGATCAGCAGGGTGGATCGTCTGGTCTTGGGCCGGAAGGAGATTGATGAAGACCTGTTGGATGAATTGGAAGAAATATTGATTACCTCGGACCTGGGGGTCATAACCACTCAGTCCTTGATTGGATCAGTCCAACAAAAAGTCAAAAGAAAAGAATTGAATGACCCGGCACGGCTTAAAGAATATCTACAGCAGGAGATCCACCACTTTCTGGATGTGCCCAAGAAGGTCCCCGATTTTTCAAAGAAGCCTTTTATTATTTTGGTCATCGGGGTTAATGGGGTGGGAAAAACTACGACCATCGGAAAACTGGCTCATCGCTTTCGAGGACAGGGGCAGAAGGTTTTACTGGTGGCCGGGGACACCTTCCGAGCCGCTGCCGGAGAACAACTGGAAATCTGGGCCGGCCGTTCCGGGGCGGAGATCATCCGGAAGAAAGAAGGTTCAGACCCCTCGGCCGTGGTCTTTGATGCCATAAAAGCTGCGCGTTCTCGAGCAATGGATGTGGTTTTGATCGATACGGCCGGCAGAATGCATACCCGGGTGAACCTGATGGAGGAATTGAGAAAAATCCGCCGGGTCATCCAGAAAGAGATCCCTGATGGACCCCATCAAACCTTATTGATCCTGGATGCAACCATGGGTCAGAACGTTATTTCCCAGGCCCGGATCTTTCACCAGGCCCTGGAGATCACGGGGATTATCCTTACTAAACTGGATGGGACAGCCAAAGGCGGGATCACGGTCGGCATTTGCAACGAATTAAAAATCCCGATTGAATATATCGGTATTGGAGAAAAGGTGGAAGATCTTCAGCCATTTAATGCTGAGGAATTTGTTCGGGCCTTATTTTAAAAACCATAGGCGAAGGAGAACTGAAGATGTTAATCATTCAAGTCTATGTCCGGGTCAAACCGGAATTTATTGAATCCTTTAACCAGGCGACTCAAGAAAATGCTCGAAATAGCGTGTTGGAACCCGGAGTGGCCCGTTTTGACCTGATCCAGCAGATCGATGATCCCTGCCGATTTGTCTTATGGGAAGTCTATCGGACCGAAACAGCTCCTGATAAACATAAGGAGACAGCTCATTATAAGAAATGGAGGGATACGGTGGCCGAGATGATGGCTGAGCCCAGGACCAGTAGGAAATATAAAAATATCTTTCCAGACGACCAGGGATGGGGGTAAGGGGTGGTTTTCGAGTTCGCCACTGCCGGCCGTATCATTTTTGGGCCGGGGACCCTAAAGCAGATCGGCCCCTTGGCTAAGGAAATAGGAGAACGAGCCTTTGTAGTTATTGGCCGGAGCCTTTCCCGAACCGAGAATCTGCTTGAATCATTGAGACGGAACGGGATCAAATCCTTTGTTTTTCACGTGCCAGGAGAACCTACCATTGATTGGATTCGGGACGGTGCTCATCAAGCCAGAGAATCGAACTGCGAGCTAATCCTCGGGTTCGGAGGTGGAAGTGTTTTGGATGCCGGCAAGGCCATTGCAGCCCTGGCTGCCAACGAGGGAGAGATTGAAGACTATATAGAAGTCATCGGCCGGGCTCTGCCTCTCACATTACCTTCAAAACCCTACATGGCCATTCCTACTACGGCTGGCACGGGTGCGGAAGTGACCAGAAACGCCGTCTTAACTTCTCCTGTGCACCGGGTTAAAGTAAGTTTGCGCAGCCCCATGATGATACCCCGTCTGGCCCTGATTGATCCGGAACTAACCTACCCACTGCCTCCGGAAATTACAGCCGGTACCGGTCTGGATGCCCTCACCCAACTCATAGAGCCCTTTGTTTCCCTGAAAGCAAATCCTTTGACCGCTGCCATTTGTCGCCAGGGAATACAAAGAGTGGCTTGTTCATTAAGAAGGGCCTATGAAGAAGCCGATAATGAAATAGCCCGTCAAGATATGGCCTTAGCCAGTCTTTTCGGTGGGCTGGCCCTGGCCAATGCCGGTTTAGGGGCGGTTCATGGCTTGGCTGCACCGATCGGAGGGATGTTTCCGGCTCCTCATGGCCAAGTTTGTGCCCGGCTCTTACCCTTAGTTATGGCCGTAAATATTCGGGCATTACAAGATCGATCCCCGGATAGTCCGGCCTTGAAAGTCTATGAAGAAATTGCCCGCCTTTTGACCCGGAAGGACCGGGCCAGGCCTATCGATGCCGTTCATTGGATTCAGGAAATCTCCCGGTATTTTGGGATTCCTTCTTTGTCGCGGTATGGGGTGACCTTAGAAGCTGTTCCTGATTTGATCCAAAGGGGTGCTGCGGCCAGCAGTATGAAAGGCAATCCCATCGAACTTACTCCGGATGAGATGAAAGAGATCCTGCTAAAGGCGGTTGAGTGATTTTCTACCAGGAATTTTTTAATTGAATCTCTTTTTGATTCCCTACTACTACTAGAAGAAATTTTTCAGGCCTTAGATAAGTCCTGGCCACTCGCAATACCTCCTCAGCAGTCACCTGATTAATAAATTGAGGATACTTTTCAGGGAAATCCAAACCCAAGCCATAAAATTCTATGGCGGATAAAAGCCGGACCATCTTGGCATTGGTATCCATTCTTAAGGGAAAACTCCCGGTCAGATAGGCCTTGGCTTCGGCCAATTCTGTTGGAGAAATTCCTTTTTCCAGAAACTGCTTTATTTCTTTCAGGACTGCCGACAAGGCTTGGTTGGTATTTTGATTTTTCGTCTCCAGGGCAATTTTAAAGGACCCGGGATATTCTCGGGCTTCGAAATGGCTGGAGATCCCATAAGTCAACCCCATATTATCCCGGATGGTATCCACCAGCCGGGAAACAAACCCCCCTCCACCCAGGATGTAATTCATGACTTGCAAGGCATAAAAATCAGGATTCGAACGGGCCACCCCGAGATGCCCCCAGACAATACTGGCCTGGGTGATGGGACGATCGATTTTTTCGATTATCGGACCGGGCAAAATCGGCGGTTGAACAAGGGCAGGACGATGGATCGGAGCTGGTTTCCAATCTTTTAAATAGCGTTTAAGCCATCGGGCACCTTCTTCCAGGGTGATCTGTCCGACTATTACGATGCTCACATTATTAGGCCGGTAATAGGACTGAAAGAAACGAACTATGTCTTCCCGGGCGATGGAAGAAAGGGTTGAAGAAGATCCTTCCGTTGGATGGGCATAGGGATGAGCCCCGAACAATTTTTTGGCAAAAATCAATTGAGCTACCTGCCTGGGCTCGTCGTCCATATGTTTCAACCGGGCCTTCAATTCCGAAACCTTCCTCTCTATCTCCAGTGGAGCAAAGAGGGGATTGAGCAGGATGTCCGCAAGGATGGAAAGGCCGAGCTCCAAATCTTTTTTAAGGATGGATAGGCTTAAGACGGCATAGTCCAATTCGGCTGAGGAAGAAAGGGAACCTCCGACCGATTCGATCTGTCGGCTGATTTGGGTAGCATCCTGTTGGGCAGTGCCCTGGGGCAGCAGTTCTGCGGTCAGCTTTGCCAGGCCCAAAAGATGCGAAGGATCCAGCGTAGCCCCGGCACGGATCAAAACTTGAAGATGGATGGTCGGGAGTTGGTTCCTTTCCGCAACGATTAAGGTCAATCCATTGGGAAGGGTAGTTTTATGGGCCACTGGTCCAGCCCAAACCTTGGGGGCAAATATTTCAGAGCAAAATGCCAACATGGCTGTCATTATGACGACCTTTAAGATCATAAATCCCTGTTGTTCGAAGAAGAAAAATTTTAACTTTTTAGCGATGATCCGTATTTTTTTGGTCCGAAGGACCCGTATTTTTTTGATCCGAAGCCACAGGTATCAAGACGCCTATGGTTTTATTCTTAGCCTGGAAATAGGTTTGATAGACCC
>Ga0209777_10006841_pt1 | contig 12779 bp, 10 predicted proteins | sample FrelakmetHBP12HB_FD_187147 | JGI IMG/M metagenome (GOLD analysis project Ga0209777, IMG submission 187147) | Freshwater lake sediment microbial communities from the University of Notre Dame, USA, for methane emissions studies -HBP12 HB (SPAdes)... | ecosystem: Environmental > Aquatic >...
GATCGGTTGCCGCGAGCCACTGAGAGATCGGCGAGAAGCGGGCTTTCAATGCCCTGAAGGTGGGACGAGATGGCTCGAGCAGAGCGTGATTTGACTTCGCCAATGACCAAACCCAACTTCGTGCCATCAGCGGGGTAGATGACAAGGTGAACGTGTTCCGGCATGATCACAAATCCGAATAGCTTGAATCCGTGCTTGTGCCGTGCAGCATCCAATTCGGACAGAACGACCTGAGCGCAAGTATCACTCGAGAGAACCGGAAGTCTTCGATGACAACTGAAAGTGAGAAACCGAACCGTTCCCCAGTCGTCGAAATGACGTAGTTTTGTCATACACTATTTCTATTCACTCATTACAACCGAGCGAAACCCACCGCAAGCGGTGGGGCACCCTGCAAAATGTCATTGAACTGTGGGGTGCCCGATTTTCTCCTTAATGAGTCCGGGAATCGCGTTGGCCGCTCCAAAAATCGGGTAGATCTTGCTGGTTTCTGAGTGAGAGTTAAAGTCTTCTATCATGGTTTTCATTTCGCACATGGGAGATTCATCCCACACGTTGGTTTCAAACACGACGAAGGCAAAATGCATGTCAGATCGAGTCATATGCCAACTTATCGTTTTTAGGAAATTGACCTGACCAGCCTTTGCTCTCAGATTGCTGACCACTGGTATCTGGTCCGCAATTTGAATATCTAGACCTATGAGTTGTTCGTGGGACTTAAGCATGACGTCCCAGAATTCAGCCGCGTTGTCTCCTTCGTCAATGTCTCCTTCGCATTCCGAAATCACGACCAGGGAAGAATCTGCTTTTATCGCACTGAGGACCGAAGTTCGATACTCCTGCCATCGGCTCGTCGCCTCTGCGAAGCTCTTTTGCTTAGTCTCGAGGGCTGCAAGAGCCGTCTCTACATCGGACGGCGACTTCGATAGAAGCGGGAGAAGCTCGGCTTTGAGTGAATCCGCCAGATCATCTCTCAATTTGTCTATTTGTGCCTTGTTCATGCCCGACTGTGATCCCGGCAGGTTCTTCGAGATTGCTTCCTGAGCTATCACCGTTGTTCTTCCCGCAATAATGTCTTCTAAACGTTTCTCCGTTACCCCCGTCGATGCCTGGATCCTGCTCAGTACTTCCGTCGTTTTGGCAAATACGTCGGTCTGTATCCTGATGCCCTCATCACTACGACGAATCAGTGCATCCTCCGAGAACCGACTTAACACTATTGTGATCACCGCCAAGATGATGGCCGCAGCCCCTAGCGCGATCGTAAATACGAAAGAAATGAGTGATTCTGTCCCAAAGGTAATCTGTTTCGAATCAAGGAAGTTGTTCAGCAGCAGCCCACAGACTAAGCCAACTACAAGCACAAGCCCAATGGTCAGCAACAGCCAGATCGGCATTTTGGCCATGCTCTTTTGCGACTTGTCAATCGTCTCGGTACTCAATGAATCCTCCTACCGCATATGGATGACCGGTTTTGTCCAAAGCAATAGAGACCGCAAGCTTCCGAACTCCATTCTCTTGCTGTTCTATCCCCAACTTCGGCCGACTTGATGCTCGACGAAATTATCGAGCCTCACGCAATTTCTCAACACATTCTAGGATGCGGGTCTATCGATGTCAAGAGCCAAAATAGGAAAATGAGCCCCCCTCAAAACTCCACCCTTCCCTCCAGGGCTTTTGCTAAGGTCTGGCTGTCGGCGAATTGGAGGTCGGTGCCGACCGGCAGGCCACGGGCAATGCGGGTGACTTTGACGCCGAGTGGATGCAACAACTTGGAGATGTAGATCGCAGTCGCTTCCCCTTCGGTGTCGGGGTCAGTCGCCAGGATCACTTCATCAACCTCGCCACGCACACGTTCGAGCAATTGCCTGATCTTAAGGTCATCCGGCCCGATTCCATCCAGCGGAGACAGGACACCGCCAAGGACATGATAAACGCCGCGATAGCCCTCACCTTTTTCCAGTGCGATCAGGTCGTTGGCTTCCTCGACCACGCAGATTTGTTTCGGGTTGCGTTTGGCGTCGATGCAGATACGACAGGGGTCGGCATCGGTCAGGTTGGAGCAGATATGGCATTCCTTGACCTTGATCTTGACATCAAGAATCAATTGCGCCAACTCGTCGGAATCGGTTTTAGGAAGTTTGAGGATATAAAACGCCAGCCGCTGCGCCGTCTTGCGGCCGATCCCCGGCATACGGGAGAGACGGTTGGTCAGTTTTTCGAGCGTATCGGAGGAGGTCGGTGATTTCATCTTATACCTTCCTGGGCATCATCAATTGTGCCTTGCGATGGATATTCCGGCTTAAAGTAAGAATCTCATATTGCCATTGCAAGGGCGGTTTTCAGTTGTCGTCAGGAATCCCTTCCTGACGACATTGACTAGCTTGCTGACCCGGCAGGAAGGATTCCTGCCGGCGCGCTCAATTTGCGCTGACGTCTGAAACATCGAATGAAACTTGCGAGTCCAAATACCGTACGAATTGGTATAGACCGTGAATAATGTAGCTTCAACATAGACAGAGGTTTCCCGAATGAAAAAGATATTGTTGGCTGTGGGAGTGCTTGCCGTGGTCGTGGTGATCATTGTGCTCGCATTCGGCAATGGCAAATCCAGCAAGACAAGCGATGTCAAACTGGTGAAGGTCGAGAAGGGGGAGATTGTCGAAAAAGCCATGGCGATCGGCACCATCCAGCCCTATAGAGAGATTCAGGTTAAGTCGAAAATTTCGGGTATCGTCAGGAAGCTGTACGTGGAAATCGGCGACTCGGTGAAAGAGGGCGCGCTGTTGCTCGATATCGCACCTCAGCCAACACCATTGGAATACACCGAAGCCAAGCGCGCGGTTGAAGTGGCGCAGATCAATTTTGACAACGCCCAGATGACTTATGACCGCAACAAGGAACTCCATGACAAACAATTGATTTCCGAATCGGAGTATGATTCCCGCAAAACCGAATATGAACAGAGCCAATTGCAGCTACGGCTGGCGCAGGAACGGCTGCAATTAACCGAGCGAGGGTCACTCAACAGCGCCAGTCTCAAAGTCGAAAGCACAGTCCGTTCTCCCATCACCGGTTCCGTGCTTTCCAAAAACGTCAACGAGGGTGATCCGGTAGTGCCCCTCACTTCCTATCAGGATGGCACGGCGCTGATCACCCTCGCAGACATGCACGATCTGATTTTTCGAGGCACAGTGGACGAAATCGACGTCGGCAAGATCAAAGAAGGCATGCCAGTATCGATCAAAGTCGGCGCTCTGCCCAACGACACGGTCTCGGGAACCCTCTATAAAATTTCTCCCAAAGCCCGCAGACAAGAACAGGCGACGGTGTTTGATGTCGAGGTCAAGTTTCCCGGTTCCGAGCGTGCCCGTCTGCGCGCCGGCTATTCGGCCAACGCCGAGATTATCATCAAGCAGGCCAAGGACATTCTGACTCTGCCGGAACGTGTCGTCGATTTCCGGGGTGATTCGGCTTTTGTAATGGTGCAAGACTCGGCCGGCGGCAAAGAACGCCGCGTGATTGAAACCGGACTCTCGGACGGCATCACTATCCAAGTTACCAAAGGCCTGAAAGAAGGCGAAACGGTTGCCGAAAAACCGGCGAAGAAGAGCATGTTCGACTAATGGCGATTATTCTCTACTTCAAGCAGTTTCTGCATGACTTGCAAGCGCAGAAACTCCGCACGCTGCTGACGCTGATCGGCCTTACCTGGGGAACGGTGACTGTCATCTGCCTGCTAGCATTCGGGTACGGTCTGCAGAAGCAGCAGGAGGAAGCTTTCAAAGGATTGGGCGATAATATCGTCATCATGTGGGCATCCAGAACCAGCAAACCATTCGCCGGCTATCCCAAAGGACGTTGGTTCGGCTTCCAACCTGCCGACGTCGACATGCTCAAAAGTGATATCAGTGAGTTGGAGTATGTTTCAGGCGAATATCAGCGAAACAACATCTCAGTCCGCAATGGCCGCAGTTCCAAACTAATCGATATCTCCGGTGTCAATCCCGAGTTCGCCAGCATGCGCTCAATAGTCCCCGAACAGGGGGGGCGGTTTCTGAACGATCAAGACATGAATGAAAAGAGACGAGTGATCTTCATCGGCAATGATCTGCGCGACGAAATTTTCGGCGAGAACTCCGATCCTGTAGGTAGAGCATTACTCGTAGATGGAGTTCCGTTCACGGTGATAGGGGTATTAACTAAGAAGCCGCAGGATTCATCCTACTCGGGTAGAGATAAAGACAAAGGATTTATTCCCGCGACAACCTACCAGACCAAATACGGCGATCGCTACCTCGACAACATCGTCTGGAAGGCAAAGGATTTGACTGTGCATACGGCCGCCAAAGACCGGGTGCTGGAGGTATTCTCTCAGAAATATAGGTTCGATCCGACCGACAAGGAAGCGATACCGATGTGGGATACCGTCGAGAGCAATCAATTTCTCCTATTCTTTGTAGCGATCCGCTGGTTTGTCGGCTTCGTTGGATTTATGACACTGTTAGTCGGCGGCATCGGACTGGCGAACATCATGTATGTTGTGGTGGAAGAACGTACCAAAGAAATCGGCGTCAAGATGGCATTAGGAGCGAAGAGGGCATTTGTCCTGATGGGTTTCATCTTCGAAACGCTGCTTCTGACGGCAATCGGAGGCGGTTTTGGATACGCGATTGCCTCAGTCATTCTCGCGATCATACCGTCGTTCGGCGATAACCTCAAAGAGGCCATCGGCACACCAACTCTTTCAGTAATGGACCGATTGGCAGTGATAGGAATTCTGGGACTTATCGGTTTGGCGGCAGCCTATTTCCCGGCGCGACGGGCGGCAAATATGAACCCTGTGCAAGCGCTGAAATTGTAGCGGAGCTAAAGCCATGATCCAGTCATTAATGTTCGTCCGCCTATTTTACCGCGATCTCAAAGCCAATAAGAAACGCATGGCGCTGACCCTGCTGGCCGTCCTGTGGGGCACTCTTTCCATTGTACTGCTGTTGGCCTTCGCCGAGGGTCTGAAGCGGGAATTCGCCATCAACCAAGCGGGAATGGGCGAAGGCATCATCATTATCTGGGGTGGCCAGACCACGAAGGCCTACGAAGGTCTCGGCAAAGGCAGACGTATCCGTTTTTACCCCGAAGATCTCGACGAAATCCAGAAGCAGATACCCGAGATCGAAAACGTTGGCGCCGAGTACAACAACTGGGGTGCCTCGATTACCTACAAGAAGAAGACCGTTTCTAACAGGGTCAACGGTGTTTTCCCGAGCTATGAGACCATGCGGGCGCACTATGCCAAGCCCGGGGGACGATTTATCAACCAGATTGATATGGAAAATCGCCGGCGTGTTGTTTATCTGGGCACTCGCCTGGCGGAAGATCTGTTCGGCAACGAAGATCCTGTCGGCAAGGTCGTCACCATCGATAACATCCCATTTACCGTCGTCGGTGTGATGGAAAAGAAGAATCAGATGGGAATGTACAACGGTCCTGACGACAGCAAGGCAACCATTCCGGCAACGACTCACTCGGCAATCTGGGGCATGCTGCGCTATGAGAATATCATCGTCAAGCCGCACGATGTCAATCAAGCTGAATTGGTCAAACAGCGGCTCTATGAAGTTGTCGGTAAACGGCAGAAATTTGATCCGTTGGACAAAGGCGCCCTGTCGATTTGGGATGTAATCGAAAGTCAGAAGGTAATGGACAAGATTATGTTGGGATTGCAGGTCTTTTTCGGCATAATGGGCTTCTTCTCGTTGTCTATCGCCGGTGTTGGTGTTGCTAATATCATGTATGCCGCCGTCAAAGAACGAACGACCGAAATCGGTGTCAAAATGGCACTTGGCGCCAAAAAGCGGCAGATTATGGGGCAGTTTGTGCTGGAGGCCGTCCTGATAGCGGCAATCGGCGGAGGTCTTGGAATAATAATCGCACAATTGGCATGCTCAATCTTCGCCGGAATCGATCTCAACAATGAAGTGCTGAAATGGTTGGGTAAACCGACAATTTCGCTGGTGATTGGCATCGTGACCGTGTCAACTTTGACTGTAATCGGTCTGGTGTCGGGGTTTTTTCCCGCCAGACGTGCGGCATCCATTAGTCCAGTTGAGGCATTACGCTATGAATAAATCGAATCGCCATTTTGGAGTTAAGGCAGGTCTTAGCGGTGGGGGGCGGATGATGTGTGAGCGTGACCTGCCGCACTTACCTGTCTGCAGCGCCACCCCTCGCGGGGGTCCTCCGTTCCATGTGATGATTATTCTCAGAGGTAATAGATCATGATCAGTATGAAAGGCATTCGCAAAGTTTACGACACCGGCAAAGTACGGGTCGAAGCTCTTAAGGGACTCGATCTTGAACTCGAAGGCGGTGAATTCGTCAGTATTGTGGGCCCGTCCGGATCCGGCAAATCAACCTTAATGAATATCTGCGGCTGCCTGGATGTCCCTTCGGAAGGCGAATTTGTTCTTGACGGCGAGCGAGTTGACACGTTCGATCACAACCAACTTGCTGAAGTCCGAAATCGCAAAATCGGTTTCGTATTTCAGAACTTCAATTTGCTTGCCTACGCGACAGCGTACGAAAATGTCGAACTGCCATTGATCTTCGCCGGCGCTCCAGCCAAATTCCGCAAGGAGCGCGTGACCATGTTGCTGGCGCGCGTGGGACTTAGCGACCGCATGGATCACAAACCGACCGAACTCTCCGGCGGCGAGATGCAACGTGTCGCGATTGCCCGGTCACTGGCAAACAATCCCAAGCTGTTGCTCGCCGATGAACCGACCGGCAACCTCGATAGCCGATCGGGCAAGGAAATCATCGACATCTTCGAGGAACTCTGGAAATCAGGAACGACCATCCTGGTGATTACTCACGACCCCAATATCGCCAAGCGCACCAAGCGCACTATCTTGCTCAAAGATGGCGTAATTGTTCACTCTCTCAATGGCAACGGGAACGGGTAGCTCGCCTGTTCCCGTTGTTGCCCCAGACAAGTAATAGCGCCGTCAGGAATCCTTTCCTGACGGCGTAGTTTTGGTTATGGTGCGCTACAAGGCGCTGATCCACCAGCAAAGATGTACGCGATCAGATACACCGCATCCGAGATGTCAACCATACCGTCGCAATTTGCATCGCCCAATGGCAACGGATCGGGTGCAGCTCCGCCGCTGAAGATGTAGCTAATACAGAAGACTGCATCGGAAATATCGACCGCACCGGAATTGTCAGCATCGCCTGAGACAAGTCCACTCACGCGCACATTGTCGAAGGAAATATCACACGAACCAAATCCGCCGGTGAAGCAGACAAGTCCGATGCCGCCGTAGCGAATCGGATCACTGACGTCATCAAAGACGATGATCTCGTTCCCGTTGACTGAGACTCGCATGTGGTTTTCGACGCAGGTGATCTTGAGATGATACCAAACGCCATTTTGACTGACATACGGTACTGTTTGCAGAATAGTCTCAATCCCGCCTGCTTGCTTGCCCAACAGCAGTTCATCCTGTCCCTGCCAATCGCTGCGAAGATTGACCCAGTATCGAGTATTAGCGTTTCGCTGGCGAAACCGGATAACTTTGTCCGTTCCTTCATTGCCGCGAACGTCGGCTTCAAAGGAATAGTTTCGCCAAGTCGTGTCACCGACACTCTGCACACAAGACAACTGCATTCCAACCAGCGATGTTTGAAAGACACCACCCGTTGTTAGCCACACACACGACCCTTCGGTCTGTGACCACAACGGACTTGACATGTCGTCAAAGTCATCACAAAAGAGGCCAGCGAACTCCTGGCAGAAGTACGGCCCACTCAGCTTGGTCACAAAGGCGTTATAGTTGCAGCTTGACCCTGGATACGTCTGATAGGGATTCAAAGTCGGAAAGTCGTCAGAAGCGGTAATGCCCGTCACATAGGCATTGCCGTTGCCATCGACCGCGATGCCCGATCCCAAATCCTCGCCTGCTCCGCCGAGGTAGGTGCCGTAGATCGGGCTGTTGCCGAAACTGCTCAATTTGGTCACAAAAGCATCAGCGTAGCCGCCTTGAAACGTCGCCTGATAGGGATTCAAAGTCGGGAAGTCGGAAGATTGAGTATGACCCATCACATAGGCATTGCCACTGCCATCGACCGCGATGCCATAACCTTCATCGTAGTGTCCCCCGCCGAGGTAGGTGCTGTAGATCAGGACGTTGCCGGCACCGGAGAGCTTGGTCACAAAAACATCATAATAGCCGTGATTAGTGGATTGATAGGGATTCTGGGTCGGGAAGTTGGAAGAATAAGTCCTGCCCGTTACATAGGCGTTGCCGCTGCCATCCACCGCGATGCCATAGCCCCCGTCTTCGTCTTCCCCGCCGAGGTAGGTGCTATATATCAAAGTATTGCCGGTACTGGAGAGCTTGGTCACAAAGGCATCTTCGTAGCCACTTGGACCTTGATAGGTCTGATATGGATTCAAAGTCGGGAAGTTGGAAGACCCAGTCTCGCCCGTCACATAGGCGTTGCCGCTGCCGTCGACTGCAATGCCGTATCCTGCATCCCAACCAAAGCCACCGAGGTAGGTGCTGTAGATCAGGCTGTTGCCGGAACTGGAGAGCTTGGTCACAAAAGCATCTGTGCCGCCTTGATCCGTCTGATAGGGATTCAGAGTCGGGAAGTCGGGAGAATAAGTAAAGCCCGTCACATAGGCATTGCCGCTGCCATCGACCGCAATACCGTTTCCTCCGTCGTCGTCTCCCCCGCCCAGATAAGTGCTGTAGATAAGGCTGCTACCGGTGCTGTTCAGCTTGGTCACAAAAACATCACCGCCGCCTTGATCCGTCTGATAGGGATTCAAAGTCGGGAAGTTGGAAGATTCAGTCTCGCCCGTCACATAGGCATTGCCGCTGCCATCAATCGCGATGCGTGATCCAAAATCGTTGCTTTCCCCGCCGAGGTAGGTGCTATAGATCAGGCTGTTGCCTGAACTGGAGAGCTTGGTCACAAAGACATCCCAGTTGCCTTGATCCGTCTGATAGGGATTCAAAGTCGGGAAGTTGGAAGACATCGTCAAGCCCGTAACATAGGCATTGCCGCTGCCATCGACCGCGATGTCGCTTCCCTGATCTAAATCTCCCCCGCCGAGGTAGGTGCTGTAGACCAACTCGACTGCCGAAGTACCCAGCGCCTGATGACTTGCGCCATTGGCTTCAAATCCGATTGTCTTCTCGGATAATTGCGAGAAGCTGGCTGTACCGGACAGAACCCCATTCGTGGGTGACTTTATTGCCGCGATCATATCGCCCCATTTGGTTGTCACGACCATTCTTCCATCACCATCAATTGAAGTCTCTTCTGCTCCTTCGTAGGCAACCTTGATCTGTGCGATATCCGCACCCGGCGCGGCTATGAACTCATACGCCGCCTGACCGTTGCCGTCGCCGGAGTATTTCAAGTCGACGCCGGGATAGATGTCTTTGAGCGTGATTGCTTCGTAGTTCGGCACGTCGGTATGCCATTTGGACGGCTCGTTGCCGAGGAAGTAGTTGCATTTGTATTCCAGTTGCCCCTCGGCTATGACCTCGGGATTCGGATTCGCCCCGACGAATTTGGCGGTGAGGACGAGTTGCTCAACCGAGTCTTTTTCGTACCTGTCGCCCGGTGGGATAGGCATTCCTGCCTGTCCTGGGTCAGACAAGAATGTCCGACCTACTGATACACCCGGCGCGGAGACCGCGCCGCTACGCGTGTCGATGTGACGCGTGAATTGGTAGCTCACGCCTTCTTTGGTGAACCACATCGTGGCCCCACCCGCATTGGCGCGGAACAAAACGCGGTCATCCCATTGCCCCATATTCTTGGTGAATGCCAACGGCATCTTGTTGAAAGACTGGATCGTTGGCTGAGTGTTGGCTGCAAACAACGAACCGCACAAGAGCGCGGTGATGAACCCTAAAACTAACTTTGTCAAACGAGGCATGATGCCCTCCCAAGAGGTGAGGAATAGCTACGATAAGACTACTGATCGGTGATTAAGATAGCGATAATGCAGGGAAATGTCAACTAAAATCCCACCCTCGCGGGTCGGATACCGCACTGTAGGGGCAACCCCATGTGGTTGCCCAAAGAGGGTAGCCACGTGGGGCTACCCCTACGGAAGGGGATTCAGGAGGTTCTGTGCGCGGCAGTTGTGTGCGCCAGTCGCCCACGAATTCCCTTTGGTCTTCTGTCCGGTCATCTTATAATTCGCCATGCCTATTCGCATCATCGCCGGAGAACGGCGCGGACTCATTTTGAAGACGGTCGAGTTTGAGGGTTTTCGCCCGACATTAGCGCGGGTACGAGAATCGTTGTTTGGCATTCTGGCACCAATTGTCGAAGGGGCCAAAGTGCTCGATCTCTTTGCCGGAACGGGGAGTCTAGGGCTGGAGGCGATCTCGCGTGGGGCGGCATCGGCGCTCTTTATCGACGACAACCGCTTCGCTGTCAAGACAATCGAGGCCAATATCGCAAAAGCGCGGTTTGGCGACCGCTGCCGCGCGTTTCTCGGTGACTATGATGCTGTGGGAAAAAGGGTTGCGCGCGGCGAGCAATTTGATTTAGTTTTCGTCGACCCACCCTATATGCAGGGCTATCCGCAGAAGGTGGTTGAGCATCTCCGCAGCAGTAACCTGATCGAACCGGAGGGGGTTGTCTGCTTGGAGATGGACAGGCATGAAACCCGCGAACTGGACCACGCCGGTTTCCGGTTGGCGCGGGACAAGAAGTACGGCAACACGGTGATTTGGATTCTGAGGAGAGAAATTTGAGACGCGCAGTTTATCCGGGAAGTTTCGACCCGATCACCAATGGTCACATTGATCTGGTGAAACGGGCGTCGCTGCTTTTTGACGAGGTTCTGGTCGCCATCGCTGACAATCCCAACAAGCAGGCGCTATTCACACATGCCGAGCGCATGGAAATGGCCCAGGTGTCGTTGGCCGAGATACCTACCGCCAGAGTCATCGTATTTAGAGGATTGCTTTCCAACTTGTTTGAGAAAGAGCAGTGCTGCGCAATCATTCGTGGATTGCGCGCGGTCAGCGATTTTGAATACGAATTTCAGATGGCTTTGATGAACCGCAAACAACTGCGGCGAGCTGAGACAGTATTCTTGATGCCGTCGCTGCGCTGGGTCTACCTCAGTTCCAATCTGATCAAAGAAGTTGCGCGTCACAATGGCGCCATCAAGGATCTCGTACCGGAGATCGTCTGCCGCAAATTGAAGGAAGTCTTCGCAAAGAAATAGGCGTCCGATCATGAACGCCGGGGCGATACCCACCGAGGAAGGAAGAACATTGAGCGAGAACATAGCCGATCAGCATCAAGTAAGAATACAGAAATTGCAGAGTCTGCGCGAAAGTGGCATCGAGCCTTTCGCCTATCGTTTTGACAAAACGCACAATACTCGCCAACTGCTCGACAACTTCGATACGATCATGGCCTCCGGCGAGACAATCAGCATTGCCGGTCGGTTGATGACTATTCGTGTGATGGGCAAATCCGTCTTTGCACACCTGCAGGATGAATGGGGGCAGATTCAAATCTATGTCAAGAAGGACAACGTCTCCGAGGACGACTTTAAGCTGTTCGACAAGGCCGACATCGGTGACATCTTCGGCTTTTCGGGAACTCTCTTTGTGACGCACAAAGGCGAGCGTAGCCTCAAGGTTGGGAACCTGTTGCTTCTGGCGAAAAGTCTGCGACCACTTCCGGAAAAGTGGCACGGTCTACAAGACAAGGAAATCCGCTACCGTCGGCGCTACCTCGACCTGATTGCCAACCCCGAGGTCAAGGACGTCTTCCGCAAACGGAGTCAGATGATCCGTGCAATTCGTGACTTCCTCGACGGCGAAGGCTTCCTCGAAGTTGAGACACCGGTTCTGCAGCCGATCTACGGCGGCGCTGCCGCCAAACCGTTTACGACACATCACAACAAGCTTGATATGAAGCTGTATCTGCGTGTTGCCGACGAACTCTACCTCAAGCGATTGATTGTCGGCGGTTTTGAGAAAGTCTGGGAGTTCTGCAAGGATTTCCGCAACGAAGGTATGGACCGCAATCATAATCCCGAGTTCACAATGGTGGAACTATACTGGGCTTACGCCGACTACCATGACATTATGGATCTTTACCGGCGTATGTTGCTATCCGTCACGAATCAGGTCCTGGGCACGACTACGATCCAGTTCAATGAGCATACCATCAACTTGGGTGGCGAATGGAAACAGATACGCTTGCTCGACAGCATCAGCGACGCCGTAGGCGAGGACGTCTCCGAGATGAATGAGCCTGACTTGAAAAAACTCTGCGAGCGCATCGGTGTTAGTATTGAAGGCATGGTCGGGAGAGGCAAACTGATTGACGAATTGTTCAGCGAACGAGTTGAACCGCATCTGATCCAACCCACATTCATCACCGACTATCCCCTGAAACTGTCACCGCTGGCGAAACCACATCGTTCCGCGCCGGGTCTGACTGAACGATTTGAAGTGTTTATCGGCGGGATGGAAATGGGCAATGCTTTCAGCGAGTTGAACGATCCGATCGACCAGAAAGAGCGATTCCTCAAATCGATTGAAATGGCTAAGTCCGGTGACGAGGAAGCCCCGGCGGTTTTGGATGAAGACTACATTTTCTGTCTCGAACACGGTATGCCGCCGACCGGCGGACTTGGGTTTGGTGTCGACCGGTTGGCGATGTTGCTCCTTGACCAACATTCGATACGCGATGTCATTCTCTTTCCCCAGATGAAACCG
>Ga0209777_10006842_pt1 | contig 12779 bp, 13 predicted proteins | sample FrelakmetHBP12HB_FD_187147 | JGI IMG/M metagenome (GOLD analysis project Ga0209777, IMG submission 187147) | Freshwater lake sediment microbial communities from the University of Notre Dame, USA, for methane emissions studies -HBP12 HB (SPAdes)... | ecosystem: Environmental > Aquatic >...
CGAACCCTCTTTGTGTCAATCCAAGTCGCGGAAGAGATCCCGGTCGGGTTCGGGTTCAGCTCTGATCGCTTGTGCTGACGCGGTAACCGGCGGCTCGGTGCCGCGGCGGAAGCACTCAAGCAAACCACCGCTGCCGGGGCTCACGCGCTGGCCGGTATGGGGGTTGATCCATGCGAACGCGATACCGGCGGGCACCGGAAAATCGAGAATCGGCGCGTCCTCCAACGCCCGCTCCATGAAGCGCTCCCAGATGGGCGCGGCGACGCGACCGCCGGTCTCGCCCTTTCCCAAGGTGCGCTTTTCGTCGAAGCCCATCCACAAACCCGCCAGCAGCTGCGGCGTGTAGCCGATGAACCAGGCGTCATCGATATCGTTGGTGGTGCCGGTCTTGCCCGCTGCCGGGCGGCCCAGCGCCTTCGCCTTGCGGCCGGTGCCGTGGTCGATGACGCTTTGCAACATGCTGGTGATGAGGTAAGCGGTTTCGGGCGAAATGACCTGTTCCCGCCGTGGAACGTTTTCGTCGATCACGTTTCCTTGACTGTCGGTGACGCGGATGATGAAGCGCGGCTCGACCCGCTGGCCCTGGTTGGCGAAGATCGCGTAGGCCGTCGCCAAGTCGACCAAGCTGACCTCGGAAGAGCCGAGCGCCAGAGAGAGGTTGGGAGCCAAGGGGCTGCGGATGCCGAGGTGGCGGATGTACTTCACCAGGGGCTTGAGGCCGACGCGGGTGGCGAGCTTCACGGTCACCACGTTGCGCGAAAAGGTCAGCGCTTCGCGCAAGGTGGTCGGCCCGAAATACTTCTCCTCGTAATTGTGAGGCATCCAGATGGCATTGTGGTCTTGGAACGAGATCGGTTCATCGACGATGATCGATGCGGGGGTGAAGTCCCGATCGAGGGCCGCGGCGTAGATCAGCGGCTTGAACGCCGACCCGGGTTGCCGCGCACCCTGGACAGCGCGGTTGAATTGACTGCTGTCGAAGTCGTAGCCGCCGATCAGCGCCTTCACCGCTCCGGTGCCGGGCTCCAAAGCGATGAAAGCGCCCTGCAAGGGGGGTTCCTCATCGCGGACGAACTCGTAAGTGCCGTCGCTGCCGGTCGATTCTGCCAGCCTGACCCGCACCACATCGCCGCTGCGGTACGCCTCGGCGCGGGCGCCGTCGCGCGCATTCGACGAGCGCAGCGTGCCGTGAAATGGTCCGAGTTGCATGCGCACCACGCCGCGTCCACTGCCGGTGACTACGGCCTCGTAGGTTTGCCCGCGCTGGAGGGCGTGCCCGGCCATCGTTTCGCGCTGGCTGCGCAGGAAAATCTCTTTGTCAGCCGGTGCAAGGTGGCGGACGGTGCCGACGTAATGCTCGCGCGCCGCCAGCTCGTTCAGGCCTTCCCGCAACGCCGCCTCGGCCGCCGCCTGCATGCGCAGGTTCAAGGCAGTCTGCACCTGCAAACCGAGCGCGTAGAGCGCGGTCTCGCCGTACTTCTCCTCCAGCAATCGGCGCACGTGCTCGACATAGTAGGGCGCGGCGATGTAGCTGCCTTTGCGCGAAGCGAGCGCCAGCGGCTCGCGAGCGGCGGCTGCCGCCTGGACGGGCGTGATGAAATGCACCTCGGCCATGCGTTGCAGCACGTAGCGTTGGCGCGCTTTGGCGCGCGGCCAATGATTGAACGGGGAATACCGGCTCGGCGCCTGCGGCAAGCCGGCAAGCAGCGCAGCTTCGGCCAGCGTCAGCTCCTCCACCCTCTTGCCGAAGTACTCCTGTGCCGCCGCCGCCACGCCGTACGCGCCGCTGCCGAGGTAAATGTGATTCAGGTACAGCCCGAGGATCTCGTCCTTGCTCAGCTGGCGCTCGAGGCGCATGGCGAGCACCATCTCTTTCAGCTTGCGTTCGTAGCTCTTCCGTGGCGTCAGCAGTAGTGATTTCACCACCTGCTGAGTGATGGTGCTGCCGCCCTGAATCTTGCCGCCGGCGACCAGATCGTTGACCAGCGCCCGCACGATGCTGAACGGATTGATGCCGCCGTGCTCATAGAAGGCATCATCCTCGGCCGCAATGAAGGCGCTGCGCACGACGGCCGGGATCTGTTGGATGGATAGAAGGTAGCGCCTTTCGAAGTAGAACTCGCCGACGACCGTGCCGTCATCCGCCAGCACTTGCGTGGCCACCGGCGGGTGATACTGCGCCAGCTTCTGCACCGGCGGCAGGGTCGTGGTCAGCTCCCAGTACACCAGACCCAGCGCTGCGGCGCCAGAAAGCAGAAGCATGACGAGCAAGAACAGCAACAGATTGCGAAGCGTACGTCCGACCCCAGCGGCAGGGCGCGGGCGAGATCGCGGTGTGACCATGGTCGTTCGCGACAACGATACCGGGCAGGGCCGAGCTGGTCAACTGAAGCTCGACCTTCTCGGCGATCTGCGGCGCCAGCTCTCGGACCACAGGTTCGGCAGCGCCGTGCCGAGCAGGGAACCCTACGGCGTACGGACGAGGCGGAACTCACTGCTGTTTGCCGAGGGCGCAGGTGAAAGAGCACCGGCCTGCCCACAGCAGCGCGGCGCTTCTAACTCACTTGCGGCTAAAACTCGCGCCGCTGCGCGCCGAACGCTACGCGCGCCTATCCGGATACCCTGATCGTGGGCTGGGGGCAGCCCGTCTCCGCAGCCAAGCCGTTCTCGAGCCGTAGCATTGCCTGTGACCGGGGGTTGACCCTTCGATGTTGACGCCTTAGGATCGCCTCCCGCCATGAAGCGCTGGTTCGCATTGTCCGCCATCGGCCGCGACCGCCCCGGGATCGTCGCTGACCTCGCCGAGCTGATTTACGAGTGTGACTGCAACCTCGAAGAATCGAGCATGACGATTCTCGGCAGCGAGTTTGCCGTCCTGCTGCTGCTCACCGGCGAGGGCGAGCAGGTGGAGCAACGCTTGTCGTCGGCCTGCAAACGTGTCGAGTGGGAAAAGCGGCTGACGGTTTTCTTCCGGCCGCTCGAGGGCGAACCGCTGTCCTACGGAATTTCGCAGCGTGCGAGGCCGTTCGAGTTGCAGGCCGTCGGTGTCGACAAGGCCGGCATCGTGGCGCGGGTGGCGCGTTGTCTGGCCAACCAGCAGATCAACATCACGCACATGTCGACCGCATCGCGCCCCGAGCCCGGCACCGGTACGCCGATCTACAACATGAAGATTCTCATGGACGTTCCGGAGCGCGTGCATCAGGCTGCGCTTCGCCGCGAGCTAGACCGGATCGCGCAGTCCCTCAACATCGACATCTCCTTGCAGTCCGTGGTTGACGTCTAAGCACACCAGTTCGCAGCTGCGGTGACGTTAAACCTCGATGCCACTCAGTCGAGCGGATCTTGGTTCGTTCCGTGCAAATTCATTCGCTGCCCTGGCAGGAGTCGTGTATGTAAGCGACTCGGCGTTATCCGACGAGCCTGGGTGACCACAACTAATGTGAGCATCATCAAGGCAGCGGGAGCTTCGGCGCCCCGTGTCCCCAGGTGTCGTCACGCCGGCGCTGGACCGCCACGGGGCAGCTCGATGCGAAATACCGTCCCGTGCGGCACGCGGCCCGAGAACTCGATCGTGCCGCGGTGGGCGAGCACGATCTGCTTGACCACGGCAAGGCCCAGACCAGAGCCGTTGACCTTCGTCGTCTCGAACAGCCGGAACGCCTGCACCGTCTCCGGGATGCCGGGCCCGGTGTCACTCACGGTGATGCAGACTGCCGCCGGCGTCGGCACGGTGACCTGAATGGCCACATAGCCGGGCCCGCGATCGATCGCCTCGATGGCGTTCTTCACCAGGTTGTCGAAGACGCGGCGCAGCTTCTCGTCGTCGGCGGTGAGCGACGGCCCGCCGTCGGGCATCTCCACGCTCAAGCTGATCCCCCGCTCCGCTGCGACCAGCTGCCAGATATCCACGACCTCGTGCAGGAGGTGGCCGAGGTCGATGCGCTTCAATTCCAGGCGCTGCTCGTGCGAGAACTCCATGAACTCCTTGATCCGCTCGTCGAGGCGGCGCACCTCGCCGACGAGGCGCTCCAGCGGTTGGAGGACGACGCTGACCGGCTGACGCTCGTCACGCCGGGCTCGGTGCAGAGCCAACTGCGCCTGCATTGACAGGCCTGCCAGCGGGTTGCCCAGGTCGTGGACGATCTGCGCCGTGATAGCGCCAATGTCGGCCAGCCGCTCGCGCTGCCGCGCCAGCCTTTCCAGCTCACGCAATTGCACCGCGGTCCGCCGCTGCTCGGTGATGTCAAGGGCCACGCCTGCGACCATGCGGGGCGTACCGTCCTCGTTGAGAATCGGGAACTTGGTCGTCAGCCAGTAATGTGGCCCATCGTCCTGCGGGACCACCTGGGTGACGTGTAGTGTCTGGCGCGTGCGCAGCACCGTCTGGTCGTTTTCTCGAAGCTGGGCGGCGGTGGCCGCCGGCCACATTTCGTCGTCGGTCTTGCCGACGTAGTCCTGCAAGGCGCCGTGGAACACCCGTTCGAAGGTCGCATTGACCCACACGTAACGCCCCTCGACATCTTTCATGAAGGCGATACCGGGCAGGTGCTGCATGAACTCTGCAAATTGGATTTCGCTCTCGCGCCGCGCCTGCTCCGCCTGCTGGCGCTCGGCCGTCTCGCGCCCCAGCAAGGCGTTGGACTCCGCCAACTCGGCCGTGCGCTCCTCAACGCGCCGGTCCAACTGTTCATACGCGGCCCGCAGCGCCGCTTCCGCCCGCTTGCGCTCGACGCCGAGCGCGATCTCATCAGCCACTGATCCCAGGGCCGCAGGGGCGGACTCCGAAAGCGGCGCGCGCGCGAACATCGCCATGACGCCGACCAAGCGGTCTTCCACCACCAGCGGGTAGCCCGCAAACGCCACCATGCCCTCGCGCTTCGCCCACTCCTGATCGCTGATCTGCGGGTCCCCGATGACCTCGTTCGTGAGGTGGGGTTTGCGCTGCGCCGCAATCCATCCGATCTTGAATGGATTGCCAACCGGCACGCAACTATCGGCGCCGTCGAGATGGGTATACATGCCGGCGCTGGCTTGCAGCTCCAAGATGTTCGTGCCGGCATCCAACACCCAGATGCGTGCGAAGGCCGCGTCGAGATGCCGGACGATGGCCTCGGCGCAGCGCTGCAGCGTGTCCCGCACGGTATCGCTGCTGGTGAGCGCGGCCCCAACATCCGCAGCCAGGGCCGCATGCCGTGCATGACGCTGCAGCGACCCCAGGGAGCTTTCCAACCTTCGTCGCGCTTGGATGAGGTTCTCGCTCAGCAGGCTGATGAACCCACCGACCAGCACGAATGCACACAGCGCCGTGAGGTCTTCTGTATTCTCGATCGCGAACGTGTATCTGGGCTCCAGAAACAGGTATGTAGCGGCACCGGTGCTGAGCACGGTCGCCACCAATCCTGCGCCCACCCCGCCGTACCAGGCGCTGAACACCACGGCAGGGAGGAGCATCATGAAGCGGAAATGGTCCCCGAACACGGGTGCGAGCACCAGCCGCATGAGCACCAGCGCGAGGACGGCCGCCAAGGCGACGGCGTAGCGCCGCGGGCGCAGACCGCCGACTTGCAACCATGCCCTTCGAGTCATGAATTCCTGCCCTTTCCCACCACGCAGACGGTGGAGGGCGTCCGCGAGAGAAGTGTTTGCATGCCAGTCCGTTCTCGCTCCCACCGTCACAATCCCACGCTATCACTCGGAGTGATTGAGGCAACGAATCCGTGCGGCGACCAGCCGTTGTTGCCGTACGAGTCGTGCGTGCTCGGTTCGTTCAACCTCGGGCGGTCTGCCGCCGGCGACGGGCCGGACTGGGAGCGCTTGGGTGCCGCCATCCGCGACGCGGTGGTATTTCTGGACAACGTCATCGAGGCCAATTGTAATCCGTTGGCGGAAATCGTAGCGGCCACCCGGCGCACCCGCAAGGTCGGACGAAGAGGCACGCCACGGCTGTCGCGAGCGCGCGGTCTAGCCAAGTAGAGGCGGCGGCGCGCCTCCTCTACGATAATGACCGGAGCGACACCGCTTTGACATGGCGCCGTGATTCCTGCATTGCTGGAGGTATCGCCGCTGCGAAACCAGGCATCGCGCGCTGCAGCCAAGGAGGTTACGATGGCTCGCACGAAGGAATGGATGGTCACCAATACGGTTACTGCGGCCCCGTCTGAAACGGTCGCTGAAGTGGCTCGGCGGATGAGTGCAAGAAAGGTGGGAGCGGTTCTGGTCGTGAAAGACGGCGAATTGTGCGGCCTGTTTTCGGAGCGTGACCTCCTCAGCCGTGTCGTTGCGCAGGAGCGTGATCCGCGAGCGACCGATGTCGGCGAGGTGGCGACGCGAGACGTCGTCACCATCGACGCGGATGCGCCGCTACGCAGCGTCTTGCAGGTGTTCACCGAAAACCGATTCCGCCATCTGCCCGTACTTCGAGACGGTAAACCGGTCGGCATCCTGTCTACCCGCGACTTTCTTGAATTCCTGGTGCAGAGTTGCGAACGCTGCATCGATGACGCGATCTACAACCGCCGTCTCGCCGAAGGCATCGACCCATACGACCATCCCGGCGGTTCGTACGACCGCTGAGCGGAAACGTCCCTTGATGCCTCCCCGGTCAGAAAACCTCCCCCGGGCGGGCTGTCGGCGTGCGGATCGGAGCGGAATCGTCGCCGCAGGCGTTCAGTAACGTGAGTAAGATGACGACGCCGATCCATTGACACGTATCATTCCTTCGGAACGCCCCATGCCGTCGTGCTGTGCGTGTCATAGACATTCTCTACCGGACCTCGGACACTCGCATCAACGACCCTCTAAACTTGCCTGACAACCGGGTGGACGAAATGATAAAAGGCGAAGTTATGGTGCAGCGCGTTGTGATTGCGGGTCTGGCGGTTTGTGCATTGATATTCTCGGCGTGTACACACAGCGTTGGCGGTGGGTTTGAGGCGCGATACCGGCAAGGTCTCGAGGACTACCAAGCGGGCCGGCGCACCGAGGCGATAAAGGAGTACCGCAAAGCTCTCCAAGTGAATCCGAGTTCCGCCGAAGCTCACAACGACCTCGGCGTCGTGTTGTACGATGTCGGCGAGCGGGCTGCCGCGATCGAGGAATACCGCCGGGCGCTGCAGCTGAAGCCGGATTACGCGGAGGCGCACAACAACCTGGGCGTGGCGTTGCTCGATGCCGGGCAGCTGGTGTTTGCCGTCAGTGAGTACCGGCAAGCGGTGCAGCTCAAGCCCGAGTTCGCCCAGGCACAGTACAACCTCTGTCTGGGGTTGGAGGTACTCGGGCAGCTCCGAGATGCGCTCACGCACTGCCGGGCGGCGGCGCAGCTGCAGCCGGGCCTGGCGGGCGTCGAGGCCGCGGTTCAACGGCTACAGAGCAAGCTCGCGGCGCCGTAACTGCCGCGCGCCGAAAAGCACAGAGCCCAGACCGCAACCGGCCCGGGCTCTGGCGTCTGTGTCGTGGCAGTGGGGCTCTACATCATCCCGCCCATGCCGCCCATGCCTCCCGGTGGCATCGGCGGCATGGCACCCTTCTCTTCCGGTTTCTCGGCGACCATGGCCTCGGTAGTCAGCAGCAAGCCGGCGACCGACGAGGCGTTCTGCAGCGCCGTCCGCACCACCTTGGTCGGATCGACGATGCCGGCCTTCATGAGGTCCTCAAACTCCTCGGTGGCGGCGTTGAAGCCAAACGCGCCCTTGTTGTTCTTGATCTTGTCGAGCACGATCGAGCCTTCCCAGCCGGCGTTGTTCGCAATCCATCGGCATGGATCTTCGAGTGCACGACGGACGATGTTGACACCCACGCGTTCTTCGTCTGACACACTGAGTTTATCGAGGCACGACAGGGAGCGGATGAGGGCCACGCCACCACCCGGCACGATGCCTTCCTCGACGGCCGCGCGAGTCGCGTGCAGCGCGTCCTCGACGCGGGCCTTCTTCTCCTTCATCTCCACCTCGGTGGCGGCCCCGACACGGACGATGGCCACGCCGCCGACCAGCTTGGCCAACCGCTCCTGCAGCTTCTCGCGGTCGTAGTCCGAGGTGGTCTCCTCGATCTGGGCGCGGATCTGCTTGATGCGGCCCTCGATGTCGGCCTTCTTGCCGGCCCCATCAACGATGGTGGTGTTGTCCTTGTCAACCACGATGCGTTTGGCGCGACCGAGATCATTGAGAGTGACACTCTCGAGCTTGATGCCAAGCTCTTCCGCGATCACCCGACCGCCGCTGAGGATGGCGATATCTTCCAGCATGGCCTTACGGCGATCACCGAAGCCGGGGGCCTTCACCGCTACACAATGGAGCGTGCCACGGATCTTGTTGACCACCAGGGTGGCAAGCGCCTCGCCCTCGATGTCCTCGGCGATGAGCACGAAGGGTTTGCCGGTGCGCGCGATGGTTTCGAGAACCGGAAGCAGGTCCTTCATGTTGCTGATTTTCTTCTCATTGATGAGTAGGTAGGCCTCTTCGAGCACCGCCTCCATCTTTTCGGGGTCGGTGACGAAATACGGTGAAATGTAGCCGCGATCGAACTGCATGCCTTCGACCACCTCGAGCGTGGTCTCCAGGCTCTTGGCTTCCTCGACCGTGATCACGCCCTCTTTGCCGACCTTGTTCATGGCCTCGGCGATGATCTCACCGATGGTCGAATCGTTGTTGGCCGAAATCGTGCCGACCTGGGCGATTTCCTTCTGGTCCTTGGTCGGTTTGGAGAGAGCCTTCAGTTCGGCGACCACGGCCTGGACGGCCTTGTCGACCCCGCGCTTCAGGCTCATCGGGTCGTGACCTGCGGCGACCATCTTGGCGCCTTCGGCATAGATGGAACGGGCCAACACGGTGGCGGTGGTGGTGCCGTCGCCGGCGACGTCAGAGGTTTTGCTCGCGACCTCCTTCACCATCTGCGCGCCCATGTTCTCGAACTTGTCCTCGAGCTCGATTTCCTTGGCGACGGTGACACCGTCCTTGGTGATGGTGGGCGCGCCGAAGGACCTCTCGAGGACCACGTTGCGGCCTTTGGGTCCGAGGGTGACTGTCACCGCGTCTGCAAGGATGTTGACGCCGCGCAGGATGCGGTCACGCGCCTCTTGACCGAATTTGACGATCTTTGCTGGCATGGATGGTTTCCTCCTTCGCGACAGCTCAGCCCTCGATCACGCCGAGGATGTCCTCCTCGCGCATGATGAGGTGCTCTTCACCATCGATCTTGATCTCGCTGCCGGAGTACTTGCCGAACAGGATCTTATCGCCGACCTTAACCTGCAGCGGGATAACTTTGCCTTCGTCGTTCACCTTACCTTTGCCGACGGCGACGACCTTGCCTTCTTGCGGTTTTTCCTTCGCGGTATCCGGGATGATGATGCCGCCCTTGGTCTTCTCTTCCTCCGCGATGCGCTTCACCAAAACGCGGTCCTGCAGTGGCCGAATCTTCATCCTTAGTCTCCTTTCGTCAACCTAAGTATCCCGATAGTTTATTGTTTCTGCCGGAACCCCTAGAGTCTCGGGTTCCCGGTTTTGTCCTACGCTGTACGGTCACGACCGCGAGTGCAAATTAACGAAAACAGCAGTTTTGTCAAGGACCTCCCCAGCGCAGCTTACGTGCTTCTTCGGCGAAGTACTGCCGGTAGAGCACGTCCCACTCGCGGCTGCCGGGAGGGACGTTACGCGACAGCGAGGCGATCTTGCGCCGCACGATGGCGTCGATGCGGGCATCGGCCTCGTGCTCTTGCGCCAGAACGCGCTTGATCTCCGCCAGGACATGGCGTTCGTGCTCGACATCGGCCAGACCCTCCTGCCGGAAGGTGTTGACGATCAGGTGCGCCAGATAAGAGAGCCGAGCTTCACTGAAACGCATGACGTCACAACGGAAAGTTCCGTTCGCGGGCCAGCCGCTCCTTGATGCCCTGGATGATCCTGCGCTGATCCATCCCCGCCATCTTACGCGCGTGCGATTCCGCCAGGTGCTCGGCTTCCTCTTCGAGCGCCTGTTCTTGTTCGAGGGTCCGCGCGATGAGCTCCACGATCCGCTGACGTGCCACCGCCGGCTCACGTGTAAAATGGACGAAGCCTTGCTTTTGCAGCGCCGCGACAACCGCCGTCGCCAAGCCCTGCAACTCACCTTCACGCACTCTCATTACGGGCACTATATGCCGCCGGTGCGCGTGCCGCAACGCCGCGCCCGCAGGCGAACCACCGCGAAGTGCCCCCGCTGCTGGTCGCTGTCTAGCCCAGTGGCCATTCGGACACGCCCCTGTTCACGCGAATGGACACGCCGCGTGCCGCGGCGCGCAAGCGCCCGCCAGGCAGGGTTTGCCGGTGTCGGGCACAGCAGTTGCGTTAGTCGTAACGGATGGAGGTGAGCATGAAGCAGACGCGGCGCATTGGCGGCTTTGGTTGGAAGCCCGATCTCCCGGACGGGCGAGATCATCTCTTTGCTGTCAGCCCGGCGACGTTAACGAAGTTGCCGGCAAAGGTCGACCTGCGGCCCAAGTGTCCTACCGTATACAATCAAGGGCGCATCGGGAGCTGCACGGCGAATGCGATCGCTGGCGCGATTCAGTTCGACCGCCGGCGGTCGAAACAGAAACCCGATTTCGTACCGTCGCGCTTGTTCATCTACTACAACGAACGGGCGTTGGAGGGCAGTGTTCCGTACGACGCAGGCGCCTCGCTGCGGGACGGCATCAAGACGATCGCGAAACAAGGGGTGTGCCCGGAAAAGATGTGGCCATACGACGATACGCCGGCGCAGTGGGATGGCGGTCCGTGGCCAGCGGGTGCCAAACCAACGCAGAAACCCGGCAAGGCCAGCTACACCACGGCGCAGGATTTCCAGGCGATCCAGTATCAGAAGGTCACGCAGAGTCTGTCGCAGCTCAAGGGCTGTCTCGCGCAAGGGTTTCCGTTCGTGTTCGGCTTTACCGTGTACGACAGCTTATACGACCAGAAGGGGCAGCCCCGAAAGGTCATACCGCTGCCGTCCAGCAGCGACCAAGTGCTTGGTGGCCATGCGGTCGTGGGGGTGGGGTACGACGACGCCGCGCAGCAGTTCACAATCCGGAATTCCTGGGGTGCGGGGAATCAGGACAAGGGCTACTTCTACATGCCCTATGCGTATGTAACCGAGCACGACCTCGCCAGGGATTTCTGGGTCGTGCGCCTGATGGAACGCTAGTTGGCATCATTCTGTTGCTCCTGGGATTTGTTGGCCTGAGGCTGAGGATCTGAGAAAATAGGGTGCGCACGCTGTGAGGACTCGATCAATACTGCGTCGCCCTTCGCCCCGAGACATTGACAAAGTGACGGAGGCAGCACTGCGGGCGGCCGCCGGCGCGGCCGCCCGCCGCTATGGAAGCCATTCGAACGTCTTGGCTGTATCAGCGGGGATAAAACATCGAGCAAAGCGTCAGCAGGACGAGCTGTGCGTTCAGTTTTTTGTCAAACGCAAGCAAAGGCGGCCTACCACTCGCAAACTCCCTCGCTTCGTCTATGGCGTTCGCCGCCGACGGATTGATCGATCAATCAAGTTTCTCACCGACGTAATCGAGGTGGGCTACATCAAGGCTGGATGCGGAGCAGGGGCCCGTACGCGAGGGCTCGGCGAAATCGGCACAACTACACTGCTGTTTCGCAATAAGATCCCGAGTTCAGAAATCTCGTATTTCATATTGTCTTGCGCCCACGTTATCGGGGATCTAACGACGTCGCCGCCGGTGAATCGGCCCGTCACCAGCCCGACCTGCACAGCGGTGCGGCCGTTCGCGGTTGTGCTGAAGAACGGGACTGCAGACCAGGGAGTCGTAGAATACGACTTGGCTGTTGCGCGAGTCACAGAGGACGCGGTGCGAGCGATGGGCCGAGCTCAACTTGATGCGGTTGATTGCAGAGTTTTCAAACGAGGCGTCGTCTTGAACGCTTTCGCTCCAGCTCAAACCATCCGGCCCGGCCTGCCTGTTGAATGTGTCGGTGCAGAGAGCGGACATGGCGCGGGTACAGTTCAGTCATATGCGTCGACTTTCCCGGTACGGTATGCGGATGTCGGCGAATGTGACGTGAGAAACTTGTTTGCCTTGAATGTGCCCGTTGTGGAGGGTGACTCTGGGAGTATCGTGTACGCTGGGACGCAGGCTGTCGGCGTCATCGTCGCCCATGCGCGGGACTCGGGGTGGGCGTGGTTTCATGCCCTCGAAGCAGGACTTAAGCATCTTGGCCGTTTGAAACCACAATTGCCGATTCAATGCTTTTCATTGTCAACATAGTCACATCGACAAAGGGAGGGACGAGATGATGTCAAAAAGGCTATTCGAGGCTGGTGCCGCAATGCTGCTCATCGGAATCTCGGGTTGCGCGACGGTATTGACCAGCAGACCAGACAAACTGACTGACAAACCGAAAGGCGTCAGAGTCTATCCAACCAAAATCTATGTGTTGGTAAGCGAAACCCCGGCGGAAACCGACATCCTGACTCTTCCGGACGTCGCTAACGGATACGATGTCCGACCGCTGACAGTTCTGGCAAAGCAGGACTTTAAGATAGAACTGGAAGATGGTGCGGTGACAGCCTTGACCGCGAACCAGGATTCCAGCGGTTTCCTTGAGTTTTTGAAGACAGCCGCGCAGTTAGCAGCAAAGGCTGGCGGCGTAGCTGTTGGAAAGCAGTCATTCGCTACGACCTTCGGGTTGAAGGCCGGAGCCTATGTACTGGAGGGGAGCACACTCACGAGGGTTACAACGCCATAGCGGCCAGTGGTTCAAACTGCGCGAGTTCACCGGCCAACTCCGCGTTCTGCC
>Ga0209777_10006843_pt1 | contig 12777 bp, 15 predicted proteins | sample FrelakmetHBP12HB_FD_187147 | JGI IMG/M metagenome (GOLD analysis project Ga0209777, IMG submission 187147) | Freshwater lake sediment microbial communities from the University of Notre Dame, USA, for methane emissions studies -HBP12 HB (SPAdes)... | ecosystem: Environmental > Aquatic >...
TTTCGACGGTGGGGATTGATGAAGCAGTAATCCAAGCTTATATTGAGAATCAAGGAAGGAAAGATGCAGGGCAAACGAAGTTTGAGATAAGTTAATACCCCGACCGTAAGGTCGTGGGAAGTTTATTCGAATTTATGTGGGATTGTGCACTGAGCTGTAACGGTAGGCCATTCGGAATAGTGCCCGGACTTCTGTTTGAGTAAAAGAGGCTGATCCTTTCAATCCGGCAGTTACTCACTTCTCATTTTTAAGGTTTCACGACTGGATAAACATCGGGATGTTTACCCTTCGCCGCGTACGTTTCAAGATGATAAAAAGCTACTTTGCTGGGTTTTTTTGCATAGTGCTTTGAATCCCGGGAGCCTTGATCTTGGTTTTCGCTTTATCCTGATTGTGGTTTACGGCCGCATGAACGAGCATAGCCAGCGAGCGCTCATTTATTTTGTCGTCTTTGTAAAAGTCGATAGTTCTCCCCTAAAATTAAATAAATGGGCTCGCTTAACAGAACTCGGAATGAGTCCGAATGCCTATAAAGTTACGATGGTAAATGAGGATACCCGGGTCCGCTTTACTCCTTCTCCCTTTGGACAAGGTAGGGGAGTTTTGGGAGGATGGTTAAACATCTCAATCAAACTTGATCAATTCGATGATTTTTTGAAATAAGGAAAGTCAATAACCGATTTACCACAAGAACAAAAAGAAGTATTGATGTTTGAAACTAGATATGAGACGACCGGCATCTTGAAGATTCTTTGCATGGCACAAACGTAAAGATAGCTCACCGATGTATGGCTGGTACAAGGTATCATTGTTCATGTGCCGTAATCTTAACCGTCGTTTGCTTTCTTGTCCAAGTAGCATTTCAAGAAGTTCCCGTAGGTCAAGTTGTTCTGGAACCGATTCTATGGTGGGGAGTAGAGGACTCGAACCTCTGACCTATGCGATGTGAACGCATCGCTCTAACCAACTGAGCCAACCCCCCGGAGTCTCTTCATTTTATCTTGAAATCAGTTTGATTGTAAAGCATTTGCGCTTGCCTCCCATATTGACATTGTCCTGAAAAAATACTAAAGTCTTGTTACCTTGTATAAAAATTAAAATCTAGGAGGTAACTCATGTTAAAAGACTTTAAAGCCTTTATCATGCGCGGGAATGTGGTGGATATGGCTGTGGGTATCATCATCGGCGCCGCTTTCGGGCCCATCGTTAGTTCCTTCGTAAAAGATGTCATCATGCCTCCTATCGGGTTAGCCCTTGGCAAAGTAGATTTTGCCAACCTGTTCGTGGTGCTAAAAGATGGCAAAACAGTTGCCGGACCATATGCATCTCTAGCGGCTGCCCAGTCTGCCGGGGCTGTCTCCATCAATTATGGTGCCTTTATTAACACCATCATCAACTTCGTTATCATTGCTGCCGTAGTCTTCTTCTTTATCGTCCGACCCATTGCCAGAATGAATGCTAAGAAAGAAGTACCAGCCGCTCCGGCAGCGCCGACTACCAAGGAATGCCCGTTCTGCAAGACCAGCATCAACATCGCTGCTACTCGCTGCCCTAACTGCACCTCTGAGCTGACTTCGAAATAATAAAAGAACACATCTCGTGGCGAAAGAATTTGTGGAATGATTATTACCGATGAAATGCGGCAAGCTATTGGTATTGTCTCCGATCCGTATATTTATGAGATCGAAAAAGAACCGATCCGTCGATGGGCAGACGCTATCGGCGATTCCAACCCTTTATTTCGTGATGAGACTTATGCCCGAAATCTCGGTTACCGGAGTATTATCGCGCCACCCGGTTTCGTACAGGCATACGCATATCCTGTGCTGCATGGTAAACTGAACTCGATACTGAAAAATCCCTTTAAACTGTTTATACACGGCGGGGATATATTCGAATTATTTCAAACCGTGCAAGCCGGCGATACTATTACCATGACCCGCAAAATCTCCGATATTTATGAGAAGCAAGGTAAAAACGACTTAATGCTCTTTGTCACCACCGAATTCCGGTTTACGAATCAAAATGATGAGCTGGTAGCGGTAGATCGCCAAACCATAATCAGTTATTAAAAAATCAGTGCATTCTTACATCATATCTCCTGTATTCTACCGTTGACTTGCATCTGATAAGCCGATACACTTATGTTAGATAAGTAGAAATACTTATTGCACTCTGTGTAGTTTAATCCGAACTCAGAGGAGACATAGCGATGGTATCGGTACTAAATAATCGCCAACTGGATTACCGCCGTCCCGTGAAATTATTGGATGAGTCGTGGATTATGCTCCGCCTCATCACTGCCGATGATAAACAAGCCCTCCTGGAATTTCATGCCCGGCAATCTGTGCAAACCCGTTTTTTCCGCTATCATTATTCCAAAGGCGATCTCTCGGAAACCGATCTGGATAATTTCTGCAATGTCGATTATCAAGATAGTTATGCCCTCGTTGCGGAACGCGTGACAAATTACCAGGCCGAAATTATCGGGGTGGGAAGATTCTACCGACTGCCGACCAGTTTGCACACGGCTGAGGTAGCTTTCGTGGTACAAGATAATGCACAGGGGAAAGGGATCGGCACCCAGTTGTTGAAATACCTGGCTAAACAGGCTTGGGAACGCGATATATACTTTTTCACCGGCGAGGTTTTACGGGAAAACGGTAGAATACTATCTATTTTTACTAAGTCCGACCCCGAAATGCACTTCACGGATCAAGATGACCACACCTGCATCGTTACGCTCTCTATCCAGGAAATCATGGATAGAATATACTAGATTACTCATCACAAATACCCTGTTTATTATTTCTTTTCCCCATCTTTATTTCCGTTATATTAAGTATATATACCTAGCATAAATAGCTCTTCTTACAGTAGTCGTATACGAATATTTAGTTCACAATTAGCTTGGGATAAAAAATATTTATACCGATTGTCTTGTCTTTGTAAAAGGTCGTCAAGGTTGCGGCAATATTTAGGCTGGGGAGGTGCGCTATGGTACCGGCAATTATATTGGGCATTGCGCTTGCGGTTTTGGCACTTATCGCGGTGGCTCTTTGGGAAACCTATGTGACCTTACGTCATTTTAGCGTTTCGGTCTGGCATTTCTTTGTAGATTCAAAACTCATCCATTAACCGCCTTTTTATGTTTATACATGCCTTATCTACCTATCACCCTGGCCCTGGTCCGGGACTCACATCCACTTGTCACATTGAGTTAGCTTCGGGCGGAGTGCATAATCTGGAAAAACCCCTATTGCCAATCATACAAAAAGGGACTATATTAAAAGCGACGAACCAATTTTAATCTAACAAAAAACATAGAATATTAGGCTCGCAACTCGAGCGCCCCGTCACTTAAGTAAAAAATAAGAGAAGGGGGTCGACTATGGACGACGCTGAAATTCTAATTACCGATCGTGACAGCATGGTTGCTCAAGCCGAATTGCTTCTCTCCGGGGACATCGAGTATCTTGACGGTGAACCCGCCGTCACTCCTAAAGGCTTCGAGCGCGCCTGGGACTTCCTTAAAACGGTTCCCCCCACCCAACGCGCCCTCTTGTGCCTCTTTTTTGTTTATCTTCAGGAAATCGATAAAGAAGCCTGATTTGGTGTTCGGAGAAACAATCGGACGCAACATAGTGTTCTACTTTCTCGCCATCCTACCCTCACGTCATCCCCGACCTGATCCGGGGATCCATGTGTGCCGTGTCTTCGCGAGGAGATGATCTCCCGTTTCTTAACCGGTTGTCTAGCTTCTTCTGATGCTGCGCACGATTTCCGCAAGTCTCGGCCTTTTCCCATACATCAGCAAATAAACCCGCAACAATTTGGCCACCACTAACAGCCCTAGAAAATCGGACAAAACCAGCATGCCTAAACTGGCCGCTATTTGCCATCCCGGCACACCCGAAATGCCCATTCTCACCAGTACCATCACCGGGGCAGAAAAGGGGAAAATGCTAAATACGATCCAGACCGGATTATCCGGGAAAAGCATGATCAGACTAAAAAACCAGAATGGCGCCACCGAGAACATCCCGTAAATAGAAGCAAAAGCCTGGGCTTCTCTAACCGAGCTCGTTACCGCGGCCACGCCGGTGGATAGAGTCCCGTACAACAGATAACCCAGCACAAAATATACGATCCCCAGCACCAGTAAATTAGCCGGTAATTGTATGGTGCTGATAAAACCCCCGATGGCCGATGAAGCCAGGCTCAACAAAAGCGGGATCGAAATGACCCACACAAGTATTTGAGCCAGCCCGGCTAAACCGATCCCCAGGACTTTCCCGACGACCAGCTGCCGTGCCGAAACCGATGACAACAAAATCTCCATCAGCCGGTTTTCTTTCTCTTCGGATAGTCCCTGGACAACATAGGCGGAGGTAAAAGAAAGCGAGAGCGATAGCAGCAGTCCGAAAATCCCCGGGACGATCAGGTTGATCAGTCCACCCTGGTCGGTGGCGGGCTCTCCGGTGGTTGTCAGCCTGGTCGTTGTAAACATCAAAGGCGCTTCTATCACGCCGATCGTCGCACTGGAGAATTTCCCCGCCAGCAGGTTATCGGAGAGGAAACCCTTGATCGCCGATTGAATTTCCGGCGGGGCGGTCAGCTGCTTCTCCAGTATGTAGCGATTCACCATTCCGGTCGAGCTGTAATCCACCGGTATCACGAAGTACTCTTTGATATCTCCTTGCAACATTGCCTGCAGGGCAGCGTCCTGTTGACTGAACGGCACCAGCTCGATATTTCCCTGCGTCTGGAACTGGTTGAATCCGCTCGCTTCGTCCACGTAACCGATAGCGGTGACATTTACCGTCGTCGATGGTTTTACAATTCCCGTTATCAGTTGTGTCACACCGATCGCTAATAATGCCATGATGGGTAAAATCAGCGTCAGGACGATAAAGCCCGTTCTTCTCACGGTGGCCAGGAATTCGTGCTTGAAGATCAAAAATGTCTTGTTGGTCATTTTCCTCCGACTTTACTCTCACAGTTCACTCATTTTAAACTGACTTTAGTACGTTACGAAATTATTGTCAATGGCGATTTCACGATGGCTCTCAAAGAAGACCAGGGAAAATTAGAAATATTAAATACGAAACAAAGATAAATGCCGCACCGTTTATTTATGGTTATCAGGATCCTAATTTAACGAGCCTTTTAATATCACAAAGGGCCTTACCCCTGGTGCTGGATCCTGGAACGAGTCCAGGATGGGATAAGGAGGAGGGATTACTAGATCCATTCGTCCGCCTTAGGCGGACTCAGGATGACAGAGGGACGCTGGATCCCAAATCATGTTTAGGATGGCGTGAAGGCGATGACAACGAGTTGGAGCCTCCCCACCCTGAGGTCCTTCGTCGTCCGGTGGATCGGGGAAAAGGCCGAACTCCTCCAGGATGACATCGGGCTGATGGCTACTAGCGGCTGGATATTGGCTGCTAGCGACTGGGCTCATCCCCACCCGGAGATCCTTCCCCGGGTTTTCATAGTGGTCAGGATGACAAGGGGAAGGAAGAAGAGAAACAAGGTTGGAGATTGATTCACTAAATCTCCCTTCATCCCTCTTTCTGAAAGAGGGAGGGTACCGAAAAACTCAGGATGACAGGAGAAAGAAAGAAGAGAGATTATAAAGGATCCCGGCTTTCGTCGGGAAACAAAAATGGATCGAGGTGAATGGAGGATAGTGAGAAAAGCATCGCGGTGGTTGTTAGAATTTGATGTCGGTTAATCGAAGTGTACGAATATTTGATACTTTTTTTGCTTCAAAGAGATATATAATTTTTACCTATTTTGACACACCAAATTCGCTGATGTCCAAATTAAATTCCTTGCCGTCTGTCACACAAAGCCCTTTGCCTGGAACGAGAACAATTTTGAGTTCATTGATGTTAACGTCTTTTGGAATGATATTAATATTAGTCCGATCGTTGGGATAGATTATTCGTTCCGTTAAATCAGGTTTGCGAGTGACCCCTTTCATTATGTCCGATATCCAAACGTATCCGGTAATCCGTAAGGCATTTTCAGAAGATGCAAGAACCTGCCCGGTAAAGAAGCGGATGGGGTCTTCAACAAAATGCCGCCGCTCGATAACACAAATCTTTTCACCAATCTCTATTATCATTTTTGTCTATCCCTTAGGTAGGTCGATATTTATGAGACATTATACGACTTGGGAATCTGAGTTGCAAAACAAGTTCTACGTTGTAATTGAAAATTCATTTGCGTATAATACTGAAATCAAATTCAAAATATAGACAGACCCTTAAGAAAATGTAAATAAGGAGATAGGAATAACGATGAAGAACAACGTCCTGATTGGCATCGCACTGCTGATATTGCTACCGCTTCTGGCCGGCTGCAGCGGTACTAAAACTACTGCGACCACGACAGCTGCCACTACTGCGAAAACAACCGTTGTAAGTAACACAGCGGTTAACACCGCAGCCGCAACTACTACCCCTACCACCGCGAAAACAACCGCGGCAACCACTACTGTGGCTACCACTTCGGCAACCACCACCGCGACTACTACTTCGGCAACCACTACTGCGACTACCACTTCGACAACCACTACTGCCTCAACCTCGACTGCCCCCACGTTGTCCTTTGCAGCCGCCATATACACCGACACAACCTACAAATTCTCATTCCAGTATGATGCTTCGTGGACTACTACATGGAAGGGTGCTAATACCCCGGTCGCTTGGGCTAATGCATTATATGATCCGTCGGTTCGTATTTATGTGTTTCCCAAAACCACGGGCGATACTCTGGCCGATGTCCTCACATCAAGCGCCTACAAGACAAACCTTGGTACAGATATTAAAGGCGATATCAAAATAGGCGAAACTAAAGCAAATGTAACCAATGTTTACGGCACGACGGCGACACCTATATTATTTACATATACCCATGAAAATGGGTCTGTCGCCATTTCCGAAGCCTTCGGAACCATACAGGGCGATAAATGGTTCATTATGCATATCACAATCGCAGATGCTTGGAGTATGCCGTTAAGCACACTATATCCGGATGAAATCTTCAGCACCTGGCAGTTTACAAAATAATTCCAAGAGCGACATGAAGGAGAGGGAATCGATGAAATTCCCTCTCCGATTTTACAGATGCTGGACTCGGCCGTTTATGCCCAAGCTTGTTGGTTGTGACGAATGTTGATCCGGTTGATTATCCGATTTAGATTAAGAAAGTGGTACGCCTGGTGGGATTCGAACCCACGACCAACGGTTTCGAAGTGCGAGTAAATGCCCTTTATTGAGCTTATTTCGTCTATATCAGTTTTGGGTATTTACACTCAATGGTGATCGTTGGTGATAGACAAAGATTGCAAATTAGATTGCAGTTTTTAAACAACCCTTAGTTAAAAATACATTCATAATACTTATCATCTCTTCATTGACAAAGGTTGTGTCCAAAATTTGTGCCAACTAGCCAGTTGTGCGGGAGAAGGGTTTTTTGATGCTGTAAGTGTCATTGTAACCTTTGGAGTACTTTTCTCTTTTTTCATTCTAGCTCTTGAATGGGCTATTACTGTGACTATTTTCAATGGCTGGCAGACTTTGCAAATCTCAAGAACGATCCCTGAGCCCTAACGTACTTCCCGTTTGAATAGAACTGAAACCATATTTATCCCGGATCCGGTCAACCGCACGGTTTAACTTTTCCAGCCTTTGCTCGGTGCCGTTCGTTAAGGATAATTGCATACCCGGCTCGCTCAAATTTGAAACTCCGATGCCAATTAACCGGACGGCTTGCCTTTCTTTAGTTACCGCCTGCCGCAACAAGTCCTTGCCGATTTGAAAGATAATCTGATCAAGGTCGGTCATCTGGGGCAGAGTGCGCTGTCGGGTGATGGTGGTAAAGTCGGTATATCTGACCTTGATAGAAATAACTTTCGCCTGTTTGCCCTGTTTCCGTAAATCGGCGCCGGCTCTCTCAGCCAGATTGCGTAAAGTACCGGCTAGAAAGACTTTATCTCTAGTGTCTTCTTCAAACGTCGTTTCGCGGCTTATTGATTTGGCTTCTGATGGCGGTGTCACAGAACTAGTATCAATACCGTTGGCATGGCGGTACATCCATTCACCAAACACACCGAAACGGCTTGCCAAGGCAGGTTCTGGCATCCTAGCCAGTTGACCTAGGGTTCTTATCCCCAGCCCTGTTAAAACCTGCTCTGTCTTTTTCCCAATACCAGGTAATTTACGGATAGCAAGAGGCGCCAGAAAGGCAGCTTCTCTACCAGGGGGAACTTCAATCAATCCATCCGGTTTGGACTCGTCAGAGGCAACCTTAGCAACTAACTTACAGGGAGCAATACCGATAGAGGCAACTATTCCTAGTTCATCTTTAATGCGCTTTTTGATTTTAACGGCCATCTGGTATATTGAACCGTGTAACGACTCGAACCCAGTGACATCTAGGTACGCCTCGTCCAATCCTCCCGGTTCCAAGAATGGTGAGAAATCAGCCAGGATTGCCATGAACTTTTTAGAAACTTCGATATAGCGGTGATAATTGCCCTCAATGAAGATTGCTTGGGGACAGAGGCGCTTGGCAGTAACCAGCGGCATAGCAGAATGCAAACCAAAGGCACGTGCTTCATAACTCGCTGTAGCTACAACACCACGCCGATCAGGATTGCCACCAACCACTACCGGTTTGCCTTTTAATTCAGGATGATCAACCTGTTCCACTGAAACAAAAAAGGCATCAAGGTCAATGTGCATTATAGTCCGTTGTGCCATTAGCTAAATACTCCTGAGCGGTTCGGGTACCCTATTCTAACACGCAGCGGAACGTTGAGGAGAAAGTGGTAATAACAGGCGTGACTTGCCTAATGCGATAGCAGATCGATAGCTGCTATAGTCGTCGATGATAATACTAGTATTTCGAGCCTTATTCCCAGTCCATCCACTAAGCGATTTAACTAATGACAGTACTGAGGTTGGATAATTTATAGTCGTGGAGTGATGTGACTTATCGATTATGGGACTGACCAAAAAGGAGTAAGTTTTCGTCTATTCCTTGTTATTCCAGACGCTGTTGGATGAAGGACTGACAGTCGGCAACTTTCCACGCATCGTTAGAGTCCCAGATATCCTTGTGGCTTGTTGGAATAGCGGAAACGATGCTAAAGTACAGCCTATGGTGTCGATAATAAACTCTACCGAGGGTAATGGATTTAGCAATGAAAAAATCTAAAAAAGAAGCAGTTTCAATTTATGAATACCGATGCCGCCGATGCAACGATGTCTTTACAAACACGATAGAAGAAATCTTTGAAGTCCTAGTGATTGATATGATGAACCTAAATCACTTGACCAACTGGGAACAAGAAAAGGAACTAAACAAGGAAATGGGAGAGGACAGACTAAGTGACAAAGCAAGCTTATTTGAGATACACGTTTGTAAAGACGGTGGCAGAGGGTTGTCAGATTTGATTGGGTGCGAACCACCTCGAGAAGTTACAGTGGTTAAGGGATCTTGGAGGAATAAATACCGCGAGCATTATTCGAAAAATTACCGAGAAACCCTATAAAAATGATATTGCTTTTTGATACGCCTAATTTCCATTTTCTTGATAGAGAATATTATGGCAATAAACTTATGCGGGATAGCGTCGGCAAGAATCGTGCGGAATAATTATCAGACCGCCTTGTTCTGTAATGCTTTTATAATGGAAACCAAAGCGTTTTTATTTTCTAAAGAAAGAGTGCCGTCGGCTTTTATCACCGATATAGTGTCCGATAGTACAGTCTGTTTGCCAGTGATCAAGTAATCCGTGGTAACTCCTAGTTCCTGAGCTAATTTAGCAAGTGACTCCAAAGACGGTGAACGTTTTTCTTTCTCGATAACGGAGATATGTTGTGGCGTTACATCCAAAGCTAAAGCCAACTGTAGTTGTGTTAACTCCAATTCTTCCCTTCTTGCCTTGATCCGGTCTCCGATCCCCATAATGTCTACCATCCTGCTTTATCGCCTACACTATCAATCTGGTTATCTGGTGAGCAAATACTCAACTGGTAGTTGACTTTAGTTATATGAACGAATACACTTATTTCGTCCTTTCTCTAAATAAGCGACGTGACAGGAGCGTACAGCATGAAAGAATGTCCGAAATGTCATCGTAAAATTAGTAATGCCAGCAAATTTTGTCCGAGATGTGGTAGTGAGCTTACACCAGTAAAATCTGACACGACTATCATCCCATCCGTTTCGAGCGTGATACAAAAACCTGGTGAGGATTCTAAAAGCCTTACAACAAACAATCGGGCTGAGAATGCTTTGGCATTTGTGTATATCGCTCAATACGCGCGAACTAATGGACCAGAAGAAGCAGGTGTTTTGGTTGACGACTGTAAACAACACTTTGAAGGCATATACCACCTCTTAAACCAAGGATCAGTTCAAGAGAAAATCTGGCCTAATTTCCCTAAACTACGAGGATATATCACTACCACCGAAGGTAGCCGTCGCGCAGTTTTGATCATTCAACAGCGCTTAAACCAAAATAAGAATACTCTTGTAAACATGTTGGATAGTTTACCTCCGAGGTTTTTACATTTCTTTCGAGAGGAAGTGATGAAAGGGGAGGATTTCTCGGGTGCGCGAAATATCAATCAAAGCGTTTTAACCTTTACAGATGTTAAACCTAGTGTCCATCTCTGTTTGTTAACTGACGAGAAGGTAAGGAAATTACTTGATAACATGATGAGGGCTTTAATCCAACATGGGCTTGCTGTAGCTGCTCATACCTATGCTGCCAGCCATCAAGGACGCGTTGACGATCTAGTGTATTCCTTTGCTCCGGAAGTGGCCAGTTTCTTTGATGAATATCTTATATCGACTCGTAAATTTGCTGTGGGACCTTTGTTTGACGAGGGTTTAGAAGCAAAGCATCGATTATACCACCAGTTAAGCGACGGCATAATATCTGGTAAAAACTATTTGGACAAAGCAGCTTTGGACCAGCTGCGGATGATTCGAGGCAATCTTCGAGCCGATTTAATTAGGGTATTCAACAATCTTTTCTATTTAAAAGCAGTAACAGTGGATCCGAGTCGTGTGTTTATTGAAAAAACCAAGGTGTTCCAGGATGTTGTCCGCCAAGAGTTCTTTTCGCCTTTAGTAGACCAATTATTGTCACCGTTTACCGACAAAAAACTGGAAATCGCGGGTCCATCGGTATTGGTTGTTGATGCGAATAATGATACTAAATTTACGAGGGCGAAAGAAATTGATTCGCTTTTTGGCGAATTGGGAGACGGCAAAGTTTATATTTGAGTTTCGGAAATAGTTTAGGCTTATTGTGGTCCAATAATCAAGGTAAATACAATAGGTTGATCGTGGCTTGCAGTTAAAATAATGTTTGGGAATATTTTCCCAATTAAAAATGTACAGATGTTGGACGGACATTATTAGAGCCTGAAATGCGGGAGAAACGAATTTGGCTCTTGAATGGGTTGTCCACTATTATAGAGATCCTACGCAAATCTTTTTTGATTTCGAGACCAAATAGTTAAAGAATCCCCAGGAGAAACTAAATGGAGCAGTTAAAAGACTACCGGCTTGAACAGGCTACATTCCTGCATACCCTTACCACTGAGTTCCAGAATATTGCCCAAATGGTGATCGATGCTCTGCCCGTACTGACAAGGTATACTACGATTCCGAAGTCTATGTCTGAAAAGGATTGGGACAGGACTGTCAGTGCTTTGAGCGATTATTATCAAATAATAAGGTATTACTACAACATTGCCCTGCTGACGGAATCGGGGGTCATCGATATAGAGCTATTATATATATTCTATCACGATGAAATGAGCACGTTCGTCATCATCGAGGTGATCTCATATCTGATTTATTGGTGCGGCACCGATCTAGATACGGCCGCTCATTACCACCCAGATGATTTATTAGTCATTTCTGGAACGTTGGTAAAACTGCTTGAAAAATTGACTTCCGTTCATAAAGAGAAAGGGTTTGATGTTTCATCTGATGAGGAAACGATTAGTGGTTTCAAAGAAAAGATGAAAAACGCAAAGTCTAATCGCAAAGAATTTGACAATTCTTCTAAATATTACTTGGATAAAACGGTAGCTATCAGAAAAAAAGAAAATGGAGTTTAGGAGATATACATGCACGCTGAGATTGATGTTAACCCTCCAAGTATTTCCCCCAGCGATTTTTATCACTTAATTGAGAAACTTCAAGAAGATATGCCCATCCACATGGACCGGAGCTATCTAATTACGTCATTTCCTGACACCGACAGCTCTCAAATACTCGCTGCTATGCGATTTTTGAAATTAGTTGATAATACCAATCGCCCGACATACCGTCTTCGTTTACTGGCTGACGCTTTTGGAGAGGAAAGAAACAAACGACTTAAAAACCTTATTTTAGACTGTTACGGTGCCATAATTAACAACGGTACTGTAGATTTACAAACAGCCACTTTTGCCCAACTAGAAGAATCGTTTCAGTCTTATTTTGGAGTCGATGGTGATGTGCGACGAAAATGCGTTACGTTTTTTACAACCATAGCGAACGATGCGGGAATACCATTATCACCCAATATTAATACGAAATGACATTTAAGATGTAAAATATATCCGTGAAGCACGTGGGATTGAAAGTGCTAGAAAATCAGCTCTGCGATTCCACATTGCTCTTCAAATTAAATGAAAAATACAATTAATAAGAGAGTATCAATATGTATAAAATTGGGGTGAATTGTGGCAT
>Ga0209777_10006844_pt1 | contig 12774 bp, 12 predicted proteins | sample FrelakmetHBP12HB_FD_187147 | JGI IMG/M metagenome (GOLD analysis project Ga0209777, IMG submission 187147) | Freshwater lake sediment microbial communities from the University of Notre Dame, USA, for methane emissions studies -HBP12 HB (SPAdes)... | ecosystem: Environmental > Aquatic >...
CTGCCACGACGCTGAGTCTTGTTTGGCAGATGCTTCGCTTTGACGAGCTCCCTTCCGAGAGACTCAAGAAGGGCCTCAAATGTCCCCAAGAGGTCCCAGCCCTCAGCTTCGGTGTTGAACTGCTCTGTCGGTGCAATCACCCTCGCCGTCATCTGGTACCTGGTTCTCTCCCCGCCCTCATTGGTCTTCTTAATCTTCACATTGACCTCGTTGATGTCGGGGTGCATTCTGATCCCCTTCTTCACGACCTTGCGTATCTTCTCTTCGGCGACGCTTCTCTCGAAGAAGTCCTCCTTAGAGAGGCCGACGATGGTGATTGGTAGCTCCTCCTCCTTGACGGGCTCAGCTATGAGAACTAAGAGTTCTCTGGGGGTTATGATTCCGTGTACCATGTCATTCTCGTCGACCACTAGACAGGCGCTCTTCTTGTGGCGCCTCATCCCCCTCGCTACGTCTAGGGCTGATGCGTCGGGACTAACCGTTAATGGGTGTTTATCCATGATCCCGCTGACAACACCGGGATATTTTGTTATCTTTTCACCGGCCCTCTCACCTACTCTGCTCCTACCGATGTTAACGTAGAAAATTTGGACAATGTCCTGAGCGGTGACTATTCCCACGAGTTTACCGTCCTTTGTGATTGGGACGTGACTGAAGCCCTTGTCGAGCATAAGCTTTCTCGCCTCTGCCACCTTCTCTTCCACTTTGAGGGCCACAAGTGGCATCTTGGCGAGGTCTTTGACGGAAACGTTTTTGAGTGAATTGCAGTCTGCGAGGGCTTCCACAATGTCGACCTGGGAGATGATCCCCACGGGCTTCATGTTCTCGACCACTGGCAGGGCTCTCGCGTTGATCCTGACGAGCTCCGCGGCGACGCCTTGAACCCAGCTATCGGATGTGACAGGTGTCATGGACTTCCAGAGGCGCTCCACCTTAGTTTGTTCCTGCTGCTCCACGTTGAGGAGGTCACGAATTGTTACGAGTCCCACCTTGCCGCCACCCGAAACGATTGCCTCGTAGCGCCCAGTCTTTAGGAGTTCTCCCCTAACTTGACTTACTGTGTCCTCGGGGGTGAAGATGCTAACCCGTCTGCTAAGTAGTTCAGATATCTCCGTTTTTCCAAGTTCTTCGATGGTTATTGACAAGTCCAGAACCTCAAAAAATATCACTCTGTGGCGAGTTAAATAGTTGCACCCATTGGAAATCTTATACTAGGGTCTGGGAACCATTATCGGAGCATCTGTGCATACTGATAGTATTCTAAAGGTTTCTAGAGGACCGCCCCGTGGTTATGCTTCAGAATAGGCACCGGATAGTGTGATACTATTAGGCAGTTGTGGTTAATCATATTAAAGAGGAGAATACACTGCACCAATAATGTCGCACTCGAAGGAAACCTGGGTCGCTTCTACAACTCAGACCTCCTCGTCACTGTCACAAACTTATAAATTTCAATAAGTTGGCTAGAAGCAAGTTTCTCCTAAACCTCGTGCGCGCGAGTATAGAGAATATTCAAAGATTGTTAAAAAATGGATTTAGGCAGGAAGCTCCTTACCTATCTTCTTCTTGACGGCAAGCTCGTAGACCTTGGCTGCTGTGCCGACATCCTCGATTGCGAGACCCGTTGCTTTAAAGAGGGTGATCTCGTCAGGGCTCGTTCGCCCTTTCTTTGCTCCACATACTATCTCGCCCATCTCAGCGTAGATGTCTTTCTCTGAAATGGCTCCCTCCTCCTTCGGCTTGGCGAAGTCACCCACAACAAAGGCCTGTGGGACAAAATCGACGACTAGCTTGTTCGCCTTCTTGATGACGCTTGTCTCGAGCTCTCTTTTCGCCGCGACGTCTGCGCCGATGGCAGAGACATGGACACCATTCTTAAGCCACTCACCCCTGATGAAGGGGGTTGTGCTCGGGGTACAGGTGATGATGATGTCACTACCCTTCGTTGCCTCTTCTGCCGACTTAACTTGGACAAAGTCGACGCCAGGGTAGGTCTTTTTCATTTCATCGATGAAGGGACCCACGGCGGCTGGGATAATATCGTATACCTTAACCTTCTTGATCTTTGGGCGGACCAGCATTAGACCCCAGATCTGGCTTCTGCCCTGGACGCCAAGGCCACATATACCTACCTCTTTAGAATCCTCGCGGCTCAGGTACTTTATACCGACAGCACCCGCCGCTCCAGTACGGACAGCGGTGATGTAAGTGCCGTCCATGATGGCTAGGGGCGAGCCATTCTCTATGCTGTTAATCACTATCTTAGCCTGAACAGCTGGGAGGTTGAAGTCCTTCTTGTTGTCCGGGTGGACTGTGACGAGCTTGGTGCCCGCAGCGTTGAGCTTGGGCATGTAGGCTGGCATCGCTATTAGGACGCCTTTCGGGAAGTGAAGGTAGACCCTCGGCGGCATCTCGATTGCTTTGTTACCCATCTCTCTGAAGCCACCCTCGACGGCCTCGAATGCGCTCTTCATGTCAAGAACCTGCTTGACCTCGTCCTGCGTGAGGTAAAGCGTCATAACTATCTCCTAGGGTGTATGGCACCCGTCGGGGTATTAACGATTTTCGAGTTAGGGGGTGAATTTCTCCCCGCCAGTGAAGACGCGTTGGAGCTCAGAGTAGAGGACATGAAATCCATCCTGGGTCTTCGCAGAGATGGCGATGGGACTGAATTCGACACCCATCCGCTCGATGACCTCGAGCATATCTTGACTGATCTCTTTGTTCATTCCGCTGAGGCGGGCGTCGACGGCCTCCCTCAGGACGTCTGGGTCTTCGGACCAGCTTAACATATCCTCGAGCTCCTTCGGCTTGAGGAGGTCAACCTTACTGACGACCTGGAACTGGGGGAACTGGAACCGAATGTTGACAGCCGAGGCGAGGAACATGTTCATGACGTAGTTGAGTGGGTCTCTGCAGAATCCTGCATCGAAGAGGTAGACGATGCCCTTGTCGGCGTCTGTCAGTTTATCGGCCACCTGGGCACCAATGTCGCGGAAGGCGAAAAGCTCCATCTGTCCCGGCGTGTCGACTATACAGAGGTCGGGAGTGAAGTCCTCGATGTCCTGGCTGAGCTCCTCGACGACGTCCTTGATCATGTCTGTGGCGGCGACAAGGCCTCCGTTGGGACCTAAGCCGTACTCCTCCATCACATCCTCGACTTTTATGTAGTCACGGACGTCGACATTGGCGGAGTAGGGGAGACTCGGGGCGCCAGGGTCGAGATTCACCGCCATGACGTCCTCACGCTGCATTTCGAGCCATCTGGTGAATGTCGCCGTGAGGCTAGACTTGCCGCTCCCCGCGGTTCCTACCATAAAGATCATGTGCATGGTTGCTACCCTGTTAGGTCCCTGAAGGCACGGTAGACTTCAGCGAGACTTCTGCGCTCCGCCCTCTTGAAGGCGTATCCGCAGATGGGGGCGACGACTCCCTTTATCTCCTTGTCCTTCGCGATCTTCATGGCGCGTATCGCGTCGATTAGGATCGAGCCACCATTTGGGGCGTCCTCGCTGCTTAATTTTATGTCGATGGTGAAGGGTGCGCCGCCGAAGTATCGGCCCTTGACCCAGAAGAAGCTGTCTCGGCCGTTACCGAGGAAGTCAACAAAGTCGGTGGAGCCGGAGACGAGGGGAAACTTGTATGGGATGTGGCCGGTGACTGCGGCGGTCTTTATTCTCCTCTTAGTGTCCTTCGTCTTCTCCAGCGTGTTTATCGACTCAGTACCGCCGCCAACGTCGAGCTGGTAACTCTCGTCGATGTGGACGCCACGGGTTTGTAGGAACTCGAGGATACCTATGTGGAGAGCGGTTGCGCCAACCTGGTCTAGTAGATCATCTCCGGCTAATGGCAGCTTCGCCGCAGTAAACCTCTTCACGAGGGAAATGTCACCGACGATGTTCGAGGGCGTTGCGTTGAGAAAGGCGCAGCCAGCGTCTATCGCCGCCTTCGCATAGAGGGTGGAGGCCTTGTCGCTGCCACCAGAAACGAGGTTGAGTAGAACGTCAGCCTTCATATTCTTCAGCTCGGAGGCTATATCGACCGGCTCTGCGTCGGCGCGCTGGATAGAGCTGAGGGCTCCCTCCTCTAAGAAGTCGGGGGCTGAACCCATCTTCACCGTAACCTGGAGCTTCTGAACATCGGCGATCTTCGGTGCCTGGTTAGGCTTCGCGAAGATGGCCTCGGATAGATCCTTCCCTACCTTCGCCTTAGAGATGTCGAAAGCGGCGACGAATCTGATGTCTGATGACTTATATCCACCGAGTTCGGAGTGGAGGAGCCCGAGGGGCTCCTTCGCCTTAGCGTAGAACTGTATTCCCTGTACTAGACTTGAGCAGAGGTTCCCTGTACCTGCGACGGCGATTCTTATTTCACCCAAGAGTCCCACCTGCTTTCTGATGTAGGAGTATACGGATATAGAAGGGTAACGTTTCAGGTAAAGGGCTTCTCCATAGCAAAACCATCCTCGTCGCGGTAATAGCGAGGGAGGACTCCGGCTTCTCGGTATCCATGTTTCCTGTAGAGTCTCTGGGCGGATGTATTTGAGGCGCGGACCTCGAGATAGGCAATCTCCGCAACTCGCTCTCGAAATCGGCATTCCAGCTCATTGAGAAGTTTTTCCGCAAGACCTCTTCGCCTCCACCCCGCGGCGACAGCGATGTTCATCACGTGACCGATCTTGATGCCTCGCCTCCACTCCATCTCCCCTATTGCATAGCCGACGATGGAACCCCCGGCCTCAGTTATAATAAAGAGGTCGGGTGCCCTTTCTCGCATCAGGAAGAAGATTGAGCGGGGCCAAGGGTCTGGATAGCTTCCCATCTCTATTTTGTATACGGCAGTGATGTCAGCCTCGGTTGCGGACCTGATAATTGCGCTCAAGGGAGACGATCCTCTCTGCCGTCTGCAAGATATTTATGGCTTAACGGTGATGATTTGGGGAAGCGATTTGGTGAGAAGTAGAAAGAGTCTGATTCTGCTTCTAGTAGGTGTCGCTCTATTCGTGGCTTACCTCGCCCTATCGAACCCCTTCGCTGCCTTCGCTGAGACCCACTTCGATGCCCCCACCTACCTCCTCGCTATTGCAATCGACTATGTGGGTCTCCTCGCCTTCACCGCATCATGGTACACGATTGTAGCTCTACTAGACGTCGGTATCGGTCCTATGGAGGCGATCCAAGTGATGTTCACCAGTATGTTCGTCGGGTGGCTCGCCCCTATCCCATTGAACACAGAGATAGTCAGAGCCTACCTCATTCGGGGGAAGAAAAATTCAAACATGGCGAAGGCGGTAGCCAGCGTTCTTGTTCACAGAGCCTTCTATAACCTCGCCTTCGGAGCCATCATAGGCTTCACGACCTTCTTTGTGGTATTCCTCAACCACGGTGCCATCCCCATCCAGAAGGAGGTCGTCACCTTCCTGCTTATGTTTGCTCTTTTCAGCGCAGCAGTCTTCAGTCTAGTCCTCAACCCAAAGATCCTGAAAGCGTTTTATTATCGAAGCCCGGTATGGGTGAGAAGAAATATCATAAATAGACTCTTAGGAGGAGAGGCATCAAGTGAGGGCTTTGACGGTTTCGTCACTGACCTTGAGTCTGTCCACACTTCGATGAGGGCAAGGTGGGGGATGTGCATCATTTCTTTTGGCTTAGTTGCTCTTCATTGGGTGCTGGGGGCGGTGACGACCTACGTTGTCGCCCTCTCTATGGGCGTTCACCTCGAGCTCTGGGTGGCCGTCTTCATCTACGCCATTGTCGAGTTCATTCAGCAGCTTAACTGGTTCATCCCGAGTGGCCTCGGTATAGTAGATGCGGGGTTAACCGGGGCCTTCGTCATTACAGGCATCCCCCTTAGCCTTGCCGCAGCACTCTCCCTCCTGACGAGGTTCGCCACCAACTGGGTTGAGATTATCCTATACACCCCTATTACTATAACATACGGGTACAAGGAGCTGCTCAAGGACTACCCCGGTGCCAAGTAACAACTATTTAACGAGGCTGCTGCTTTATTTTCGAGTATGCTCCGTCTCGGTATCATCGGCTGCGGGAGGGTCACGACTATGTTCCATCTAAAGGCCATCGAGGCCTCAGGAGTGGTGGAACTTGTCAGCATTTCAGACAAGAGTGGTGAGCAACTCGCTAAGGTCAAGGGCGCCACGGGTGTAGACCATGCTTACGACGACTACCATGATCTCCTTGGGAGAAGCGACGTGGAGGCTGTAGCTGTCAACACGCCTCCGAGGTTCCACGAGACTATGACTATCGAGGCACTAAACGCGGGAAAACATGTCCTTTGTGAGAAACCACTCGCTCAGACCGTCGAGGGTTGCATTAGGATCAAGGAGGCAAAAAAAGGTCTTGTGGTCCTCCCGGCCCACAACTACGTCTACACACCCGCACTCTACAAGATGGAGGAGAAGATCAAACAGGGAGCAATCGGCTCCGTAATGCGTGTCAAGCTTGACTTCGAAAACAACCTCGGCATGTATGGCTCCAAGACAGACTTCCGCACAAAGGACCCAAGAGGTATCATAGAAGATGTAATGCCCCACATCCTCAGCGTCGCTGGTATCGTCGCCGGGAAGCCGAAGGGCGTCGCCGACGTCTCCGGCGTCTGCAAGAAGTACAGAGTCTATGACAACCTCCACGCAACCGTCGAAACGGAGCGAGGCGTGTTACTCGACTGTACGGCGAGCTGGACCCGAACCATCCCTACATTTGCCGTAGAAGTAGAGGGCAAAAAGGGTATCCTCCGCAGCGACTTCGCAATTAACCCATTTAGCTACACCCTAGAGGTGGATGGAAGAAAAACGAAGACGAGCGAGAGGGGTCTCGACTGGTACGTTGACCTTCTCCGATTCAAGCATCCAAGCTTCCCTGAGCAATACAGGCACTTCGAGCAGCTCATTCATAAGGGTGGGGAGCCGAGGATCACTGTAGACGACGAGATCGCAATGCTGAAGTTAATGCAGGAGATGGGTGATAAACTCGTCAGAGAGTAGGTAAATGAGATGGGGAAGGTAGCACTAGTCAAAGTCGGGGAGAACATTGAGTCAGCCGTTAGGAGGTGCATCGAGCTCGCTGGGGGTCTCCAGATCAATCCGGAGATGAGAGTTGTCGTAAAGCCCAACATCTGCAATGCCAAGAACCCTCAGGGAATGGTCATCACCGACTTCACTATAATTGAGACGGCTGTCAAGATGGTCCGTGAAAAGGGCTGCGAGCCATTGATTGTTGAGTCGGACAACATCGCGGACACGGCGGAAAAGCGTGTCAAAGAGTCGGGGCTGATGGCAAAGCTGGAGGAGTGGAAGGTACCCTTCCTCAACCTAAGCAGAGACGAGGGAGTCGCCCACAATGTTGCAGATACGGAGATCATGATCCCTAAGACGATGCTGGAGGCTGATTATGTCTTCAACATCGCTAAGATCAAAACCTGCGCCCATACCACAGTCACCCTCGGAATCAAGAACCTATATGGCTGCTTTGGGGAGGCGAAGAAGAGTAGACTCCACAAAAAGCTCGACGAGTTGCTTCCTTACCTGGCGAAGAACATCAGGACTGACATGACAGTGATCGACGGACTCACTTGTATGGAGGGAAACGGCCCCGTAGTCGGGAACCCTAAGAAGATGGGTGTGATAGTGGCCGGATCCGATGTCGTTTCGGTGGACAGTTTCTGTGTAGGGTTGATGGGCTTCAAGCCTGATGAGATCAGACACATCGCCAATACAGCGTCCCTCGGTGTCGGTCAGATAAGCGACTATGAGGTCGTCGGTGACGATTGGGAGGGTTTCGTCTGCCATTTCGAGCGACCCTACTCCCTGAAGGCGACGGTAAAGTCCCTCGGAACCTTAAGAGAGGTCTACTTGAAGCGGTAGCCCTTCATCGTCTTCCGTCGATGTCTTTATCGATTCTTGTCGATTTGCTTATATAGATTCACCTTAACATATTTCCAAGTTTCCGTAAGAGAAGAAGAACTATGAAGACACTCATCAGAGTCGGCATTGTCGGCTACGGCGCCTATGTGCCGATGTACAGGCTAAAGGCCGCCGAGGTCAACAGGATGTGGAGCGCCTCGGGAGAACCCGTCGAGGAGAAGGCCGTTGTGGCCCTCGACGAGGACACGATCACAATAGCTGTCGAATGCGCGAGACTAGCCGTTAAGCGCTCGGGCGTGGACCCAACCAGGATCGGTGCAGTATACGTTGGCACCGAATCGAAGCCCTACGCTGTCAAACCATCAGGCACAATTGTTGCAGAGGTCATTGGTGCGACGCCAAGTGTCTCCACCGCGGATTATGAGTTCGCCTGCAAGGCGGGGACTGAAGCGATGCAGACCTGCATTGGCCTTGTGGGTAGCGGGATGCAGAAGTACGCTATGGGGATTGGCGCGGATACCGCACAGGGGAAGCCCGCTGATGCGTTGGAGTACACCGCCGCCTGCGGAGGCGCAGCTTATCTCTTCGGCCCGGCTGAAGAAAGCGTCGCTGAACTAGAAGCATCATACAGCTTTGTCACCGACACACCCGACTTCTGGCGCAGGCCAAAGGAGATGTATCCACGCCACGGCAATAGATTCACAGGAGAGCCCGCCTACTTCAAGCATATCATCGGGGCAGGGAATGCTCTCCTCGCAGAGACGGGGTACAAGCCCACAGACTTCAAGTGGGCTGTCTTTCACCAGCCCAATGCCAAGTTTCCCATCAATGTCGCAAAGATGCTCGGCTTCGACATGGACCAGATCAACCCAGGCCTTGTCTCGCCCGTCGTTGGCAACACCTATTCAGGTTCAAGCCCGTTGGGTCTCGCCGCCACTTTGGATGTTGCTGAATCAGGCGACAAGATATTCATGGTCAGTTACGGCTCTGGTTCCGGCAGTGACGCTTTTGTCTGGAAAGTTCGTGAGCCTATCAAGCACCGACGCAGCGGACCCAAAGTCAAGAGCTTCATAGATAGAAAGAGGTACATCGATTACGCGACATACCTCCGTCACAGGGGGCAAATCATAGCATGAGGAGAGTAGCAGTAGCGGGGATCGGGTTCACCAAGGTCGGCGAACATTGGGACAGGAACTTCAAGGAACTCTTCGCCGAGGCAACTCTCGCCGCATTGAAGGACGCAAACCACATGGAGATCGACCAACTCTACGTTGCCAACATGATGGGGGCTCACTTACAGGGCCAGCTCAGCATGGGTGCAATAACAGCCGAGGCTATAGGTAAGCCGGGTCTCCCCGCAGTCAGAATCGAGGCTGGTCAGGCCAGCGGTGGTGTCGCATTCCACGAAGCATTCAAGGCGGTAGCCTCGGGCATCAATGACTGGGTTCTAGTCGGTGGAGTTGAGAAGATGAGTGACCTCCTCCCCGAGGCCGTCACCTCAGCCCTAGCGGGGGCTGAGGAGCAGGATTACACAGCCTATACAGGCGTCACTAAGACGGGTCTCTCAGCGATCCTTCACAGGCTCTACAGCCATGAGTTTGGCGCCACACCTGAGGAGATCGGTTGGTTCGCAGCTCGGAGCCATGATAACGCCGTCGGCGTCGCTCACGCCCAGTACCCCTTTAAACTAAGCATCGAGCGTGTCATGACAAGCCCAATGGAGGCAGACCCCATAAGGATGATGGAGTGTGCCGCTGTTGCTGACGGAGCGGCAGCAGTCCTCCTCGGACCCGCCGACAAGATCGAGGCGGGTATCGAAATAACCGCCTCAACGGTGGCCACTGACCATCTCTCGATAGCTGCTCGAAAGCACCCGCTCACATTGGAGGCCGTAAAGAAAGCCGCGACCAAAGCATACGAGATCGCAAAGGTCGAGCCGAGGGACATAGATGTGCTGGAGGTCACTGACGACACTACTATAGATGGCGTCCTAAGTCTCGAGGACCTCGACTTCTTTGAGAAGGGGATGGGTGCGAAGTTAGTCGCTCAGGGTGCTACGACCCGCACCGGTGAGATACCTACAAACAATTTCGGCGGCCTCAAGGCCCGCGGTAACCCTGTCGGGGCCACGGGACTCTACCAGATTGCCGAGACTGTTCTCCAACTCCGCGGCAAAGCTGGGTCAAATCAGATCCCCGAAGCGAAGATTGGAATGGCGCAGAGCATGGCTGGCGTCGGCTCGACATGCGCTGTAACTATTCTTAGGAGGGTATAATTTGAGCGTACCAAGATACTGGCGTGAGGAGAAATCCCGATATAGACTAGTAGGCGAAGAATGCACCAAGTGTGGCGCCAAGTATTACCCCAAGACACCCGTCTGCGGCTGTGGCAGTACCGAGTTCAAGCCATATAAGCTGGCGGAGAAGGGAAAGGTCCTCAGCTGGACCGTTATCAGAAACGCCCCCCTCGGCTATGAGAGGTTCGTTCCTTATATCGTCGCCCTCCTAGAGCTCGATGATGGTATCCGCCTTCTCAGCCAAGTGGTAGACGTCGAACCCGAGGCTGTGAAGGCTGGGATGAAGGTCGAATTCACCTTACGGAAAGTCACCGAGGATGGACAAGCGGGTCTAATTCAGTACGGTTATAAGTTCCGCCCCATCGTCGATTAGAATTCTTTTTCTTTACTTCTCTTCACAGAATAAGATGTGATAGTGGACATAATATTTGGAAAACTTTTATATGAGAAAAATATGACAAAATTACCCTTCAATGCCGATACCATCTGTAATTCGAAGCTATTTACCACAGAAGACCAATATTTCAACCGGAATTGATATTGATATACTGATCAGGCAAGCGTCAAAGGTAATACGTGGCCGTACGTGAAAAAGGAATTATGTGCTCAGCCTATGAATTAAGGTCAGTCGATCACTGAGAGGGCTGGCTCCGCCTCTTCCGCTCCTCATATTTCTCCAACTGCTCCTTAAAAAATTCCTCATCGACCTTTTCTGGCGCAACCTCGCTAGTATAGAGTACCTTATCACCCGGCCTCAACCAGTTCTCGCGTTCACGCACATCACCAGCGTGAAAACTAACGTTGTCCGTCTCCTTCCCCTTCATGAGATAAGAATAGACGAGTGGGATGACTACGAGACCCAAGATTATGAATACGGCGACATCTATGCTGGCGACGACCTCTTGGGGTAGCATACTATACCTCAATGTTACTATATCGACCCTATAAAGCCATTAACTGATTCTTAATTGCTTAGGATTAGCTGTGTGCACCTCGTTATACTTTTCTTTGCCGATCTGATCAGTATTTGCGCGCGCGCCGCAGAACGACCGACTACTACTTCGAGCACTCGAATGCTTTAACGACCCTCTTGAGCCTAGTCATTGACTATGAGGAGGCGACGCAACTGGCTATGAAGGTCGCCGGGAAGGGTGTATCGGTGAGTAAACTGGCACTTGAGAAGGGACTTGTCTCGGAGAAGGAGTTAGAGAAGTTATATCGGGGTTCCACTTCTCCCAACATTGAATTCAAGTAGACCGTAAGGAAGATTGGGGGTTAACTACCGTCATGAACGGTCATTTTCAATGGCAGGGGACTAAATGTGTTTAATGCATCCCATTTATCGACGCCACAGTGGTCGAAGCCCACCCGATGAAGAGCTACTAAGAAGAATCAACGCTGAATGTCGTGTAAATCTAATCAAGTTCTAATTGGCTACAGCACACTTTGGTAGATTTATATTCTCCTCACCTTCACGATAGAGGCTGAGGGGGATATGTCCACCGGCAACATATACGAGACACTCACCGAGATCGCCAAGCGCCGCGGCTTTTTCTGGCCAAGCTTCGAGATATACGGCAACATAGCCGGCTTCACAACGTATGGTGATGTTGGCGTCAAGTTAAAGCGAAATATAGAGGCCCTTTGGAGGGAGAGTTTTGTCAGACGACAGGGGTTCTTCGAGATAGATGACCCTATAGTTAACAGCAGCAAAGTCTTCGAGGTATCCGGTCACCTCGCCAACTTCAAGGAGTATGCCGCGACGTGCAGCCAATGTGGACGCGGCTTCCGCGCCGACCATCTGATCGAGGAGAAGACAGACATGGAGCACGTTGAGGCTCTAGGTGGTGACACAATAAAGAGGCTCCTTATTGAGAATAATATTAGGTGCCCAATATGTGGAGGTGCACTCAAGGATCCAACGCTTGTCCTCACGATGTTCCAAACTCAGATCGGCGCCACAGGGACGGAGGTCGGGTACATGCGTCCCGAGGCTGCTCAGGGTATGTTCACTAACTTCAAGCGTTGCTACCAAGCCAATAGGGAGAGGATCCCTTTCGCTATAAGCCAGCAAGGGAAGGTTATGAGGAACGAGGTCAGCCCACGCCGAGGCATGCACAGGCTGCGTGAGTTTACAATAATGGAGCTGGAGCTTTTCTTCGACCCTTTGAACCCTTTATGCCCGTGGCTCGATGACTTCGTGGGCGATAGGGTGAACCTAATCACTGAGGATATGGAGAACAAGAATGTCAAGGAGCCCATAGATGTCACTATAAGGGAGGCCATCGACAAGAAGCTCGTTATCAGCGAGTGGCAAGGCTACTTCATGGGTGTCGGTAAGAGATTCATAGAGTCACTCGGAGTCCCACCTGAAAGGCAACAATTCCGCGCCCACCTTCCTCAGGAGAGGAGTCACTATAGCAGCCAGACCTTCGACCACGAGGTTCTCACAAAGAGTTGGGGCTGGATCGAGATCGCAGGCCACGCTAATAGAACAGACTACGATCTTAAGGCTCACCAAAAGGGAAGCGGTATAGATATGAGCGTCTTACGCAAGGACGGGACCCGGTTCGTCCCCCACGTCATCGAGCCCTCCTAT
>Ga0209777_10006845_pt1 | contig 12773 bp, 18 predicted proteins | sample FrelakmetHBP12HB_FD_187147 | JGI IMG/M metagenome (GOLD analysis project Ga0209777, IMG submission 187147) | Freshwater lake sediment microbial communities from the University of Notre Dame, USA, for methane emissions studies -HBP12 HB (SPAdes)... | ecosystem: Environmental > Aquatic >...
ATATCCCGGTGGATACCGGCGATTTCCGCCTGATGGACCGCAAGGTGGTGGATGTGCTCAAGACGATGCGCGAGAGGCATCGTTTCCCGCGCGGCATGTCCGCCTGGGTGGGATTCCGGCAAATCGGCGTGCCATATAAGCGCGCTGCACGCCATGCCGGTGTGACGAAGTACCCCTTCAACAAAATGCTCAAACTGGCGCTGAATGCCATCACCGGTTTTTCGTACTTTCCACTGCAACTGGCAACCTACTTTGGCTTTGTCGCGGCGGGGTTGGCAATCATTGCCATCCCGGTGGTCATCATCATGCGCCTGGCGGGGCACGGGGCTTTCCTCGGCCAGGCCACCACACTGATCGCGGTGCTGTTCCTGGGCGGGGTGCAATTGATCTTCCTGGGTGTGTTGGGTGAATACCTGGGGCGGATTTATGATGAGGTCAAGGGAAGGCCTCTGTATATCGTGCGCGAAGGCCCGGAGCAATAATCACATTGAAGGAGCAGGCTTTGACCGGCAAAGAAAACGAACGCATGTCGGATATGGATTACAGACTCATGGTCTTCACTATGAATGTGATCGATATCCTCTTTTCCCATATCGAGAAACGGGTCGCCAGGTTCGGCATCCAGCCCGGTATGACCGTAGTGGATTACGGCTGCGGGCCGGGACGCTATACGATCCATTATTCCCGACTGGCCGGCCGGCAAGGAAAGGTCTATGCGGTTGACATACACGAGATGGCCATCGACCTGGTCAATCAGAAGATGGAAAAATATGGTCTGGACAACGTCGAGGCGGTGCTGGCGAAAGGTTACGACAGCGGCCTACCCGATGCCATTGCAGACGTGGTGACAGCCATAGACATGTTTTTTGCCATTCGCGACCAGAAAGCCTTTTTAGCCGAGCTGAAGCGGATTGCCAAGCCGGACGGGATCCTGATTATCGACGACGGCCACCAGCCGCGCAGTGCCACGAAGGCGCAGATCGCCGAGGCAGGCAGCTGGTCCATCGTTGAGGAGACGAACGACCATTTGACCTGCAGACCGGCCTGATGGCCGCGTGATTTTGGGGGAGATTATCTATCATCATTAGGAGGCCGACTTTGCTTTACGATTTTGACAGAACCATCGACCGGCGCGGGACGAATTCCATCAAATGGCAAAAATATCCCCAAGATGTTCTGCCGCTGTGGGTGGCAGATATGGACTTCGCTGCGCCGGAACCGGTGCAGGAAGCCCTGCGCGGCGCCGTGGAGCACGGCATTTTCGGATACGAATCCCCCACCAGGGAACTGTGTGAAACTGTCGCCGCCCGGATGGACAAACTCTACGGCTGGCAGGTCTTGCCCGAAAGCGTGGTTGCCACACCGGGCGTAATCGCCGGGTTCAATGCGGCGGCGCGCACGGTTTGCACAGCGGGTCAGGGGATCGTGGTCCAGCCGCCGGTCTACCCGCCTTTCCTGTCAGTCCATAAGAACAGTGGGCTCCTCCGCCAGGATGCCCCGTTGAGGATGACAGTGGATGACGCCACCCTGCGGTACGCGGTGGATTTTAAGGTGTTCGAGCGGGCGATCAACTCAAACGGCGCACGGACAGGTATGTTCCTGCTCTGCAACCCCCATAACCCCACGGGGCAGGCTTATTCGCACGATGACCTGATCCACATGGCGGAAATTTGCCAGCGAAATAATATATTCATCTGTTCGGATGAAATCCACAGCGAGCTACTGCTGGGCAGCCCTTCAACCTCCGCCCAGGAGGCGGGACACCATATTCCCATTGCCTCCCTGGACCCGGAGATTGCCAACCGTACGATCACTCTCATCGCCCCGAGCAAGACATTCAACGTCCCCGGTCTTTTCTGCGGATTTGCCATCCTCCCCAACCCGGAACTGCTCAAACGTTATAAGGAGACTGTCGAGCAGATGGCGATGCATGTCAACAGCCTGGGGCTGACGGCGGCGCAGACGGCCTTCTCCGGGGCATGCGATGAATGGCTGGCGGCCCTACGCGTCTATCTGACGAGGAACCGGGATTTCCTGGTCGAGTATGTAAAACGCGAATTTATCGGGATCAATGTCACGGTCCCGGAGGCCACCTACCTGGCCTGGCTGGACTGCAACGAATTGGTCAGGTCCGGCAGAATCATTGGAACACCGTACGAGTTCTTCCTTAAGCAGGCCAAAGTGGGCCTTAACGAAGGCAAAGAGTTTGGGTCCGGCGGGGAGGGATTTGTGCGGCTGAACTTCGGATGTCCCAGGAAAACGCTGGAAGATGCACTGGAGCGGATGAAAGCCGCCCTGGCTTGAGAATATTAAGGCGGATGGGTATCATCCATCCGCCTGGTGGTTATTTCGAGAGGAAAGAGCGGGAATAAAAGCACCGTTCGTCGGGGGAGACGTCTGGCCCGGGCATGGAGCCTTCGGCCAGGTAGGTTCACCCGGTCTTTCCTCCTTTGCGGTTCACATCCATGTTTTCGGTGGGCACCTCCTTTCCAGGCCGGTTACGACCTGAATCCATCATACAACGGATTCCATAAAATTACATTAAAAATAGCCATCAATTTTGAAATTACTGCATCTCCCTTTAGATGAACTTTTCTGCGACGAAAGGCTCAGAAAGAACGGGATTCAGGTTCAGGCATTTATGCAGTACCCTGTAATTGTGCAGACAAACGGGAAATCTCTCTCACCACGATGCCCCGGCTTTACGGAGATTCACATAGACTTGCAATTGAGTAATGCCTGCTTGAGTGGTTGTAGGGATATAATATTGATGTACTTTGAGCTGGTTTTTGTTTACTGATTTTGTATCATTCCATGAACTTTCATGGATCGGATCAATCGAAAATAACGAGGTTTTAGTTCAGATATTCACCCAATACCCTGCAGGAGATGAGAAATGTTTACGCTTCCAACCGATGAAAAAGCGACCGGGGTGATGATCTATACACATAATATGTTCATTCGCGGCAAAGCGGTGACCAAGCAAAGCAGCCGTGTCAGCGTCTGGCTGCGGAACGAGAGCGCGCCGGATTATATCCATTTACTCATGGCACAAGTGACAAACTTTAGCTGCAGGGAGACCAGGAAATTGAGTTATCCGGAAATGTATTTGCCCACGGGCCAGATCATCGGTTTTCACCTGACTCCACCTGCCCGCGACCCGCTGGATTATGACGAGACCGAAAAGAACCGGAGGATGCAGCCGGTTACAGTTCTAATTGGCACGTTCATTTTCAACGGCGCAATCCGAATCTCCGCCCAGGTGGACCTTGGCACGAGCATCACGTCCGCGCACACCATCTGGATGTCCATTTACAATGTAAGGGTTTCCAACCCTCAACTAGAGCAGATGGGGGAAATACAAGTGCCCATGCTACTGGTGCGACCCGAGCAGGTCGGTTTTGGGCTGGGCATATAAACATGTAGCCGCTTGCGGGATTGGAAGGAAAGCGGCTCATCAACCGGCAGACCAGGTAGACTGATAAGCCCTGGCGGCGAGAAATACCGAACGCCCGGAAGCGGCAAAAGCCGAACGCTAGAAGTGGGGAGGCAAGGCCATTGCCATCCCGGTGGATGAAGGAGGTTTTATATGAAAGTCTTGTTTATCGGCGGGACCGGCCTGATCAGCTCCGCCTGCTCCGAGCTGGCTGTGAAGCGCGGCCTGGATCTTACCATTCTCAACCGCAACCAGTCAAAAAAGCATCCCGCTCCGGAGGGAGCACACCTGCTGTCAGGCGATGTGCACGGAGACCCCGACCGCCTTGCGCGCCTGCTCGACGGTCAGCGCTTCGACGCCGTGGTGGACTGGATCGCCTTCACCCCGGACGACATCGAAAGAGATATCCGCCTGTTCAGTGGGAAAACCAGCCAGTTCGTTTTTATCAGTTCCGCCAGCGCCTACCAGAAACCACCCAAACATTACGTCATCACTGAAGAAACCCCGCTGGAGAATCCCTTCTGGGAATACTCGCGCAACAAGATCGTCTGTGAAGAACGGCTGATGCGCGAATACCGGCAGAACGGCTTTCCGGTCACCATCGTACGCCCATCGCTGACCTACGGACCGTCGCAGATCACCCTCTGCGAAGGGAGCTGGCAGCATCCCTGGACAGTGATCGACCGGATGAAGCGCGGCCGGAGAATCATCATCCCCGGCGACGGCACATCGTTGTGGGTACTGACCTGGAACGGTGACTTTGCCAAGGGGTTCCTGGGTCTGCTGGGCCACGCCCAGGCGATAGGGCAGGCCTATCACATTACGTCTGACGAAGTCCTGACCTGGAACCAGATCTACGGCGAGGTCGGGCAGGCGCTCGGCCTGGACCTGGAAATTGTGCATGTTCCATCCGATTTGATCGCCGCCTACGACCCGGATGCAACCGGCAGCCTGATCGGCGATAAGGCCAACAGTGCCGTGTTCGATAACCGCAAGATCAAGGAACTGGTGCCCGAGTTTGCCTGCAGCGTCTCATGGGCGGAGGGAGTACGCCGGGCGTTGACCTGGTTTGAAGCCGACCCGGTCCGCCGCAGCATTGACAGGAAAGCCGACCGACTTTGGGACACGATCCTCGCCGCTTACGAGCGGGCATTTCCCGGAAAATAAGCGGGGGCTGGATGAATAAGGCTGACAACTATCGCCAGGTGTTGAAAACACTCCCGGATTGGGAAACCTATCTCTTACAGGAATCCGGCCTGCCGGGCCCGCGCGGGAACCTGGAACTGGCACAGGCCGTTGCCGACGAAGGCGACCGGAGCCTGTTCGAACATTTACTGACCTTCACACCGGATGTTGCCCCGGTCAATACCTCGCAGGAATTCCTGGCCTTTTGCGGTGTGGTGGGATTGGGGAAACTGCTCGCCGATGGAGATGACGGAATCATGGAGACCCTGCGTCCCTACGCCTCCGACCCGCGCTGGCGGACGCGCGAGGGAGTAGCCATGGCTCTGCAGCGGCTTGGGAAGAAAAACATGGGGAAACTCCTGGATGCAATGGAAACATGGAGCACGGGAAACTGGTACGAAAAACGGGCTGCTGCGGCTGCCCTGGCAGAACCGGCATTGCTGCATAACGAAAAGGAGGCAGTGCGGGCGCTCCAGATCCTGGATGGGATGACCACCTCGATGGAAAACTCCACGGACGCCAGGAGTGCAGGCTTTCAGGTTTTCCAGCAGGGGCTGTGCTACTGCTGGAGCGTGGTGGCGGCCGCCGCGCCCGCCGAAGGCAAGCGATTGATGGAGAAATGGCTTGCCTGCAATGACCGCATTATCCGCCGGGTGATGCAGGAGAACCTGAAGAAAAAGCGCCTTGTGCGCATGGACGCGGCCTGGGTGGAGAAATGGCGCGCATAGCCCCCGGGTTGGTGGACCGGATAGCCTGACAGGCGAGCGGGGGAGGGAGGCAGGCTGGAAAGCCAGTTTCTCCAAATGAATGGGGTTCAAAATCTCCAATGTGATGTATAATAGTAATGTATATTGGAGACAAAATGAGTGAAATGATGACACGCAAACAACTCTACCTGCCCAAGAGGCTCAATCAGTTCTTGAAGCGCGCAGCCAAGCAGCGCGGCGTCAGCGAGGCGGAGGTTATCCGTCAGTTGCTGGAGCGCGACGAAAAGGCGGTCACCTATCCTGTTCGCGAGAGCGCGGCTGGTTGGGACGAGATTCTGCGTTTTGTCAAAGAGCGCCAGACAGCCTATGCCGGGCAGGGAAAGCCCGTGAAGTGGAACCGCCAGGAATTGTACGAAGAGCCTGAGAAGGGGAAGTAGCCATGTCCCCCATCCTGGTGGACACCAATGTGCTGGTCTATTTCTACGACCAGAATTCCCCCGAAAAGCAGAAGCGCGCCAGCCTGGTTCTGAATCGACTGCGGGAAGCCGGGCTGGGCAGGTTGAGCACACAGACCCTGGCAGAATTTGTCAACGCTGCCATGCGCAAGCTGGACCCGCCTCTGACAGCCGCCCAGGCCTATGAGCAAGTCTCGCTGTTTGCGGCCTCCTGGCCGGTGCTTGACCTGACCCCGCAGATCGTTCTGGAAGCCGCCCGCGGCGTACGCGACCACGGGCTGGCTTATTACGACGCCCAGATCTGGGCGGCAGCGCGGCTCAACCAGATCCCGGTCGTTTTTAGCGAAGATTTCCAGGATGGACAGATCCTGGAGGGCGTGCGCTTTGCGGACCCCTTCACCGGGAAGTTTGATGTGGAGGCGTGGCTGTAGCACTTCCCGTTGGGGCAAGCAGCTGATGGAGAAATGGCTCGCCTGCAATGACCGCATTATCCGCCGGGTGATGCAGGAGAACCTGAAGAAAAAGCGCCTCGTGCGCATGGACGCGGCTTGGGTGGAGAAATGGCGCGCATAGCCCCCGGGTTGGTGGAATGATTTGCCTGACAGGCGATAAGGGCGGGAAGGCAGAAAGCGAAATACGGTTGACTTAGTCCACTCATTAGTCTATAATTAGTAAGGAGGTTGGAATGGCCGTATTTAACATTCACGAAGCAAAGACACATTTCTCAAAACTACTGGCGAGTGTTCTGAGGGGCGAGGAGGTGGTGATCGCCAAAGCTGGCAAGCCAGTGGCGCGCCTGCTGCCGTTCACGCCTGCCGATGCCACCCCACGTAAACCGGGCATGGACAAAGGCAAAGTAACCATCCAGCCCGATTTCGATGCGCTCCTGCCGGAGTTCGATGGATGAAGGCGCTGATTGATACGCACGTTTTCCTATGGTGGAACGCGGATGAGACACAGTTATCTCCACGCGCCAGAAAAATCATATCAGATGGGAAGAACGAGATCTTTCTTTCCGCGGCCAGTGCCTGGGAAATTGCAATCAAAGCATCAAAGGGGAGACTGGTGTTGCCGGAAGAACCAGCGTTATATGTTGCCAGCCGGATGAGCATCCATCGCTTCCAGTCATTGCCGGTCCAAGTCAGCCATGCGCTGCGGGTATACAACTTACCGCTTCATCATGCGGACCCATTCGACCGGCTGCTGGTGGCACAATGCCAGGTGGAATCCCTGCCTCTGATCACGAAGGATGAGGAAATCCGGCAGTATGAATTGGAAACAATCTGGTGAGGTACAGGCGTTAGGTTTGCCAATTTCCCGCCGGAGCAAGGTCTGTAGAGGTGTGAAGGTGCGGGAAAGTTTTTCGTTAGAAGGCGGCGTGAGCGAATCCGAAGTTATTCGCCAGGCGCTTGCACGCGAGTTTCGAGGTGCCGGGTTGATAAAAACGAGGCTGAAGTAGAGGGGAAGATTTCCAGGATGGAAAGATCCTGGAAGGCGTGCGCTTTGCCAACCCCTTCGCCGGGAGGTTTGATACGGAGGCATGGCTGTAGACTCCCGCCGGGACAGGGCCTGGAGATGCTCGTAAGTAAATGAGGGTTGATAATTTGAAGGATGCAGGAAGTGATACAATTTGGAAACACAAGCGCGAAGAAAGAGAGAGCCATGACCGAAAATTTGCTCAAACGGATCGAGATCAACCCAACCGTGATGCTTGGCAAGCCCGTCATCAAGGGCACGCGCATTCCAATTGAATTGATTCTACTCAAACTGAGCGAAGGCGCAACTGAGACCGACTTGCTGGATGCCTATCCCCGCCTGACCAAACTTGATATTAAGGCGGCACTCGCTTATGCTGCCAGTTCGCTGGCGCATGAGACGATCCTCCTGCACACTGCGGCATGATCCCGGCTGAGCTGCGTTTTCTTGCCGATGAGAGTTGCGATTTTACCGTTGTCCGCGCTTTACGGGCAAAAGGTTATGATGTTACGGCTGTCTGCGAATATACCCGCAGGTCGGTGGACAGCGAATTGATCGAGCAGGCCCATCGGGAGAACCGCATTCTACTGACAGAAGATAAAGATTTTGGCTGGCTGGTGTTCGCCAGCCATTCTGTTTCTGCGGGCGTGATTCTGATCCGCTTTCCGGGAAATGCCCGTAAAAAATTGGGGCCGTCAGTCGTGGAATTGGTTGAACAGAAGGGTGGGGACCTTAAAGAAGCCTTTGTCGTCATCCAACCGGGGCAGGTGCGTTTTAGCCAAAAGGAGAGGTAGTTCGCTGACTGAGGCGGATAGAAGGCGTGCGCTTCGCCAATCCCTTTGCTGGGAGGTTTGATGTGGAGGCATGGCTGTAGAAACCATCCTTCCGCCGGGGCAAGTTTCGGAGAGGCTCGAAAGCATGTATAATGATTTTAATCATTGGGCAAAAATAAACGAGGATGGCTGTTAACCGCTAGGTTCACAACCGCTAACTAAATGGATGTAGGATTGTAGCCGAACCGGAATTGAACCTAAATACGTTTGATCGCTAGTCCCTATCCAACCAGGCTAATAATTATAGCTTTTAGGGAATGAGCCTAAAATATCATTGTTATGATAGTTGCGCTTATATAAAACGCAACTCAACAGGAATTGAATATAAAACATTCAAGACCAGGAAAGGCATGTCTCAGAAGAGAGCCTGAAGGAGTACTTCACCAGGCAGAGACAAATAGATCAAAGGAGAGCTAAGATGGCTGACCTATGGGAGATGTGCAGGACAGAGGGTGGAGGTTTTTGGATTTGGTCTCCAGGAAAACGATTTCGCTATGTGACAAACATAGAGTATGCTAAGTCAAAGGGCGAAAAATATAACGACAGAGATGATACTATCAGTTTACTCTTAGCAGATGGATGGCAGCCATTTGCATTTGCGGATAGAGATCTACATCTTAGAAGGAAGCTGAACTCGTGAGGTATTTCCATAAAGTCTGCATTACAGACATAGAACTGTGAAACACAACATCCTTCAGCGAAGATGGATTTTTTAAAAGATCGTGTGGGTTAGAAGTTGAGTTTGGTCATGCTTCATTCATAGGTATCATGCCAGATAAGGTTAGTTTTGGAAAATTGCATCCAAGTTTGAATCAAATATCAATTCCCCTTTTTTATTCCAGCTAGGTCACTAAAATTATGAGGTGAGAAATGAGCGACTTTATCACACTATTATGTCCTGTTTGTGGTGGAAAACTTGAAATATCACAAAACACCCTCTCTCTTGTTTGCCAATTTTGTGGTACAGAGCACATGGTTCGCAAAGAAGCTGGTAGTGTTCTTCTTGAAGCATATGCTCGCTGTCCTATCTGTAATCGTAATGACCAATGCGTAAAAATAACTAAGTTTTCAGGAGAATTACCTCAACCTTCATATTACATTCCATCTAAAGGTTGGTACATAGTTCCACTTTTTATTTGTATTCCTATTATCGGATGGATCCCATTTTGGATCTCTCCAATTAAAAAAAATAAATGGTTGCTGACTTTATTACTCATTATCGCCTTTGTCATAGCCGAACAATTTCAGAATTTTGATTCAAGGAAAGATGCCTTTATTATTACAGTTTTAGCGCTTGTCTTAATAACGCTTATTATTGCTTTTATTGCTATATACTATAAAGAATTAGGTTCGGCAATAAGAGATAGCAAAGGGTTGCTTTCTAAACAAATGAAAGAATACGAAAATGCCAAAGATATGTGGGGAAAACTTTATTACTGCCACCGAGATGATTGTGTTTATGATCCTTCTACAAAAAAGTATGCACCCAAGGATAAAATTAATGAGTTGCTCGGGATAACATATGGAATATCAACAAATTTTAACAAAGACTGATTTTATTCAAGATATTCATATTCATATTTACAAAATATACCTCTCTTGGATTTGAACTCATAACCGCTAGGTTTGAGGGTCAAGTCCACGGCGAGGAGCTGAAATAAGAGAGCGGCGCATTTTGTAAGTGCGCCGCTTTTTTATTTTTGCGATATAATCCAAGTTGTCTGACAACTTCCCTTTTCCTCGTAAGGAGTATTCCCGAAATGACCATGATTTAACCCTTCCCAAACATAAGGGCTTTCTTGCCAAGTATCACTCTGATAGATCACTGTAAGTCCTCAGAACATTTGAGACGAAAGAATCCCCCGCGTCGGGGGATTCCATTTTACATGCCTGATATTCAGTTTTGACTTTCCGGGTCTTTCAAGATAGTCTGAAGGCTGAGTTTCAGTTCGGGGATGTCGTTTTCCACTACTGACCAGACGGCGTCCACGTCAATTCCAAAGTAATGATGCACGAGGATGTTTCGCATGGCGATGATGTCCGCCCAGGGAACGTTCGCGTAACGAGCTTGGAACTCGTCAGGCAAGGCCCGGCAGGCCTCACCGATGATCATGATAATGGTTGACCATCCAGTTCTGGAGCAGTTCATCGTTCAGGAAAGCTGCCTTTCCCCGTGCGGCGTATTTCTCGATGCGCTCAATGGCTTCAAGGATGTCAAGCAGCCGCTCCCGTTCACTTCTCACAGCGGACGCGCCTCCCGCAACACCTGCAGCCGGATGCGCGGCCGCAGCCCGGCCTCGGTTACGATATCCACTTTGCAACCAAGCAGCGCTTGCAGTTCCCGCAACAGGCGCGCCAGGTCCAGCAGACTGCGGCCAGATTCCAGCCGGACGAGAAAATCAATATCGCTGTCCGGGCGGGCGTCGCCGCGTGCTACAGAGCCGAATACCCGCACATCAAAAGCGCCATGTTTGTGCGCGGCTTCCAGGATTTGGTCCCGCCGTGTTTTCAGGAGTGCTTCAAGTTCCATGAGGTTGCCCTTCGTTGTCATTTTAGCACAATTTTCTTGATCGCAATGCTTCGGGAAAGTGGAGAATTCTCCACTTCCGCGCCCTCCTGCCTGGTTGGATTGCCATTGAGATTGGGTAATAATCAGCGGAACTCGTTTGTCCGGTCATTCCTCGCCGTTATCGCCTGCAGGAACCATAACGCTTACACCACTCGGTGCTGGAAGAGGCTGTACGCCAGTTTTTCGACGTACCGTGTACCGAAAGGCTGTTGACCGCCATGTTCGAGGTTCTAATCCTCGGCGAGGAGCTGAAAGAGGAGAGCGGCCCACATTGTAAGTGCGCCGTCTTTTTATTTTGCGATATAATAGCGGTTGTCTGACAACTTCCCCTTTCAACCGCAAGGAGTTTCCCGAAATGACCATAATCGATCTCACCATCCACAAAGACCACCGCGCACGCGCCATCCAGCGCGCCCGCGAGCGCAAGATCGTCATCCCCACCTTCGCCCAGATGAAAGATCCGGCCAAAATCCCAGCCAGGGTCAAGGAATCGCTCAAGGGGGTCAGCTTGTGGGACGTGGACCCGCGCAACCTGTTCCGCATCACCTGGCACAACGAACCCAGGGCCAAGGGCGGCGGGTTCGGCGGCGTCAACTACATCGAGTTGCCCTCCAGCCTGACCGGCGTTGAAGCGCGCATCCTCGTGCTGGTGGGCAAGTGGTTCCCCACCGGCGCACACAAGGTGGGGGCAGCCTTCGGCTGCCTCGTGCCGCGGCTGGTGACGGGCCAGTTCGACCCGACGGCGCAGAAAGCCGTCTGGCCATCCACGGGCAACTTCTGCCGCGGCGGCGCGTACGACTCTGCCCTGCTGGCCTGCACCTCCATTGCCATCCTGCCGGAAGGCATGAGCAAGGAACGCTTCGAGTGGCTGGAAAAGATCGCCGGGGAGACGATCAAGACTCCCGGCTCTGAGTCCAACGTGAAGGAAATCTTCGACAAGTGCTGGGAACTGCGCAAGTCGGGCCAGGACCTGATGATCTTCAACCAGTTCGAGGAGTTCGGCAACTACCTGTGGCACTACGAGATCACCGGCCACGCCATGGAAGAAGTGGTGAAGCAGGCCGCAGGTCCGAAAGGTGTGTACCGGGGCATGGCCTCCGCCACCGGGTCGGCAGGCACGATTGCCAGTGGCGATTACATGAAGCAGGTTTTCCCGGGCAGCGTCATCGTTGCCAGTGAAGCCTTGCAGTGCCCGACCCTGCTGGAGAACGGTTTCGGCGCCCACCGCATCGAGGGCATCGGCGACAAGCACGTGCCGTGGATCCACAACACCAGGAACACCGACATGGTGGTGGCGATCGACGACAATGCCGTGGTCAACATTTCCCGCCTGTTCAACGAACCCGCCGGACGCAAATACCTGGCCTCCAAGGGAGTACCCGAAGCGGTGGTTGCCCAACTGGACCTGCTTGGGTTCTCAGGTATTTCCAACGTCCTGAGCGCCATCAAAGCCGCCAAGTACTACGAGATGGGCGAGGATGACATCATGGTTACCGTGCTGACCGACTCGATGGAGCTCTACCAGTCCCGCCTGAAGGAAATGCACGCCGAGTTCGGCGAATATACCGCCGAAGACGCCGCCGCCGACTTCGCCCGCTACCTGCACGGACAGTCCATCGACAACCTGCTCGAACTGCGCTACACCGACCGCCGCCGCATCCATAACCTGAAGTATTTCACCTGGGTGGAGCAGCAGGGCAAGACCTATGCCGAGATCCAGTCCATGTGGCGTGAGCCGGACTACTGGACGGGCGTCCAGAAGCAGGCGAGGGAGATCGACGAGCTGATCGTGGAGTTCAACAAGGAAGTTGGATTGAACTAATCAATTTCTGCTAAACGGATAGCCGAGGATGGGCATCAAGGCCTGCCTCGGCTTTTTCGTTAACAACGTTCTCCTATTCCATAGCATGAAACTTACATAAGAGTAAACCATATGCTTATTTGGTTTTAAGCCAGTGCATTCCCGCTTCGGGTATACTCTGTTGTCCTACCCCAAAGTATTGCAAGGAGCATCGGTCATCTCGAAATGAAAATTGCATCGAATATACACATCATCCCCGGAGTCACCGCCCATCCTTATTTACTGGTTGACCCGGATGGGCTGACTTTAAT
>Ga0209777_10006846_pt1 | contig 12772 bp, 15 predicted proteins | sample FrelakmetHBP12HB_FD_187147 | JGI IMG/M metagenome (GOLD analysis project Ga0209777, IMG submission 187147) | Freshwater lake sediment microbial communities from the University of Notre Dame, USA, for methane emissions studies -HBP12 HB (SPAdes)... | ecosystem: Environmental > Aquatic >...
TGGTTAGGATCAAAGCTATCGGGCCGGATTTGATTTTTAAGGCTATTCGCCAGGCCTCAGCCGTTTCGTTGGCATCGGCCGGTCTTATGACCGTCAGGTTGGGGATGAGCCGAAGGCCGGCCAGTTGCTCAATGGGCTGATGGGTGGGACCGTCTTCACCCAGGCCGATGCTGTCATGAGTAAAAACATAGATCACCTTCAAGCCCATCATGGCTGCCAGTCGAATTGAAGGGCGCATGTAGTCTGAGAAGATCAAGAAAGTTCCGCCGTAAGGGATCAACCCCCCATGCAAGGCCATACCGTTCAAAACAGACCCCATCCCGTGTTCCCGCACCCCGAAATGGAAATTCCGTTGATCGTAACTTCCCGCCTCAAAATCTTTTGAGCCATTGATCAAGGTTTTATTGGATGGGGCCAGATCGGCCGAACCTCCGATCAGACTCGGCACCTTGGAGGCCAGGGCATTGAGCACTATCCCGGAAGCCACCCGGGTGGCCATCCCTTTGGGGTCAGCCGGAAAGGTGGGGATCTCTTGATCCCACCCTTCGGGCAGCTTTTCTGCCGTCATCTGTTTCCATTCTCCGGCCAATTCCGGATAGGCCTTTTCATAGGAAGCAAATAAGTTGTTCCATTCCTTTTCTTTTTTTCTCCCGGTCTTAATTGCCTTCTGGAAAACATTTTGGGCTTCTGGCGGGATATGGAAGGTCGGTTCTAAAGGCCAGTTTAAGTTTTCTTTGGTCAGCCTAACCTCTTCTGTGCCCAGTGGTTCACCATGGGCACTGGCCTTGTTTTCTTTATTGGGGCTTCCACAGCCTATGCAGGTTCGAATGGCGATCAAGGAAGGTCGTTCGGCTTCGGTCTGGGCCTTTCGGATCGCTTTCCTAATGGCCTTGAGATCATTGCCATCCTCCACTTGTTGTACATGCCATCCATAGGCCTTGAAACGGGCCAACCGGTTTTCGGTAAAAGTGATATCCGTACTGCCCTCAATGGAGATATGATTGTCATCATACAAATAGATCAACTTGCCCAGTTTCAGGTGCCCGGCCAAGGAAGCGGCTTCGTGGGAAACTCCTTCCATCAAATCCCCATCACTGACAAGGGCATAGGTATAATGATCCACAATGGGAAAGCCGGGACGGTTAAAACGAGCCGCTAAAAATTGCTCAGCAATGGCCATGCCGACCCCATTGGCAAAACCTTGGCCGAGAGGACCCGTAGTGGTTTCCACACCAGGGGCATGACCATATTCCGGATGTCCAGGGGTTTTACTCCCCCATTGCCGAAAGGCCTTCAGGTCTTCCAGGGTGAGATCATATCCCGTGAGATGAAGCAAACTATAAAGCAACATAGAACCGTGGCCGGCAGAGAGTATAAATCGGTCTCGATCCGACCAATGGGGATTTTGGGGGTTGTGTTTTAAAAATCGCCTCCAGAGGGCATAGGCCATAGGAGCGGCCCCCATAGGCATTCCTGGATGGCCAGAGTTGGCTTTTTGGACTGCATCCACAGACAGCAGGCGAATGGTATTGATGCAAAGATCGTCTATGTCTCTGAGACGATGGTTTCCAGAACCCTCATTGAGATGTTTACTCATTTTTTTCTCCAGGGGATATTAATCGATAACCTCAAAAGCCTTAAAGATTCCTCTTTAACGGGCAGAAGTGTCCTTTGTCATAAACTTAGGTTGATTGCTTTTTTAAACAATCATGATAATCTCGTAAAAAATTAAATTCAGATGGCTTTGTAAAAAGCTCAAGATGCAAGGCGCGCAAATCCTGAGGAGTGAGGCGTACTTACTCGTACGCTGCAACGACGAAGGATGCCGCGCAACAAAGCAGATTGGTTTTTTACGAAGCCATCATCATTGTCTATGAAAAAGATAATGAACCCTTATCATATTATCTTTTTCATGTCTATGGTTTAAGCAGAAAAAATTAGAGTTGGGAAGGGTCCGGCCTTCCTTCCAGAACCTTTTCTAATTCCAGCCTATCGGTTATGGGAGTACGGCAGGAATATTGTGTACAGAGATAAACAGTGGGCTGGTGATTAATGGGAATTAAGGCCTCCACAAAAGGGGAAAGTTGACAAACTTTCCGGGCTTCCTGCCCCTCAGGCCGCATTAACAAGACTTTGTTGGGTACAAAGCCCTGGTGAATGGGCCTAATCATCTCCCGGGTAGTCTCCCCGAATGGGTCTCCTGCCACCACGATCTCCTGGGCAGGACCTACCATGAAATCCAGGGCATTCAGGAACTGGGTATAGGCCATAGGATAGCCAGCCACGGCAGATGAAAAATGTCGGATTAATTGATCCGCTTTTTGCTCCAAGGCAATGTTTCCGGTCAACCTGGCCAGACGCAAAAAATTCAGGGCCGTGACCGAATTTCCAGAAGGGGTCGCCCCATCATAAAGGTCTTTCTCTCGGGTAATAAGTCTTTCCCCATCGTTAGCGGTAAAATAACAGCCACCCTTCCCCTCATCCCAGAAAAGGTCGATCAGGCGTTGATTCAAGGCAAGGGCTTCCTCTAAATAGAAGACCTCGAAAGTGGTCTCATACAATTCGATCAATCCCCAGATAAAAAAGGCATGATCATCCAGAAAACCTGGATAAGCAACATGTCCCTCACGGTACCGACGATAGAGTCCGCCTGAGGGCGTTCGCATCTTGTCCAGAATAAAATGGGCAGCTTTTTGAGCCGCCAGGGCAAAGGCCGGATCGCCTGAGGCCTGACTCCCTTTGGCCAAGGCGGCAATCATCAGGCCGTTCCAAGCAGTAAGTATTTTATCATCTTTAAGAGGATGAACCCGATTATTGCGTTTCTGAAATAGTCGCTCCCGAGCTTGGTATAAAAGGGCTTCAAGTTCCTTGAACTCCATCTTCTCTCGGACCGCAAATTCCTGCAGGGGGATTGGAATATGAGGGATATTCATCCCCTCTTCAAAATTGCCCTTAGGGGTGATGTTATAGAAACGACAAAAAAGGTCGGCCCGATCCCGACCCAACACATCTCTGACCTGTCGATAGGTCCAAAGATAAAAAAGCCCCTCTTTCCCCTCACTGTCGGCATCCTCGGCGGAACAAAAAGCTCCTTCAGGGGCGACCATATCCTGCAAAACATAGCTGAAAATCTCCCGGCTCACCTGGGCGTAAAAGGGGTTTTTAAAGGCCTGATAGGCTTCGGTGTAAGCCATGGCCAGCAAGGCCTGATCGTAAAGCATCTTTTCAAAATGGGGGATCAGCCATTTTTCATCCACCGAATAGCGATGAAACCCCAATCCGATCTGATCAAAAATCCCTCCAAAACGCATGGCCTGAAGGGTCTTCTCGATCATCATTCTGGCCTGGGGATCTTGGCTGCGTCGGTACCATCGTAAAAGGAAAGTCAGATGATGGGGTGTTGGGAATTTGGGGGGAGCTCCAAAACCGCCCCATTGGGGGTCAAAAGTTTTAAGCAGTTGCTCATAACCATACTTAAGGGTTTGAAGGGTTAAAGAAGAATCCCCGGCATTGGATTCGTTCCTTATTTGAATAACCCGGACGGTCTCTTCACCGGCCCGAAGAATGCGTCCCCGATCTCGCTGCCAAAGGGCGGCAATCTGGGTCAGCAGTTCAATAAATCCAGACATTCCCAAACGGCCGGTCTTAGGGAAATAGGTTCCGGCAAAGAAGGGCTTTCCTTCAGGTGTCATAAAAATGGATAGGGGCCAGCCCCCCTGACCGGTCAAAGCCTGGCAGACCGACATATAGATCTGATTGACATCCGGCCGCTCTTCACGATCCACTTTGATGGCTATGTAAAATTGGTTTAGGAGTCTGGCTACCTCCTCGTCCTCGAAGGATTCATGGGCCATGACATGGCACCAGTGACAGGTAGCATAGCCGATGGAAAGAAAAATGGGCCTATCTTCTCCCTTGGCTTTTTCAAAGGCTTCCTGACCCCAGGGATACCAATGAACCGGATTCTGGGCGTGTTGGAGAAGGTAAGGGCTCTTTTCATGGATGAGATGATTAACCATCCTCATCTTCTCTTCTTAATACTGACAGGTGACAAGACTTGGGACACTTCCAGGTAAATGACTTTAGATTCTTATACTGTTTATTCTAAAAATTTATTTCTACCCTTTAACTCTCAGGTATTAGGGGGTCTTGTTTTTTGAAGTTGTCCACCACTGAGCCACAAGCTTCTTTGCCGGGCCAAAAGTTGAACATGAATAGCGAGCGCCTTCCCCGCCGCTTGCTGCGTGGGTTAGCGAGCGAACTTCAAACAATAAAATTATTCCTTACATGGAAGATTCCCTGCACTTTGGTGCAGGGAGCTTCAAAATTATTTTAGGTACACGCCATCATCAAAGCCCCTAATGAGCCGGTCGGCTTTGCCGACCTAAAAAGAAGGCTTCCTGTCCGACTCCCTCCGGGAGTCTCCCCAAAAGATCGCCGGTCGGCTTCCGAACGGAAGCCTCTTGGGGAGCTCGACGAAGTCAAGCGGAACGATCGGCCGGAAGCCGGGGGGTGAATGCCCTGCTTCCAATCAACTTAAACATTTGGGCCGGTATTTCTTCGCAGTCAAAGCCCTGCTCAGTCCCCCTCCTTCGGAGCGGGTCCCAGTTTGGGCAATGGGTTACCCTTTGGACAGCCCCTGAAAAGAAGACCCTCAGATCCCCGGTAACAAATTTTGTCGATATTATTATGAGACCCTTAATAGCTAACGTCCGGCGTTTAGAGTCCGCGCATTTTTAACGGCCTGAACTCCCAAGTCATAGGCCTCTTTAATGGCGGTAGGGTGATCGGCAATAATTCCCTTCCCCTCTATGGCCCGGAAAAAGAGACCTCCTTCATAGTTTTTATCCAAGGCATCGAAAAAATACTTGGCTGTGAGTTGAACCCCTTCAAACAGGTTTTTCCCTTTAGTCGCCCCTACGGCGATCAGGTAGCCTTGCCCATGATCATACCTCTTCCTTTGCTCCGGAGACTTCTCCAACATCCTTTTAGACCACATGGCCTGGGAGCGATCGATCATGGCCTTGGCCTGGGAGGGTAGGCCATAAAAAAATATTGGTGAAGATAAAAATATAATTTCAACATCCCGAAGTTGCGGGTAGACTTTATCCATCCCATCCGAAATTATGCATTTCCCGGTCTTATCGCATCCCCCGCATTCCTGGCAGCCTGAGATTTTTAGATCCCTGACATAAACTCTCTGAATTTCTGCCCCGGCCGATTCCGCCCCTTCCAACAATTTGTCGAGAAGAAGGTCGCTGTTTCCTCCCTGCCGGGGGCTGCCGTAAATTCCCAATACTTTCATTTCAAGGATTCCTCACCACTTGCCTTTATAGAAGAGTTTATTTCAATCTTGGATCGGATCCGGTAAATTCACATTCGGGGATATAGCAGGTAATGTTGACAAACTCACATTTCTGATTGCAGGAAGGGCATTTTCCCGAAGGTGTTTCGGCTTTAAGGGTGTATCCGCAATTACTGCATTTCCATTCGTTTTCGGCCATCTGAATCATTTCCTTTATCTAATTCTAATTTTTTCAGTGCCTCTTCAACCCATTGAGGTAGAGGTTTTTCTTCAAGGCTCTCGCCGGTGTATATTTTAAGCATCCGATTTTCTATCCGCAAGGTTTTAAGGAGCGGAACGGCTTCCCGGATTCCCATTTCTCCAACAGACCATATGGCTGTTCCCTGCAAAGAAGGGTCACTGTTTTTTAAGACCTTCAGAAGAAATGGTATGACTTTGTCCCTTAAGGCTTGTTGGAAATATTTGATGCGGCCAAGGCCCCAGATCACACCTTTTTGTACCTGTTCGTTTTCAATAAAACATCTTTCCTCGGCTATATAAGCTACCAGTAAACAAGCGTATTCTTCTTGTAACTCCGGTATGGCCGCCAAGATCTCGCCGAAAGCCTCCGGCATACCCCAGCCGATACCTCCCGATTCTTCATTGAGGTTCCAAATCAATTGCCGAAGAATTTTTTTTGCCCGTTCCGGATCCAGAGAATAAAGCTTGGCAGTGACGATGCCTATGGCCTTGACGGCCTGCCATTTCCTGATCTCATCCGGGTCCGATAGAAACCCTATGAGCCCGTTGGTCATTTTTCCCCCATGTTCTTGGGCCATCCGGGATAGAGAATCATAATCTTCTTTCGACAAGTAATCTCGAAGTGTTTCTTTTAGTTTCATACGATCTGTTTATTTCCCCGGTTTTTCCTTTTCGGCGATGCAAGTCTCCGGGAGAGGCCTTTTGTCCATATCAAGACTTATGCCTTGAGCCTTCGGCCTTGAGCTTTGAATAAAAATTTTGTTAAGAATTTTTTTGCCCAGCGGATTTTGAAAGGTTACTCTTCTGGAACAAATTGATCTTTGCCTACCCCGCACAAGGGGCACAGCCAGTCTTCTGGAAGATCCTCAAAGGATATGCCTGGGGCGATCCCGTTGTCCTGATCCCCCTCAGCCGGATCATAGATATACCCGCAGACTTCACAGACATATTTCTTCATCCTCTACCTCTTTCGATGTTCTTTCTCCTTATTCGCAAGATCCGTTCCGCCCATTCCATGGCTGTCTCCATGGTCATTTCTCAATGGGTGGGGTCGTGGTTTTTTGGCCATTACACCCCATCCAAACCGGCTTTTCCTTTTTCCAAAAACCATCCCTCTGGATCAGTAAGATAATAACGGGTATTTTTGAGGGCCTTGAGATGCGCCTTCTCTTCCAGGATCATTTGGTCCAGAAAGGCTGTCTCCAAAGGATCGGTTGCCTTGGCTCGATGTTCCTCATAAAATTTCACACTGACCGATTCAAAATCCAATCCGATATCGACAGCCTCCAGATCACTGGTCTCGGCCTTGATCTTTTTTCTCACCTTTGCCGACAAATCCCGAAAGAGGGCGCTCAGATCTTCACCAGAACCTCTTAGTGATTCCCAATCCCTGGTCCAGCATTTCCCGGAAGTCAGGGTATCATGGATCTCTTTGATCCGACTGGTATGAATGACTTCATCTTCCATCAGGGCCGAGAAGATTTCCTGACACTGGGGATTCTGGCAAGAATTCAGGGCCTTTTTATAAAACGCCTTGCCTTTCTCTTCCATCTCCAGGGCCATGGCCAGCATGTCAATCGAACATTGATTGGGATTGGTCATTTTTCTTAGGCTTTCCACAACCCATGCAGATTGCAAAATTCCCTGGCCGTAATCTGAGCGGCTTGGATCTCAAAAAGGGCCTCCGGGGCCTCTCCTGGTTTAAGGAATTGTCGATAGGCCTTCCCATCAGCAATCACTTCAATCCATTCGATATAATGTTTCTCTTCCATGGGATGGGCTACGCTTCCTACTTTGACCTTGAAACCAGTAGCGGTTTTTTCAACAACCGGAATGTGCTTTTCCTTGGAAGCGTCCACCGTATTTTCGACAAACAACTTCATGGGCTGGCCACAGCAAACCAGTTGTCCTCTACCTTCATGAAGCACCTCGACTATGTTGCCGCAAACTTCGCATCTGTAAATCTGTAATCGATTAGTCATCTGGATTTCTCCTTTCATAATAAAATTAGGGTTCGTGGGGTCAAGACAAAAAGACTAAAAATTAGGTCCTTCTATAACCTTGTCCCTTACAACCTGAACCTCTCTCCGCATGTTTTACTACCAATTTTCTCCTAACAGCTCATAATACTCTTTGGGATGGGCGCAGGCCGGACACTCTTCTGGGGCCTCAGTTCCTTCATGAAGATAACCACAGTTCAAGCAGCGCCAAACGACTGGCTTGTCTTTCTTAAAAACTCTGCCGGCTTGAATATTGGCCAGCAGGCCCAAATACCTTTTTTCATGCTGCTTCTCAGCCACGGCAATGGACTCGAAAATCTTGGCAATATACTCAAAGCCTTCTTTCCGGGCAATCTTGGCAAAGGAAGGATACATATCGGTCCATTCATAATGTTCGCCGGCTGCGGCCGCCATTAAATTTTCGGCCGTCTTCCCGATAACCCCGGCAGGAAAGGCTGCCTGGATTTCTACCTCTCCTCCCTGGAGCAGTTTAAAAAGACGTTTGGCATGTTCTTTTTCCTGATTGGCTGTCTCTTCAAAAATGAGCGACATCTGAATCATTCCATCCTTCTTGGCTTGGCTGGCAAAGTAGGTATATCGATTCCTGGCTTGAGATTCGCCGGCAAAGGCCGTAAGAATATTTCTTTCGGTCTCGGACCCTTTCAATTCCATAAGGTGTTCTCCTTTCTAAACTTTCTAAATCGATTTTTGAGCCTCCCTGAGAAAACTTGCAGGGAACCTTCACTGCTTAAGGAATCGCTTCAAATGTTCTTGTACGATCATTAATCCCTCAGCAATTTAAGGGGAACCGCTTGCTTGACCCGTTCCATTTTGGCTTTGGATGGACTTTCTTTTTGTTTAAACGGCTTGCAGGACGGACAGACTCCAATCAATTCCAGTCGATAGCCGATAATTTCGTAATTAGCCAGTTTGGATAGGGTTTTCTCAATATTTTTTAATGGGTTGGTTGTTAAATCGGTTACCCGTCCGCACTCTACGCATCGCAGGTGATAGTGGTTATCGGTATTGCCATCAAAACGCTTTTGGGTCCCACCTGTTTCCAACTTTTGGATGTGTCCCTTTCCGGATAGAATCTCCAGATTCCGGTAGATGGTCCCCAGACTGATTTTGGGAATACGCTTCCGGACTATTTCATAGACTTCATCAGCCGTGGGATGGGTATATACCTTTTTAATTTCTTCCAGGATGACCCGCCGGGCGTCTGTTTGTCTGAGTTTTTTAGAGTTAGCAATCATAGCCACACCTGTTTTTAATTAATAATGATAATTATTACTATAAGCAAAACTTTGGGCTTGTCAAGAGTTTTCTGCTTACGAGGCTACCACGGATAGGCATTAAAAACTGGGCAGGTTGTTTCTAACGGGGGAAAATAACCAGAACATCTCCGGGGTTAAGTGCTTTGTTCCTGTTTAGTTTGTTCCATTGAATCAGCTCATTGGAGGAAACTTTGAATTTTTTAGCGATACTTCGCAGGGTTTCCCCTTTTTTCACTTTATATTGAATTTTCTCTTTTTTCGGAGAGGCCGGAGAGGGTTTCTTCTCCTCTGCCACACCTTTCTCCATTTTTTCAACTTTGGCCAATAAATTTTGGTTGGTGGCTTCCAGGGCCTTCAACCGCGATTCCAATTGGACCTGGCTGTCTTGAATCCCTTTGATCCTTTTGTCGATCTTTTCCCCTTGCTCCTGGGTACCGGTTTCCAAGGATTTTATCTTCTTTTCTATTTTTAAAACCGACCCGGGACTTTCCTGGAATAAAATGAAATACCCCATATAAAGCAGGCCCACTACGATCAGGCTGCCGAACAAAATCTCCAGAGCAGATAATTTAAACCGCTGTTTTGATTCGGACAGGGACCCTGTAGGGTAGGTTGGTGGGTTTTCCGTTTCCGATGGATTTTCCATTTGTTTTTCCTTAAAGGGCAAACTGTTATTGATTAATGAAGAATTGACTCCTCAGTCTGCATTTGATTTTGCTTATAATATCAAAGATCGATTCGGTTTGTCAATTTAGGAGATTCCTGCTCCCCTCCACTTTTTACTAACTATTGAATTTGAAGACCCTTTGATCCCTAATAAATCGGATATTACTTTTGGCGAAATTGTCAAGAGTGAAGGAGGGCAAGGGAAAACGTAAAAATTATGTTGTAAACAGACACGGGAGGTACTTTTTATCCCTTTAGTAGAATCCAAAGGCAGGAAACAAAAAAAATTTGTAGACCCGAGATCTATCCCAGAAAAAGAGACCTTAGAAAACCGGCCTGATTATAGAAGGTAAGTATTGGGAGATAAATTTTAGGTGAGAGGTAAAAATTCTTGCGATGGTTACCGCTTCTTGATCATTTTAGACTTCCAGATATTTCTCACGAGCCTGGGGGTTGGCCTTTAACTCCTCTGTAGTCCCGGCAAAACCTATGTGCGCCTTGCCCATCAGGTAGACGCGGTCGGCCAGAGACATGGCCACTTTAATGTTATGCTCGACTAATAGAATGGAAACGCCGACTTTATTGATCTCTTCCAGAATATCCCTTACCTCTTTGACCATGAGAGGTCCCAGCCCTTCCGTGGGTTCATCGACCAGCAATAGTTCAGGATTACCCATCAGGGAACGTCCAATGGTCAGCATCTGCTGTTCGCCGCCGGATAAGAATTTTCCTTTCGATTCGGCCCGCTCTTTCAACTTGGGAAAATGGTTGAATATCCGATCCACGGTCCAATTTTCCTTATTATTGGCCTCGGCTGTTTTCCCTCCCTTAACTCCTAAAGAAAGATTGTCCACCACGGAGAGTTCAGGGAAGATCCGCCTATCTTCCGGGACATAGCCGATACCCACCCTGGCCACCTTATAAGGAGGATAACCGGTTATATCCCGGCCATTAAAGATCACCGATCCAGATTTAGGTTTAACCAAGCCCATCGTGCTCTTCAGGGTTGTGCTCTTGCCCATGCCGTTTCGCCCCAGCAAGGCTACTATTTCACCTCGGTTAACGGTTAAGGAGATCCCCTGCAAAACATGGCTTGTCCCGTAGTAAGTATTAAGATCATGGATTTCTAATAGCATCCTTAAACCTCCAGTTCCCCCAGGTAGGCATCCTTGACCGCTTGATTCTGCCGAATCTCAACCGGAGGCCCGGTCGCCAGAATCTGTCCGTAATGGAGAACCGTGATGCGGTCTGCCAGGGAGAAGACCACATCCATATCGTGCTCGATGATGACCACGGTTTTGCCCTCAGTGAGCCGCCTGATCAGCTCCACGGCATAATGCGTTTCATCCCGGGACATACCGGCGGTCGGCTCATCCAGCATGACCAGGTCCGGGTCGGTCGCCAGGGCCAGGCTGATTTCCAGGGAACGATGTTTTCCGTATGACAACACACCGGCGGGCATATCCCGCTCTCGGTCCAGATTGATCCGCTTTAAAACCTCATCGGTCTCTTTGGTTATGTCCTGCATTTTGTCCACTTTGCGAAACAGCTGGAAGCGTATTCCCTCCTTGGAAAGGACGGCTAAGCGAATATTCTGGAAAGTCGTTAAATGGTTAAAGGTGCTGGTGATCTGAAAAGAACGACCCATACCGAGGCGCGTCAGCTTGTGTGGCCTGGCTCCGCTGATCTCCTTTCCTTTGAAAAACACCCGCCCCCGGCTCGGCCGGTAAGTTCCGGTTATGACGTTAAAGAGAGTCGTTTTCCCTGCCCCATTAGGTCCAATGACCGCATGCCTCTCTCCTTCCTGGACCTGCAGGTTGACATCGAACAGTACTTCCAAGCCGCTGAAATCGTGATACAGTCCTTTGGTCTCCAGAATGTTCATGAAACCTTCTCCAAGTCAACCCTTGGGGCAGAAGGAAAAAACCATCTCTGCTTCAAACCCGTTACCAAGCCTGTCAACCCCATGGGAGCAAACATGATGATCAGAATGAGAATCAGACCCGCCACCAATTCAACCCGATCCGTATAACGGGTGGTTATTTCTTCCAAAATTTGCATGATCGCCGCGCCCCAGACAGGGCCAAAGAAGCTGCCCAATCCACCGACCAAGGTATTTATGATCGCCCCGAATGAAACCATAATATTAAAACCGCTATCGGCTGCAATCAGGTTTTGAAACAACGTATAAATGGAGCCGGCGACGCCGGCAAAAGCACCGGCGAAAACATAAACCACGGCCTTGGTCTGCGTCACCTTAAAACCCAGGTAGTCGATCCGCATGGCGTTATCCCGGACACCGACCTGGATTTGGCCAAAGGGTGTCTTCGTGAAGAACCACATAATCCAGAGGCTCACCCCCAGGACGACTATGGCAAAATAATAAAAATTCTCCGGGGGTTTCATATTAATCGTTACAATCCCCGGAATGTTGAACGGCGGTATGGGAAACCCTCCGATTCCATCTTCTCCGCCGGTGATATTTCTTAACGAGATTATATATTTCACAAACCATTGAGTAGCACAGGTATTTATTAATCTTTCTTATTATTATGCTGTTTTCTTTTTTGAGGTAGCTTTCTTTTCTTTTGGTGGAGGTGATACAGCAAGGATAGCCACTATAGCTTCTTCGAAGCTGAGGGGGGAGAGATTTAATTTTTTAGATTGTGTTATTGTCGCTTTTTTCTTTTTCATTATACTTTTTCCATTTCCTTAAGTTTAAACCTGGCCCTGGGATCCCGGCCAATTCCTTCTTTGTGGTCATGAAAAAGAATGTCTCGCTTTGTTAAATTTTTTAGCATTTTACTTGCCGCAGGCCATGTCATTCCAGTTAATCGCTGTGTATCGCTAACACTGATTCCTTCATGTTCGGCGCAAAAATTTATGCAACGTTTTTCATTTTCACTTAATGAATGGGCTAATTGTGCGCCAAGAATTTCTATCACATCGGCATCTACCCATACCTTGCGTTGCTTAATATTGTTTCGAAGGTAAACTCGGACCAAAGTATTACCAATATCATCTTGTTTAAATTCGGGTTCTGGCAAATCCATATTGCGCATTTCATTTCTTATACGTTTTGTCCCTTCGGCAGCGCATTTAACAAACCCGAATTCAAGCTCGAAGTGCAACGCATGAGGCTGCAACTTCCAGTGGGGTTTTAAACCCCAGGCACTTCCTGGGGCGACTGTTTATCAGATATTCGATCTGATTAATTTGTTCTTTGTTAATTTTACTGAAGTCCGTACCCTTTGGCAAGTACCAACGGATAAGGCCGTTAATGT
>Ga0209777_10006847_pt1 | contig 12772 bp, 6 predicted proteins | sample FrelakmetHBP12HB_FD_187147 | JGI IMG/M metagenome (GOLD analysis project Ga0209777, IMG submission 187147) | Freshwater lake sediment microbial communities from the University of Notre Dame, USA, for methane emissions studies -HBP12 HB (SPAdes)... | ecosystem: Environmental > Aquatic >...
GCCCTATCCGCGAATCCTGCAGACGGTTCACTACAAAAATTGTGACGATGCAGAGCATTATCATGAGAAAATACAGATATACTGTGGCATCGTGCATGCCCATCTCCATGCCGAAAAGGCCGGGCCGCGGGATCCCCGAAATGCCGCTGGGGCCGAAAGAGAACTCGTTCCAGTTCTCCAAGACCAATCTGGTGATTTCACCAAAACCTAAAGTTACGATAGCCAGATAATCGCCCTGAAGCCTGAGCACCGGCAAAGCGAGGAGGACGCCCAGTATAGTAGCGGCAAGGGCACCCAGGGGTAAGGCCAGCCAGAAACCAACGCCGAAATGGTGATGCAGCAGGGCATACGTGTAGGCGCCTGCCGCATAGAAGGCCACGTAGCCCAAATTCAAAAGGCCCGCCTGACCCACGACGATATTAAGACCGAGGCCCAGAACGACGTACATGAGGGCGGTGGTCATTATATTTGTCTGGTAGGTGGATGAGACAAAAGGGAAGATGAGAGCGATGCCGAATACTATTGCGAGGGCGGGGAGAGACAGCTTCTTTTCGCTCACGAGGCGTTGTAGGTAAGACCTGTGTCCTGCCCGTGCGTTGTTGTTATACTTCCTCTTGGTTATGCCCTTTCCCGACAGATAGCGCCAGAGAAAGGAAAGGATGAAACTGCCGGCGCCGACATAAATCATGTTCATCCAGCGCCATTCGATGATGTTCTCAATAGTATTGACCCGGATTACCATGATGGGGAAGGTGAGAAACATGAACCACAACGAAACGACGACGGATTGTTTCATGCCTTCCATGTATTTTGTGTTGTTCAACGTACTCATACCTTCTGCGTTGCTTTATGGCCTAAGAGCCCTGAGGGCTTGATTATCAAAATAAGGATAAGAAGGACGAAGGCGAAGACGTCTTCGTAATCACTGGATACGTAACCCGTGGCGAAGCTCTCCGTACAGCCCAGCACCAGGGCGCCCAGAACCGCTCCGGGGATGCTGCCGATTCCTCCCAGAACTGCGGCGGTGAAGGCCTTGATTCCTGCAATAAACCCGATGTAGAAGTTGATCCGTCCGATGTGAGACGCAATCAATACTCCTCCGACAGCGGCCAATGCCGAACCGATAATGAAGGTGTTGGAGATTACTCGGTTCACATTAACGCCTACAAGCATGGCCATGTCTCTGTCCTGTGCCGTAGCCCGCATGGCTTTCCCCATTTTTGTGAATTTGATGAGCAGGGTTAAGATGGCCATGATAACTGCCGTAGTCGTAATAATTATAAATTCTGTTGAGCCGATGAGACCGACGTATGGCGCCATGAACGGGAGATCGGGCAGAAGATTGGGGAAGGGGAGGAAGTCTGAGGTCTGCGCCAGAAGGACATAATTTTGAAGAAAGATGGACATGCCGATGGCGCTTATCAGAGGCGAAAGACGGGGAGCCTGGCGGAGAGGCTTGTAGGCGACTTTCTCCACGGTGAACCCGTAGGCGGCGGAATAAATTACAGCGACAACCGCAGCAAGAATCAGAACGGAAAGACCGCTCATCCCCGCCATGGCGAGGACGCTCGCAATAATTAGGGCCGTAAAGGCGCCGATCATATAGATCTCACCATGGGCAAAATTTATCAGCTCAATGATGCCGTAGACCATGGTGTAGCCCAGGGCAATGAGGGCATAGATGCTGCCGCGCGTGAGTCCGCCGACAAGAAGTTCAAAAAAATAATTCATCTCAATAAAACGCTGTAAATGACAATGTCTTCCAATGCCGAGATATACCGCGCGAATCCCGCTCGATGCAGCGGGCTGTCAGAGGTTACAAATAATCTGCCCTTGGAGGAGAGAAGAAGTCCAACACTTCGCCGGGTTCGATTATTTCTATCCTGTGTTCAATATTCTTAGGGATCGAATATGTATCTCGCTGTCCTATAATCTGATCGTGATTGCCAAATTGGATTCTGTATTTTCCTGATATTACGTATCCGCTTTGTTCATTCGGATGCTTATGAAAGGGGACATGATCCTCCTTCTTGTAAGCATTTTAGTTATCATAGTATCCGTCCCATGGGATAGAACTAAAAAATCTACGCCCAGAAAACTTCTTCTCAGACCATTATCGGCTGTTACGATCATGCCTTCTCCTTTTTTATGTTTCACTGTTAGAGCGTTTCAGAGTTCAATTTCGTTCTCCGGCGGCGGGCAAGACTGTGAGCTTAAGCTTCCTGGACTTCGCACTCCTGGCGGGAGGGATTGAGGGAGGGGCTTATTGCTATGATATCAGTAAAAAGCTTTGTGACAGTGTGGCTCCTGAGAGAGACAAATCTATTTTACTTCCACATAGGTCCCGTTCTTGACCTGGTACACGGAAAATCCGACGCCTATGGCATCTCCTTTATTATCAAATTTAATTTTTCCGAGAGGTGTGTCCACATAATATGTGCGGAGGGCTTTTCTTATCTTTTCGTAATCTGTAGAACCCGCATTCTTGATAGCATAGAGAAGCGCCTGTGCGCCTGCGTAACCGTTCAGGAAGAAGGCGCCTGGTTCAGAGCCGTATGTTTTTTTATGCGCCTCTATGGCGGCAATAGCCAGAGGGTTTTTCGATGTGTCTTTATGGCTCGTTGCATAGACCCCCTCGGCATACTTCCCGGCCACCTTGATAAAAGTGTTATCCTTGACGCCGTCATCGGAGATAAGGAGTGTCTTCAAACCTTTCTTGCGCATCTGCGTGACTATCGAGGCGGCCTCCGGGTGATAACCGCCATATATAACGGCTTCCGCACCGGATTGCTTGATTTTTTGAACTATGGCAGAGTAGTCAACAGCGCCCTGGGTAATTCCCTCAAAGAGGACGACGGCAGCTTTTTTCGAATCCTCGATATTCTTCTTCGCTTCTTCCGCGAATCCCTTGCCGTAGTCTCCTTTGTCATGCAGGACCGCTATCTTTTTCAGATTGAGATTCTTGATGGCAAAATCTACGGCCAGCTTTGCTTGGTTCCTGTCGTAACCGATTGTCCTGTAAAAATTGGGATACTTGCCGCTTAATGTGAGCTCCGTATTTGTAGCCGAAGGCGACATCGCTATTACATGACCTTCTTTGTAAATGCCGAGGGCCGCCTTGGTGGCGCCGCTGCAGATATGTCCAAGAACTACATTAACGCCTTTGGAAACGAGTTTCGTTGCGGCGTTGGTGGCGACCTCAGGTTTGCAGACATCGTCCTCAGCGAGAACCTCAACCTTCCTGCCAAGGATGCCTCCTTTTTCGTTGATGTCTTTTGCCACCAGCTCTGCAGCCCTGACGCTGGGGATACCGTATGAAGCGATATCGCCGCTCAATGGGACGGCGACTCCCAGCTTGATGGTTTCCGCAGCCGGTATTGCGGCGGGCATTATAAAATTCAGGCAGGTGATTGCTATAATTGAGACAAGCAGGATCCTCGTGAAACGTGTTTTCATACAATCCCCCTCACTCGTCTTGAGATGTGATTGCGTTATTTAAATTATACCACTTGTTAATGCAAGCACTAATCGGCCAAGATGCTTTTGTCATACCCGAATGCGTTTATCGAGCGGGAATGACAGGTGTTACAAAACCCTTGACGATGATGGTTTTTGGTTTTCGCTCGCGATCATGCACCTTCGAGGCCACAGCAAGCGTAAATCATCCGGCTTTGCCGAAGGATATTTGCTGAACAATCGTCCTGGATACTTTTTAATCTACTGGATACCTTGAGCCGGATAATTTTTATCCACTTTTGCCAAGATCGACCCAACGCCAATTACAGAAAGTTATTTTAATTTGGCATATTTGTCGTTTGTCGCCCTCCCCGGTATATTTCTTGCTCTGTTCACTGAAGGTGCGCCACACAAGAAGAGCGTAGTGCAGACCTTCAGGTCTGCTGTATCAGCATGACTAACGTCCTGCACTACATTAAAGAGGGTGTAGCATGCAGACGGATGACGACGAAACAATCATCGCTAAGACAACATACAATTTTCCTTGATAATTTTGTCTTCAAGATGTTAATTGTTTTGGAACTCTTTGATTTTTCTCTTTCTTGTAACAAAGATGGACAGGATGGGGACAAGGGGGCGATTCACTGCCTCCCTTTCCCTAATTCCCTGCCGCCGGGTGAGCGGCATCTTCTCACCGTGAAATTGTTTCAGTTCGCTTGCAATGCCTTGATGAAAAAAAATACAGACACTTAGAGGTTATCGCGTGATGGTTGAAAAGGAACAGGAAAAGAGTGCCCCATTCAAGAAAATTCTCGAGGTGTTTTCCGGACGCAGGTGGGTCTGGCTGCCGGTGGCTTGTCTCCTCGCCAGCGGGGTTTACGCGTACTTCGCATACTCGGGCAGGATGACGCCTGTCGCACGCAAACAAGGGACTGCCCCGCAGGAGCGCACCGTACCGGTTGTCACGGCAACTGCGGGCAAGGGCGATATCAATATCTATCTCACCGGACTCGGCTCGGTCACGCCGCTCAATACCGTCACCGTGAAGAGTCGTGTCGACGGGCAGTTGATGAAGGTTCTGTTCAAGGAAGGACAGGTCGTGGACAAAGGCACTCTTTTGGCGGAGATCGACCCGCGCCCGTTTGAAGCACAACTTACGCAAGTCTTGGGGCAGATGGCCCGTGACCAGGCGCTCCTCGCAAATGCCAGGCTGGACCTTAAGCGCTACCATGATCTGGCCGCGGAGGATTCCATCGCCAAGCAGCAGTATGATACACAGAAGTCTTTAGTGAGGCAGCTGGAAGGAACCGTCAAGGTCGACCAGGGTCAGATCGACAATGCCAGACTGCAGATAGTTTACTCGCGCATCACCGCGCCCATCAGCGGCAGGATCGGGTTGCGTCTCGTTGACCCAGGCAACATCGTTCGCGCGACTGATACCAGCGGCCTCGCCGTCATCACGCAGCTGCAACCCATTACGGTCATTTTCTCGATTCCCGAAGACAATCTGCCCCCGGTGCTGGCCAAGCTCAAGACCGGGGAGCGCATGGCGGTTATCGCACTCAATCGCGAGCTGACGAAGGAAATCGCCAATGGATACCTGCTAACGGTTGACAACCAGATCGATCCGACTACCGGCACAGTCCGGCTCAAGGCGCTGTTTCCCAATGAGAACCATGAACTCTTCGCGAACCAGTTTGTCAATGCACGCCTGCTTCTCGGTGTCAAGAAAGGAACTACCGTGGTGCCTGCGTCTGCCTTGCAACGGAGTACCCGTGGGACATTCGTTTATGTGGTGAGTCCGGAACTCACCGCGGCAGTGCGTCCGGTCAAAGTCGGCCCTGCCGAGGGCGATAACGTCTCCGTCGACGAAGGGCTGTCGCCGGGTGAGGTCGTTGTGGTGGAAGGGGCGGACAGGCTGCGGGATGGCAACAAGGTCGAGTTGCAGGGTCAAGGCGCCAACAGCTCGGTCAAAGGTAAGTGATGAACCCTTCGCGCACTTTCATCCTGAGGCCTGTCGCGACCACACTGCTGATGATCGCTATTCTACTTGCCGGCTTCGTTGCATACCGCCAGTTGCCGGTCTCCGCCTTGCCGCAGGTGGATTACCCAACCATCCAGGTACTCACCTTTTATCCCGGCGCGAGCCCCGATGTTATCGCTTCATCCATAACCTCCCCTCTTGAGCGTCAGTTCGGACAGATGCCCGGCCTCAGACAGATGACGTCAACGAGTTCCGGTGGCAGTTCGGTGATTATACTCCAGTTCGGTCTCGACCTTAGTCTGGACGTTGCCGAGCAGCAAGTGCAGGCCTCTATCAACGCAGCAGCCACCTTCCTTCCGAGGGATCTTCCGAACCCGCCAGTTTACAGTAAAGTTAATCCCGCTGATGCGCCGATACTTACTCTGGCCCTGACTTCCGATACGCTGCCTCTCCCGCAGGTGGAGGACCTTGCAGATACACGACTCGCCCAGAAGATCTCGCAGCTTTCCGGTGTGGGGCTTGTCAGTATCAGCGGAGGGCAAAGACCGGCCGTCAGGATACAGGCAAACCCTACGGCTCTGGCGGCCTACGGCCTGACTTTAGAGGACCTGCGCACGGCGATAGCCTCAGCCAATGTAAATCAGGCAAAGGGGAGCTTCGACGGGCCGCGGCAGTCTTCCATCATCGGCGCGAACGACCAGCTCCTGTCGAGCAAAGAGTACAGGCCCCTGGTAGTTGCCTACCGCAACAATGCCCCTGTGGTACTTTCCGATGTTGCCGATGCCATCGACGATGCGGAAAACGTAAAGCTTGCGGCCTGGATGAATGATACGCCTGCGGTGATCGTCAATATACAGCGGCAGCCGGGCTCGAACGTCATCGAGGTCGTCGACCGCGTCAAGAAGCTGCTGCCGCAGTTACAGGGCTCGCTCCCTTCCACCATTCAGGTTTCCATACTTACAGACCGTACGACAACAATCCGGGCATCCGTAAAAGACGTGCAGTTCGAACTGATGATGGCAGTGGCCTTGGTCGTGATGGTCATCTTCCTGTTCCTCCGCACCCTGTCCGCAACATCCATCCCGAGCGTTGCCGTTCCGCTTTCTTTGGTCGGCACCTTCGGGATCATGTATCTCTTGGGGTTCAGCCTGAATAACCTCACGTTGATGGCCCTCACAATTGCGACAGGCTTCGTGGTGGATGACGCCATCGTCATGATCGAAAACATTGCCCGGTACATAGAGCAGGGCGAATCACCGCTTCAGGCGGCCCTCAAGGGGTCGGAGCAGATTGCTTTCACCATTGTGTCTCTGACCGTCTCCCTTGTCGCCGTCCTCATCCCGCTTCTCTTCATGAGTGATGTGGTGGGGAGGCTTTTCCGCGAGTTTGCCATCACCCTCGGCATTACGATCCTGATCTCCGCAGTCGTATCGCTTACGTTGACGCCGATGATGTGTGCGAAATTGCTGAAGCACAAACCTGAGGAACAGCAAAAGAGGCTCTACCGTGTATCGCAACATATGTTCGACCGAATAATCGCGGCTTACGGCAGGTCTCTGCAATGGGTGCTGCAGCGCCAGACGGCGACACTCGTCGTGGCAGCGGCAACCCTCGTCCTTACCGTGCTCTTGTATATTGTCATACCGAAAGGTTTCTTTCCCGTCCAAGATACCGGGCTTATCCTCGGCATTTCGGAAGGGCCGCAGTGGAGCTCGTTTGGAGCAATGGCAGAGAAGCAGCCGGCCCTCGCCCGGGCGATCCTCCGCGACCCAGCCGTGCAGAGCCTGTCCACGTTTATCGGGGTGGACGGAACCAATACGACCATGAACAGTGGACGCGTCCTCATCAACCTGAAACCGCTCTCTCAACGCGATGCTAGTGCAAGTGAGATTATTCGCCGCCTGCAACCTGAACTCGCAAAAATCGAAGGGATCAGCCTCTACATGCAGCCGGTTCAGGACCTCACGGTCGAGAGCCGCGTGAGCCGCACACAGTACCAGTATAGTCTCGAAGACCCGAATGCCGACGAACTCGGCTTCTGGGCTCCAAGACTTGTTGACGCATTGCGCGAACTGCCGGAACTTCGCGACGTGAGCAGCGATCAGCAGAGCCAGGGACTGCAGGCCTCGCTTGTGATCGACAGGAGTACGGCGTCACGCCTCGGAATTACCCCGCAGCTCATCGACGATACGCTCTACGACGCGTATGGCCAGAGGCTGGTATCAACGATGTTCACACAGTTGAACCAGTATCGTGTCATCCTTGAGGTCAAGCCGGAATTCAAGGTGCATCCTGAGAAACTGGGCGACCTCTATGTCCGAAGCGCCGGCGGCGGGCAGGTGCCCCTCGGTGCGTTTACCCAGTTCAAAGAAACTATGGGCCCGCTTATCATCAGCCATCAGGGGCAGTTTCCGGCAACGACCATCTCCTTCAATCTCGCGCCGGATGCATCCCTTGGGGATGCAGTGAAGGCAATCGATTCAGCCACGAAGAAGCTCGGAATGCCGGCGAGCATCCGGGGGAACTTCCAGGGCACTGCCCAGGCCTTCCAATCATCGCTCGCTAATGAGCCCATCTTGATCCTCGCGGCGCTGATAACGGTTTACATCGTCCTCGGAGTGCTGTACGAGAGTTACATCCACCCCGTCACGATCCTTTCCACACTGCCTTCCGCAGGGGTGGGAGCGCTTCTTGCCCTGATGATATGCCGCACGGAGTTCAGCGTCATTGCCCTGATCGGTATCATCCTCCTCATCGGCATAGTGAAGAAGAACGGCATCATGATGGTGGACTTTGCCCTTGATGCCGAGCGCAAGGAAGGGAAAAGCCCGGAAGATGCCATCTATCAGGCATGCCTGCTCCGCTTCCGGCCGATCATGATGACGACCATGGCGGCGCTCCTGGCAGCGCTGCCCCTGGCAATAAGCACCGGCGTGGGCGCCGAGCTTCGCCGCCCCCTCGGCATCTCCATCATCGGCGGCCTGGTTGTGAGCCAGATACTCACCCTGTACACGACGCCGGTCATCTATCTCTGGTTCGACCGGCTGGCAAGGCGCTTCGGCCAGCCTCGCTCCGATGAAGCAAGTAACGAGGACGGAAAAACATGAGCGGCACAAATTTCTCAGCCCCTTTCATCAGGAGGCCGGTGGCGACAACCCTTTTGACCATAGGAATGGTTCTCGCCGGGCTGATCGCCGTTCGTTTGCTTCCGTTGTCCGCCTTGCCGCAAGTGGACTATCCGACGATCTCTGTATCTGCGTCCCTGCCGGGGGCGAGTCCGGAGACAATGGCAACGTCGGTCGCGGCGCCGCTGGAGCGGCAGTTTGCACACATTGCGGGCGTCACCGAGATGACGTCAACCAGCAACCTCGGCTCCACATCCATCGTCCTGCAGTTCGACCTGGACCGCAACATCAATGGAGCGGCCCGTGACGTTCAGGCTGCGATCAATGCCGCCCGTACCGACCTGCCGGCGGCGCTTCCTTCGAACCCGAACTATCGCAAGGTAAACCCGGCGGAGGCGCCTATCCTCATTTTGGCCCTCACCTCCGATACGGTCAGAAAGGAACAGATGTACGACGCGGCGTCGACCATCCTCCAGCAAAAACTCTCCCAGGTGGAGGGTGTCGGACAGGTAATAGTCGGGGGAGGCTCATTGCCTGCGGTGCGCGTGGAGTTGAACCCCCTGTCACTGAGCAAGTATGGGATCGGCCTTGATGATCTGCGCACCGCGCTTGCGAAGACCAATGTGAACCGGCCCAAAGGGCAACTGGCAAACGGCGAGAAGACCTGGGAGATCAAAACAAATGATCAAATGTACAAGGCTGAAGAGTATCGACCGCTGGTTGTTGCCTACCAGTCGGGGGCAGCTGTAAGACTGTCTGATGTTGCCGATGTGCAGGACTCGGTGGAGGATATACGCAACGCGGGTCTGGTAAACGGCAAACCCTCCATTATGGTAATCGTGTACCGTCAGCCAGGGGCTAATATCATCGAGACTGTGGACCGAGTCGTTGAGCTCTTGCCGCAGCTTGAAGCGTCCGTCCCCGGAGCAATCAACCTCTCCGTCGTTCTCGACCGGACGACGACGATTCGCGCCTCATTGAGGGATGTCGAGCGCACCCTTGTCATCTCCGGTATACTCGTAATTCTGGTGGTGTTCGCGTTCCTGAGGCATTTTCGGAGCGCCCTCATTCCGAGCATTGCCGTGCCAGTATCGCTCATCACCACCTTCGGAGTCATGTACCTCTGCGACTACAGTCTGGACAATCTTTCCCTCATGGCTCTTACAATTGCCACAGGGTTTGTCGTCGATGATGCGATTGTCGTCCTCGAAAACATCACCCGTCACCTGGAAAAAGGAGTTCCTTCCCATCAAGCCGCTTTGCTGGGAGCGCGGGAGATCGGCTTCACCGTCCTTTCGATCAGCGTTTCCCTCGTGGCGGTGTTCATCCCCATCCTGCTCATGGGAGGGATGTTGGGGCGCCTCTTCCGCGAATTCGCCGTGACGCTCTCCGCCGCCATCATGGTGTCTCTCGTGGTCTCGCTGACTCTCACACCCATGATGTGCGCCTACCTTCTGAAAACGGAAAAAGTCCGAACCCACGGACGGCTGTTTAATATGAGCGCGCGTCTGTTTGACGGGATGCATCACAGATACGAGAAGAGCCTGTCATGGGCTCTGAAACACCAGCGACTCATGCTTGCCCTGATGCTCTCCACAATTGTGCTCAGCGTCCTGCTGTTCATCATCGTCCCGAAAGGATTTTTTCCGCAGCAGGATACGGGCCGTCTGACCGGCACAATCCTGGCGGCACAGGATATATCGTTCCAATCGATGAGAGAGAAGATGACGGCCATCGTGGACATTATCGGAAACGACCCCGCAGTGGAAACGGTAGCCGCATTCACCGGCGGCGGCGGCGGGCGAGCGACAACGAATACGGGACGGATGTTCATCGCCCTGAAACCGTTAGAGGAGAGGAAGCTCAGCGCCGACCAGGTTATTGCGCGGCTTCGCAAAAAAATAAGCAGCGTTCCCGGGGCCCCTGCATACCTCCAGTCCGTACAGGACGTGCGCGCCGGGGGAAGGATGAGCGGGGGACAATACCAGTACACGCTCCAGGGGGAGAACCTGATGGATCTCATGACATGGTCCCCCCGTATAGAACAGCGATTGCGTGAGATTCCCGGTATTGTCGACGTAAACAGCGATCAGCAGGACAAAGGGCTCCAGGCATCGGTTGTTATCGATCGCAGCACGGCGTCACGTCTGGGCGTCAGCCCGCAGGTCATCGACGACACCCTTTATAGCGCCTTCGGCCAGCGGCAGGTCTCTATAATGTATACGCCGTTGAATCAGTACCATGTGGTAATGGAGGTGGAGCCCCGCTTCTGGCAACGGCCGGAAACACTGCGCCATATCTATGTGCGGTCATCGACGGGGGCGCTCGTTCCGCTCAGCGCGATCGCCCGTTACGAAATGACGCAGACGACACTCTCGGTAAGCCATCAGGGACAATTCCCGGCGGTGACGTTGTCGTTCAATCTCGCGCCGGGGCTGGCCCTGGGCGATGCAGTGAAAGCGATCGAGTCCGCCACCCGGAAGATGGGATTACCATCGAGCATACGCGGCAGCTTTCAGGGGACGGCCCAGGTATTTCAGGCATCCCTCGCCAATCAGCCTCTCCTGATCCTTGCCGCTCTGATAGCGGTCTACATCGTCCTTGGCGTGTTGTACGAGAGTTACATCCATCCCCTCACCATACTCTCCACGCTGCCGTCGGCGGGCGTCGGGGCATTCGTAGCCTTGCTGATCTGCCGCATGGAGCTTACCATCATTGCCCTGATCGGCCTCGTCCTGCTGATTGGCATCGTGAAGAAAAACGGCATCATGATGGTGGACTTTGCCCTGGAGGCGGAACGCAAGGAAGGGAAAAGCCCGGAAGAGGCCATCTACCAGGCCTGTCTGCTCCGCTTCCGGCCGATCATGATGACGACCATGGCGGCTCTGCTCGGAGCAGTGCCGCTGGCCATTGGCTTTGGCGTCGGGTCGGAGCTCCGCCGTCCCCTCGGTATAGCTATTGTCGGCGGGTTGATCTTTAGCCAGATGCTCACGCTCTATACAACTCCGGTGGTATATCTCTATCTCGATCGTCTGCGGCTCCGACTGGAAGGAAAAAAGATGGAGCGAAAGCGGCTGGCTGCCCATAATGTGGCTGCGGGAGCGCCGGAAGTGCAGTGATGTGATTCGGAAGGCGGCAGGTTCAAAAAAATCGTTGTTTGCGTGAGTTCGTCTTGGTAAGATGAGCCGTCTAAAGGAATAATATATGATTCGCGCTAAATCAGGTTATCGAGAATGGATAAAGCCGCGCAGCCTTGCAATTGCTGCCATTGCAGGGGCGCTTGTCATTTTCATTGCCTGTGCAGTCGGACCTGACTATGTGAAACCAAAAGCCGAAGCGCCCGCTGCCTACAAGGAAGCAGCGGACTGGAAGGTGGCACAGCCGCAGGAGGCCGTAGTCCGCGGGGCCTGGTGGAAGATATTTCAAGATCCTCAGCTTGACGCCCTCGAAGAGCAGGTCAATATTTCTAACCAGAATGTTGCCGCGGCGGAAGCGCAATTCAGGCAGGCGCGCGCCATCGTGCAGGCTGCCCGGGCAGGCTATTTCCCCAATGTCGCAATTGGGGCGTCTGCCACACGTACCCTCGGATCATCTAGTGCCGGCAACGCTCTTGGCACGACGAACCAGGTTTCCGACCTGCTATTGACGGGAACCGCCTCGTGGGAACCGGATATCTGGGGCAAGGTCCGCCGCACCGTCGAAGCGAGCGAGGCCGGCGCCCAAGCAAGCGCAGCGGACCTCGAATTGATCCGCCTCAGCACTCAGGCCGCACTGGCACAGAGCTATTTCCAGCTCTGCGCCCTTGACGCTCAGAAGAAGCTTCTCGACGCAACGGTTGCCGCCTATAAGAAAGCTATGGAACTTACGAATAGGCGCTACGCGAGCGGTGTGTCATCCAGGGCCGACGCCCTTCAGGCGGAAACGCAGCTCAAAACCACGCAGGCACAGGCGATTGACGTGGGCGTGCAGCGCGCCCAACTGGAGCACGCAATCGCACTGCTCGTCGGCAAACCAGCGTCTGCTTTATCCATCCCTGTAACGCCCCTCGCTGCGACACCGGTCGCCGTACCTTTCGGCATTCCGTCGGAGCTCCTTGAAAGGAGGCCTGACATCGCTGCTGCGGAACGGCGCTTAGCCGCAGCAAATGCCCAGATCGGGGTTGCCAAGGCGGCCTATTTCCCGAATATTGTCTTGAACGCAACGGGCG
>Ga0209777_10006848_pt1 | contig 12770 bp, 12 predicted proteins | sample FrelakmetHBP12HB_FD_187147 | JGI IMG/M metagenome (GOLD analysis project Ga0209777, IMG submission 187147) | Freshwater lake sediment microbial communities from the University of Notre Dame, USA, for methane emissions studies -HBP12 HB (SPAdes)... | ecosystem: Environmental > Aquatic >...
TAATCAAGAACCGGGACAATATACCTTCTGGGATGTAAAAACCGGCGCCCGGGAAAGGAATATAGGTTGGAGGATAGATTATTTTTTCATTACCCCGAATCTGTTACCAAAAGTAACTCATGCGGGGATTTTAAAGGATATCACCGGCTCCGACCATTGCCCGATTAGCCTGATATTGAAAACAGATTGAAATCTAGTCTATGCTAATTACATCGCTCATCCATTTATTCAATCGGGATTGTATAAACATGGGTTTATTAACCAAAGTATGAAGACATTAACTACTCCACTGGTAAAGTTACTCACCGAAGCTGGATTCGGGAGTCGCCGGAAAATGGCAGATGCGATTCGAGCCGGTAACGTGAAAGTGAACGGGGTAATCGCAGAAAGTTTCGTGATGCCGGTCAATCCCCGGACCGATGTCGTCCAATTTGAAGGGAAAATAATTCAGCTAAATCGGGAGCCGGTGGTTTATCTGATGTTAAATAAGCCCCAGGGTTTACTTTCTACCACCAGTGACGAACGGGGGCGTTCTACCGTAATGGATATTCTGCCGGAGAATTATAGGCATTTACGTCTTTACCCGGTAGGACGGCTGGATAAAGAAACTACCGGTTTGCTGTTGCTAACCAATGACGGGGCTCTTACCCACCGGCTTACGCATCCGAGTTTTGAAAAGGAAAAAGAATACCTGGTAGAAATAGAAGGGAAATTATCTCCCTCTGAAATACAAAAGTTGGAGCGGGGAATTAAGTTGGAAGACGGTGTGACATCGCCGGCTGTGATCAAAGAACTCAGGACAATATCGGCATTTAATTATTCGCTCATCATTCACGAAGGCAAAAAACGGCAAATACGACGCATGTTCGCCCATCTGGGTTACACCATAATGTCTTTAAAAAGAATCCGTATCGGTAAATTAGTGTTAGGCAACCTCAAAGAGGGAGAAATTCGGGTGTTGACACCGCTCGAAGTCAGAAATTTGCGGCAGTATTAACACGGGTAATATCTAAATTAACATAATCTTTAAAAATTCCGGCAAATATTTCTTATTTAGATACAAAAATAATTAAAACATTTGTTCATAATTATATTGTTTTTTAATAATTGCATATGCTATCATTATGTAGAGACGAAAATGACTACAGGAGAAAAGCTTAAAGCACTTGAACTGGCTATTTCCCAGATTGAGAAACGCTTTGGAAAAGGCGCAATCATGAAGCTCGGGGAATCGACCGGTGTGGCAATTGCAGGCGTTATTTCCACGGGTTCCATATCACTGGATGTGGCTCTTGGTTTAGGGGGTATACCGAGGGGGCGTATAACCGAAATATTCGGGCCTGAATCTTCAGGTAAAACCACGCTCGCGTTACATGTTATCGCCGAAGCGCAAAAGCAGGGTGGTACCGCCGCCTATATTGATGTTGAGCATGCCCTTGATCCGGTATATTCGGGTCATATCGGTGTTAATATTGATGACATGCTCATCTCGCAGCCCGATACCGGAGAGCAGGCGCTGGAAATTTGTGAAGCGCTGGTACGCAGTGGCGCCGTGGATGTTATCGTGGTAGATAGTGTGGCCGCGCTTGTCACCCGAGCAGAAATTGAAGGCGAGATGGGAGACAGCCAAGTAGCCTCACAAGCCCGCTTGATGTCACAAGCGCTCAGGAAACTAGCAGCCGCCATCGGTAAATCCGGCGCGGCGGTCATCTTTATCAACCAGCTAAGAGAAAAAGTAGGCATTGTTTTTGGCAATCCGGAAGTAACCCCCGGTGGTCGCGCTCTGAAATTTTACTCCTCGGTCCGTATCGATTTGAGACGCACAGAAACATTAAAGCAGGGTGAGGAAGCCATCGGTACCAGAGTAAAAGCCAAAATTGTCAAAAACAAAGTAGCGGCTCCTTTCCGCACGGCTGAGTTTGATATTATGTTTGACCACGGTATTAGTCGTGAAGGTGACCTGATAGATTTGGGTGTAGCGCTTGGGCTGATTAAAAAATCTGGGGCATTTTTCTCCTGGGGGGATACTCGTCTGGGACAGGGAAGGGAGAACGCTAAACAATTCCTTTCCGAAAAAACAGAATTGCGACAGGAGATCGAAGAACGGGTTAGAGCCTCAGCGATGCAAACACCGCATGTTACGAAAGACCAGTGAACCATTAACTAATACTATTTTTGCTGGATAATTCAAAGAAGCTGAGGTCTGACCTCGGCTTTTTGTGTATTTAAAGGTAAAAATGGGTAAAATAACCGCTTTACGGCAGGGTAAAAATAAAGAAAACCGAGTAAATTTGTACCTGGATGGTAAGTTTGCTTTTAGTATGGCACAGGTAAAAGCAAAACGGGAAGGGCTATCTGTCGGGTTGGAGCTTACCGGCAACCGTCTTGAATCCTTGATGAAATCTCTGAAGATCAGCCGATGCTTGGAAACAGCTTACCACTATTTAAGTTACCGCCCGCGCAGCGAAGCGGAACTACGCGAACGTCTTCACAAGCGGATTTTTGCCGATGAACAGATCGAAGCGGTTATCACAACACTAAAAGAACAGCATTTGCTCGATGATCAGAAATTTGCCGAATTTTGGAAAGAAAACCGCGAGGCATTCAATCCGCGCAGCCGGTGGTTGACCGGCCGCGAACTGGCAAAAAAGGGTGTGGATACCGAAGTCATCAGCCAGGTAGTTGCCGGCATCGATGAAGATGAATCCGCTTACCAGGCGGCAGCAAACCGCGCTACCCGTTTTGCCAGCTGTGAATATGATGAATTTCGGCAAAAAATCGGCTCTTATTTACAGAGGCGAGGCTTTAGTTATAGTGTTATCAACCGGGCGATTAAAAAAGTCTGGGGTGAAATAAAAAGAAAGGAATAAAATAAATAACCTTCGCCCGCATCAGGTAGAAATATGGATTGTCGGGTGTTGAAGTTAAAATAAAGTGAGGTAAATATATGCCATCCCAATTTGTTTATTTGTTATTTATATCCAGTTTTATCATCGGCGCCGTACTCGGTGGCGCAGTAATTTTCTTCTTCCGCCGTATGTCGGTAAACCGCCTTTTACGTGTCGCTCAAAGACGCGCGACCAAAATCGGACTCGAAGCCAAAGATGAAGCCAAAGCTACGCTGGACCAGGCAAAAATCGAAGCCGACAAAATCCGTAATACCGCTGAAAATGAATACCGCGAACGTCGTAGCGAAATTCAGAGGCAGGAAAACAGATTACTTTCAAAAACAGAAAATTTGGAACGTAAGCTTGAAGGTGTTGGTCAGCGTGAACGTGCTCTCGCTACTAAAGAAAAATCCCTGGAAACTCTGCGTCTGCAAATAGAAGACACCAAAACCCGAGAGTTAAAACAGTTGGAAATTATTGCCGCAATGTCTACCACAGAGGCAAAAGAAATCCTGCTGCAACGGGTGGAAGCGGAGATGAAAGACGAAGGTGCCCGCCGTTTGCATGATTGGGAGGCCAAACTTAAAGCTGAAGCAGATGTCAAAGCGCAGGACATATTAGCGCAGGTTATTCAGCGTTCTGCGTCGGAAGTGACCTCGGAAACCACTGTGGTCAGTGTTCCGTTACCCAGTGACGAAATGAAGGGCAGACTTATCGGGCGTGAAGGCAGGAACATCCGTGCCTTAGAACAGGCAACCGGGGTTGATCTGATTGTCGATGACACCCCTGAAGCCGTGACTTTATCCAGTTTCGATCCGGTGCGCCGTGAAATTGCCCGTGTCGCGCTTACGAAACTAATACTTGACGGTCGTATCCACCCAGCCCGTATTGAAGAAGTGGTCAAGAAAGCGGAAGAAGAAGTGGATGCCGATATTCAAGCCGCAGGCGAACAGGCTGCTTATCAGGTGGGCATACAGGGTTTGAGACCGGAATTGATCAAATTAATGGGTCGGTTGAAGTACCGCACCAGTTACGGACAGAGTGTGTTAGCGCACAGTATCGAAGTGTCTTTTATGGCAGGCATGATTGCCGCTGAACTGGGCGCTAATGTAATGATAGCCAAAAAAGCCGGTTTGCTGCACGATATCGGTAAAGCAGTCGACCGAGAGGTAGAAGGGACTCACGCTTCTATCGGTACCGACCTGGTGAAGCAATGGGAAAAATCACCGGAAGTCGTACAGGGTATCGCCGAACACCATTTGGAAACCTCAAACATCAGTTTATGGGGCTTCATTGTAGCGGCTGCCGATGCCATCAGCAGCTCTCGTCCCGGCGCCCGTCGCGAATCTCTGGAGAACTACCTGAAAAGACTCCGCGCACTGGAAGATATCGCCAACAGTTTCAAGGGTGTCGATAAGTCCTTCGCCATACAGGCTGGCCGTGAAATCCGGATTCTGGTCAAACCTGAAGAAATCGATGATCTGGGCGCAATGAGACTGGCAAGAGATATCGTCAAGAAAATCGAAGAGGGTATGGAATACCCCGGCCAGATCAGGGTGACGGTGTTGAGAGAAACCCGCGCTGTGGACTACGCCAAATGATTAGCAGGTCTCAGATTTCGCATCGGAAATCAGATATTTAATGCTGAGAGTTACTAGCAGAAGACGATGAAGATACTGGCAATCGGTGACGTTATTGGAAAACCGGGAAGGCTGGCGCTGACCCGGTTATTGCCGTCTTTGAAACAGGAATATGGCGTAAATCTTACCATCGCTAACGCAGAAAATTCAGCGGGCGGTATCGGCGTTACACCGGATACTGCCGCCGACCTGTTAAGCGCCGGAGCCGATATTCTCACAACCGGAAATCATGTTTGGGCTTACAAAGAGATGCTGCCTTTGCTGGATAGCGATATGCCGATACTACGCCCCTACAATTATCCACCAGGCGTCGGCGGACGCGGGTATATCATTTTTAACGATGTGATGGTGGTCAATCTTATCGGCAGGACTTTCATGTCCAACTACGATTGTCCCTTCCGTACAATGGACGCATTATTGGAGAAGGTCAAGGAAAAGCCTCCGATTATAATTGTGGATTTTCATGCTGAAGCAACCTCGGAAAAAGTTGCCCTCGGGCGATATTTCGATGGGAGAGTCAGTGCTGTGCTGGGGACACATACCCATGTGGGCACTATCGATACCAGCATTTTGACAGGTGGTACCGCTTATGTCACCGATATCGGCATGACAGGTCCAATCGATTCCGTCATCGGGGACGAACCGGAAATGGTAATAAAACGATTTCTGACAATGTTACCGCACCGTTTGTCCGCCGGCAAGGGCAGGACAGTTCTGAATGCAGTAATAGTTGATGTAGATAATCAGAGCGGTAAAGCTATCGGCATCGAAAGAATTCAGAGAGAGATAGAATAGTGTCCAAAGTAGATTTACATATCCACACGACGGCTTCTGATGGCAAACTCAGTCCAGCGGAAATAGTCAAGAAAGCTGCCGGGTTAGGGCTGGAAACGATTGCCATTTCCGATCACGATACAGTCAACGGTATTATACCGGCATTAACAGCTGCACACGTTTACCCCAAATTGACTGTTATTCCGGCGGTGGAATTAAGCACGGACGTCCCCAGCGGGGAGATACATGTCCTCGGTTATTACATCGATTATACAAACCAGGAATTCGAAGCTGATTTGACCCGGATGCGCAACTCCCGCCTGGAACGGGCGCATAAAATCATCGAAAAATTACAGAATCTGGGCATTAAAATAGATTACTCACGGGTGCAGGAAATTGCCGGTGACGGGACTCTGGGGAGGCCGCATATTGCACAGGCGATGCTGGAAAAAGGTTATATCCAGGAGTTTAAAGAAGCCTTCAACAAATATATCGGGCACGGCGGACCGGCTTACGTGGAACGGGATAAACTGACACCCACGGAAGCGGTGCAATTGATTATTAATACCGGAGGATTGCCGGTACTGGCTCACCCGTTAACCTCAGGCAACGTGGAAACGATGATTATCGAGCTAAAGGCGGCCGGTTTAGTGGGTATGGAGGTCTATTATGCAGCTTATTCCTTCGAAGAAGTCAGTCCTCTATTAGGGTTAGCTTACAAGCACGGATTAATCGCAACCGGGGGGACTGATTATCATGGTATTGAAAACAACTCCGAGACAATAATGGGCGGTGTCGATGTTCCGGTTAAGGCAGTGGAGCAACTTACCAAGTTAGCCAGAGAGCGCGGTTTAAAAATTCCCCAATAGTCCTCAAGGAGTAAACATGATTCTTCAATTCGTTTTATTCACTATCGGTGCTTATTTGCTTGGTTCGGTACCGGCAGCTTATTTGATAGTGAAATGGACACGCGGTGTCGATATCCGTAAGGTGGGGACTGGTAAAGTAGGAGCTTCCAATGTCTTGAGCGCCGGACCTAAATGGGCGGTCATACCCGTAGCTATTTTCGATGTGGGCAAAGGCGCTCTATCTGTCTGGATAGCGAAATTACTCGGACTTAATGAGTGGCAGCAGATTATCGTGGGGTTTGGTGCTATAATCGGCCACAACTGGCCGATTTATCTCGGCTTTAAGGCCGGCGGCCGAGGAGTATTTGCCTCTTTGGGTGTAATTTTTATGCTTTCCTGGAAGGTGGGCTTATTCGCATTAATCTTCCCCTATCTTTTTGCCCCGATACACCAAGTAGCCCTGGGGGTCTTCTTAGCGTATCTGGCGCTGCCGGTGGCAGGTTGGTTTTTCGGGGGTCCTTACCCGGATGGTGCGAAATTACCAGCTACAGTGGGATTAATTGCGATTCTGGTAATGGGTTTGAGCCGAAGACTGATCGCACGACGCAATGAAATTAGCAAGAAGTCACCCTGGCATGAGGTGATTGTTAACCGATTGTTATTCGATAGAGATATCAGCAATCGTAAAGCGTGGATTAATAACGGCAGCGGTGCCAACACAAAATAAACTGTACTTCCGGTTAATTTTCCGCCCAGACCCACTTCCGCGCGATCAGGAACCTGACGATAAAGACCAGCAATATTGCTAGAGCAGCTGCCGGAACCGGCGGTATTTTCCCGTAGGTGACGAAGACAAATAGCGCCAGCATATCCAGCACTAACGTGGCGCCTGCCATGACAAAATAGCGTAGTCCCCCCAGTTTCTTTTCCGCCCAACCTTTGAATGTCCAGTATTTATTCAGCAGGTAATTGAATACAATCGCGACAAGCGATGAGATGAAAAACGGCAAAAGATAGTACTTGGTGCCTAGAAAACTACCGCTGATAGTAAACCAGGGCGCCGGCGGCCATTTGATTAAGGCATTCATAATCAAAATGTTCACGATAAAACCTAATCCGCCCACAACCATAAAATTCAAAATTTGAAATTTGGCAAAATATAGTGATACCAATTGTTGCACGTATTCCCAGATGATTTTTCGGGAAAGCTTCGAAGTCCCCTTAGCCCTTGGTGAGAATGTGTAGGGCACCTCGGTCATAGTTTTGTACTTACCACGAACTGCTATTTCCAAACCGATTTTCCAACCCACCGGGCTCAGAGTGCTAACATCCAGGGCTTCACGCCGGAAACCGAATAAACCGCTAACTCTATCCTTGATTTTAGGCACCAAGGGTAAAGCTAGCAGATTTGCCACAAAAGAAACGATTTTCCGGGTGAGTTTCCATTCACCCGGGCTGCCCCCTTTGGCATAGCGCGAACCCATCACAAAATCATTGTTTTGTAAGGCTTTGAACATCGCCGGTAGTATTGCCGGTGGATGTTGCAGGTCGGCATCCATGACAATTACGTATTCGGAATCGCTTTGTTTTATGCCATCGACAACTGCCGAGGCCAAGCCTCGCTTATCTTTTCGAACCATCACCCTGACCGGGTATTTTGAAGACAAACCTTCAATTGCTTCGGCTGTGCCGTCCCGACTATTATCGTCCACAAAAAAAATTTCGTAATCAGAACCCTTCAATACTGCATCAACTTGCTCGATAAGCAGCGGCACGTTTTCCTTTTCATTGTATGTAGGTACTAAGATCGACAAGGTTTTCTTCATTTGTTTTTTACCCTCGAAGTATGCTCAATCACGAATATCATACCATATCATCGATTATTGCATTGGTATTTGAAAAAGATTAGAATCGATTTACGGATTTCTCACAGCATAATCAGCCATGCTTTTCCTATCAGGGAGTGCCTGTGAAGGTTTCGTTTTTAGATCAAATCGAATCCACACCAAGAATGTTAATATTCTATTACGCTATTCTGGTGCAGCTTACCGCTTCCGCAATTTCAGGCACAGGGTTCGTTTTAAACAACGGGTGGTGTTATATCATCGGTACTCTGGTATGGACGGTGTGGTTCGTGCTGATTTTCATTGTCTTACGCCCGGAAACCGATCGCAGGCTACGCCGGCATGACGCTTTTTTGAAAAGAAGCGCTTTTTCTATTTTTACAGGGTTATTTATTCTCGGCATTGCTGAGATGATAATAATCAGTCAGTTGTTACCTGTTTACCTTAAAAATGCGCGACCTGAAGCTCATTTTACACAACTTATGGTAGGTTTAGCCCATGTTTTTGAATATAATGACGGGACGGCGTTGGTACAACAGGCGGCAGAGAACCTGTTAGCCGGAAAAAATCCTTATGCTCATGCTAATGTGGTCACTGCACTTCTGGAATATAATGGTGCCTATGACCGCGTAACTCCGTTGAGGAAAGGAAGTTTTGCAGAAGTGTTTCCTTACCCATCTACCATACAATTGCAGAATTTATGGAATCAGGTTATAAATAACCCATCGCAACCTGTTACTGAATTAGAGTCCAGAATATGTTATCCATCAGGTTCATTTTTGCTCCCTGCGCCGTTTATTGCCGCCGGAGTGAAAGACATACGTCTTGTTTATACTATTTTCGTTTTAGCTGGTCTCTGCTATGCCATTTTTGTTATCCCCAAAAGGAAGCGGCTTATATTTGTCGGCGCAGCTGTAATTAGTCTGGAGTTGTGGAATAGTATTGCCGGCGGTGAAACCGGTAGTTTGGTATTTTCCTTTTTATTAGCAGCATGGTTGTCCATGGATAGAAAGCTCTGGCTTTCGGCGATATTTATGGGACTAGCCGTATCAATCAAACAAACAGCCTGGTTTTTTCTGCCTTTCTATTTGATTTTGATATTGCGTCATTATGATATCAAAAAAGTGTTTTACGTTTCCGCTGCGGTGGCATCAATTTTCAGCCTAATAAATCTACCGTTCATACTGGCAGATGCTAATTTGTGGATCACCTCTATCGTTTCTCCGATGGTGGATCCGATGTTCCCGGTGGGCAGTGGTATTATTACCCTGGTCACCTCCGGATTGGTAAATATCCGATCCCCTCTGATCTTCACAATTCTAGAGTTATTAATCTGGTTGGCGGGGATTGTTTGGTATTTTAAATATAGTGGTAGTTACCCGCAAACAGGTCCGATTTTGTCGATCTTGCCGTTGTTTTTTGCATGGCGTAGCATGTGGTGTTATTTTTTTTATGTAGCACTCATCTCCCTGGCATATGTCATGGCTAACGAGACCAACACTCTGAAAAATGACTTACAGATAGATACGAAACTGGATATAAATGCTCGTTATTCTTGACTTTAATCATCCATCAACCTTAACATAACTTAGAGGGGTTAACACCAAGTAAAACTGGAGAGCCGGATTTTTATGGTTTATGATTTTTTCCATAATTTAACATTAATCATTCCTGCCTGTACCTGGGTTGTAGCCCAACTAATCAAGATGATTATCGCCTTGGCTAAAGGTGACGGACTGGATTTGAGCTATATGGTGAGCAGTGGCGGTATGCCCAGTGCTCACTCGGCAGTGGTAAGTGCGCTGGCTACTTCTGTCGCTATGATCGATGGTGTAGGTTCGACTTTCTTTGGTATTGCCGTAGTCCTGGCTTTGATTGTGATGTATGATTCTGCTGGTGTCCGGCAATCGGTGAGCCAGCAATCGGCAGTGCTAAACCGGATTGTGGGAGAATTGAAATTACACCAACCGTTATTTAAATTGGAAGCCGATCTGCGGGAACTGGTCGGACATACACCTTTCCAGGTAATCGTCGGCTCAGCGCTGGGTATTGCAATATCTTTTACGTGGTTGTTGCTAGCCGGTTTTTAGCCATCTTTGATCAGACGTTTGCCATAACTGACCACGTTATCATTACCGTAACCGATTTTCTCGTAAAAAGCCATCGCCTCCGTGTTTTCGGCACGCACCTGTAAGTTCACTTTAGGACACCCTATCGAAACCAATTTTGCTTCAATTTCCGACATGATTTTCCGCCCGATACCTTTTTTACGATATGATGGATCTACCGCCAGATAATTCACCCAACCGCGATGTCCTTCGTAACCACCCATGACGCTTGCGATGATTTTATCACCGATCGATCCTACCAGAAACAATTCGCGGTCTATCTTTAACTTGCGTTGGATGTCACGTCCCGGGTTATTCCAGGTTCGTAATAAATTGCATTCCTGCCACAAGGCGATAACAGCTTTCTCATCTTTTTCTTCATAATGCCGGATTAATATCTCGTGCGCAGACTTAATCATGGTTTGAATGCCTCAACTTCCAACCGCGACATTTTAATATGTACAAAACCCCGGTTATCCAATGGGTGATTTTTGAGATATTCCGTGACTACTTCGTGTATCAGGGTTTCCCTGAGCGCCGGTGGCACTGCTTGAGTATAAGGTAACCAGGTGGTTCTGACCCATGCGGCGAATTTCTCTTTGGTATCATGGATCATGTCTTTGGGTACCAGTTCCATCCTTACGGCTCGTAACCCTACTTGCTCGAGCCACGGTCGGTATTCTTCCGGTCCGTAAAAACCATAAGAAAAATTCAAATTTTTAAAATAGGGGGACCATTGATCTCTATTTATCAGGATATCCATTGTTTTCAGTATGTCATTCGCATTACCCCTACCTCCCATTTGCAGCACAATTCTACCGCCAGAGCGCAATGCGTTATGAATACCTTTGAGTACAGGTAAATGGTTTTTTACCCAATGGAGGGTGGCGTTAGAGAAAACGGCATCGAATTCATCGTAAAAAGAAAGTTGGTTTGCATCCATGATACGGAAAGACAGATTGGCACTTCCCATCTCAGGATAGTTTTTTTGAGCTTGTGCAATCATCTCCGGTGAACTATCCACACCGATTGCGTAACCTTGAGGTACCTTTTCGGCGATCATCGCGGTAATATTGCCTACGCCACACCCGATGTCCAATACATGCTCCGCGCCGGTCAATTTGAGCATTGCGATCAGTTCCGCACCCCATTTTAATTGGTTCGCCGAGTTATCCTGATATTCTGCCGGGTTCCACGTATACATCGGATTCTAGCCCAGCACTACCTTCATCATTTCATAAGCGGCTTTGACTTCAACGGCTGACATACCTTCTTCTAAAGTTTCAAAATCAGTGACTTCCTGTTTATCCAGCACCGCTTTTATTACCTGACGTAAGGGTTGTCCCTCTTTATTTTTCGGCAACGAAACTACAAATCGAATATCTTTGGGGGCAGCAATAGCGCCTACTAAATCTCGGACAAGGTTTTTAAGCTCAACCTTCAGAGAAGTATTGCCTTCGATACCGTTCTTTAACACTATCAGTCCAACTGGCTCCTCCCCTTTGAGAGTATCCCTGGCGCCGATAACGCAGACTTCCTGCACTGCCGCATGGGTGCCTATGGCATGGGCTATCTCCCGTGTGCTAATGCGTTGGGCTGCAACGTTAATCACTTCGTCAACTCTGGCGCCGATTTTAATATAACCATCTTCATCGCGGATTGCATAATCACCACAGAGGAATAGAGCCTTGCCGGGGAAAAATCCCCAGTAATCCTTTTCGTAAAATTTATCATTTTGCCACAGAGTGACAATATTACCCGGTGGTAGAGGAGATTTGGCTACTAGATACCCTTGCCGGTCGGCCTCTATTTCATTGCCTCTCTTGTCTACCACTGCCAGATCCCACCCAATGACCGGCTTGTTAGCTACGCCCGGTTTGATCGGCAGCATCCCCACGCCGGCCATGATCGATGTCATAGGCCAGCCGGCTTCGGTCAGCCAGTAGTTATCGATAACCGGTATGCCATTAAAAGTATTTTTAGCCCATTGCACTATTTCCGGGCTCACATATTCACCGGCCAAAAACAGAAAATCCACTGAACTCAAATTATGTTTCTTCGCATGCTCAATACCGAATCTCTCCAACATTTTGAATACGGTTGGCAAACTGAAAATAACGTTGATTTTATGCTTCTCGATAAGTCGCCAGTACACCTCGTGGTCGGGGTAGTCTGGGGTTCCCTCAAACATTACCGACGTGATGCCATAGAGTAGCGGTCCCCAAGTGGTGCAATTGGCTCCCAACCGCCAGCCAATGTCTGTTGTTGCCCAGTAAACCCCATCGGGCTTCACGCCATATATCATCGGCATTGCATTACTAAGGCCAACCATGAAGCCGCCGGTGTCATTGACCACACCTCGCGGGTTTTCAGTATCTCCGGAAGTGAAAAGAATATGGGAGGGATGACTGCTCTCTACAGGTAAAGGCTCAACATAATTAGTGCCGCGTTCCCGCATCAAGGTGTCCCAGTCGTAGTCTCGGTCGGATATCATATTTACCGAGGCGATGCCTCGATTGAGTACAATGACATTGTTAACCGGGGCTTTTTGTAAAGCGGTGTCAAGGATCTCTTTCAAAGGAATGACACGGTTACGGCGGAAACTGCCGTCAGCAGTAATTATGATCTTGGGTTTGGCGCTCAAAATACGCTCGGTAATGTTTTCCAG
>Ga0209777_10006849_pt1 | contig 12769 bp, 11 predicted proteins | sample FrelakmetHBP12HB_FD_187147 | JGI IMG/M metagenome (GOLD analysis project Ga0209777, IMG submission 187147) | Freshwater lake sediment microbial communities from the University of Notre Dame, USA, for methane emissions studies -HBP12 HB (SPAdes)... | ecosystem: Environmental > Aquatic >...
ATCGAATTCGCCCGGCTCAATTTGAGTTATACTGTTCTCAGCAAGCGGCGGCTCATTGAATTGGTGAAAAAAAACTATGTGCGGGGATGGGATGATCCGCGCATGCCCACCGTAACTGGAATGCGGCGCCGGGGCTACTCGCCCGAGGCCATTAGAAATTTCTGTGCCCAAATCGGCGTAGCGAAAAACGATAATCTGATTGACGTGGCTCTGCTTGAACATTGCGTGCGCGAGGATCTCAATGAACACGCGCCGAGAGTGATGTGCGTCTTGCGTCCCCTGCGCGTTGTAATCGACAACTATCCTGAAAAACAGGTGGAGCAATTCGAGTGCGCCAACCATCCGCAAATTCCCGATATGGGAACTAGAGAGGTTCCCTTTTCTAAAGTGCTGTATATCGAGCGTGACGATTTTATGGAAAATCCGCCCGAAAAATATCATCGTCTCGGTCCTGGACGCGAAGTTCGCCTCAGAAATGCCTACGTCATAAAGTTTGAAAATATGGTGAAGGACGAGCGCACCGGCGAAGTGGTTGAACTGCACTGCACTTATGATCCCCAAACCCGCAACGCGCCGCCGGCGGACGGACGCAAGGTGCCGGGCGTTATTCACTGGGTCTCGGCCCAGCATTGTGTTCCGGCGGAGGTTCGGTTATACGACCGGCTGTTCAGCATCGAAGATCCGGGAAGCGAAGGAGATGATTTTGTTAATCATCTTAACCCTAATTCTCTGGAGACCCTGACGGCCTGCTATGTTGAAACAAACCTGAAAAACGCCGAACCGGGGAACCAATATCAGTTTGAAAGACTGGGGTATTTTTGTGTTGATATAGATACTATCGCGGGAAAACCTGTTTTCAATCGGGTTGTGCCACTGCGGGATTCATGGGCAAAGGTAAATAAGGATTAAAATTGGCTGGGGAATAAGGATTCGAACCTTAATAAACGGAGTCAGAGTACGATGGAGTCAAATTACAGCAAACGTTCCGACAAAGATAGCAGCTTCAGGTTCACTATTGTATGGATCATTCGCAGGAGGTGGCATCTGGAAATGGGGTGGTACGACCTGGACTCAGGTAACCCCCAACAATCCGGATTTGATAGTTGCCACAAGTACGGCCTTGTATGGCTCCTTTGCGGGAGGTGGCATCTGGCAATGGGATAGTTCAACCTGGAGTCAGGTTACGCCAAACAATCCTCAACTGTTTGTGGCCTCAGGGGAGAACCTTTATGGCTCCTTTGCGGGAGGTGGCATCTGGAAATGGGATGGGTCAGCATGGACTCAGGTTACAACCAACAATCCTCAATTGATGGTGGCTTCAGAAAGTGAGTTTTATGGCTCCTTTGCAGGAGGTGGAATCTGGCAATGGAATGGTTCAACCTGGAGTCAGGTTACACCCAACGAACCGGCAAGCATGGTGTTAGGTTACTAAGGATTACAGTTTTCACTCATTAATAAAGTTTCTGAGAGATTGAGTAGTAAGACATCAGAATAATAAACATCGGGGAGGGAGAAATCCCTCCCCCGAACTTACCAAATCATAAGTGTATTTTAAAGTTCATTATCCCTGTTTGGCAATAAAGGAGAGAAAATGACATGATGACCAATAAAAAAAGCATAACCGCCATTTTTCTTACATTAGTATTTACGCTGTTTATTATTGTCGGTATCCCTACAACCTCCATGTCTTCAGAAGCAGCAACTGGAAAGGATGCATCTGAAGTAAAAGAAGATAAACAAATAAAACCAGACAAGGAAGTGAAACAGGAAAAGCAGGAGCAGAAAGAACAGGAAACGAAACCAAAATTCAAAATGGGAAAAGAAGTCAAGGAACAAAAGAACCCCTATGCCAATGCAGAAATAACCACAAGGATAATACCTTCATCTAAAAAGACGTTTGGTTATGATATTCTTTTATATGGCAGACCGTTAGTGCATCAACCCAATATACCGGGATTGCCAGGGAATGAAGGATTTACCACCAGGGAAAGAGCACAAAAAGTTGCCGAATTTGTGGTGAAGAAGATCAGAAAAAACGAGATGCCGCCTACGGTAACAATTGAGGATTTGAACAATATGGGTGTATTGAAAAAAGACTAAACCAAGGAACAGGCCATGAGAATACGAAAAAGGGGGATGTGCTTATGAAGAAAAGTATATTAGTCGTCGTTGCATTACTCCTTAGTTTACTTTACGCCCATACGCTTTTTGCGGCCACCGATACTTGGACACAGAAGAGAGACTTCGGGGGGTCAGCACGATCTTCTGCTGTCGGCTTCTCCATCGGCAGCAAGGGCTACATAGGAACTGGAGCTTATTCTACAAGTTCAAGTTCAGCAACCTATACTAAAGACTTCTGGGAATATGACCCCGTAGCCAATACTTGGACGCAGAAGGCCGATTTCGGAGGAGGAATCCGTGAATCTGCATTCGGATTTTCTATTGGGAGTAAGGGCTACGTTGGTACAGGCGTGTATTCTTCAGGAGGCTATGGATATTTTCCAAGAGATTTCTGGGAATACGATCCTGTTGTCAATAAGTGGACACGGAAGAGAGACTTCGGGGGGGCAGCGCGATATACCGCCGTAGGCTTCTCTATTGGGAACAAGGGTTATGTAGGAACTGGCTATCCTGTAGGCGTAGGCAGCAACTTTGCTAAAGACTTCTGGGAATATGACCCCGTAGCCAATACTTGGACGCAGAAAAGAGATTTCGGAGGAACAGCGCGAAATAGCGCCATTGGCTTCTCTGTTGGAACCAAGGGCTACATCGGGATGGGGGGGAACTCATCGGAGGGGCATTGTAAGGACTTCTGGGAGTATGACCCTCTCACCGATGCCTGGACACAGAAAAGAGATTTCGGGGGGCAGGGGGGAAGTCAAGCCGTAGGCTTCTCTATCGGAAATAGGGGATATGTAGGAACTGGACTCGATTCATCAGGATATACAATAAAAGAGTTCTGGGAATATGACCCTTCCAACGATATATGGACACAGAAGAGAGACTTCGGGGGGACAGTGCGATATGACGCCATAGGCTTCTCTATCGGAAATAAGGGCTATGTAGGGGCTGGAAGAATCGGATATGGTTCGACAGAAACCGCTTACGCTGACTTCTGGGAATATGACACCAGCCGAGAATCCTTATATGCAATTATTCAAAATTGCCTCGTTGACTCTAGTAATAATTATTGTAATCCGGGGGGTATTTATGAACCAATAAACGTAACTACTGTTTTCAGGACTCCACGAAGCACCATCATTGATTCGGAGGTTATCATATCGCCCTGGTACGATGGTGACTGGAATAATGAGATCATCAATAGTTCCGATAACGGCTTTAATACCGTCAATAAGGGTACGCCTTTGCCCTCCGATAAATTTGAGGTTATTAGTTATGTTGATGAGCTATCCCCCATATGCGGAACACAAAACTTAAAATCATATTTTTTCACATATACGACCAGAAATACGTCAGCCGGATATGCTGTAACGATTGACCGTTGGATAGATTACCTAAAAGCAATCACTCTCGATTATGGAAGAAGAATTGATACATTAACCATTTTTTCTCACGCGACATCGGGTGATGTGCAAATGTCAGGGGCATTCCATATGACGGAGCAAACGGCCCCACTGCTTAGCAGGTTGAAAACTGAGAATATATTGGCGCCAAACGCAACAATTCTCCTTTTCGCATGTGAGGCCGGAAAGGGTGAAACTGGGCAAAGATTTGTTCAGGCGCTTGCCAATGCGACCGGGGCAATAGTGTATGCAAACACACAATTTACAGGTAATCCTGATAATCCTACCCTCTGGGAAAGAATATACGATTTTTTTACAGGTCAAAGCGGCAGCAATAGCGACTGGACATTGGATGTTGTGAAGTATCCCAATATATTGCATGCATATTTTACAGGTGCGGGAATCTGGAAGTGGGACGGTACCACCTGGACTCAGGTAACCCCCAACAATCCACAATTGCTAGTGTCCTCAGGCGAGAACCTGTATGGCTCCTTTGCGGGAGGGGGCATCTGGAAGTGGGACGGCTCTACCTGGAGTCAGGTAACACCTAGCAATCCGGTTTTGATGGTCGCCACAAGTACGACCTTATACGGCTCCTTTACCGGAGGTGGCATCTGGAAATGGGATGGAAGTTCGTGGACTCAGGTAACACCCAACAATCCTCAACTGCTTGTAGCCTCAGTGGGTAACCTGTATGGCTCATTTGCGGGAAATGGCATCTGGATGTGGAACGGAACGACTTGGACTCAGGTTACACCTAATAATCCGCTACAGATGGTGGCTTCAGGATCGAACTTATATGGCTCCTATGCAGGAGGTGGCGTCTGGAAATGGGACGGCTCTACCTGGAGTCAGGTTACGCCTAACAATCCGGTAAGCATGGTGACCTCGGGGTCAAACCTGTATGGCTCCTTTGCAGGAAGCGGTATCTGGAAGTGGGACGGCTCTACCTGGAGTCAGGTTACGCCTAACAATCCGGTAAGCATGGTGACCTCAGGGTCAAACCTGTATGGCTCCTTTGTAGGAGGTGGCATCTGGAAATGGGATGGGTCTACCTGGACTCAGGTTACCCCCAACAATCCGGTCAGCATGGTGTTAGGTTACTAAGACCTGAAGGTTGTCACTCATAAATAAAGTTTCCGGAGAATACAGTCAGACATCAGAATAATAACCATCGGGGAGGGAGAAATAGGAAGACACCCTCCTACGAATTTGTAATGAAGAATATAAGAAAAAACGACATGCCACCGACAGTGAGCAATCGAGGATTTGAACAATATGGGTGTATTAAAATCAAAGAAATTAAAGAAACGAATATGAGAATATAAAAAGGGGAAACTTGCTTATGAAGAAAAGTATAATCGTCATCATTACATTGATCCTCAGTTTTCTTAGCTTTAATATGGCTTTTGCTGACACGAATTTCTACGGCTCCTTTCTGGGAGGAGGTATCTGGAAATGGGATGGTTCAGCCTGGACTCAGACTACCCCCAACAATCCTCAATTGATGGTTGCCTCGGGGTCAAATTTGTATGGCTCCTTCGCTGGAGGTGGCATCTGGAAATGGGATGGAACAACCTGGACACAGGTAACCCCCAACAATCCACAGTTGATGGTCGCCACAAGAACTACCTTATACGGCTCCTTTGCGGGAAGTGGCATCTGGAAATGGGACGGAACAACCTGGACACAGGTTACCCCGAACACTCCTCAATCCATGGTCACAATAGGAGGTCGATACCTGATAGGAGCATTTGCGGGAGGAGGTATCTGGATGTTGAAAGGAACGACCTGGACTCAGGTAACCCCCAACACTCCGGATTTGATGGTCATGACAAGTAGGGCATTCTACGCCTCCTTTGCGGGAAGTGGCATCTGGAAGTGTTGTAATGGAACAAGCTGGACACAGGTTACAACCAACAATCCTCAACTGATGGCGACTTTAGGCATGAACTTATATGGGGCATTTACGGGAAGTGGCATCTGGAAATGGGATGGAACGACTTGGACACAGGCTACGCCTAACAATCCGCAACAGATGGTGGCTTCAGACACGAACTTGTATGGATCCTTCGCAGGAGGTGGCATCTGGAAATGGGACGGAAGTTCCTGGAGTCAGATAACTCCGAATAATCCGGCAAACATGATGGTTACGATTAATTCTTATGTTATGACAAAAGGAGAATATGATGGTAATAATGACGGCACGATAGACTCTGCCAGCTATTCCACATACGACACAAACGGGAACAGGACGAAACAGGAATTTGATAGTAATAATGACGGCACGATAGACTCTGTCCACTATTACACATACGACGCAAATGGGAACATGACGAAAGAGGAAGACGATAGTAATAATGACGGCACGATAGACTTTGCCTCTGCCATCTATTACACATACGACGCAAACGGGAACATGACGAAAGGGGAACATGATAGTAATAATGACGGCACGATAGACTATGTCTACTATTACACATACGACGCAAACGGGAACGAGACGAAACAGGAATATGATAGTAATAATGACGGCAAAATAGACTCTGTCACCTATTACACATATGACGCAAATGGGAACCAGACGAAAGTAGAAGTTGATTGGAATAATGACGGCAAGATAGACTATGTCACCTATTACACATACGACGCAAATGGGAACATGACGAAAGAAGAACGTGATTATGATAATGACGGCAAGATAGACTATGTCACCTATTACACATACGACGCAAACGAGAACAGGACGAAAGAGGAAAATGATAATAATAATGACGGCAATATAGAAAGTGTCGAATATTTCACATATGATACAAACGGGAACGGGACGAAATATGAATATGATTATGATAATGACGGCAAGATAGACGCTGTCTACTATTTAACATGGCAAAAAATATGAACGTGTTTCAATAGAATAGTGGTTATTCGCACCAGTAATTATTTACTATCTTTCAATACGTAATACTCAGTTATTTAAAAGCTGAGTATTACGTATTTCTAGGTGAAAGAAACAATCACTCCACTCTTCATATTTATATTTCTGTTTTCACGTGTTAATATTATTACCAAAAGAGAAACAAAATTCTCGCATCACAAATAACAGCATTTCTTCATGGAGATTTATGATTGCTCAACATAACCATAAATCATGAAAAATCATTCCAAGGGGTAGCAATAGGGTATCAATGATAAAAACTTGGTTAAGTGGTATTTGTATAAGTTATTTATTTTATTTGGCTGGGGAATAAGGATTCGAACCTTAATAAACGGAGTCAGAGTCCTTTTTATCGACTTTCACATAATTTCATTTAATCACACAAACACCTTGACTTTTAAGATACTTACCATTATATTACCTTCACAAGATGTAATTTAAAAAACCGTAGTTTCACGCAATAAAGCGGGATAAAAGCGGGATAGATACCGATAAACGGATTTATTAAAAATAATCAAAAAGAGGGTATATGTCATGGCTAAGTGGATCAAAACGAACTTTCGCGGCGTCCGTTATCATGAACACGAAACCCGCAAGCATGGCGTCAAGCCGGATAAATATTTTACTATTCGTTATAAACTTAACAAAAAAGACAAAGAAGAAGGGCTTGGCTGGGCCTCAGACGGCTGGACGGCATCAAAGGCTTATGATCGCTTGAGGGAATTAAAAGAGAATCGCAAAATAGGACAAGGGCCACAAACCCTAGCAGAAAAAAGGGAAATTGAAACAGAACGCCGGAAAACAGAAAAAGACGAACTTGAACGAATCGAACGCGAAGCTATCACCCTGGGGGGTTTTTTTAATGATTCTTATTTAACACAAGCCCAGGCTGATAAAAAAGATAAATCAGTTTATCGCGAAAAGGGCCTTTTCAAACTTTGGATTTCCCCAACATTAGGCCATTTACCAATGAAAGACGTTGCACCTTTTCATCTGGAAAAACTAAAAAAGGAAATGGCGGCTGGGGGGCAATCGCCGCGGTCCATTGAATACGCGCTTTCCGTTGTAAGGCAAATATTCAACACGGCAAAACGCCTTGAAGTTTATGAAGGTGAAAATCCCACGGCAAAAATAAAATTCCCAAAGCCGGACAATGGCCGCATGAGATTTTTAACACATGAAGAAGCCGACGCCTTATTAAATTTGTTAAGAAGCAGAAGTGCCGAAGTTCACGACGTAACACTTTTAAGTCTTCATTGCGGCTTACGCTTTGGAGAAATCGCGGCCTTGACGTGGCAAGACGTTGATCTTGATAGAGGCACCTTAACAATTAGGGATGCGAAAGCCGGATCACGTTACGCTTTTTTAACAGATCAAGCGGCTGAAATGCTAAGGTCGCGGCCAAAGGGCAAACCGTCCGCTTATGTTTTTCATGGCCGCAAAGGAAAACTAAATCATATTTCATTGACTTTTAAAAAAGCCGTTGACGAATTAAAATTGAATGAAGGCATTGACGATCGACGCTTGCGAATTGTTTTTCATAGTTGCCGCCATTCTTACGCATCCTGGTTAATTGAAGAAGGGCAAGACCTTTACACCGTCCAAAAGTTACTTGGACATAAGACTAATGTCATGACGCAAAGATACGCGCACATGGCCGAAAATAAACTAAAGAACGCGGCAAAGGCTTTAAGCAAGGCACTACGACCAAAGAAGAATAAGCAAGCCGGTCGGATTGTGAACTTTTCAAAGTGAGATCATGGTGGAGAGAGGGAACGCACCCGACAAACCGGCTACCTAACCGGCTTCGCCAACTTAGTTGCCAGGAGCGCAACAACAGGAGGTTACATTTATGAAAATATCTTTCCGGGACCGAATCCAAGCCATAAAAAACTCTAAAATCTATCAAAAAGATTTTCAGTTATACGTCAAGGAGAGAGAACAGGCCGGGGACTATGATGAAAAAATCGGGCCTCCATGGGATCCCAGAAATCACCTATCGACAGCCGGGAAACGGTTATGCTCAAAATGGGGTTTAATATTTCCAGTAGCACCAGATGCACCGCCGGAACCGTTTCGGAACCGTAAGAAACCCTTAAAACTGGAGGGATGGATGATTGACGGTGCTGCTTACCCTGTCTCATTTCCGACAGAAGATGAATTAAAAAATCCTTCTCATAAAACCGATAACTACGGACAAAAAGTTATTACCCATCTAAATGGAAAACTCTGTCTGTTGATTGATACGAGTTGTCCCTTAGATATGACTCTGGATGTTCTACGCGAATTCATTGAACACTATTCGGAAAAAACCGAAGAGAGGAAAGGGATCCCTATGGAAAACCCATGGGAAATTTATTTGCTACACAAAACAGGAATGAATCTGTTGGAAATTACCAAAAGGCTTCATAACATTTCAACGCAGCCTGCCATTGACAAGATATCAGATTATTATTACCGACGGGTTAGAAGAGCATATTTGAAGGCCTTAGAAATGATCGATTCTGTTGAGAAGGAAGCAAAAAAACGAGAACGCCTCTCTAAATAATAAATTCTACCCTAAACAACTCCTAACAACATTTTAACTAATTACCATTATTATCTATCTATATCTATTTGGACATTTAAGCCTTCGCTTCTCCGTCCATTTTTGTATTCTATTTAATATGATTTAATTCCAGCCAACAATTAAAAATAATTTTTCACAAGGAGGTTCAAATGGAAAAAAATTTAATTGAACAGGCACTGGATGCAGTTAAACGGGAGATGCCGGAGAATGTCGCCCGGCACCGGCTTGGTCCAAAACTTGGAAATTACCCCTCGTTTCCGTATTCAAGAGGCTATATGCAGAATTGCGATTGTGATGGCACCGGTCCCGATGAGAAGTTTTTCATGGGACGTTATCTTTATTACCCTCGGCGAAGTTTGCTTGAATGGTTACGGGAGCGGATGAAGGTTATTTCGTAAAAAGAGGATTCTATGAGATATAATCAAGTCGCTCTGGCATATTCTGACTGGCTGAAAAAATATGATCCACTCTGGAGCTGGTACGGTCATTTTACTTTTAGGTTAGAAGATACAAAGCATGGCTCTACTCATCCGGAGAAAGCGGACAAACTTTTTAATCGATATTTGGATTCTTTGAATATTGAGATTTTTGGTCGTAATTATAAGAAGAAAATTGATAAAGGTGTTCTTGTGGTACGATCTACAGAGAGAGGAGATAAAGGCGGACTGCTTCATTATCATGCTTTACTTGGCCGCATACCTGATGAAATACAAAGAATGTATTTTAAGGAATTTTGGAACGGTCTTGCCGGTTTTGCGAGAATTTTTCCATATGATAAAAATTTAGGTGGTGCTGCCTATCTCAGTAAGTCCGCTTATGCTTGGAAGCGGGGTGAAATTGATTTTATTGGCCCTTGGGGCCGTGTTGATAGTATTATGAAGGAATATCAATATTCGATTCCCGAACGATTCGCTAACAGTGTACCGTGTTAAGGAAATAACGGTATTCTTTTGCTGGCTGAGTAGCTCGGCTGGCTAGACATTAGCGGATAACAAGTTAGAAAGGAATGCAACTCTCTTTCTTGGCTTGAACAGTATTGGTGTATCCAGAACCGATAGATGGACTTCCGTGGTAACGATCGTTCAACCTTGCCCATTCTAGGGGCGTGGCGTTTTCGCCACAGTCGGGGCGTGTCCCGTTGGCGTAGCGTTGGCGTTGCCCGTTGCCTTGTCCTGCGGTGCAGGTGCTTCCGCCCGTTGTTTGGGGGTATCTTTGGGGGTATGCGTGCAGGTGCGTTGTGATGATGTGCTGTTGTTCTGCGTGGTTGCGTGTCCAGTTCGAGTGCTGTAAGCCCCTCGCAGTCCTCTCATCTGTCCTGCGTGTGGGCGTGGGCGTGGTGCGTGGTGCGTGGTCTGTCCTTCCCTGCCCGTGGGCGTGGACATCAGGGGAAAAAGAGGACAGAGCCAGCCAGATCGGAAAAGTCGAGGAACAAAAAAGGAACTCCTCACCGCCTACCCCCGACCACCCAAAAACCGCACCGCACCCGCCGTGAGCCTCTCCTCAGGGCCTCCCTATGTACATTACCCACCCTGGGGCCGAAGCCCTTCAAGGGGCAGAGCAGAAAATAAAAAAATAGTAAAAAAATAAGTTGCCCGAACAACAGGAGGGCGATATTACGCTTTTTATGAAAAGCATAAAAGATTTCGCCAGAGAAATAGGGTTGAAGCCACAGGTTGTTAATAACACCCTTATTAGGAGAGGGGTTTGTGTTGTGGAGGATTTTCAGAACTCAGATGGATTATTTTCTGGGGACATGTATGAAGATTACATACAAACCCTTAATAAATATAAAGAGATGATCGCGAATATAGATTTTTGTGATAACACTGACAGCGTTCCGTTGAGTACACTGGATTCCCCTGTTGTGTATGTTTTATTTGAGGGGTTTGAAATTGTATATATTGGCCAGTCTGTTCGGTTGTTCTACCGGCTTAGTGAACACTCTCAGGGTAAAAAATTTGACCACATTCAAATAATAAACGTGAACAAGGATGATTTGGATATTGTTGAAATGTTGCTGATTCTCCAATATAAACCCCGATACAATATTTCGGGAGATGAATACTCGTTATTTATAATGGTTTTAAAGAAGATATTATAGTTAATCCCCTGTGGATAAGTGACAATCACCCCACGGCCGGACACAAAACATCTTAGCGTTATTATTCATATTACCTATTTTGCCCTGTTTTTGAGCAATGTCCCGTCTTGTCCCGTGTCCCCAAGAGACTCCTTTTCCCCTATACAACCCTTGCCCACGGGGCGGACACTTCGTTTTCCCTTGTCGTGACAGACTAAATTTAGTCCGGGAGCTAACACTTACTTAATTTGCAACTTATCCCACACAAGGCGCTTTGTTAAGAAAAGTTGCACTTTATCCTTAGTGCGCCGCAGGCCTTAGGGGCGACTTTCAATGTCGAATTATTCGACTTTCAATGTCGAATGTGCTCCGCAGTGCGCCGCAGGCCGCAGGACTATATACTTGACGTACCCATTTCCAGAAAAAGAGCCCCCCCTAATATTTTCCCCTTTTCATGTACCTCCTTGGCTATCTACTACTACATCGCTCTCTTTGCGGGGCTTGTTTGCAGATTTTTAAAAATTCTTGTTGACTGAAGGAGAAGATGAGTTTATTTGTGGTTTTACTATGACTGAGCGCAGGAAGCCGGGAACAAAGCCGAAGGATAGTGCAATTACGGACAACCCCAATCTTTCCAAGAGGGAGATTGCCGCTCTGAAGTCCCGGCGGGTTCGTATTCTGATCGACCGCTTTTAAATCATCAACGGACATAAAGGATGTTACTTGCCGTATGATACCTGTACCATATGTTCAGCTAGAGTTCAGCCATTTTTTGATTATTACAAAAAGAAATCCTTGCTGAGTTCACCTACAAACAAACAGATTAATGAAGTAGGAAAAACTGAAGATTATCGATTGAAATGTTTATATTGACTGATCGTACTGCAATCTGAGGGTTTTAATTACAAATGGATAAAAGTTGGGGAGGGATTTCTTCCTCCCCGATGTTTATTATTCTGATGCCTGACTACTTAGCAAATGTTCGTAAAACTTTATTCATGAGTGACAAACTGTAAAATTTAGTTCCCTAACACCATGCTTGCCGGATTATTTGGTGTAACCTGACTCCATGCAGAACCATCCCACTTCCAGATGCCCCCTCCTACAAAGGATCCATAAAGATTCGTGTCAGCAAAAAGCAAATTTACGCTGAGAAAACTGTAAATTAATGCAATGATAACTATGATACATTTCTTCATAATGCCCCCTCTTTTTTATACTCTTAATAACCTGTTCTTTAATTTCCTCTCATTTCAATGCACCCATAGTGTTCAAGTCCTCGACTCTCACCGTAGGCGGCATCTCGTTTTTTCTGATCTTCTTCACCATAAATTCGGTAGGGGGCATTCTTATTATTCCCTCCCCGATGGATATTCCGATGTCTTACTACTCAAACTTTCCGGAAACTTTATTTATGAGTAACAACCTTCAGGTCTTAGTAACCTAACACCATGCTTGCCGGGTTATTGGGGGTAAGCTGCGACCATGTTGTTCCATTCCATTTCCAGATGCCTGCTCCGGCAAAGGAACCATACAGGTTGTCGCCAGAGGCCACTATCAGTTGCGGAGTATTGGGAGTAACCTGAGTCCATGTTGTTCCATTCCATTTCCAGATGCCTGCTCCGGCAAAGGAGCCATACAGGTTGTCGCCAGAAGCC
>Ga0209777_10006850_pt1 | contig 12767 bp, 14 predicted proteins | sample FrelakmetHBP12HB_FD_187147 | JGI IMG/M metagenome (GOLD analysis project Ga0209777, IMG submission 187147) | Freshwater lake sediment microbial communities from the University of Notre Dame, USA, for methane emissions studies -HBP12 HB (SPAdes)... | ecosystem: Environmental > Aquatic >...
CGAAGAAAGGCGCATTCTACGTCATGGACTTCCAGGGCACTATCATCAACATCACCATCGGGAACATCACCGCCACCCACATCAACATTTCCGCCGAGGCACAAGGACAAAACCAGACCCTGGAGTTGAACCGCACTATTACCTTCAACCGCACCTATAACTTCCGACGCGACTATATCATCCCAATGATGTACGCATCCTATATCGTAGGTGACGACGTCAAGAAGGCAGGCTTCAGCCTTGATCCGCTCGCCGGACAAACCCTGATCTTCGAGATCACCGTCGACAAAATCTACAAAACCGCTTAATCCGTCAACTGCATGGAGATCTGCCGCTCCACCAGCGACAGAAACTCCTCTTCTTTTCCTTTAGGAATGGTCGCGCCAGCCGCGATGTTATGGCCACCGCCCACACCCTGGACGGCCTCCGCAGCTGCCTTAAGCACCACAGCAAGGTTCAACCCACGGTCTACAAGGACCTGCGTAGCCCGGGCTGAGACTTTGATATCCCCGTTCTCCGTGCAGGCAAAACCCAGGAGCGGGAGACTCGCATCCACCTCCTCGCTGTTCAACATCATGTTCGTCACGATGCCGATGATGGTGTCGCGGATGCCTTCACCTGCGTTAAAGAACTGGAGATGACGGCGCTTCTGGATTTTCTCTTCTTTCGCGTACTGCAGGCCTTCGACGAGGTTGAGGCGATGACCACGCAGCAGGTTCAGAGCCTTCCCAAACCACTCTCCACGATCCCCGAGACACACCTGCAGACCGACTTCCTCTTGACCATATCGGGCAGTCGAGTTCAAGAGGGTGGCGAACTCTTTAGCATCATGAAGTTCGGTGCCCACTTCTTCATGGGCAAGGAGATAGTTCTCACCGATGAGCCGCAGAGCGATGCGATGGCCAAAACCTTTGGCAAGAAGCATCTGGGTCAACGCTGAAACGATCCGTTGTTTTTCCCAGGCCTCAAGATGAATCCAGCAGCGCTGATTGTCCCCATCTTTGAGGCGGATGCCTAAGTCTTGCAAGAAGGTAGTGCACGCTTCCTCTCGGCCGGTAAGGCCAGGGATAAAAGGATCATTCGCGAACTGTATCAGTTTAGGGAGCGGCCGGGTTTCCTTGCCGAAGCTCCGAAGGTCTTGTTGGACACATAAAGAACCTGTGGAGACTGCTTGGTCGATGATGATGCGGTTGACACCTCGGAGTTCGCAGAACCGACGATCTTGGAGGTCGCCTACAGCTCCGATGATGGCCAGCGACGCGAGATCGATATTGTGTTTATCAATTGCTGCCGAGACGAGATAGGTGGCTCCTGCTCCTGATATCTCGTAGGTGCCGTCGAATCCAAAGAGATGAGGGTTGAGGTGGAAGGGCTCGTTCGATTCTGGAGCGCAGGCGTGGTGATCGGTGATGACGGCAGGGAAGGGAAGAGGTGCAGTGGCGATGCTGCTGCCGAGATCAGTGAACCAAACAAGTTCGTGGTGTGCATCAGTGAGGCGAGTAAGGGTGATGGCGTCGAGTTGTTTGATACATTCGATGGTTGGTTCTTTGCCGAGACGTCTGAGGGTTTGCAGTGCGATGGCGCCTGCGGTGATGCCGTCGGCGTCGATGTGAGTGACGATATGGACAGCTGCCGCTTCCTTGATTGATGCGGCGAGCTGTTGGCTGCGTTGCTGTAGTTCTTGACCTCCCAGGTTATCTCACCATCCCATGTGATTTGTATCGCGGTAGCGGCTATAAATGTCGTTTTGCTTTTTCTAGCTTTGCATGTGGTTAGATGTTCATGAATGTCTTCCCCTGGGGATAGGGTGGTGGGTGTTCGGAAACGATAAAAAGGGCGATTGTTTACTTGGGTGAATAGAGAGAGGACAGGAGGAGTTGACTGTCGATGAAAAAGGTGTTTGAGGAAGGCTCGATTAAGATTACGGTGGATCATGAGAAGTGTACGGGTGTGGGTGATTGTGTGACCGCGTGTCCGGTGGATATTTTTGTGAAGGAGAATGGCAAGGCGGTGGCGCGGCATTTGAATGATTGTATCGAGTGTTGTGCGTGTGTGAATGCTTGTCCGAATGGGGCGATTGAGCACAGCTCGTGTTAAGTGATTATTGTACTGGCGATGTTGGGCGGAGTTGAGTGCTATGGTTTCTGATGAAGTAGAGGTGCGTCTGGTGACGTCGTGGGATGCTTTGGAGATCGTGGCGTTGTATAAGGCTGCGGGGTGGTGGAAGGACTGGTATGATCCTGCGGGTGTGCCGTCGTTGGTGGAGAAGAGTTTTGCGTTTGCGGTGGCGGTGGAGCGGGTGAGTGGTCGTGCGGTGGGGATGGGGCGAGTATTGTCGGATGGGGTGTCGGATGGGTATATTCAGGATGTGGTGGTGTTGCCTGAGTTTCGCAAGCATGCGGTGGGTGGGGAGATCATCCGGGTGTTGGTGGAGGCGTGTGTGTCGCGTGGTGTGTCGTGGGTTGGTTTGATTGCGGTGCCGGGGAGTGTGCCGTTTTATGAGGCGTGTGGTTTTCGTCCAATGCCGGGTCATACGCCGATGTTATATCAGAGGTCTGGGTGAGCATGGTGTTGGAGGTTGGGGATTTTCATCGGATTTCGCTGGATGATAAGGTGTTGTTTGATGGGTATGCGCGGCGGTTTCCGGTGACGCATAGTGGGAATGTGTTTACGACGATGGTGTGTTGGCATGAGTATGTGGAGTATTCGGTGGCGGAGTATCGGGATCATTTGGTGGTGTCGGCGCGGTTTGACCCAGACGTGACGGTGCGTCCTCCGATTGGTGTTCCTGATTCTGCTGTGTTGGATGAGGTGGTGCGTTTTGCGGTCTTGGAGCGTGCGAATCTTGGGTACGTCCAGGAGTCGGTGCGGCGGTTGTTGGTGGAGCGTTTTCCCGGTGTGGTGTTGGTGGAGGACCGTGATTATGAGGATTATGTGTACCAGGCGAAGGACTTGGCGACGTTGTCAGGGACGAAGTATGCGAAGATTCGGAATAGACTGAATAAATTTGCGAATAGTACGCCGTATACGGTTGAGCCGATTACGCCGGGGACGGTCGCGGATGTCGAGGAGTTCCTGCATCGCTGGTGCCTGTGGAAGGATTGCGCATCGGATCCGTACTTGGAGCATGAGCGTCGGGCGATGGTGTTTGCGACTGAGCATTTCCTGGAGCTGGGGTTGTCTGGTCTGGCGTTGCGGATCAAAGGCGAGGTGGAGGCGATCTCGATTTTTGAGCAGATGAACCCGGAGACGGTGGTGGTGCATTTTGAGAAAGGGTCGCCGGAGTATGACGGGGTGTATAAGGCGATTAACATGGAGACGGCGCGGTCGGTGCAGTCGCATGCGGTGTTGTTAGATCGTGAGGAGGACCTGGGGTTGCCGGGGTTGCGGAAGGCAAAAGAGTCGTATCATCCGGATCATCTGGTGCGGGTCTGGCATGTGGAGTATCCGGTGCTTACGGGGTTGGGTCTGCCGCCGTCGTAGGCGCTGGTGTGTGGATGCGGATGAGGCGGCAGAGGCGGCAGGTCTCGATGGTGACGGAGCCGTTGTTTTTGATGCGGTCTGCGGAGGCAAGGATTTCTTGTTGCAGTTCGACAGTGATGATGAGGCGTGACCCTCGTTTTTTGCTGAGGTATTGACAGACGGCGGCGGGTGTGACGCCGAGGAGTTCGGCGGCCTGTCGTTGGGTGAGGCCGTGTGTGGTGATGAGTGCGACGGCGAGCTCTTTGCGGATGGCAGGGATGTGGTCCCAGAGCATGAGTTCGCAGGGAGTCTGCCTCATAACATCTAGGTATCGTATGCATCCTATAAATAATTAACGATTGTTAATATAAAGAAAATACAGAGAAAATGAACTAGGGAGCAACGCCTGTATTTCATTAATGTCAGGGACGTTCTCAAGTGAACCATCGTTTCAAGTAAAACAAACGTGGGAATAACGAGTCACTTTTCATTGGGTGAGCCTTCGTTTGATCGTGAATTAATCGTCAGGACGATACGTTATAATGTTATTATATACGCAAAGATTCTGACTGGGTCGTCGTTGTCAATGGAACATCTGTTTGAGTAAATGCACTCTTTACCTGATCCTGGAGTTTTTCTATTGCAATCTTCAATTCCCATTAATGGTGACAATGGTCTTTTGTTGAACAATGTAGAAACGAGTGGGGCGTACTTCATACAAAAATGAACCAGTTTGTCGTTTTTTATTGAAAGAGCGGCTGAGACAAAGGACTTATATGGTTTGAGAGCATAGCAAATATAAGGGGGATTCCCATGAAGAAGACAGTCACACTTAGACGTCAATTTATCGTCAGCACAGAATCCCGCATACTAAAAGACCACGTTGATGAGGCAGAGTTATGAAATACAATAAGTACCCCGCTCTTGTCGTACTAATCACTATTGTCCTTGTTTTAACAACACCCTTACACTCCGGCGCCCACCCGCAAAACCAATCCACTGTGACGTCGACCCTGCCTAGCGACCTCAAAGAAGGACACTTCCTCTACACCCCGCGCTATGGTTCAACCACCTATCTCATTAATGAAACCGGCGCCGTCAACCACACCTGGCAGAGCGCCTACTACCCAAACCTTGACTCGTATATGGTGGACAACGGCTCCATCATCCTCGCCATCGCCTACGGCAACGGCGGATTCCAAAAAATCGCCTATGACGGCACCATCCTCTGGGAATACCATTACACCCGCGACGGCAGCTACGCCAGCCACGATGTCGTTCCTCTTCCTAATGGCGACGTCATCATGATTATGCAAGAGGTCAAATCATACGCTCAAGCCGTCCAAGCAGGACGTAACCCGAACACCGTCGGTGGAGCTTTCTATCCTGACTTCCTCATCCAAGTTCACAAGACCGGACCGACGAGTGGAGACATCGTCTGGGAATGGCACATCTGGGACCACCTTATCCAAGACTATGACGCCACCAAAGACAACTACGGCGACGTCTCCGCCCACCCCGAACTCATCAACATCAACTTCGGCGAAGACTTCGTCGGCGACTGGATTCACATGAACTCCGTCGACTATAACCCACAGTTCGACCAAGTCCTCATGAGTGGCCACAATTTCGATGAAGTCTGGATTATCGACCATAGCACGACCACTGAACAGGCAGCAGGCCACGACGGAGGACAATATGGCCACGGCGGAGATCTCATTTATAGATGGGGCAACCCGCAAGCATATGACCGCGGAAACGCCAACAACAAGAAACTGTACTTCCAACACCAATGTTGCTGGATTAAACCAGGACTCCCCGGCGCAGGGAACATCCTTGTCTTCTGCAATGGCAACAACCACCCCGGCGGACCCCTCTCTACCATCGACGAATTCACGCCAGACATCAACAACATCACCGGCGAATACTACCTCCCACCAGGCGGCACCTACGGCCCAGACAACCAAACCTGGCACTATCCACTCCCCTCAAACTACTACGCTGACATCATGAGCGGCGCCCAACGCATGCTCAACGGCAACACACTCATCTGCTCCGGCACAACAGGCTACTTCATCGAAGTCACACCCGACAAACAAATCGTCTGGACCTACCTCAACCCCTACCCCACACCAGGATCAACCCTCTACCGCACCGAATACATCCCACCAGCACCATCACAACCGCAACCGAAGCTATACGTCAACGGCCACCTCACCTGGACCAAAATCAAACCAGGCACTACACTCACCGGAACATTCCAGATACAAAACTACGGCGACCCCACTTCCTGGTTGAACTGGACTATCAACACCACCACACTCACATGGGGCACATGGACCGTCACACCACACTCAGGACACAACCTTAAACTAAGTGACGGCCCCGTCACCATCAATGTCACCTGCGTCGCCCCCAAAGATAAAAACAAACAATTCCGAGGATCAATGAAAATCATCGACCTGGATAACGCATCCGACAACGGCACCCTCCCCATCATCCTCCAAACGCCATACACGACACCCTTCCCCAAACTCTGGCACTGGATGATCACCCTCCAAGACATCATCCAAGAACTCCGCACTAAACAGTGACCCGCACCCAAACACTCAAAAAACCACACGCGTTACCCACCAGTGGATGCACTATGACAACCTTCTGTGAAACCTGCACACACCTCATCAACGAATCCAGGATGGGAACACTCAACCAGAGCAGCGATATCCTCCTCACCTCCGCATGCATGCGAGGACACCGCATCGCCAAAACACCAGACACCAACCAAGTCATCTACCGCGGCGCAGACTGCTCAGACTACTCAGGAAAAAAATAACCACCACCTTCTCAGAAAAAAAAAATGTTGCGACCCTAGCGGACGCCAAAACAAGAACTAGACAAAAAACAAGAAAAAACCTATCCCTAACCACACGAATTTATAGCCCACAAACCCATACCAAGACACGACCCTATGCCGAACCTCACCACCACCATCGGCCCACTCACCCTCAAAAACCCCACAATCCTAGCCTCGGGCATCATGGACGAAGACGCCGGCAGCATCCGACGCATGATTGCCGGCGGCGCGGGCGCCGTCGTCACCAAATCCATCGGCATCACACCCCGAGACGGCTACCCCAACCCCACCGTCGTCGAAACCACCTGCGGCCTCCTCAACGCCATGGGACTACCCAACCCCGGCATCGACACCTTCACCACCGAACTCGACGAGCTGAAAAAATCCCCAGTCCCCGTCATCGGCAGCATCTACGGCAAAGACGCCGAAGAATTCAAGATACTCGCCAAAAAAATGCAACACCACCACGCTGACGCCCTCGAACTCAACGTCAGCTGCCCCCACGCCAAACACTACGGCATGGAAGTCGGCATGGACCCCGACATCCTCGCAGACATCACCCAAGCCGTCACCACCGCCGTCCACATCCCCGTCTTCGTCAAACTCTCACCCAACGTCACCGACATCACCAGCCTCGCTCAAGCAGTCCAAGAGGCAGGCGCAGACGCCATCGTCGCCATCAACACCCTCAAAGGCATGACCATCGACCTGGACCTGCGACGACCGGTACTCGCCAACAAGACCGGCGGCTACTCCGGCCCCGCCATCAAACCCGTCGGCATCCGCTGCGTCTACGACATCAGCCAACACGTCACCATCCCCGTCATCGGCGTCGGCGGCATCACTACAGGCACTGACGTCATCGAATACCTCATGGCCGGCGCGTCCGCTGTCCAAATCGGCACCGCCGTGTACCTCAGAGGACCCTCCGTCTTCTCCCTCATCACCAAAGAACTCCGAGCATGGCTCACCAAACACCACGTCGACAACCTCGCGGACCTCATAGGAGCAGCCCACCCATGAACACGCCACGCATCACTACGATCCGCAGCGTCAAACACGAAACCTCCACCGTTACCACCTTCACCTTCCAAGACCCAGTCTCCATCGTCCCGGGGCAGTTCTACATGATCTGGATCCCCGGCGTCGACGAAATCCCCATGAGCGTCTCCTCGATATCGCCATCCTTGAAGGGCATCACCTTCCGTCGGGTTGGTGACGCCACCGAAGCCCTCGAAAAACGTGGGAAAGGAGATGCCATCGGCATCCGCGGCCCCTACGGGAACGGGTTCTCATTACGAGGAAGACGACCCATCTTCGTAGCAGGTGGGACTGGCGCGGCCATGCTTGCACCCGCAGTCGAACGCATGCAACAACAACACAAGCACACGACAGTCATCATCGGCGCGAAAACCAAAGACGACCTCTTCTTCGAACACCGACTCACCCGTACCGGTGCCAAAGTGCTAGTAACGACGGACGATGGATCCAAAGGCTTCCATGGCTTCGCCACTGACCTCGCTAAAAACATTCTCCAGCAGAACCCCTATGACACCATGTACACCTGCGGACCGGAACCGATGATGAAAGCGCTTCTCTCCCTACGTCTTCCACCAGTGTTCGAAGCCTCTATTGAACGCTACATGAAATGCGCAATAGGCCTCTGTGGACAATGCTGTATCGGCGAGGGGCTCCGTGTTTGTGCAGACGGCCCTATCTTCGATGCAACCACACTGAGGAAAATCCCGGAGTTCGGACGCTACCAACGAGACGCGGCAGGACGAAAAGTCAGCCTCTCATAAATTTCACATTAAGGGACGTCTATGAGTGTGGTCACCAAGGAACTCGTCATCTCTACACCTGGTGAGGACGCAATCGTGGACCTCACCGACGACCTCAATGACTTTGTCAAGAAATCGAAGATCCAGAACGGCATCGCTCATCTCTTCGTTGTCGGATCCACAGGAGCGTTAACGACCGTTGAATATGAACCAGGGCTACTGCAGGACATCCCTGCTGCCCTAGAACGCCTCATCCCACGGGATATCACGTACGCCCATCATGAGACGTGGCATGACGACAACGGCCATTCGCACGTGCGGGCAAGCCTCATCGGCCCAAGCCTCACCGTCCCCATCCGAGACGGCAGCATCGTGCATGGGACCTGGCAGCAGATCGTCTTTTTAGAACTTGACACCAGCGCGCGCACACGGCGCATCCTCGTCACGATACTTGGAGAATGACCTCAGGAATCGGGGACACCGTTTTTTAGCCATGAAGGAAGTTCGTTAGATCCATACGCTGCCAATCGTTGTAGTCACCGAAAGGCCGGGACCCATCAGAGTAATCCACAGTGTAATACATGTACCCATAATTCATGCAGCTCTTGTAGGACCTCGTCAGCCACCACCCCAGCTGCCAGGGGTACCCGCTGAACTGGTTATGCCCCGGGATCGGAAAAAAACCAAGCGTATGGCCCGTCTCATGCATGTATGCACTGGCGTACACCACCGTGCGGTTGAGCCAGGGTTCCTTCCCGAAACGCTCCATACCTTGGCTGGAGATTTGGAAGGCGTTTGAACCAAAAGCGCTGCCGCAGATTTCCGTCTGATGATACACCAGCAGCCCATAATGGAAGACACCACGGCGCCAGTTCCGCTGATCGTTATGCAAGAAGTATGCATTGTAAATCGCATCTAAGTCTTCCCAGGTCGTATTCGCCTGGAACGGGATCATATCAGACCCAGACCCATTCCACGACCCGTCATCCAGATGATACACCACATTATAGCGGTCATAGGCTGTATACAAAATCTCCTTAGAGGCATCAGGGAACAGACTACCCTCGCCATGAGGTCCGATCATCATCTGATCAAGCTCTAAGAAGAGATCCTTACAGTACGGGTCTGAGCCCCACTGCGACGTCTGATACTCCTTCCGGTTGGTCAGAGCGTCACCATCCGGGTCCTTCGCGTAATGGCTGTCGCTAGCGAACGGGTCAAACCCCCATTTCCAGTCCCACGGCAACGGGATACCATCAGCATTCGGGTCGTACGTCGAGTAATCCTGCGCAGAATCAAGATGATACACATTTACCTTCATCCACGACGGGACGCCATCCGCGGTCGTATCAGACTGCGTGATGCCAAACCACAACTCCGCATCCCGACGACCGCCATAGATCTTCCCATCGTCACAACCGTTCAAACGGCCATACCCGCTCTTGTCACCCAGATAGTCGTCCCCGGTCCAATGCCCGGTCCGGATATTGTAGACCAGACTGACATCATCGGTCTTATCACCGATATCACACAAGATGTCCCCATCAGGAGAACGATCCCACAGCTGAATCTTCACCGACACATTCCCCTGGTCCACCGGGACGGTCACCGTCGCAGCAAACCCTGGAGCATACACATACTTCATCTCATCCCACACCGGACTGGTGAACTCCTCACCATTAACAATGAGCTTAACGAAAAAGCTCGGGTCGCTACCCCGCTCGACAAACGACTGACGATGCACCTGCACATCGTTCTTATCAAACGCCCGGATCTTCACAATCCGAACCGTCACATTCACATCCGCCAAGCCGCCGAACACAACAGATCCAGCAGACACCGACGGTTGAAGCTTCGACACAGCACCAAACGCACTGCTAAGCAAACAGACTAGCACGAACAAACACAGACTCTTCTGCAAGCGCATGAAACAAGATACCCCCTTTTTCACTTCTATGCTCGTCCCAGGTTATAATGTTTGTGCTCCCACCACTGCCACACCGCTACATCATCAGGGGAAAAACACCCTCCTCCTTGTTGAATAGTCATAAACCTTCATTATTCGACGTATTATTATATACTAAATAAGAAAAATATAAATAGATACAAATGACCATTATACGAATGACCACGCGTGAAGAAAATCTGCCCCTATTGTAAAGAACCCTTAGATTTTACAGGATCAACTGAGATTATTCATCATAAGTGTTTGGATGGGTTCGCCTACTACATTGTAAAAAAAGACCACCTGAAAAAGTAATCGCCATTTTTTTAAAAAATTTATCTATCCTTGTGTAGGGTCTGTAAGCGAGTCATCGATGCCTGCAGTGCATTGTCCATGTCCTTAAAACTGATACTCACCCAGTTCGAACCGTCATCTCTGAGTAATTCCTCAAGGGGAAACCGCCCGTCCCAGGGCTCCCAGGATTTCTGCAAAGTCATCTCGCCTAGCACCCGGATATTCGTGGCTCCGCAGGCGCCCATTGCTTCTGCATAAGGCAGGAGACGCTCTATCGGTACTGCTACTCCAATCGTCTGAAGAAACCGATGCAACGGTCTGACCAGTTCGGGTATTTCATTAATATCATTAATGGGTTTCACGGTGATAGCACGGAACTGAGGGGACGGCTCAACAGTGTCTGTCGTCTCATCATACACAACCAGATAATCATGAGAGGGGGGAGAGAATAGCTGTACGGGGGATCCGAGGAGTTGTTTTTTCATAGCTTCTTGATAGCCTTCAAGGATGCTAATCTTCCCTGCTTTTACACCCTTTGGGAGAATTCTCATCATACTTTGCAGTTCATTCGCGAGTAATTCCGCGAACTGCCGAGGTGAGGTCTGTCCGCGGTTTTCTACGAAAATGACCTGGGGCGAGAAACAGCCTTGTTGATCCCAAGCGCTAACATCGAGGGCGGCGAGGCGGGCGACGAGCGTGGCTTGGTCGCTGAGGTACTCTCGTGCGATAGTGATGAAACTAAATTTATGCCAATGCCCGGCTAACGGTTTCTTGCACGAGTCGGCGACTTTCATCAGGCTATGCCGGGCAATCTCACCACCCGTTGCGCGGATGAGATCGGAGTGGCTGAAAAGATACTCATTGAGGTCAGTTTGGGTGGAATCTAGTGGGAGAACAGCGATTGTATAGGCGAGGTCTGGGTCGAGGCTTTCCATGGAGTGGGCGAAGAGCGCCGCGAAGACGGGTTCCTCAGTGGAGGGTTTTATCCAAGTGGCGGCGTCGATGAGTTTATCCATGATCATTTCGACGGCGGGGAGGCCGACGATGTTTCCCGCGCAGATATGTCCGATGAGTTTTGGCTGGTCATTGTCGTAGTACTTCGGGGTTTTTCCCGCGGCTTTTACATAGCCAGTACAATAGGGTGTGAACTGGCGGTAGTGGTGGGGGTCGAGGCGTCCGGTGAGGGGGAGGTCTCGGGGGTCGAGGGTTTGCAGGAAGACGTTGAAGCCCCATTCCTCGATCATCTGTGGTGAGTAGCCCGTGATTGGTGGGAGGAGGTCATGGGCGATGCGCCGCCAGGGAGAATCAGGGTCCGCCCATTGCGTGATGAGGTCCATGATGGTGTCGAAAATATCGGGGAGGCTGTGGGAGCAGAGGTATTCGGTGCGTTGGTGTTCTAGGCCTGCGAGGATGGTTGCTATGGTTTGGGTGGTGAGGATGGGTTTGCGGATGGTGATGCCGGCTATGTCGGTGTAGGTGTATTGGAGGTCTGGTGTGGGGATGTCTGGGTCCCAGAAGTGGCAGTCGGCGGTGGTCATTTGGTGTCCTCAAAGGTGGTGGGGATGTGGGCGGCGGTGGAGACGAGTTCTTGGGCGGCGTGGGCGTAGTCCATGATTTTGCGGGAGTCGCCTTGGACGCTGAGGTAGCCGCGGACGATGGCACGGAGGGGGTCGAGGGTGCCTTGGATGATTTGTTTCCAGATGGAGTAGGAGCCGGTGAGGGTGTAGGCGGTTTGCGGGTGGTCGGTGGTGAACTGGGCGGCTCGGCAGGTGCCGTGCCAGAGGTCAAGGTAGAGGATGAGTTGGTGGGGGTAGGCGGTGTCGGGTGCGATGATGAAGAGGAAGTCGCCTTCCCAGTCGGCAGCCTTGGTGTGGTAGTTGGGGTTGGCGTTGAGGGCGTCTTTGAAGTGTTGGGCCCATTGGTCGCTGGGGAAGGGGATCATTTGGTGTCCTCCATGAGTTCTGCCATGACGGCGGCGCAGCCGCGTCCTTCGCTGCCGGGGAGTCTGGTGACTTCGGTGTCGAGGACGGGTCCTTCGTGGTGGCATGCGGGGCAGTGGTCTCGGAGGGTGACTTGGTCGCCGGTGATGATGAAGCCGGGGTAGGTGCGTGGGAGGGGGTCGAGGAAGGCAAAGCGGCCTGTTTTTCCGGGGGGAAGGGGTGTGAGGGTGTCGTCGAGGACAAGGGGCAGGATTGTTGGTGGGACGTGTTTGTAGTGGCTGGGGCAGCTGAGGAAGACGCTGCTGCATTCGGACATTGCGTAGACGTCGTGGTAGCGGTGGTCGGGGATGCCGAGGGTTTGGTGTACTTTGGTGCGGAAGGTGGGTTCGGTGAGTCGTGTGGATTCTTCGGTTTTCCAGCCGCCGCCGGTGAGGATTTGGCCGTTGGGGAAGGTGAGGTGGTGGTCGTCGGTGTTGATGCGGTCGAGGAGG
>Ga0209777_10006851_pt1 | contig 12767 bp, 10 predicted proteins | sample FrelakmetHBP12HB_FD_187147 | JGI IMG/M metagenome (GOLD analysis project Ga0209777, IMG submission 187147) | Freshwater lake sediment microbial communities from the University of Notre Dame, USA, for methane emissions studies -HBP12 HB (SPAdes)... | ecosystem: Environmental > Aquatic >...
CGCCCCACACGATTGGAAAGCGGCCATGACCCAGTTCGCGATCCTCTACCCTGATCGCTTCACCCCGGAAGGGTAGTCACCGGCCCACACACAGAAATCCGGATAGGGCCAGCAGCTGAGTTGCGAGTACTGCGAACTGGTCTGCGGTCTCACCTCTCACAACTCATAACCACTCGCAACTCAGCGTCTCGCAACTCTACTGTGCTCTCACCGCTGCCTTCTCTTCACCGAGGCGGCGTACGCGGCTATGCCGCATGCCGTACATGAAGTAGATGGTCCCGCCGATCAGCATCCACAGCCCGAACCGCAGCCAGGTCAGCAGCGGCAGGTTGGCCATCAGGTAGAGGCAGAACGCTACCGACACCAGGGGCAGGAACGGCACCAACGGCGTCCGGAACGGCCGCGGGCGATCCGGGTCGGTACGGCGCAGCACGATGATGCCCAGCGCCACCAGGACGAACGCGAACAGGGTGCCGATGTTGGTCAGCTCGAGCACCAAGCCGATGGGCGCGAAGGCGGCGCCCAAGGCGACGACGACGCCGGTGACGATCGTGGTGACGTGCGGCGTCTTGAACTTCGGGTGCACCTTCGCCGCCCAGGGCGGGAGCAGGCCGTCGCGGGCCATCGACATGAAGATGCGCGCCTGGCCGAGCTGGAAGACCAGCAGCACCGAGGTCATGGCGGCCACCGCGCCGAGCGAGAGAATGCCGGCGGCCCAGTCGGCATGGATGTACTGGAGCGCCACCGCCAGCGGGTCGGCGACGTCGAGCTTGTTCCACGGAATCAGGCCGGTCAGCGCCAGCGCGATGGCGATGTAGAGCACCGTGCAGATGATGAGCGAGGCGATGATCCCGATGGGGATATCACGCTGCGGGTTCTTCGCCTCCTCGGAGGCGGTGCTCACGGCGTCGAACCCGATGTACGAGAAGAAGATGATCGCCGCGCCGACGCTGATCCCCTTGAAGCCGTTGGGCGCGAAGCTCGGGCTCACCCACTGGTGCGGGTGAATCGCGGCGAAGCCCACAGCCAGGAAGAGCAGGATCACCGCCAGCTTGATGCCCACCATCAGCGTGTTGACCCACGACGATTCCTGCACCCCGATGACCAGCACCACGGTGATCAGCCCGACGATGGCCAGCGCCGGCAGGCAGAACACGATGGGGATGGGACCCAGGTGGGGCGCCGATGCCAAGATCGCCGGGTTGGCGAGCGCCGAATACGTGTCCGTGACCAGCCACCGCGGCAGCGTGACGCCGATGCCCCGCAGGAACGAATCGAAATAGCCGGCCCACCCGACGGCGACGGCCACGTTGCCGACGGCGTACTCCAGAATCAGGTCCCAGCCGATGATCCACGCCACCAGCTCGCCCAGGGTCGCGTAGGCGTAGGTGTACGCGCTGCCCGCGATGGGGATAAGGGCGGCGAACTCCGAGTACGTGAGGGCAGCGAGGGCACTGGTGACGCCCGCCAGCGCGATGGAGACGACGATGGCGGAGCCGGCGCCGAGATGGCCCGTGTCGCCGCTGATCGCGGTGCCGATGGCGGCGAAGATGCCCGCCCCGATGATGGCCCCGATCCCGAGCGCCGTGAGCGCCACGGGACCGAGGCTGCGCTTCAATCCGCCGCCGGCAGCTCCGTCGGCGACGCACTGATCAACGGTTTTCCTGGCGAGAAGCTGGCTCAGATGAAGAGCGGCGCCAGGACCAGCGTGACGGTGCTGAGCAGCTTGATCAGCACGTGGAGCGACGGACCGGCAGTGTCCTTGAACGGATCACCCACCGTGTCGCCGACCACGCCGGCCTTGTGGGCGAACGAACCCTTGCCCCCGTACTCCCCCATCTCGATGAACTTCTTGGCGTTGTCCCAGGCCCCGCCGCCGTTGTTGAGCATCAGGGCAACCAGGATGCCCGTGATGGTGGCCACCATCAGGAAGGCGGCGACCGCCTCGGCGCCCACGCCGAGGAGCCGGAAGATCAGCCCCACCGCGATCGGCATGCCGACCGCCAGCAGACCCGGAGCGACCATCTCCTTTAACGCACCCACCGTCACGATGTCCACGCAGCGGGCGTAGTTGGGACGCGAGGTGCCGGCCAGGATCCCGGCATCCTCGGAGAACTGGCGCCGCACCTCCTTGATCACGCTCACCGCGGCCTTCTGCACCGCGTTGATGGCGAGCGAGCTGAACCAGAAGATCAGCATCGCCCCGAGCAGCGCCGCGACGAAGATCTCGGGCTTGGCGATGTCCACGGTGGCGAAGGTCGTGTTGGTGTAGAAGCCGATCTCGTCCATGTAGGCCGAGAAGAGCAGGAAGGCCGCGAGTGCGGCGGAACCCACCGCGTACCCCTTGGTGAGCGCCTTGGTCGTGTTCCCCACCGCGTCGAGCCGGTCGGTCTTCTTCCGGATCTCCTCGGGCTGCTTCGACATCTCGATGATGCCGCCGGCGTTGTCGGTGATCGGGCCGAACGTATCCATCGCCAGGATGTACGCGGCCGTGCCCAGCATCCCCATCGTCGCGACGGCGGTGCCGAACAGCCCACCCCCCGGCACGGCGCTGCGCCCGAGATCGTACGAGGTGATGATGGCCACGCCGATGGTGAAGGCCGGAAGCGCGGTGCATTCCATCGCCACCGCGAAGCCCGAGATGATGTTGGTCGCCGGCCCGGTCACGGAGGCCGCGGCGATGGCCTTGACCGGCCGGTAGCGGTACTCGGTGTAGTACTGGGTGATGTACACGAAGGCGATGGACGTGGCGATGCCGATCACGCCCGCCATCGCGAAGTGCCACCACGCGTTCGGGTTGCCGGGGAACTGAAGCAGCCAGTAGGTGCCGCCGACGAAGCCGACCGCCGCGAGCACCGCCGCCGTCCAGTAGCCGCGGTTCAGCGCCTGCATCGGGTCCTCGTCCTCCTTCGCCTTCACCGTCACGATCCCGATGATGGAGGCGATGAGCCCGAACGCGCGGACCACCAGCGGGAACAGCATCACGCCGATGATGGAGAACACTGCGCCGGGGTTGGCCGCCTGCACCCGCAGCGCGAGCGTCGAGCCGAGGATCATCGCGCCGATGTTCTCCGCCGCCGTGGACTCAAACAGGTCGGCGCCGCGGCCGGCACAGTCGCCGACGTTGTCGCCCACCAGGTCCGCGATCACCGCGGGATTGCGCGGGTCGTCCTCCGGAATGCCGGCCTCGACCTTCCCCACCAGGTCGGCGCCGACGTCGGCCGCCTTGGTGTAGATGCCGCCGCCCAGCTGCGCGAACAGCGCCACGAACGACGCTCCGAAGCCGTACCCGACGATGATAAGCGGGATCTTGGTGATCGGGATGTTGGTGAGGCTGTGCACCAGGAAGTAGAGCCCGCCCACCCCCAGCAGGCTCATCGCCACCACGAACAGTCCGGAGACGGCGCCGCCGCGCAACGCGGCCTGGAGCGCGCGGTTCAGGCTGGTCCGGGCCGCGCTGGCCGCGCGGATGTTCGCGCGGATCGAGACGAACATCCCCACGTAGCCGGCGATGCCGGAGCAGAGCGCGCCAAAGAAGAACGAGGCCGTCGTCGCGAGCGCCAGCCACAGCCGCGACACCTCGTGCGGGTCGTTGGGGCTGGGCGCGCGCACGACCTGGTAGATGAGGAAGATGATCACCCCCACCACGACCGACAGCAGGGCGATGGTGCGGTACTGGCGCTTGAGGAACGCTTGCGCGCCCTCCTGGATGGCGTCGGAGATGGCGCGCATCTCCGGCGTGCCGTTGTCCATCTTCAGGACCCAGCGTGCCAGGCCGAGGGCCACGAGGAGCGCGAAGACGCTCACAATCAGGACCAGACTGATGATCATGGGATTCCGGAGCCGTTCGGTTGTGGGTTTCGGGCTGCCGAGAGCCGCGAAAAGTACTTGCGACGACTCCGAATTACAACGTGATACTGATCCGGAAGAGTGCCGCGACGGGCTGACCGTCCACGGTGTGGGCAGGGGTGAAGATGTAATGGCGCAGCCGCTCGAGGAACTCGTTGGCGAAGCCGCGGTCCCTGGGGACGGGATCGACGGCCACGTGCATCACCTCTCCGCTGGCCGAGATCTCGAAGACGGCCGTGATCGTGGTGCCACGCAACGCGCGGGGAACGTCGTTCGGCGGCATGATCACCGTCTGCGGCGACGCCGGGTAGATCCTGCCGCCCCCACCCCCCGAGTCCGGTCCGGTGCCCGGCCCGACGCCGGAGCCGGAGCCCCCGCCGCTGCCCGTTCCCGAGCCGGGCCCGGCGCCCGGGCCCTTCCCGGCCCCCTCCCCCGGGCCCTGGCCAGCCGCTGCCGGCTGGGCCGGCAGCGGAGCCCGGGGCGTGCTGTCGGGCCGCACCTCCGGTATCACGACGGCGAGTTGTTTGGGCATCACGATCACCGGGGCCGGCGGCGCGGGCGCCGGCGCCGCGGGGGCCGGGGGCACGAACAGCACCAGCGTCCGGTTCCCGCCGCCACCGCCGCCTCGGCCGTGACCCGAGCCCGGCACCCGGTCGGCCAGCATCAGGTGGCTCCCGCTCCACAGCAGAAAGATGACCACCGCCAGATGCACCGCGGCCGACAGGATCACGCCGCGGATTCCCCCGCGCTCGTGCGCCAGTCGGCCGAATGGTGTGGCGAGCGGTATCTGTCGCATCGCCCCGTGCCCGCTAGGCATCGTCTCCGTTCCTACGCCCGGCGAGCCGCCGATGTTCCACCGCTTCCAGCTGCGGTGGTTCTATGAGCCTCCCGCCGCCGCGGCGGTCTGCGCGTTCCCCGGCGCGAGCCCGAACACCTGCACGCCGGCGCCTCGAGCGACGTCGATGACGTTGATCACCTGCGCATAGGGCCGCGAGTCGTCTGCCTTGATGAACAGCAGCTTGTCGGGCCGGATGTTGTAGATCTCGTACAGGCGCTGCGCCAACCCGGCCGAATCTACCGGCTGGGTGTTGATGGCCATCGAACCGTCCGGCTTGATCTCCAGGATGATCTGGTTCGTCGACGGCGCCTTGCTCTTCTCCTCGCGCGGCACCTGGATATCCAGCGCCTTCCGCGCCATCGGCAGCGTGATCATGAAGATCACGAGCAATACCAGCAGCACGTCGATCAGCGGCGTGATGTTGATGTTGGAGCTCATGCCGCTGCCGCTCGAAACCGCCATGGCCATGGCTAGCTCCCTCCCGCCTTGGGCCGCTCGGCGGACACCAGCGGCTCCGACCCGGGCCGCTGGTCGGTAATCGCCGATACGACCGCGACTCCCGCCTTGCGCGCCAGGGCAATCGCGTCCTGGATCACCGACATCTTGAGGCTCTTGTCGGCCTTGAGGAACAGAATCTTGTCCTTGGTGCGATTGGCGTAAATGCTCGTCAGCTCCGCCTGAGCGTCCGCCGGCGTGCGCGGATGCGTGTTGACGAAGTAGTGACCCTCACGATCGATGCCGAGCACGACGTCGTCCGGCTTCTCTTCCGACTTGATGAGATTGACGCCATCCGGCATCGTCGCGTAGAACCCCGCGGCGATCAACGGCGCTGTGATCATGAAGATGATCAGCAGCACCAGCATCACGTCGGCCATCGGCGTGATGTTGATGTCGGCGTTGACGCCGCTCTTGTTACTACTGGCTGATATGGCCACTGCCCGAGGTCACCTTTGCCGGGAAGTCCTTCGTGAACGTCGAACGGCCGAACTCGTGTCCCACACCCTTGATCAGGTAATCGATCAGTTCCTTCGAGGTGTACGTCATCTCGACGATCAGGAACTCGAGCTTGGTCTGGAAGAAGTTGAACAGCCACACCGCCGGGATCGCGACGATCAGGCCGAACGCCGTGGTGATCAGCGCCTCGGCGATACCGCCCGCCACCGCCGCCAGGCCGCCCGACCCGCCGCCGGCCGCCATGCCGGTGAAGGCGTTGACGATACCGAGCGTCGTCCCCAGCAGGCCCACGAACGGCGCCGTGGCGCCCACCGTGGCCAGAATGCCCAGGCCGCGCTTCAGCTCGGCCTGGATGATCATCATGTTCCGCTCGATGGCCCGCTCGGCCGAGTTGATGTCGGCCACGGTGATCTGGCCGTCGGTCAGCAGCGGCTTGATCTCCTCGAGCGCCCCGACCAGCGTGCGCGCCACGTGGCTCTTCTTGTACTTGCCGGCCAACGCGATCGCGCCGTCCATCTGCTCTTCCTGCAGGAAACGCGAGAACTCCGGGGCGAACTTCCGGGTCTCCTTCTGCGCCTTCCGGATTCTCCACCACTTGTTCATCGCGATGCCCAGTGACCACACCGACATGATCACCATGACGAACACGATGCCCCGTGGAAACCAGCTCATCGAGTTCCACAGCTCAAGCAACGAGAGATGCTGCATTACCTTGGCCCTCCGAGTCCTGTGAGCGCGACCCGCGCCTCAGCAGCGCGGCCGATGGAATTATGGACCACCCAACCCACCCTTGGTAACCGCGAAGTTCAGCGGGACCTGGACACGAACCCGCACGGCGCGACCGGAGATCTTCCCCGGCCGGTACACCGACGACGCCACCACTTCCTTGGACGGCTGCTCGAACAGCTGGTTCGTGCTCGACAGGATCTTGATCGACCCGCGTTCCGCATGGCCCGTGGTGTCGATGATCGCCTCGACCACCACGTGGCCGTCAATGCCTGCCTGCTTCAGGATCTCCGGATAGTGCACCGGAGGATGGCTGATCAGCTCCGGCCGCTCCTCCACCACCGACTCCAGGTACGGCTGGTCGGTCCGCACCACCGGGCCCGTCGAGATGCCCCGCGCCACCCCGCCTTCGACACCCACGCCGGAGAAGTCGGCCGCGTTGAAGCTGGTGTTCGCCGACGGCGGCGGGATGTTGATCGGGATGTTGGTGGGCATCGACAACGTCTGGAAGCCTTTCGGCGGGGCCACCACCGACGCCAGCTCCTGCTTGGGCGGCGGAGGCTCGTCCTTCTTCTCCTGCGTCTGCAGCGTCACGTCGAAGGTGTGCTGCACCTGCCTCACCACTTCCTTCGCGTGCATCGTGGCGTAAACGGCGGCCGAAATCACCACGGCGTGGAGCGTGATCGAGAACGCGCCGCCGCCAAACGTGCCGCCGTACGCCGGGGCCTTCTTGGACTCAATCAACATCTCAAACACGGGACCCTCCAGGCACTGCTTGCACAGGGAGCATACTCGCCGGGGATGAATACCCGATGAGCCCCGGATTACGAATCGATGACAACCGGCTGAAGGTTCGCGGAACGGGGAAGCGTCACGGTGAAGGTGCTGCCCCGGCCCGGCCGGCTGGTGACTGCGATCGAGCCGCCGTGGGCCTCGGCGATCCATTTGCAGATGGAGAGTCCGAGCCCGAATCCCGGCCGCTCGCCGGTGCGCGACCGCGCCGCGTCAGCCCGCCAGAACCGGTCAAAGACGCGGTCCACGTCACCAGGCGCGATCCCAAGCCCGGTGTCGCGCACGGATATCGTGGCAGCTTCCGGCCCCGCCGTCAAGACGAGCCAGACGCGGCCCTCCGGAGGGGTGTACTTCACGGCGTTGGACAGCAGGTTCAGCAGCAGCTGCCGCAGGCGCGCGCGGTCGGCCTGGACGAGGACCGGCTCGGGGAGCGTCTCAAGCGTGACCTCGACTCGCGCCTCTTCGCCGAGCATCTGGGCGGTCTCGTACACCTCCGCGACGAGCGCGCCGAGTTCGGCTGGCTCGGTGTGCAGCTCCATCCGGCCCTCGTCCACCCGTGCCAGCGTCAGCAGCGTGTCCACCAGCTCGGTCATCCGGCGCACTTCCTGGAGTGTCTCGTCCAGCGCCGCGATGGTCTCGGGCGCGGTACGGGGGTCGGTGAGGGAGTGCTCGACGCCGACCCGCATCACGGTGAGCGGCGTCTTCAGCTCGTGGCTCGCGTCGGCGATGAAGCGCCGCAACGCGGAGAAGCTGGCCTCGAGGCGCGCCAGCATCGCGTTGAGGGTGTGGGCGAGGCGATCCATCTCGTCGCCGGCCTCGGCCGACGCCGGGAGGCGCCGGTGCAGGCTGCGGCCGTCGGAAATCGCCTCCAGCTCGTCGATCATCCGGCCCAACGGCTGCAGCGCCCGGGACGACAGCAGGTAGCCGACGCCGATCGCGAACAGCAGGATGAGCGGCGAGACCAGCAGCATCGAGGCCAGGATCCGCTGCGGCGCGATGTCCAGGTCGCGGGTCGGGGCGCCGACCGCGACCGTGAGCAGCGGCGCGGGCGACCCGACGGTCCGCGGGATGGGGCGCGCGACGAAGCGCAGCGCGACACCGTCCAGGGCGACGTCGAAGGTCTCGCGGTCGCGGCTCACGGCGAAGGTCCTGAAGCGCAGCGTGTCGGCCGCCGCGGGCGAGAACCGCCGGGTCTCCGCCGAGCCGTACACGATGCGGGACAGCGTGTCGACGACCACCAGGTGGTCGGCGACCAGCTCCAGGGGCGCCTGCAGGTCGAGCCGGAGCGACGCCACCGAGGGGGCGCCCGGGACCTCGTCCACCACGCGCCCCCCCGACGCCTCCGCCTGCCCCATCAGCCGAGCCGCGCGGTCCGCCTCGGTGGCGAGCCGGCGATCGAGGTCGGCGTACCGGGCCCGGCGGTCCACCAGCGAGGCCGTGACACCGAAGGCGAACACGGTCGCCAGCAGGGCGACCGTGTACCAGACCGCGAGCCGGGAACGAATGCTGCTCACGACGCCTTCGCCACGTAGCCCACGCCGCGCACCGTGTGGATCAGCTTGGGCTCGCGGCCCTGGTCGATCTTCTTGCGCAGCCGGTTGATGACTACGTCGACGATGTTGGTGCCGGGATCGAAGTGGTAGTCCCACACGTACTCGGTGATCAGCGTGCGACTCATCACCCGCCCGGGGTGCGAGACCAGGTACGCGAGCACCTCGTATTCCTTCGGCGTGAGGTCGATGCGCACGCCGCCGCGCCGCACCTCGCGGCTCCCCACGTCGATCACCAGGTCCACGAGCTGCACGATGGGTGGCACGATGTCCTTGGGCCGCCGCCCGATCGCCTCCACCCGCGCGATCAACTCCTCCATCGCGAACGGCTTGGTGACGTAGTCGTCGGCGCCGGCCCGCAGCGCATCCACCTTCCCCTCGACCGAATCCTGCGCGGTCAGCACCAGGATGGGCGTGCCGACTCCCCCGTCCCGCAGGTTGTGCAGCACCTCGAGCCCGGACAAGCCCGGGAGCCGGAGATCCAGCACGATCAGGTCCCAGTGGCCGGCGCGGGCCGTCTCCAGTCCGGCCCGGCCGTCGGTCACCAGTTCCGCCGCGTAGTGGTGCTCCTCCAGGCCGCGGGTGACGTACTGCCCGACGGTCCGGTCGTCCTCAATGACGAGGATTTTCACCGGTCGGAAGGATGACGCGGAACGTGGAGCCGCGGCCCAGTTGCGAATCCACCTCGATCCGGCCCCGGTGGTCCGCGACGATGCCGTAGCAGATGGAGAGCCCCAGACCGGTGCCGCGGCCTTGGGGCTTGGTCGTGTAGAACGGCTCGAAGATCTTCTGGATGTCGTGGCCGGGGATGCCCGTTCCCGTGTCGCAGAACGCGATGACCACCTCGTCCGCGCGCTCCGCGTTGAGCGAGGTCTGGATGGTGAGGGTGCCCCGCGCGTCCATCGCGTCCATCGCGTTCAGCATCAGCGCCATGAACACCTGGATCAACTGCTCACTGTTGGCCTGCACGCCCGGCAACCCGCTCGCCAGATCCCGCTGCAGCGCCACCCGCTTGAACCGCTCGTGGTGCTTCAGCAGGAACAGGGTATCCTCCACTACCTTGTTGACGTCGGTCAGCGACTGGGAACCGGAGCGCGGGCGGCTCACGTCGAGCAGCCCTTCCACGATGCGCTTGCACCGCTGCACTTCGGTGTCCATGATCTTCAGGTACTCGGCGATGCCGGCCTGCACCTCCGGCGTGGCATCCTGCGACACGGCGCTCACCGCCTCGCAGCAGGCGCCGATGGTGGCGAGCGGGTTGTTGATTTCGTGCATCACGCCGGCGGCGAGCTGGCCGATCGCGGCGAGCTTCTCCGACTGGGCGATCTGGCGCTGGACCGTCTTCCACTCGGTGATGTCCTCGCCCGTCGCGATGACGTGGGTGACCTCGTCGTCGTTGAGCCGCAGCGGGATCTTGGTGATGCGGTAGTAACGCACCTCGCCCGAGGCCTGGGACTCCTGCTCGAGTACCTGCATCCGGCCCGAGGCAAGCACTTCGTCGAACTCGCGCCGGAGGAGGTCCCGCGGCTGCCGGCTCAGCACCTCGAAGATCGGCCGACCGATCGCCTCCTCGCGGGGCACGCCTTGGGTGCCGGTCTCGCGCTTGCGGTTCCAGGCCTGGATGCGGTAGTCGCGATCGATCACGTAGAGGCCGACCGGCAGCGCGTCGATCACCTTGGCGGTGAAGCGCCGCTGGTCGTCGATCTCCCGGGCGCGGCGCGCGATCTCGAACGCGAGGTCCTGCGACAGCTCCTTGGACGCCAGGAGCGGCGACAGCACGCTCGCTACCACCGTCAGGACGTCGCGCTCCATCGCCTCGCGGCCGTCGCGGGGGACGCGGACCTGCAGCAATCCGAGGCGTTCCTCCAGGTGGACCAGGGGCACGCTGAGATCGAGCGCGTCCCAGCTGTCGGCGGGGGCGAGGGCGCCGGTGCGGATCGCGTCCGCGATCCGCGCCGCCTCTTCCGCCGACGGCTCGTCGCCCGTGGTCGCGATGGCGCGGAACGAGACGCCGTCCTCCTCCCGCACCCACAGGCGGCACTGGAGCGCGTCAAAGCCGCTCCGCAGCGTGGCCACGACCGACGCCATGGCCGCCTCGGAGAAGACGCCGGCCGAGAGGGCGGCGCTCACTTCGGCCAGGAGCCGCAGCCCGGGGTGTGAGGGAACCGAGGACGTGAGCCCAGCCTGCGGGACGCGCGGGGACGGTGACTGCGCCATGAGTGCCGAACCTAGGGTGCGATAGCGGAGACTTCAAGCGTGCGTTGCCGAGCCCCGACTGGAATCGACCGGTGAGACGTCGCGATCTCCTCGGCGCCCTGGCCGCCGGCCTGCTCTGGCTGCCCGCCGGCCGCGGGCGCCCGCGGGGCCGGCGGCACGCCGAGTGGGAGTTCCGCCTCGACAGCCGGCAGCGCTGGAGCCTGGTGCCAAGAGCGGGACCCGGCGCGGTCGTCGCGGCCGAGATCGCGGTGCTGCTTGAGGGAAGTGAGGTGACGCCGCTCCGCGCGCTGGCGAACGTGCGCCGCTTCGAGCTGGCGCCCCCGAAAGGGGGAAGCACGGGGTGGCAGGTGGTCGGCAACCTCGCGGGCGTGGAGGTGACCGCCCAGTTCCTCGACGGGCCCCCTCCCGTGATCACCGTGACGGCGCGCGGCCTCGCCGAAAAGCAGACGCTGACTGAGATCCGGTTCTTCGACAGCGCGTCGGCGCTCGTCGCCGGACTCGAGGGCGGAGGCCGGCGCCCCGGCGCGCCGCGAACGTCCAGACTGTGGATCAACGGCGCACAGTCGTCGAGCGACTGCCGGGTCGTCGCCAGCGACGGCACGGTGGAAGCGACCAGCCACTGGCAGCTTGCGATCCTGCCGCCGGTCTCCGGGACGGCTGCGGGCGCGGCGGGTCGCGGGCTGGCCTTCGCGTTCGGCGCGGACGACGCCGGCGACGGGCGCTTCGCCGTCGCCGAGGGCGTCGTCGCGTCCTCGTGCTTCGGCCGGCGCCCGGTCAGCATGGCGCTCCCGCCGGCCTCGGCAAGCCTGGCCATCGTCCCGGGCGCCGATCCACTCGGCGCGCTCGGGCGTCTCGCCGCCGCCGCGTTGCCCGGACGGAAGATCCCGACCGGCTGGTCGTCGGCGCATGCGCTGGCGGGTGGCGCCACCGAGGCCGAGCTGCTCACCAACCTCGCGGCCGCGCGGCGCCGCTGCGACGCACAGGCCTTCCGCGTCGTCCAGCTGGACGACGGCTTCCAGCGCTCGGTGGGCGACTGGGACACCAACGACCGCTTTCCGCACGGGCACCGCTGGCTCACCGACCGCATTCACGAGGCGGGATTCCAGGCGGGACTGTGGCTCGCTCCGTTCGCCGTGGCGGAGCGGTCAGGGATTCCCTCCGCCCACCCCGAGTGGCTGCTCCAGACCCCGGAGGGCGAGCCGCTGGTCGTGGCGCAGCGGGACGACTGGGGCGGGCGGGTCTACGGTCTCGATGCCGGGCAGGCGCCGGTGCAGGACTTCCTGCGGGAGCTGGCCCGGCTCGCCGTGCGCGCCTGGGGTTACGATTTCCTCAAGCTCGGGGCCCTCGACCTCGGCGCCGCAGGCACGCGGGGCGGGAACCAGGCGAGTCCGGCGGAGGCCTACCGCGCGGGGCTGCGGTCGCTGCGCGAGGGCGCGGGCGCGGCGTTCGTGCTCGGATGCGACGCGCCGCTGCAGCATTCCGCCGGACTGGTGGACGGGATGCGCGTCACGCCGGGCGTGGCCGCCAGCTTCGGCCGTTTCGTGCCGGCCGCTCGCGCGTCGCTGCTGCGGGCGCACCTCAACGGCACCGCCTGGATCAACGATGCCGACGCCGTGCTGGTGGGCGAGTCGCTCACGGAGGACGAGGCCCGCGCGTGGGCCTCGGTGGTTGCGCTGTGCGGGGGCACCGCGCTGGCCTCGGAAAGCCTCGAGCGCCTGTCCGACGAACGGCTCGCGATCCTCCAGCGGATCATGCCGGTGGCGCCGGTTCGCGGACGAGCGCTCGACGTCGCCGCGCCGGCGTGGACGGGGGCCGCGCAGGATGCGGCGCCGGCGTGGCTG
>Ga0209777_10006852_pt1 | contig 12765 bp, 11 predicted proteins | sample FrelakmetHBP12HB_FD_187147 | JGI IMG/M metagenome (GOLD analysis project Ga0209777, IMG submission 187147) | Freshwater lake sediment microbial communities from the University of Notre Dame, USA, for methane emissions studies -HBP12 HB (SPAdes)... | ecosystem: Environmental > Aquatic >...
AAGCACTTAAAGGAACTGCAGGGAAAAAACTTCTAAAGGAATTTCCTTACATAAAGAAAACATACTTTTGGGGAAGTGGATTCTGGAGTCCGACAATCTTTTTCGACAGTCTCGGTGAAAGAACCATAACAGACATGGATGCATATGCCCGAAACCAAGGATTGCCAAGAATTCATTCAATCAAACGAGGGCAATTACACATTGAAGATTTCGCATCCTAAAGGAGTAATATTGAGAGTTGAACTTACCACGTAGAGCGTGACCGCCGAGGCTAATGAAGTTAGCCGAGCATGTCACCAGTCTATTTGACTGGTGGTGCGGGCACGCATATTGACAGAAAGAGGAGAAAGAATTAATTGAGGTGTTGGCAAAAGACGCTGGAAAAAGTATCTCAACACTGGTGCGAATGGCTCTATTAGGTGTACAGAAAGAATTCACAGAAGCATTATGTGAAATGTGGGACAAAGGAGAAGACGATGGATTAGATAAGGGGAACAAGCAGAGATATCAAAAAGCAAAACAAGAGTATGAAATAACTTATCCATGTTGTATATGCGGTGAGTTGTTATATATTCATCCGAATTCGGATTCTCATAAGGCTGTGATGCAATTTTTAAAAGAAAAGGGGTGGGGACATGCAAAATGTGTTGATAATAAGAAATAATAATGTCTAAGAAGCATAGTCTTCAATCATGCTCTGTCGTACCCGTCGTCGTTTCAACGGTGTTCTTCCCTCCAACCGGTCCTTCAACTGATATACATATCGGTACATCTTTTTCTCTTTCTTCACGCTGCTCCAGTAGTACGCCTCATCCCGTGATCCTTTCATGATGAGGATCATCACCTTCCCCGGGTACCCATCCCGTGCCGTCCGTCCCTTTCGCTGGATATGACGGATCGCTGAAGGAACCGGCTCGTAGAATAACACGAGTGATGTGGTGGGAATGTCGATGCCTTCCTCACCGATGCTTGTGGAAATTAAGACATTGTACGTACCCATCCTGAATGCATCGAGTGTTTGCTTCTGTTCCACCTGGCTCATCCCTTTCTCTGTTGCGGTTGTCGTCTGACCGATGAAGTGAACCGCCTTGACCCCCTCGATCAAGCTTATCGGGGAGAGAAGCATCTCCACGGTATCCCGGTACTCTGCAAAAACCATGATCCGTGCATCTTTGTTCTCTTCCAGATGGTTTTGAATGATCGTTTTCGCGATGGAGAGTTTCGGCTGTCTATTCTTGATTGTTGCAATCCCTTCTTTGATTTCCTGATACAAGGGATGTTTCTGTATCCGTTTTGCACCTCGTGAAGTATCCCCATCCAACTTAGTGAGATACGTTTTTGCTGCGTCGACCCCCTGGCTCGTCAACATATCCTTCAGGTGGGATAATTTCATCGCCGCCGAGGCGACACTTAACCCGTGATAAAGATAACCTCCTCGTTTACGTAGGTTTTGCTGCATCCTCTGCTGGATCTCCACGATTGCTTTCTTGCTCAACTTCTCCGGTGTGAGGTTTGTCGCCTGACGCGAATACTTTGCTAAATCCTGGAGCAGCTCCTGGAGAATACTATCGATATGCTGCATGACCTGCGTGATTTCCGCAGGCATATCGATAAGATACCACTGGAGAGACCTATGTGACATATACGGTCGCACATCATTATCCCATTCATTCCTCACCTCGATATGCCGGATTCCTAGGGTGTTGACGACTTCTTCCACTTGATCAAAATCATTCCCCGGAGACGCGGTTAGCCCGAGGACTTGCGCATCAGGAACAGATCGGTACTTCTCGATAATCCTCACATAGGCGTAGTCGCCAACGGTGCGATGAACTTCATCGAAGATGATTAACCCGTATTCATTGAGGGATAACCGGGTGTCGAGATCATTTTCGATGGTCTGAGGTGTTGCGACGACAACCTTAGCTTTCTTGTATATCTCGTCTCTCTTCCGAGGTGAAGAAGTCTCACCGGTAACCACAGCAACATCATCATCTAATAAAACGGTTGTCCTCCGAATAAAGGAAGCGTGCTGTTCACATAATGGTTTTGTGGGCGCAAGAAACAACACCTTCTTCCCAGAAACAAGTGTATCTACTAATACGAGGACTGCGATAATGGTTTTTCCAAGACCCGTCGGCAACACCACGAGAGAATTCGTATCCTTCACCGCTTCGTAGATATTCATCTGATACAGTCGCCGTTCAATTCTATTTAGTTGGATCAACGCATGAGTGATGTACTGTTTTTTCGTGCTCTTCACAAACACTTCGAAACAAGATCTCTGCTTAAAAACTCTTGTTACAAAGTGTTAGAAGTCATTTCAAAACCCTCTCAGCACTATTTTCTGCCGTATAATCCTCTTCAAGATTTAGTAAAAGAAATTACCTCATATTTGAGGTTTTGAAATAGGTTCTATACATAACTCTTCTGATGTAACAAAAAATCATGAGATTAATTTCATTTCTTCAATATCGAATTGATATTTTCTATTCGTAAGGAAAGACAATGAAATTTGTATCGGTAAAATAGATACTAAACTCGTTTCCCTCGCGCCTATTTTTTTCCTCTTTTTTATTGAAGGAACAGTAATTTTTGTTAGCATAATAAGAAAAACACAATTGTTTTACCGTTCTTCTCTTCCCCGGCTTCCTGCATTATTTACAACAGCCGTTTCTTATCCATAATCCAAGAAAGATGTTTTCCTAATATTGAACCGGAACGAAAGGCAACGTAGGGATCACATTAATTTTGTGACCTCGATTTCTTTACTTGCAGTATCATTGTGAAACCCGTAAGCAATAACCTTGATCGTATGTTTTCCAAGGGTTGTTGCAGTCCAGTCCCAGAGGTACGGTTCTGTAGTCACAGTCGCCTTTAAAGCACCGTCGATATAGAATTCGACTTTTTGCACCTGCCATTGCCCTCCTGGCCCGTAAAAGAAATCTGCACTGGTTGCCTCAAACTCAATCGGACCAATAATCTGGGTGGATGACAAGGGGATAATACATTTATTGTTCAGATATAGCGCTCGCAGTGGTTTCGCAATATCGACGCTGATGCTGTTATACTGCTGTAGTGAGATGTTCATCCAGAGGGGTTTCCCTGCGGGAGCATCATGTCGGTATGGATCGTAATAATTATATTCGTATCTGCCGAGGTCGATATACAGTTCTCCCGGTGCGATCGGCATGCTGAAAAACCCTAAGGCGTTCGTCTGCGCCTGCCGTGTGTACTCTTGACCAATGGAGAAGTTGGCCCAAGTAGCGTCTATGCGGACGCCCAGAAGAGGCGATCCTGTTGTACTATTGGTGATATAGCCGCAGACGGTGGATGTCTCGAGAGGGAAGGGAGATAGCGTAACATTTTCCCAGAGCGTCTTTGAGTCACTAATGTTGAGTCCATCACGGGATTCACTAAAATACCAATCCTTAGAGATGTCGAGGGTGATTTGCCCGGGAGCCACATTCATTTGATAGAATCCGTTTATATCCGCGACCGTGGTATTCCGATATGTAGCCGTCTGATTTCCTTGCCATTGGAGAGACACATTTGCAGCGAGAGGGGTACCATTTTGCGCCGAAGAAATATGACCGCAGACGACCGCGGTCTCTGACGGGAGATGAACAAGTGAGAGGTTCGCCCAATAGGTGGTGTTTTCAATGATTTGGTAATTACTGATAGATCTATCATAATATCCCTGTGCAGATACCGTGATACGGGCGCGCATCGCAGGGATATGCATGAAGAAGAATCCTGTGGGATCTGTCGTTGTGGTGTTGGTGTAGGTCCCTTGATAATTGATTTGACCTGAGACGGTGACTAGGGCGTTAGTAATCGGTTGTCCAGAGCTGGTGATGTAACCGCAGAGTACTGATGTCTCGGCTGAGACACCCATGCTGTTCGGAGTTGGAATTAGTCTACTATCCTCCTGTTGAGGTGATACAGAGGATGACGATGATTTTTGGAGCGTGTTGGTAGTTAAAGGGAGTTCTCCAGGATACCCATCATAGATAGTAGGATGTTGTTGCTGATTACTGCGCGGCTGGGCGTAGGCGAATGCTTCTTCAGCAGTGACAATACCATCCTTGTTGCTGTCTGCGTATCCTCGTAAGCCGTCGAGAAGATAGGGGGCAAAACCACCGGAGTACGATAACTCGTCCTCACAGGACCCCATGAGAATAACGCGGTGTTGCTCAGGAGCGCTCTTCAGAAGTTTCCAGTGGTCATTAAACCCGCCTGCATAACAGCTATCGACAATGAGACAGACGTTATTGCTTTTCAGCTGGTTCAACAGAATGTTGATCGTGTCATCAGTAATGAATGAGGTGTTGTAGGCAAATCCCCAGTAGGTGACAAGCATTTCATCACGGCCATCCGCCTCATCTCGGGGTGGGATGTCAAAGGGAAGTTGGTTCCCATGTGTCGATAGATACACGACGACGACGTCATCAGCGCTAGCCATCTTAATGAGCCAACGGAATCCAGCGATGATATTGCCTCTTGTGGCGTTCTCCGCAGTAATGAGTTCGATGTGATCTGCCGACCACCAAGATGTCTGCAGGAGAAGATCTCTGAAACCGGTTGCTTCCGGAATCATATCTGGTCGATTTGACTCAGGACTTTCCGCATACTTACCAATGCCAACAACAAGCGCCCAATACTGTGTGTCTTTTCCTATCTTTGAAGGATTCTGCAAGATGCTGGCTTGCAAAGGTGTGCTTTGAATTGGAAGAAAAATGGTTCCAATCAGAATTACCACAAGTGCGAGACTCGTCATTTCTTTCAGATTCATTTTCATATTAAATCCCCTATTAAGATTTATAAGAGAGAAAGTCCGTTTATTAATTTTTTTCCCAAATCATACCCGAATATCGATGTATTGTTCGTTATTGACATTAAAATATATTTTTAGGCATCTAGTCGTATAATATTTTCATATTTTTTTATGGAAAAAATAATTATCAATATTTGTTATTGAACTTTATTAAATGCGGCGCCATTGAGGTAGAGAATGGTATGGTCTCCATTGACACTATAGGTAAAAGATATTGACATCGATGGTTGTCTACCCCCAGGATTCCCTGTCACGTTCTCCGGTCTTGTCCAATTCCCGGGTCGTGTACCATTATAGGGACGTGTCCCATTTATGGACCCTGTTTCATTCGTCGGTGGTCTGGTCCAATTCCCGGGCCGTGTACCATTATATAGTTGTCCCCCAGAAAATCCACCTCTCCCATTAAATTGTGGTTCGAAAACCAATGACGATCCATTTATAATATAGGTATAGTTCGTCGTAAATGTTCTTTGTCCTGTATTTACAGTCATTTCCACAGTATTCCCAGAAAATATCATCTTTGAAACGGTTGCATTCCCAGTTCTACCAAACTGCGTCATCTGGACATTCCCGACCCATGTGCCACTGAGGATATTTTCATTTTTATTTGTGTTTTGATTCGATGTACATCCGCTGAAACAAACGAGTAAGAAAAAAAATGAGGATACAAGTACTAGCGCTTGTGTGTACTTTTCTTGTTTCATACTTTATTCACTTCGCATTGCTTCTACAACCTGCAGATTCGCAGCTTTCCGAGCTGGGATTAAGCCTGAGACGATTCCAATGATTGTTGAAAATAATAACGCGAACAGAACGAGTTCTGGAGTCACTATAGCAACAGAGGTGCTTGTACCGAATCTGCTCATCCCCATGATGTTGATCCCTACGCTGGAAATAATACCTACAACAATGAATCCAAGGAATATGCCAAGGAGTCCTCCCATGAGGCCAATGATTCCTGATTCGGCGAGGAACAGTTTCATGATTTCTGAGTTCCGTGTTCCTATGGATTTTAAAATGCCGATAAGTCGTGTTCGTTCCATTACGGACATAAACATGGTATTTGCTATCCCAATTGCCCCTACCAGAAGGGAGATAGCAGCAATACCGGTCAGGAAAAATGTTAACGTCGCCATGGTGCTTTGAATGGTTTGAAGCATCGCTGTTGGTGACGTTACCGTAAAATCCGCGGTGTCCGATGTGACCATTCGCGAAGTATAGAGCACCTGATCAACGTTTTGTATGATTTGATCAACAGCATTCGTGTTTGTTATCTTTACTTGCAGTGAGGAATATTGATCAGAGTCCAGCCCTGTAACAATATCTCGCGCAGCCTCAAGTGTCATGAATATTGTTCGATCGTCTCCCCCGAATCCCCCGGTGCCGGATTGTTGGAGAATGCCAGCGACGCTGAATGTTTTTCCCCCAATTTTTATCGGGCTGTTCTCTGTAAGATTCGAGCCAAATATTTCATGAGCGATGTTATACCCAATAAGAACGCTTGTCCCATCTCCCTGCTCGAGGAATCTTCCGGATTCCAGTTTCGCTGTCGTCATCGAATTCCAAGCAGTGGGGTTGATGCCTTCGATGGTCGTCGTCACGGTTTGTGCCAGATATTGTACCGATGCTCGACCAGTGATGATCCCTGAGACTGTATCGACACCCTGTGCGGTCAAGATGGCATTAATGTCTTTATCAGTCAATTTAGGAGTGGTAGTCGTTGAAGTAGTACCAGAGGTCTGAGCAGAACCACCTTCACCTGGTTGGAATCTACCTCCAAAGCCCCCTTCCGGTCCAGACGCCCGTGTCCGTCCAGCACTTACTGTGAGAACATCTGTCCCAAAACCTGATAACTGTGTCTTCATATTTTGAGACATCCCTGCGCTGATCGAAAGCATGGCGATAACTGCCGCCACTCCAATGATAATCCCTAATATCGTCAGCCAACTGCGTAACCCGCGATGGGTCAAACTGTTTAACGATAGCTTGAGGATATCAGCCAGTTTCATTCTTTTCTTCCTTTTAACGACTTTGAGAAATGCGGTAGTTTCCTCTTTCGTCCGAGTTGAATAACCGCAACAACGATGATAATCCCAACAACGCCGATGGCGACGTAAATGAAGCTGTTACTTGAACCTGTTGACTGTGATTGAGATGAAAATACTCCATTGGAATTTCCAGAACTACTTTGTGTTCCCGTTCGAGACGAAAATCCACTTGATGAGCGTGATGAAAGGCTCACCTGTTTTTGAATGGTCTGTCTCACTCCAAATACATCAGTGTACGCTATTTGAACAAGAAGTTGGTTATTTCCCGTTCTTGAGAAGGAATTGTTCGTGAACATACCTGGACCACCAGTGAAATTCCCGCCTGATGGTGAGCCATTCGTTCTTGTTCTGTTAAATGAGGATGACTGCCTGGTTCCATTAAAAGTTATATTGCTCGTTGTAGAAGTAAGTGAAAATGATGCTAAGGTGTAATCACCGGCAGCAAGATTACCTACACTTGTCGAAGAAGTGCCACTTGTGGAATAACTTAGTTGTGTGGGTATTGAAACAACCACTGATGAGGCAGTATTTGCTCCGGTATTCACGACAGCAAATGTTGTAGTGCTACTTGTTGATGTCTGGAGCACAATATCAAATGTTGTTTTGCCACTGATCTGCAAACCCACTGTTGAATTCACTGTTTGCTTTTCTCCGGTCTGATCATAATACTCTAGTAGTATCTTAAGCGGAAAAACACCCGGAGAAATACCAGAGCTTGCCATGACAACAACGGGAATCTCCGTGTGATTTTCAGCACCGATTGAGGGAATTGTAATCCTATTATCTGCACCAACGGGCAAAATGAGGTTATTTGGATCTTCCCAGGTAAACAGAATATTCTGTAGACTTACTCCACCATTATTTGTGATGTTAAAATGAAGGGTTGTTGCTTCCCCGATTGAGATCTCCGTTGGAGTCACTGATGTTATGTCTAAGACGTTTGCGTCTTGCACCTGAATAATTGCAGTCTGTCTGATCGCGTTTCCTCCGGTGATTTCAAAAAGCACTTGATATAACCCTGGAGACGCGGTACTCGGTATCTTAAATTCGTATAGGACGGAATAGGATTCACCGTTATCCAAATTTCCGACATCAACTTCCCAGTTTCCTTGCGGAATAACCGTTTTTAGATCCAAGGAGGTCGCTGTAATATCAATGCCGCCTGTTACAGTCCCGATACTCTTGAGGTTCACCTCGATGTACCCGTTTGTTCCCGGTGCGACAATCGTGGGGTTTGTGGTAAAGGTCAATTGTAGTCCTGCCGCTGATGTGTTGTAACTGCCTATTGTATTGAATAGAAGCAAACAACTCAATACACCTGTTATTACATAATATATTTTCTTCATTTTCTAACCGCCTGTCTTTATTTTTCCATCGACGATATTTATGATTGTTTCAGCATATTGTGCTATCTCCAGCTCATGGGTAATCACGGTCACGGTCATTTTTTTCTCCTTTTGTAACCGTAATAAAAAATTCATGATCTCCGCCTTTGTATTCGTATCTAAATTTCCGGTGAGTTCATCCGCAAGAATAATCTCAGGTTCGTTTGCCAATGCACGAGCAATCGCGATGCGTTGCTGTTCACCACCGGAGAGTTGAGATGGTAGATGATGTGCCCGATGTTCCAACCCAACTGCTTTCAACAGCTCTAAGGCTCGTTGTTGTCGTTCTTTTTTATCTTTTTCTACAACGATCATCGGCAGTTCAATATTTTCCAGTGCGTTGAGTGTCGGATGCAGGTTGAAGAATTGAAAGACGATGCCAATTTTTTTCCCACGTAAACGAGCAAGATCTGATTCTTTTAATGTTGAGATATCAACGCCATCGAGGTATACTTTCCCTGATGTTGGCGTATCAAGCGCACCAACCATGTGCAGTAATGTTGATTTCCCTGAACCGCTTGGACCCATAATGGCGACGAACTCGCCTTTGTTGATTTTCAGATTCACACCACGAAGAGCAGGGGTTTCAACACCATCCATTTTATAGATTTTCTTTACATCCTGGAGTTCAATTATTACATTATTCATTTTTTCACCTTTATTATCGACGCGATCTTGTCCATTCATCTGAATTACCATCTTATTGTTTTTTATTCCCCTTAATTAGATTTCGTAACTATATATGAATTTTTCCCAATTCATTCCCAATTCCATTCCGAATTAGAGAAAAAATCAACTACTTCTCACAAAAAATAATTTGCGTGAATGTATCAATAAATTCTCTGCTTAAGGTTATTGACTTTACATTCACTTCATTGGAGTTCAAATGATAGGTAGTCGAGAGTGTGCTGTTTCGCGTTATTCTTTTTTTATTCATACGGCTCCATTCCTTTCCTCATCTCTTGATTTCACAAAGAACTAGGAGATACATAGTTCAGAATGAAAGAGAAAGGAGTTGTGCCAAGATGATATCATGAAGAGGAGGAGAAAATACAGGGAAGTTTGGCACAACCCATGTGTGGATTAACTCGCGCTTGGTCGTTGTTTCAGTACAACCGGAATGTCAAGGAGCTGATGATTTCGAACAATAGTGACACTGATGGTTTGATTTGGCGTCGTGTGTTCTTCGAGATAGGACATAAAGACATCACCGTTGATAACGCGGGTTCCGTCTACTGCGATAATAATATCTCCTCCAATGACGACCCATGCGTCATTGATTCTAACTTGTTGGTTTCCAGCTTGTAACCCTGCATTGTCTGCTGCTCCTCCGTTTGTTACTTGAGTGATCAACCATCCATAGGTGACATTAACTCCTATTACTTGAGCAATGGAGTAGGTCATATCATCCCCAGATATTCCCAGCCAGGAATGTTGTTTATAGGATCCTGAACTAACGAGAGAATCTATTTCTCGGAGAATGGTGTTTGAGGGGATCGCAAAACCAAGTCCATTAGAATTCTGAATAATCGCCGTGGTTATCCCAATAACCTCTCCTTCATAATTCAGGAGCGGACCTCCAGAGTTACCGGGGTTGATAGGAACACTTGTCTGAATAATATCCGCAATAGGGAAGTTCCCAGCTACGGAGTCCTGGATTGTTCTCCCGAGCTGGCTGATAATACCAGTCGTCATAGTCCCCCCTAGTCCAAAAGGACTCCCAATCGCAATAACAGGGTCTCCTACTTCAAGGGTTGAGGAGTTGGCGATTTCGAGAGGCGCGTATTCGGAACTTGGAGCCTGGACGGAGAGTACCGCGAGATCTGAGTACGCATCGGATCCGATAACAGTCGCAGGATACCCATCTCCATTTGAGAAGGTGACGGTGATGTTGGTCGCAGAGTCGACTACATGTTTATTGGTAATGACCACCATTTCGTTCTGATACTCATACACAAAACCTGAGCCTTGCACCGTGGAATACAGCATGCCAAAAAACGAATCTTGTTGGATAATACCTGTGATGACAACAACGGAATCTCTGGCGGATTCATAGAGTTGCGCTAGATTAGTAGTGTTATAATAATAGGTAATATTATGGACTTCTTCGTTGTTGGTTTTATTTTGCATGCTTCCAATTTGTTGTTGTGATCTATCAATTACGGAGGTTGTTGTGATGGAGTTAAAAGATCCACCAACGACATAGCCAACAATAAACATCGCAACGATTACCAGAGCGATGAACGTGACTATATATCCATTTCTTGATTTTCTTTTGATGGTAGGTATTTCATTCATATCTTATTCCCCTTTTTTTCTTTTACAATTAATGTAGTATGATGTTGGTTATATTTTTTCTTCCCAATTTATTCCCAATTTTTTCCCAAAATTTGATAAAATGCTGAGTTGTGCCACGATGATAGGGGGGCGAAAAAAAAGTTAGGCACAACCCATATTTGCTGTTGTTATTTGAAAAAAGTTTCATGGCGAGTATATCTCGTATCTTTTCAACCTCAATTATTTTCATTTTTTCTGTCATGCTATTGCGTTCCTAAACAAGGAGAGCGAGGAGGATTGGCCGTCCTCCTCGTACTTTTTTAGGGCAGCGATGCTGGGGCCTTTTATTGATCTAATGTTTCATCAGGAATGAAATCTCGTCCTCCGTTTGGTCCTCTACCTGATCCTCGTTCAAATCCCTGTCCTTGCATCATACCAAGGTCCCCATTCGTCGAATTTTGCAGGTCAAATTCGTCCTGTATCATGTTCCGTACTTCAGTCCAGTTGTATCCTTGGTTTCTGAGTTCTTTTTCTCTATTCAGGATAGTGAGTCGTTGCTCGGTTTGCGCGATCTGATTGTCAAGTTGTGTGTCGAATACACCAAATTCCTCAAGTTTCTGTTGAACTGCTGCTCGTATTTCCTGGGGAGTCGCATTTTGGTCTCTAAGGGTTGACATAAGTTGTTGTAATTCTGTTTGCTGGTCTGTTGTCAAATTATAGTCGAAACATCCGAACATGCCCATTCCGTGGGTCATATTACCGTCAAAAAACCTAGTTCTATTTTGATCTTGGGTGTTCCTGGACATTTTATGCGTGGTGCTATCTAGGGTGGTTCCGTCGGTTTGTGCAGTGGCAAACACTGCTCCAATGATTCCGATGATCATTGCAGCCGTGAGTCCTGCGATGAGTTTTTTTCTTGTGTTCATTTTTTTTGTCTCCATTATTTTTTTTTACAAGATTGTCTATCCTCACGTTCGTATATATTGATTTTTTACAATTTGATGCCTATTTCTTCCCAAATTCTTCCCAATTTTTTTTAAAAAACCTATTAAATGAGGTAATGAATTCTCTGTCAAAGGTTTATGTGATGGATTCTCTAAAAAATGTACTGTATTGGCTTATCGCCAACTCCCTTGGTGGATTCAACCGTGGGAGAATCATCGAGGAGCTGTGTAACAAACCGCAAAATGCCAATGAACTTTCTAAGAATCTTGAAATCGAATATAAAACAATCCGGTATCATCTTAAAGTTTTAGAAGAAAATGGTATTCTTACGTCGGTTGGTGGAGGGTATGGTAAAACCTATTTTCCGACCGAAACATTTGAGGGAAGTAAACAACATTTTACAGAGATTTGGGATAAAATTGGGAAAAAATCAAATAAACAATAAACGACATAGAATGAGGTGACGAGTAATATGAATGAAACTCCGATAAAGGAAGAAAAAATATCAACATACAATAAAAAAGCAATCCGACTCCTAGTTGTGTTGATTATTGGTGGTACTGTTTTAGGATTGATATTATCAAGTGTTTTTATTACTGAAGCAAATAATAAAATACAAGAATTTGCTAAGGCACTTTCTGACTATTTTGGTGGTTCTATACCTCCTTTTATGAACATTAGAGTTACACCTCTTACAACCTCTGAAATAATGTTACCAACGCTCGGTGTTGTTGTTGTCTGTATCAGTATGTTCCTCCTAATTGGTCTTATCGTTGTGTATTTCAAGGTTTTCGCGAAAACAAAATCAAAGTACATCATAGGTTTATTTTTCGTTTTAGTCCCTTTGTTTATTGAATCAATTTTTTTGGTATATACCTTACGTTCATTATTTGCTTCTCCAGCAATCCCACCCGGTCATGGCATCCAGGAAAGTATTGGATTTGAAATGGGAGGCTTAGGTCAGATTCTTGTTATTGTTTCATTATTTGAAAATATTGGATTAAGTATATTGTTGTATCTTAGTAATGAGTAATATATAGGGATACAATTTTCTAGTAGAAATAAGTCCAAGTTCTTCCCAGCGTTTTTTTTGAATCTTTAGAAAAAAATAATAGAAGCTAGGAAATTGTTGTATTTTTATTAGAACCTGAGTTTCGCACTTAAATAAATATTAAGTGCCTTCAGTGATTGTATTTTTGGTCAAAATGCAAACAGCACTGAAGACACCACACACCATACAGCCAAATAAGAATAAGACCTTCCCGATTGGATC
>Ga0209777_10006853_pt1 | contig 12763 bp, 11 predicted proteins | sample FrelakmetHBP12HB_FD_187147 | JGI IMG/M metagenome (GOLD analysis project Ga0209777, IMG submission 187147) | Freshwater lake sediment microbial communities from the University of Notre Dame, USA, for methane emissions studies -HBP12 HB (SPAdes)... | ecosystem: Environmental > Aquatic >...
CACATATAGCACAAGGATTTGAATCGGTGATATTCTGACATGATGAGCAGAGGACGGTTTTCTCCTTGACGGCAATTATCGCTTCAGCTAAAGCTCGCGCCTCAGCTTCAGGTATGCGCAGCAAGTGGTAGGTGAGCCGTGCTGCGCTCTTAGGCCCGATTCCCGGCAGCTTGCCCAATTCCTCAATCAACCGGGAGACCGGCTCCGCAGCAGGCACATATCCGATTCTCAATTCTCCAAACCCTTCCCAGATATAGTTGTAGGACTGTTCGAAAATTTAAGGCATGCCTGGAATTTTGAGCCCCCCTGTTATGGCACCAAGCTGGCTGGCAGCCAGGTCCTTAGACTTCTCCAGCCCTTCGTTTATCGCAGCCATCACCAGGTCTTCGAGCATACTCACGTCCTTAGGGTCAACGGCTTCAGGAGAGATCTTGATGGAGATTATCTTCTGCTGCCCGCTGACCACCACGGTTACTGCGCCGCCGCCGGAACTGGCCTGCACTGTGGCTTTCTCCAGTTCCTCCTGAGCCTTGGCCAATTTGGCTTGTAGCTGCTGTGCCTGGCGCAAAATCGCTTTATTCATCATGTTTGTGCTCCTCTTCGATGATCCGGGCTCCCATCTCCAAAGCTGCATTTACTACAGGATTTTGTGCTCGCTGTTGTGGTTTAGCTTCCTTATCCTTCGGGGTAAGAACGCAGCGCACATGATAAGGGGCACCGAAGACATCGCGCAGTTTATCCTCCACCAGGTGGCGATACTTCGGGTCCTCTATCTTACTCCTGTGGAAATCATGGTAGAAACCCAGGACCAGGGTATCGCCTTCGAGAGCCACTGCCTCGCAAGCCTTCCTCAACAGAGCATCCAGCGTCCCAGCGGAGCCTGCACCTCGACAGGCATTGATGAAATCGTTCCAGCGCAGGCGAATCTGTTCTATGTTCTGAGGAGGGGGTTGTTTGGCAGCCGCAGCGACCTTTGTCGCCGGCGGTTCTGTAGTTGCAGGCGGAACGATAGCACGTGGCTCCTTGATAATCTCCACTTTATGAGGCTGGATGGTGCTTATCGCTGGCTCTATATCCGCTTTCTTCTCAGGCAGTGCCTTCTTCGATTTCTCAGCAGCGGCCAGGGATGAATCGACCAGAGCAAGCTCTAAGGGCAAAGTGGACTGCGGGTCTGCGCGGAAATCAGCCTGAGCGAATAGCCTGATTATCTTTGATAGCTCTCCCAAGGATACGTGTGATATGAGTTGCTTAATCTCTTTAACTGTGTCGGCGGGAAGGTCAGCGGTATCTCCTGCGCCGGACTTTACCAGAAGCATATCTCTTAGATAGTCTACCAATCCTCGGTTGAATTGACGGAGGTCGACTCCATCCACAGCGACATTGTTTATGACAGCCAGCCCGCTGGCTACATCTTTCTTCAAAATATGCTCCGCTAGCTGGCGAATGCGCATATCGCCGCTTATACCCAGCTCGGATTGAGCCTGCTCAAAGCTTACATTCGAACCGTGATAAAGGACAAGCTGCTCCAGCAGGTTTTCAGCATCCCGGAGGCTGCCGGTGGCAGCCCTGGCGACCAGCGCGAGAGCCTGTGGTTCGATGTTGATGCCCTCGTGCTCGCAAATGTCCTTCAGCTTATCCACCACAACCGATTGAGGCAGGCGTCTGAAGTCGAACCGCTGGCATCTTGACAAGATTGTCAGGGGCACCTTGTGTACCTCGGTCGTTGCCAGTATAAAAATTGCATGAGGTGGTGGCTCTTCCAGAGTCTTAAGCAGTGCATTGAATGCCGGCTCCGTGAGCATATGCACTTCATCTATTATGTAAACTTTGTATCGGGCTAAGTTCGGCGCAAAATTTATCTTCTCTCGGAGGTCACGGATTTCATCGATTCCCCTGTTAGATGCTCCGTCGATCTCTACCAAATCGAGCGCCCGACCTTCGCTGAACGCCCGACACATATCGCATGAATTACATGGCTCTCCCTTGCCGTTGGTGAGACAGTTGAGTGCCTTCGCCAGAATCCTGCCAGTGCTTGTCTTGCCTGTGCCGCGAGGGCCGCAGAATAGATAAGCATGGGCGACTCGCCCTGTGGCCAGTGCGTTCGCCAGCGTTCGTGTTACCGGCTCCTGTCCTACCACATCTGCGAGGGTCTGCGGGCGCCACTTACGATAGAAGACCTGTGAAGCCATTTACGTCCTATCACATCCCGGGGTGTATGCTTACGATATTATAGCCCACGACGCCGGGTTGTTCAATCAAGAATGGTTTTGGGTATAGCACAGCCCGAGATTCGTGTCGCATGAAATTATTCAATTTTGGCTCGCTGACGGGGGTTTCCGGATCAGCTTCGGCTGAATGTAGATTTCAACCTCAAAAAGGGTATAACCCCAGTCCGGGTTCGTTTACACATTCTTCTATTTTTGCCCCGACTACCGAATTTTCCCCTGGATACCGAGGCTTTTAGTCAGTTTCGGCGGAATGAACTCCTCGTGCCTTAAGCATGATCCACCCGGAAAGGATTTTTCCGGTATGTCCACCTCAGGGGCAACGACGCATCAACAATATGGATGCGGCTTATGTCGGCCCTTCGCACCACCGGTACTGACAGATGGAAGTAGTGAGGGGATGTCCCGACTCCCCAGCGTTTCCGGTCTTTCACGGAACCCGCACCACAATATGGTTTTGGGAACAATGATAGAACATTAGTGCTGATACTGTCAAGGGGAAGATGTCGCGGGGAGACGGGGGAAGTTCATGGCTCGTGGCTGATAGCTCGTGGGAGCACGGGGGAAAGGATAGGATTGGGATGTGCAATTTGTAGTGAAGTTAACAATTATCATGTTACATTGAGGCATCATAACGATGATGTAGGGGCGAGAGGTGCAGAAGCTTTCTCCTGCCGGTGGCATTTGGGGTGTCCCCCAAGACTGGGGGATATAGGGGACTGATGACTAGAGTGACTCCGTTGTCCCGCCTACAACATATCATTTTTATAAATTTTCCCTTTCGCGTATTTTTATTATATATTGGAAGAAATCATTCGTTTCATTTTCAAACTTAATTTCACGATCAGCGTAATCCTCCGGCCAACTCTTCTCTGACTTCGTCTCCACAACATCGTGTAGCATATCTGTGTACTCTCCAAGACTACCTTCGTATTTACTAGCTATCTCCTCGAATTTGTACTTATCAAAAGGTCTGTTACATTCCAGTAGGTAATAATATCCTACAGATGATAAATGAAGTAATTTCTTTAGATGTTTACTTTTCCCTTCCCTCGCAGATGAAAACTCTGGCGGCGGAGTCCAAGGTCTAGTTTCCACTTCTTCTTCATGCACCGTTCCCATGATTTCCATTAACCACTTTGCAACATTGTCAAGTAAACGAAGTTTATGTTCTCGTTGAATTCTTTTCCGGCTTGCACATTTAGCTTGCATAATTGTAGCAAAAGCAGCAAAGGCAAGTAATATTGTTCCGCCACCCACTAAAATATCACCAACACTTATCGTTTTAACTAGTACCATATTCCCCATATTCCCTCTTCTACTGTCAGTATGGTTGGTGGGCTAAGGCGTCCGGCCAGCAACAGAATACCAAAACTTATTTCATTTTCCCGAAGGAACCGATAGCGTAGCGCACGGCTGCGGCTATGCTGTCAAGCCGACCCCTTCAGGGCGAACTTCGTTCGGGTTTGACAGCGCCTTTCCGTGTGGAACAGAAACACGCTGTCTTTCGGGGAAAAGTTTACGTTGCATCCCAATTTGTTGGCAGTCCTTCAACATATGCCTTGACCATACCCGAGAATTCGGATGAAACACTACAGTACTCATCGAGTTCTGCGCGTAGCATAGGTTTTAGCGTGGGATTTTTCTCACTAGCGATGCGTTCAACCAGATTCCTCATAGTTTCAAGTCTCTCCATTTTTCGGTCGATTAGCTTAGCCCTCCCCTTGGAACTGAGCTCAAGCGTTTTAAGTGTTACCTCACTTCTTTTATTGCCAGGTAGGTTGAAAACTATAGGCCCGAGATGCTGCACTAGGTTTTCCACATCGTCATTATAAGGGTCGAGGAACATGCAATCTGGTTCATAATACTCACCTTTTCGTCGATTGCATTCAGTGCAAGCTAAGGTCATATTATCCCACTCAAATATCAGGTCTACCCTTTTCTTTTTTGGGATCTTGTGTTCAATGTCCCCAGGGCAATTAGAACCAATTTTACTTTCGCAGTAGACGCATTTGTCATGCGTTTCAAGATAAAGGATTTGCTTTATTTCTTTGTGATTGTAATGGTTCTTGTTAGTATCGGAATCATCAACTGATAGTGCAGATTTCCACTCGTCATTTTTATCCCTAAGTATTTGGGGTTCAGGAAGTTTAACCAATTTGCGCACTGTCACCTCCCAGTGATTTCAATGCATTAGGCAGTAAAAATCCCAAGTGCTTACTAACTAGCTCCTTTTTCAATTCCTTCAAAAGTTCCGAAGTTAACTCTTTATTTTTGTATTTTTCCATTATTTCAAGTAAATTCTTCTCCACCCAAACAGGAACCGTCATGGGTACCCCCAATATTTCTCTTAAAGTCTCATTTGCTGTGCCGGAAAGCTCTGCTGTCTCCAGGTATTTGGAAATCACACGGCGTTGTTCATCAAATACCAGAGCATACACACGCGCCTCGGATGAAGATGTAACTATGAAGGGACTATGCGTAGCAATGATGAACTGTGTGTGCGGAAATGCCTGAGTGAGATTGGGGAGAAGCTCGCGCTGCATGCTAGGGTGCAAATGGGTCTCTGGCTCATCAAGAGTTACAACGAAATCATTATTGTTCTGCCCATACATGAATATTTGCCACGCCATTCCTACAATTGCACCTATACCACCAGATGCAGCATCGAGAGAGAAATCACCGGTCTCTGTTACTAGAACAATGTCAGGCATCCTTATCTCAAGCCTTTGAAAGCCCAGTATCTTAGGTAAAAGTACTCGCAATATCCCCTCGAATTCTTCAAACATCCGTATGTAATCTGAATTCAGGGCAACTGCCCGGCTTCCATACCCGAAAACAGCCAGAGAGATTAGCGACTGCTTAAGCGCTACACCCGGATTCCGCGCACGATCTGCGGTATAACACTCTTGAAGCATACCGTTATACGCTTGATAAATCTGTTGGCTAGACTGTGGGTCTGTTGGTATATTAGTTATCCGATGATACATAAAAGCAGGTTGATGAGATGGTATATGCAGTCCCAAAACAGATTGCTGGTTTGAATAGTTAGGATTGTACTGCGCTTGCTCTCTCCGTTGTTCTACCATTAGTTGGCATTCCCGATCATTATCATACTTTATACTACCGACTACCTTGCTTCCTGGTTTAACATCGAAGTCTGATATTACTGCATCCCAAATATCAGACCATATCCTTTGCCCACGCTTCGTTGATAAAGGTAGCAGGGTTGAGATAAACTGAAGATTCCAACCGAAGTGCCTGCTTAGAATATTGAGAATCGTGGTTTTTCCTGCCCCATTTTCACCAGTCAACACCGTCATTATTTTATCGAACTTAATTTGAACGTTATTGAACTGCCGCCAGCCGTGAAGTTCTATCTCTGAAAACATATTTGTCACCTCAAAGGCTTGCAATATTTACCATCAAAACCCTGCGTCCAATGATTATCGGATAAGAGATTATAGGATACACCCCATTATCTGTCAATTCAGTAGCAACTGAATCCGAGCATAACCAGCATTCCCGTCCCCTGTTAGTATAGTTGGGTATCGAAGTGGTTGCCCAGCCAAGCTGGCCCACCATCTCCTACCACCTGCACTCAACAGGCTCAAGCCGAACGGATTACCCCCTCTCTCTTATCTCTCCCGCAAGGGGCGAGAAGATTTTGGGGCGAGGCAACCCACCCCTACGGATAAATGGGCACAATGCCTTGTGCCCCTACACGGATTGGAGCGGATGCTCCAACCTACCCAGGGGTGACTCGAGAACGGAGAGATTGCTTCGTCGTCCGCCAAAGGCGTACGATCTCGCAATGACATATTGTGAGTGACTCCCTCACTCTTATCTCTCCCGCTAGGGGAGAGAGGATTGCACGGGGGACGAGATTCTTCGCCAAGGCTCAGAATGACGTTTGTAAGGGGCGACTGACACAGTAACGCGGAGATTGCCGCGTCGTCCCGACTCTTCGGGACTCCTCGCAATGACATATTGTGAGTGACTCCCTCACTCTTATCTCTCCCGCTAGGGGAGAGAGGATTGGGCACAGCATGCTGTGCCCCTACGCGGCTTGGAGCGGGTGCTCCAACCTACCCAGGGGTGACTCGAGAACGGAGAGATTGCTTCGTCGTCCGCCAAAGGCGTACGATCTCGCAATGACACAGGAGGGCACCTGGATTCCTGCTTTCGCAGGAATGACACACGAGGCCACGAGCACGGGGAACGAGATTCTTCGCTGAAGCTCAGAATGACACAAGGCACGGAGGGCGCACAGCTGTGCGCCCCTACGAAAAATCCCCCTACCCCCTCCCTGGTCTGGGACAGGGACAAGTTTAGAAAATGGGGATTTCGGGGGACGAGATTCTTCGCTAAAGCTCAGAATACCGTTTGTAAGGGGCGCCTGATACAGTAACGCGGAGATTGCCGCGTCGTCCCGACAAGCCGGGACTCCTCGCAATGACATATTGTGAGTTACCCCCTCACTCTTATCTCTCCCGCTAGGGGAGAGAGGATTTGGGACACGTAATCCCCCTACGATCAAGTCAGGGACAAGTTTAAAAAAGGGGGATTGGGCACAGCACGCTGTGCCCCTACGTGGAGGAACGAGATTCTTCGCTGAAGCTCAGAATGACAGTTTCGCGGTTGCCTCTCCGCTATATTGCTTTGATGGCATCCAGGACCTTGGACTCCATAGCTCTCATCTTTTCCCCTTGCTCCGGAAGCTCGTGGTCGTATCCCAATAGATGCAACACACCGTGAGCAACCAGAAGAGCTAGCTCTCTCTCCAGGGGATGGCGCTGTTCTTCAGCTTGTCTCTTTGCCTGAGGACAGGAGATAATTACCTCTCCAAGGTGGATGACATCATCGGGAGGCGTGACGAAAGGCTCAGATTTTGCACTGCGCTCGGAGAGAGCAAACGCTATGACATCGGTTGTACTATCCACATTGCGGTAGCTCCGATTGAGTTCGTGGACAGTGTCATCGCCGGCAATGACCAGTCCCAGCTCTACCGGTGAACTTATGCCTGTGTGGATAAGGGTGAGCTTCACAGCCTGCCTCAGCCACACCCTAGAGACAAGTCCAACGAACGGCTTTTCAATCCGTATGCTCAACTGGATTTTCGGCATTATATTTACTCCGGCCAAATCATAACGCGATAGCAACAAGTAGGCAAATGCAGGCTTGAGAGAGCGTTTAGCAACTCTCTTCAACCCCCTATATCCCCCAGTCTTGGGGGACTTTTAATATTGGGGGATATCCCCAAACCCCTGGCAAAGGGGCTTTGCCCCTCTGCACTCCCCAGTTGTTAAACGATCTCGGATTGGAAGCGATTCTCAAACCGACTTAGGTGGTGGCTAAGGCGAGAACACGGTGACTACGACCTCGGCCAGTCTAAGCACAACCCAAGGATAGATGCCAAGGAGAAGAACGCCCAGGGACGTGATACCCAAAGCGGCCTGCAAGGGAATGGAGGAAGCGACTGCTTCTTCGGATGCCGCTTTCTCAGTGTACATTACCTTGACTACCCTTAGATAGTAATATGCGGAGATGACGGAATTGATGACAGCTATGATTACCAGCCACAGCAGGTTGTGCTGTATTGCAGCGTTGAATATGTAGAACTTGGCTATGAACCCCCCTGTAGGCGGGATGCCGATGAGGGAAACTAGACAGATTGTGAGAACTAGAGCCAGTAGAGGCGCTCTCCGGGCCATGCCCGCATAGTCAGCGATCTCATCGCTATCGGTTTTGTTGGAGATGGCAATTATGGCAATGAAGGCACCGAGATTAGCCAGGGCATAGGTGGCCAGAAAGAACAGCACACCGCTTATGCCCAGAGAGCCAACAGCAGCCAAGCCCACCATGAGGTATCCTGCATTAGCTATGCTTGAGTACGCCAGCATGCGTTTGATATTGGTCTGCGCTATGGCAACCACATTGCCTAAAGTCATTGATATGGCGCCCAGCACAGCGAAAATCATTCCCCAGTTCTCGCTCAGCAGCGGTATGCCGAAGGCGGTATAGAAAACCCTGAGAATGACCGCGAATCCGGCAGCCTTGCTTGCCACGGAAAGGTAAGCGGTTATGGGAGTGGGAGCCCCCTCATATACGTCGGGGACCCACATCTGGAAGGGTACGGATGCGATTTTGAAGCCAAAGCCAGCTACCATGAAAATGATGCCCAGGAGGAGCGCCGGGCTGTCCCAGAGCTGCCCTCTGGAGATAAGTCCGGAGACCTTATCCATTATCTGGTCGAGGTGGGTGGTCCCGGTGAGCCCGAAGACAAATGCCATGCCGAAGAGCAGCACCGCAGAGCTTATTGCTCCCAGAATCATGTACTTCAACCCGGCCTCGCTCGACTTCTTGTCTTTGAGGAAAGCGACCAGGGCATATAGGGAGATACTTGAAAGCTCCAGAGAGACGTAGATGGATATAAGCTCTCCGGTCGATGCCATCAACATTAGCCCGACTGCTGAGAAGAGCACTAAGGCATAGTATTCGCCCTGGAAGCGGGCAAACTTGCTTACATAGTCCACCGAGGAGACAATGACCAGGGCAGTGATACCCAGAATGAGAAACTTGAAGAACAGGCTGAAATTGTCCACTACCAGCATGCCGCTGAACGAGGTCTGCTGCTCGCCCCAGAGGACAATAGTGAAAGCTATAGGGATCGCCAGAGCAGCAACGGCCAGCCCGGCCAGCAGCTTCTTCTGCTTAATGACAAGGTCGAGCAGAACCACTGCTAAAGCGATTCCACAAACGCTCAGTTCAGGAGATAACAGCCAGAAATTCAATTATTTACCCTCAACCTAAGCGTTTCAGCCCAAACTCTTAAATACAGGCCCTATAACATCGGTAAGCAACCTTGGGTAGACACCAAAAAGCATTATCAACACTACAAAGGCGAAGATATAGGCCTTCTCCAGGTTATTGGCATCTCCAACGCCGTTATACTGCTCCTTGGGCTCTCTGTAAAACACCCTCTCCAACATCCATAGAATGTAGCCGGCACCCAGCACTATCCCGAACGCCGCCAGCACTACATAGGTTTGAGACGCGGGTAAAGCACTGCTGCCAAAGCTGCCCACGAACACGGTAAACTCCGCAACAAAACCGATAGTAGTAGGCAGTCCCAGAGCTGCCAGCCCGGCGATGCTGAAGACCACAGCGATAACCGGCATCTGCCTCGCCAGCCCCCCGAGCATAGGAATCTGACGCTGATGCGTCTTGTCGTAAACCAGCCCCACCATAGCGAACAGAAGCCCTGTGATGAGACCATGGCTGAACATCTGTAACGTAGCTCCGGTGAGGCTCAGCTGTTTCAGGGCGAATATCCCGAGAAGGACGAAACCCATGTGGCTGACCGAACTATATGCGATCAGCTTCTTCAGGTCAGTTTGTCTTAAGGTTGCTGCTGCACCATAGAGCACGCTCACCACAGCAAAAGCAGCCATGATTCCGGTGTAATGCTGGGCTACCCCGGGAACGAGGCCACCACCGCCGAAGCCGGCTACGAGACGAATCATTCCATAAGCACCCATCTTGAGGAGCACTCCGGCAAGGATCACGCTCACTGCAGTGGGAGCATCGGTATGGGCATCGGGTAGCCATGTATGCAGTGGGAATACAGGAAGTTTTATGGCGAAGGCGATGAAGATAAGAAAGAATATCGATGACAGGGGAATGACGGGTATTAGCTTTGCAGTTCCCCCGGCAATATCGACCATGCTGAATGTATGTGGAGAAGCGGAGTAGTAAAGCGTCAGTATCCCGGCCAGCATGAATGCGCTTCCGAAGAGCGTGTATATCACGAACTTCATCGCAGAATATTCTTTTCTTCCCAGAGGCGGCGGAGTGCCCCAGATGGAGATCAACATGTACATGGGGATAAGCTCCACTTCCCAGAACAGGAAGAAGAGGAGAAGGTCCAGGGACATGAAGACACCCAGGATGCCCGTCTCCAAAATCAAGAGCCAGGCGAAGTATTCCTTTGTCCTTATATTGATCTTCCATGAGACAAGAACGGCTACGAATCCCAGGAAGGTGGTAAGTATCACCATGGGCAAGCTCAGGCCATCGACGCCGAGATGATACGTGGCGTTGAGCGAGCTAATCCATTGCGCCTGCTCTATAAACTGGAGGCCACCGCTGCGGTGGAACATAACGAACAGAGCCACCGAGAGGGCGAACGGTATGAAGGTGAAGATAGCAGCAGTGAGTTTGACTCCTCGTGGCTGTCTGGCAAACAGGGCTAGCAGGATCGCGCCGACTGTGGGAAGAAATAGTATTATTGAGAGAGGGTGAATAGAGTCGATATTCAAACTATTGAGCTCCTACTCCAACTTTCTACCTGTAGGCAAAGAAAACTGCCATGATAATCACTACGCCTATCACTATTGCCAGGCCGTAGCTTTGAAGCTGGCCTGTCTGCAATCTGCGAAGAGCGCTGCCTGCTCTCACTGTTATCTTACCCAGGCCGTTTACAGTCCCATCGACTACGTAGGTGTCAAACTGTTGTATTCGGTAAAATAGCCCATTTACAAGCACTCGAACCACAAGCACCTGTTCATAAAGCTCGTCCATGAAGTATTTGCGGGAAAGCACCGTATATACAGGAGCAAATACCTGCCCTATCCTGTCCGCCGAAATCCACTTCTTGCTATATATCGCGTAGGCAAGGAATATGCCTGACAATGCCACCGCCAGTGAGATTAACGGCAGCGGACTCTCTCTGGGGTCCAGTATGCTGAAGAAACCAGCGCCGTGACCACCCAGGAACTCATTTACTCCCCATAATGTCCAGCCGGAGCCGATGGCAAAGATGGCCAGGATAACCATGGGGAAAAGCATTACCAGAGGAGATTCATGTGGTTTACCATGGGATTCGGGCGCTCCGTGACTGCTCTGACTACTTTGTCCACCATGTCCTGCCTCGCCGCCGCGATACTCACCGCCAAAGGTCAAAAACACCGCCCTGAACATGTAGAATGCTGTCATAAACACCGTGATTATCGCCAGCCAGAACAGGGCTGGCTGGTTCTCCCAGGCATAATGTACAATTTCATCCTTGCTCCAGAAGCCTGCTAGAGGCCATATTCCGGCAAGGGAGAAAGAGCCGATGAGGAAGGTGGCATAAGTCCAGGGCATATACTTGCGCAACCCGCCCATCAATCGCATGTCGAAGGTACCTGTAGCATGGTTGACGCTGCCTGCCCCCAGGAACAGGAGACACTTGAAGAATGCGTGATTGAACAGGTGAAAAATACCAACGGATACCCCGAGCAGGATAGCAGCATGGAAAGCCGCTTCTCCGGCGCGGACTCCCAATCCACCGTGAGAAATGCCTGTGCCTATTATCCCCAGGCCCAGCATCATATAGCCAAGCTGGCTGATAGTGGAGTAGGCGAGGACTCGCTTGATATCGTTCATGACCAGTCCCATGCTGGCAGCAAAGATGGCTGTAAATCCTCCGATAAAGGCTACGGTCGTTACCGCCATCACGGAGCTCGAGAACATGGGCAATGTACGCGCCACCAGGTAAACACCGGCTGCAACCATGGTGGCAGCATGTATCAAGGAGCTAACCGGCGTAGGGCCTTCCATAGCATCAGGAAGCCATGTATGGAGGGGGAACTGCGCTGACTTCCCTACTGCGCCGGAAAAGACGCCCAGCATCGCCAGTGTGAAGGCCGTGCCACCTAGAGCTCCTACCATAGCCATTTGGTTGAGTTCGGCTATATTGAATGTGCCGTAGGTGAAGTAAAGGATGAGAATTCCTATGAGGAACCCGAAGTCACCGAAGCGGGTGACGATGAAAGCCTTCTTGGCTGCGGCTGCCGCCGATGGCCTGTGGAACCAGAAGCCGATAAGCAGGTAAGAGCCGAGGCCAACCCCCTCCCAGAATACGTAGACCAGCAGTAGGTTTGATGCCATGACCAGTCCCAGCATTGACATTGTGAACAGCGACATAAAGGCAAAGTAGCGGTGATACCCCGGGTCACCTTTCATATACCCCTGGGAGTAGATTTGAACCAGGAGGCTGACGCCGCTGACCACGATGAGCATTATCGCCGTGAGGTTGTCTGCGACAAACCCCAGACTGATCTTGAAGTTCCCGACCACAGCCCACTCTACTGTGCTTTGGATAGGGAATTGGGCAGAGCTCTTTAACACCCAGATTGAGAGTCCCAGAGCAGCGGCGAGACAGGCAATGATGGTATAACCGCTGAGCCTGGGATGGTTATTGAAAAAGGGCCTTAGTATGAGCGAAATAAATAGGAGTGAGAAGAGCGGCAGCAGAAAAATAGCCCACAATACGGATTCAGGTAGCATCTATATTTTCCTCAGAATATCCTCTATAAGATGTTTCTTAAGCTCCGGGACCAAGACCCTATACCTTGCTTTTTCTCCCACCTCGGAGCCTTCAGGAAGGATTCTGGTGGGGATACCTTCGGCCTCGAAGAGCTCCTTCCACATTTCGGCACTCATCAAATTAGGTACGGTTTTAAATTCTACCCACATCTACGAACGCTCTGTCT
>Ga0209777_10006854_pt1 | contig 12761 bp, 8 predicted proteins | sample FrelakmetHBP12HB_FD_187147 | JGI IMG/M metagenome (GOLD analysis project Ga0209777, IMG submission 187147) | Freshwater lake sediment microbial communities from the University of Notre Dame, USA, for methane emissions studies -HBP12 HB (SPAdes)... | ecosystem: Environmental > Aquatic >...
TGGGCACTTTGATGTGTTTTTCTATGCTCATCATATCACCACAATAGATTTGACTGAAACAACTTGAACCGTTAATAGTGTTACCTATGTCCCCGAACACCTGTTACCCATGTCTCCAGTCTATACACGCAAGCGGCGGAGAGGGGATGTCGCTGCATAGGGCAATTAGCGGTAGGGTGTGCACCGCGCACCCTGCACAGTATTACGCTCACAGGGAATGGAACAAAGCAGTATGAATTTGAAGTGACGGTTTCACCGATTTTTAAGTCCAGGCAGGCAATGGAGCAATCGCAAGTGATGCTTACGCAGCAGGTGAACCTGCCACGGTTCAACCCCCGATTTTTTCTTTCCCATTAGACAGTGTATCATTTTTCATGACCGGTTTCATACCGTGCATCTGCCGCATGCTGTTGAGTGCATCGGCACTATGCCGGGGGAAGCGCTCCAGCTCCTCCTGCGTGAAAATCTGCCTGCCGGCAGCGCACAGCCCTGCCGGATCAAAGACCCGCCGCACCGCGCGGAAAAAAAGATGGGCATTGGGCCCGACCTCGGGGAAAAATGAGGTTATGGGCTCAATGCCCACGCCCAGGCCGTTTGCGCCGGGCCCGAATTTGTCGGCAATGTTCTGTGTAATGGTAGAGAGAATCAGGGCATCGCCCCGCTGCACAAGCTCGGGATTTGTCATGTCGGGGTAGACGTCGGTCTCGGTAAGCCAGTACCTGCCCAGATGGTTTGACGAATACAGAAAGGGCGTGTCGTCAATGCCGCCCCGGTCGGTAATGTAGGTTTCCCCGAAGGTCTCTATGGATTTCTGCCACGACTCCCGGGTCTTGCGGGCAACGCTGTCAACCGGTCCGCCCAGCACACAGGAGCCGCAGTAGGCATGCCGGTTCATGCGAAAGCCTGTCACATGGCGAATGCAGTCAAGGTTCCACGGTGCAAGGGCGGAGAGGACCTCGGGCTTATGGGCATCCGTGAGAAAAACGCCGCCGGCCTCGGCTATAATGTCCCTGAACACTGCTTCCTCCCAGGCAATCTGCTCCGCTGACACGCACCCGCCAAGGATAATATAGCAGTTATACGGCGGGAAAAAGTGCGCGGCGATTCGCTGCAGCGTCATGTCCTGAGACTGGGAGCAGTAACAGGCATTGTACACACCGGTTGCATTCAGACCCATGCCGATCCCGGCCTGACCGATTGCGCGCATGGCGGCAAGCTCTGTTTCAAAGTCGGAAAACTCAGCCCACAAAAGTTTTATGTTTTTCGGAGCAGGCGCCGCGTCATACCGGGCGTCTTCATAGGTATGGATACAGGGCCTGCCTGCGGAAGGCTCGGGAAGCACTGCTTGGCCGGGCCAGGCATGCAGCTTAACAACAATTTCAGTGATAATGCCTGTGGTGCCAAGGCTTCCGCGGACAAGCGAACAAAGATCAGGCCCCGGCCCGTACTCCCAGAAAGCATCCATGCCGGCAACAGCATCAGAGCCCGTGACAAGTATATCTCCGGTGGGGGTTACAAGCCTGATGCTCACAATGTTGCGGGAAAGGCCGCCGTATTTATGGTCTGTCTGCCAGACGCCTGCAATGGCGCTCTGTGAGGAAAGCTTGCACAGGGTTGTGGCAAGGGGGCTGCCGCCGTTCCAGAGCCCCAGCTTCATGGCATCAGCCTGCACCTGGGCATAATCGGCATAGGCTTCAAGGCGGGCGGTCATGGTGTTTACATCAATTTCCAGAACTCGGTTCATTCTGCTCAGGTGAATGCAGACAGTCGGCAGAGGTGTGGTCGGCCCGTTAACCCCGATCTGCCCATTGGTAAAGGGTATGAAATGAACATGAAAGCGCTTGCATACCCGCACCACGGACTGAACTTCATCCGTGCTTCCGGGCAGGACTATGCAGGCAGGAATATTGCTCGGATCTTTCGCATGTTTTTTTAGCGTGCCTGCCGAATCAATGGAAAATTTGCTGTAGCATTCCAGCACGGCCCTGTCGCGGGATATGTTATCAGGCCCGACAATGTTCTCCAGCGCCCGGTATATTTCAGGCGCAAGCTGTGCGGGCACGCATTTTTTTTTCTGCTCCATGCTGATTTCCTTTTCTGCAGCCTGCCGGGAAAGCTTGGTTCCAAATTTTCATATATCATATCAGATAAAAGCTCCTAAAGTGACCGAATTAGTGAGCTGGAGCATTTTTCCAAATGGTGTAGCCCTATTATCATTTCGAATCCCGCTGCTGGCGGGATGAGTCCGTTGCGCCCTTGAGCATCAATCTTAACACCTTGATTGTACTTCAGCCTAAGATCTCTCCCCGCGGTCGAGATGACAGAATAGATAAACCGTCTATAGTAAAAAGAAAAATGCTCTAGCATACCCGAATTGACAAAATTACATGTAACCTTGAGGGGTGTCTGAAACGAGTGAAAAGGTGCTTTTGGCAGCAGCCGTCAATTGCCTGTCAATTGCCTTGACACACAATAACCCCTGTCCTATATTCACCCCAATCTCAAGCACATTTTTATCAGGTATCAGTGGCCGTTATTTTGCGGGCGGCCACAATTATTTTCCATAGGTTAAAAAGCAGTTCAATCAGGATGGCATCATGTCGGCAAAAGATGGTGTGGGCTATTCGGTCAGTCCGTACGGTGATACATTTCCGATTCCGCAGGCGAGCGATTATCCGGCGGAGTTTGCACGGGTCGAAAAACTCGTGCAGCAAGCCCGTGGCCAGGGCAAAGAAATTGTGGTCGTCATGGGTGTAGGGTTTGTGGGCGCGGTGATGGCTGCAATAATCGCCGACACAAAGGGCGCGGGTGGCAAACCGGGCAAATTTGTTATCGGCTGCCAGCGCCCGAGCGGGCGGAGCTATTGGAAAATCCCTCTGCTGAATAAGGGTGTTTCGCCGGTCAAGGCCGAAGATCCTGAAGTAGACGAGATGATAGGCCGATGCGTGAAAGACACAAAGACCCTTATTGCCACGTACAACAGCGAGGTGCTCTCGCTTGCCGATTGTGTCGTTGTTGACGTGCAGTGCGATTATTCTAAAAATGAGCTTGGCAACATGCGCAACGGGGAGGCAGACATGGCTGCGCTTGAAGCCACCATGAAAACAATCGGCGAAAAAATCCCGGCACACTGTATGGTGCTGATCGAAACCACAGTGGCTCCGGGCACTACCGAATTTGTCGCTTGGCCTATTCTCAAAAAAGCTTTTGCAAAAAGGAAAATTGAGGAGGAGCCGCTCCTGGCACATAGTTTTGAACGGGTGATGCCGGGCAAGGAGTATGTCGCCAGCATCCGTGATTTTTGGCGGGTGTGCGCGGGATGCAACGAGGAGGCGCGCAGCCGGGTTGAAAAATTCCTGCATGAGGTGCTGAACACAAAGCAATTCCCGCTCACGGTCATGGACCGGCCGATCGAATCGGAAACCACCAAAATTGTCGAAAACTCCTATCGAGCGGCTATCCTCGCGTTTCTCAATGAGTGGAGCCTTTTTGCAGAGCGCAACGGCGTTGACCTGATAAAAGTAATTAATGCCATTAAAATGCGCCCGACCCACAGCAATATCATTTTCCCCGGACCCGGAATCGGCGGTTACTGCCTGCCTAAAGATGGCGGCCTGGGGTACTGGGCCTATAAGCATATTCTGGGGTTTGACGATGGCGATGAGCTGTTCAAGATTACCCCTGCGGCTATCGATACCAACGACACCCGCGGTCTCCACGTGGCCGAACTAACCCGCGATGCTCTCAGGAATATGGGGCATTATATCGCGGGCGCCGAAGTGCTCATCTGCGGCGCGAGCTATCGCCAGGATGTGGGTGACACCCGCTACAGCGGCTCGGAAATGATCGTCCGCAAGCTTACCGAAATGGGAGCGGATATGCGCGTGCACGATCCCTATGTCGATCACTGGTACGAGCTCGAAAGCCAGTTGAACTATCCAGCGCCTGGCCATTCCTGGAGCAGGTTTTTCCGAAACCAGGAGGAGCTTGTCAACATACGGGTACAGAAAAAACTTGCGCCGGCGTTCAGGGGGGTCGAGGCGGTCATTTTTGCGGTACCCCACGGCGAGTACCTCAAGCTCAAACCGGAGGATGTGGTCCAGTGGGCAGGCGGACCGATTGCCGTGATTGACTGTTTCGGCATCCTCTCCGACGACAATATCCGCTCGTATTTTGAACTCGGCTGCGAGGTCAAGGCTCTCGGCCGCGGGCATATTCAGCGGATCAAGGACGAGGTCAGGAAAAAGAATAAATAGCAGGCAGTCCGGTGGTGGGGCCAGTACCACCCTTGGGGAAGATCAATAATTCCCTTAATTAGATTCCCTGTTTTCCTCTATTTACCGGAATCCTGCCTTGAAAGCCCCGCCTTGTAGGCGGGGAGCATCACTATTTTACCGAAAGCTCCTGCTTGCTTGATTTACTACCGCTATCCGTGTTATCTGTATACCTGTTTAGTTTTAGAGCGCACATTATTTATTTTGAGAGGATACCCCAATGGCACAACCCTTGAATGCCTTCAACGCCGACTGTACTGCCCTTCTGATCGGAAGTCTTCCCATGGACAGCCATGCCGAGGCCACCCGGCTCATGTTCAAATATGTTCCCGAAATACCCCTCTGGGTTCAGCTGCCCCGGCACCCGGGCGAAGGCATGATAGAGCAGTTTCTGCCTGGCATGCCCGGTTTCACCCAGCAGGGCGACAAGGTATTCATCAATGCCGAGGCGCCCGATTTTCAGGACCAGCTGGTCGCCTTTTATGAAGACTACATGGCGATAACCGCCGACCCGTCGCTGCTTGCAAAATCCCGCTTTTGTCTCACCCCTGAAACGGCAAAGGGGTTTTTTGAATTATTAAGCGCCGGGCGCGAGCTGCCTGCGCCTCCCAAAGCGCTCAAGGGACAGATCACCGGCCCCGTAACCATGGGCATCGGCGTGAAAGATCAGAACGGCAAATCAATTTTCTACGATGACACGCTGCGCGACGTGCTTATCAAACTACTGGCTTTGAAAGCCCGCTGGCAGGCCGAGCAGCTCGTAGCGCATGCTGCCCGGGCGATCGTGTTTTTTGACGAGCCCGGCATTGTGAGCTTCGGATCATCAAGCTACATCAGCATAACCCGCGAGCAGGTAAACGCCGCCATGGCAGAGGTGATCGAGGGCGTGCACGGCGTTGCCGGCATTGCAGGCATTCATATCTGCGCCAATGGCGATTTTTCTCTGGCCCTTGATTCGGCTGCGGACATCATCAGCTTTGATGCCTATAATTATTTTGATAAATTCATGCTGTACAGCGATAAGGTGAAAACGTTCCTTGATAGGGGCGGCATCCTTGCCTGGGGCATCGTGCCCACCGACAACCCCGAGCATGTGGAAAAAGAGAGTGTTACATCGCTGCTGCAAATGTGGGAGGCCGAAGCCGCGCAGGTGCAGGTACTCGGCTTTGACAGGGCAAAAATCATGGCCCAGTCGCTCATCACGCCCAGCTGCGGCACGGGGCCGCTTACCCTTGATCAGGCCGTTAAAGTGCTTGAAATGACGCAAAGCCTCTCTGCCCGCCTTCGCAAAAAAATCTGATGCTGGGAAAAAGCAGAGACAGATTTAATCGCTACGGGTCAAATCCCCGCAGCTTGCTGCGAATGATCTATACAAATAAAATATCTTTGATACCCAGTCCGCTTGCGGCGGGGTAGTTCATTTAGCAGTTAGGCCGATTCGATCCCTCAGTTTTAGTTTTAATTCTTCCCCAAGGTCTTTGCGCAATTCTCCATACAATGACTGTTTCCTGTATTTCGGTATCCATACCAGGTGATACTTGCATTTCCATACCGTATGTTTTTTGCTTTCCTGTACAGCCATTGATAATCTCCTTTCTGTGAGTTCTGAGCAGTTCACGGATCGGAGGCTATTAATGACTCCCAGAGTTTTAATTGCTAACTAACGGCAACTAACATTGTCGAATCTATCTATAAGCCGCTATCAAGGACTTTTTTGGACTGAACGGATTAATTGATTGTTGTTCTTAAGATGTGCAGAGATTCCTCTTGCCAGCGCTTCATCGCCTGCAGACTTCGCCAATGCAAGCGCCCTTTGGAGAAGCGCAGTCGCATCGGTCAGTTGTCCCTTGTGCTCAAATGCGCCGGCAAGATTGTTGAGGATGATAATGTTATCGGGGCTGATTTCCAATGCCTTCCGGTACTGTGCCATAGCCTCGTCCGTTCGATCGGTTTTCAACAACAGAATGCCAAGGTTGTTGAGGGCGTTAATGTTGTAGGGGCTGATTTCCAATGCCTTCCGGTACTGTGCCATAGCCTCGTCCGTTCGACCCAACTCCGCCAACAGAATGCCAAGGTTGTAGAGGGCGTTATAATAGCGGGGGCTGATTTCCAATGCCTTCCGGTAATGTGCCATAGCCTCGTCCGTTCGACCCAACTTTGTTAACAGTTTACCAAAGTTGCAGTGGGTGTCATAATCGCGGGGGTTGAGTTCTAATGCCTTCCGGTAATGTGCCATAGCCTCGTCCGTTCGACCCAACTCCGCCAAAAGGATGCCCAGATTATTGTGGGCCATCAAACAAGCGGGGTTTTTCCGGATGGTCGTCTGATACAAGGTCTCGGCATCGGCATACATCCCGCTTTGCTTCCAGGTCAGAACGCCGAGCATGAGCAGTACGGCCATGACAAGCATCGACCGCCTGTTTCCCCTGAGCACACCGGATGCCGATCCTGCTCCGGCGGCCAGAGCAATAGGCCCTATGCAGGCAAGATACTGAAAATGATCCGCAACAAAGGAATATCGAAACGGATATACATTGAAAAATCCCAGAGCCGGAAAAAGCGTCGCCGTAAAGCAAACAAACGCGGCCAGGGGCGCCCGCGAACGGTTCCGTAGCCACCAGAGCACGCCGGCAAGTATCAGCGCCGCGACCGGGAACAGATACTGCCACCAAACAGCCTGACTCACATTCCAGCGCGGGTAAATAAAGATTAAATCCACAGGCAAAAATATTTTGCTTAAATAAAACCATACTGCCCGGCCCGCAATAAGACATCGTTCAATGAGAGAGAAATCGAACTCGCTGCCTTCGGCGCCTACGAATTTGTATTCCATCCAGGCAGTGAACAAGCCGGATGTGATTCCCACAATAAAAAAGGGCAGCAACGGCCCTACATCACGTTTCCAGTTGATCCTTCCCCGCTTCCACCAGAGCACTGCAAGCAGCGACACGGGCAGCGTTGCGATAGCTGATTTCGACAGAAGACCCAGAATGAAAAGACCCAATGCACGTGCATATGATCTTTTTTCTCGTTCCTGGTCAAACTGCAGAAAGGCCAACACCGCCGAAAGGAAAAACACCCCGGACAATGTGTTTTTCAGTTCCGTCATCCATGCCACAGACTCAACCTGTATCGGATGCAGGGCGAAAATCGCGGCCACGAACCAGGCCCCCGGTATCATCAGGCGGCGCAGGATGCACACCAGCAATACGGCGGACAAGAAATGCAGCAGAATATTGACTAGATGGTAGCCAAGAGTCGAATCGCCCCAGAGATGATATTCGAGCCAGAAAACACTGTGTGCCAACGGGTAATACTGCTGCGTGGCTCCAAGCTCGGTCCAGATGCGCGCCAGACCGCTGGGAGATCGAAGCTCGATTTTGGTAATGTAAGCGTCATCGTCCCAGAGCTGCTTTCCCTGCCAGGCTGGCTGGTAGACTGCAAGTGTAAAGACAAACAGTAGAAACCCTAAAACCCAATCCCGTTTTAATGATTGAAGTAATGCCGGTTTCACCGGTTGCTGGGGCGATCGTATTATTTCTTTGGATTTCCTACGCGCTTTTTTTGACATTGTGCGACAGGACGTCTCCCGCTTGGAGGGTGAACTGCTTAACCTTGATTTCAACAGGGGAAAACCGGTCAGTCATCGTACCATCACCAAGTTGACTGATAGGAAAGCACTTTGGTATGGGCAGAATATAGAACTAAGGACGGTTGTGTGTCAATAGTAACCCGCCGCAAGATGCGGGATGGGGTTTTGGGGCGTGTCTCCTTACTCTGAATGCTACTTGTCGCAATATCTTGTGCCCTTGCTTACCTGCAAAAAAATCCACATTACGGCGTACCTGCTGGACAAAACAAAATCCCGAAAATTACAGATTACCAAACCAATTATGTAATAATTCGAGCTGCTTTAATTGCGGTTAGATCTGACACGTAATATGGAATTTTAGATCGTTCTAACGCACCCCCGAGATATAGTACTGCTTGAGTAAATAACGGAGTCAATGTATAAGGGAGGCAAAACCATCTCTTAGTTTCATGCCGCTTCTGTTCAAAACCTTTTGAAAACATACAGGCGTGGCAATGCTGGCAGGTTTTCTTTTTCTGAGTGCTGGGTATTCTGTTGCCGGTGAAGTCATAAATAACATGGATGAGTTGGTTCATAGAATTCCTACAATCCAAACTATAGAAACGAAGCATTATCTGAGCAGGCTGATAGAACACATAAAGCAAGTGTTGCTGAAAATGAAAAGAATTGGAATCAGTATAGCCCACAACCGGAGCCACCTGGTTCTTCTACGGATACAAACGATTCAAGACAGCTTGAGCGTGACCGTGAAATGGAAGACCTTAGAAAAAGAGCGGATACACTCTGAAGACAATAAAAAAGCGACTAACACAGGCAAAAGTGTAGACCGAATAATATTCAGGGGGTGAAGCAGAACTATGGGGTACTCACAGGATAAGTATGATTTGTTTTTTCCTAGAATGGAAATGTTCCAAAGAATTGCAAAGACCAATAGACTATCCCTAAAAGACTTTCTTATGAAAAAGGTTGGGGCAGATACGGAGCTTGCAGATGCTCTTATCGAAAAATTTGAAAAATCTGAAGATGAGCAAAGCATTGCTAGCCCGAAACAGAACCAACTGCAAACTGAAAAGGTCATAATTGAAAATCCACCCTCACAGGATAAGTTTGATTCATATTACAGTAAAAAAGAAATTTTTCAGAAAATTGCTCATGACAATGGCTTGTCCTTAAAAGAAGCTTTATTAAAACGAAAGGATGTTGATGAAGAACTTGCGGAAGCTCTAATTAACAAGTGGGAAAAATCTGGTGACGAACAAAGCCCTGCGAAGCAAAAAATCAATCAGACACCTACACAGAATCAAAACATCATAACCTTAAGAACTTCCGAACCAAACACTTCGTCAAATTTCAATTTTTTAGACTTTATCCGCACAGTATCAAAATGCTTAACTTCACCTATAAAAAAATGGGGGGGAATTGCAGAAGAAAATAATAAGACTAACTCCAATGCCTCACCCCCAGCTCCAAAAAGCTTAGAAGATGAGATTGAATTTCACCTTCCAGAAATGCAATCTTATGCCAGAATGGCTCAATCTAATGAACTTTCAGTAAAAGAGTGGCTTATCAAAAATCGAAATATTGATGCTGAGCTTGCAGTTAAGCTTATTGATGCGTGGATATGGAGGGGGTCTGGATGTAGCGGTTCAAAGGAAAGTGCCACGAAAGTATAAAGGGACGTAAAAAGGTAACAGATTTATTTTATACAAAAAGGCAGGTTCTTAGCAGTATTTTGTTTCCCGCATATACAACGCAACGGCGCTGCGGCAAGCCCGTAAACAAAAAGACAGCTGGCGGCGCCCATGGTTATCCATTTCAGGCAGGTCGCCACAGCCATGACCCAGGCCGCGGCATCCATTCTCTCAGGATAAGCAGACAGTATCACTATGGATAGAATATTTTCAGCCCAGTCAAGCAGCCCCGGCAGCAGGGCTACAGAGCTCAGCCGCGCGGCCTTCTGGCTATGGGCATACCCAAGGGTGAGGTGTATAAAAACAAGGTAGAAAAAGGAATAGACAAGAGGCCATGCAAAGTCATAAACCAGCAGGGCATTTATATAGGCGCTGCGTCCTTGAGGTCCGTATGCCTCGGCCATTCTGTAAACAGTATCCGGCTTTGGAAAAAAACTAAGCCCCGGACTTCCCGCCTCATGGGTATAGATTTCCAAAGCCGCCTTTTGTCGGGGCAGAACAACAGAAATGAACGAAATAAACAGCACGAAGGTGATAATGAGTGCCGGGATTGTAGATAGTCTGCCAAGAATCTTATTGAGTGCGAGCATGCCCTGCCTTAATCTTTGATGAACGACCGCAGCACGCGGGGCAGTATGCCGCCGTTGCGATAGTAGTCGATTTCGATGGGCGTATCAAGGCGGCTGAGTACGGTGAAGCGCTTCACCGTCCCTTCGTCGCTGAGGGCTTCCGCCGTAATTTTCTGCCCCGGCAGTATTGTTTCTGATACGGCGATCGAATACAGTTCACGGCCAGTAAGTGCGAGGCTGTTGGCGGTCTCGCCCTTTAAAAACTGCAACGGCAGCACACCCATTCCGATAAGATTGCTGCGGTGAATACGCTCATAGGACTGGGCGATCACCGCCCGCACGCCCAAAAGCTGCGTGCCCTTGGCGGCCCAGTCGCGGCTGCTGCCCATGCCGTAGTCGCGCCCCGCGATGATGATGGTTGGTATGCCCGCGGCGATATACCGCTGGGAGGCCTCGAAAATGCCCATAATACTTCCCTCCGGCAGATAGGCCGTCAGGCCTCCTTCTGCGCCTGCGGCAAGCTCGTTCCTCAACCGTATATTGGCCAGCGTGCCGCGCACCATGACATGATGATTGCCCCGGCGGCTGCCATAGGAATTGAAGTCGGCGGGTTCAACGCCGTGCTCCGTAAGATAGGCTGCTGCCGGGCTTGTTTTCGTGATAGCGCCTGCAGGGCTTATGTGGTCTGTCGTGATGCTGTGGCCCAGCAGGGCAAGCACGCGCGCCCCTGTAATGGCCGTGATGGGTGCAGGGGTTTTTGCCATATTAAAGAAATAGGGCGGCTCCTGAATATAGGTGCTGCTTTCCTGCCAGGCAAACAGCTCGCCCGCAGTGCCGGCAAGACTGTTCCAGAGGCTGTTTGACTGCTCAATGCCCCCGTAGGTTTTTTTATACATGCCGGCGTTCAGGGCATGGTGAAGAAGCCCTGCGATTTCATCATCTGAAGGCCAGAGGTCTTTGAAGTAGACCGGCTTGCCTGCGGCACCGGTGCCCAGGGGTTCGCGTGTAAGGTCGATGTCAACGGTTCCGGCAAGGGCATAGGCAACCACCAGCGGCGGGGATGCCAGAAATGCTGCCCTGACGCTGGGGTGCACGCGGCCTTCGAAATTGCGGTTGCCCGACACCACGCAGGCAGCCACCAGTTTATTATCGCGGATGGCTTTTTCAAGCCCGACGGCAATGGGGCCGCTGTTGCCGATGCAGGTGGCGCAGCCATAGCCTGCCACATAAAAGCCAAGCTTTTCAAGATACGGCAGCAGCCCTGCCTCTTTGAGATACTGCGTCACAACGACCGAGCCGGGGGCAAGGCTCGTCTTGACCCAGGGCTTTGAGCTCAGTCCCGCCTCTACTGCTTTCTTTGCCAAAAGCCCAGCTGCAAGCATCACGGCAGGGTTGCTCGTGTTGGTGCAGCTTGTGATGGAGGCGATGACCACGGCACCGTGGGCAAGCCTGGCTGTGCTGCCGTCGGGGAGTTCAGCCGTGGTGTGTGCATCCCGTGCCTGGCTGTCAAGATCGTAGCCGCGCTTATCCATCGGGGCGGCAAGCGCCTCCTGCCAGGCCTGCTTCATGGCCGACAGCTCGATGCGGTCTTGGGGGCGGCTGGGGCCTGCAAGACAGGGCCGAACGGTTGCCATGTCCAGCTCAAGGGTCTCCTGAAACATGGGCTCAGGCAAGCCTGGCAGTCTGAAAAGCCCCTGGGCTTTACAGTACCGCTCTACCAAATCAACAAGCTCGTCCGGCCGACCCGTGCTGCGCAGATAGGAAATGGTCTGATCATCCACGGGAAAAAATCCTATAGTGGCGCCGTATTCAGGGGCCATATTGGCAACCGTTGCCCGATCGGTGACGCTCATGGCATCTAGGCCGGGCCCGCAGAATTCGACAAATTTCTCAACCACGGCGCGGCTGCGCAGCAGCTCTGTGATGGTGAGCACAAGGTCGGTTGCCGTCACGCCTTCCTGCAGCCGACCTTTAAGGCGCATGCCAACGACCGGCGGTGCAGTCATATAAAGGGGCTCGCCCAGCATGACAGCCTCTGCCTCGATGCCGCCAACGCCCCAGCCAGCAATGCCAAGGCCGTTTATCATGGTGGTGTGGGAGTCTGTGCCGACCAGCGTATCGGGGAAAGCGACAGCCCGACCGTCAATCATGCGGCGCTGCACAATGCAGGCAAGATATTCAAGGTTTACCTGGTGGCAAATGCCCTGCGAGGGAGGGATGACGCGGAAATTGTCAAACGCGGTCTGGCCCCAGCGGAAAAATTCGTAGCGCTCGCGGTTGCGCTCAAACTCGCGGGCCGTATTCAGCTCAAGAGCTGCGGGGCAGCCGCTTGCGTCCATCTGCACGCTGTGGTCAACGACAAGGTCAACCGGTATGCGCGGATTTATGCGCTGCGGGTCGCCGCCCAGGCGCGCCATGGCGCTGCGCATGGCGGCAAGGTCAACCACGCAGGGTATGCCCGTGAAATCCTGCAAAAGCACCCGGGCCGGTTTGAAGGCGATTTCGCACGGCTCGGGAAAGGCCGGATTATACCGGGCAAGCCGCAGAATGTCGTCGCGGCTTATAATGGCGCCGTCTTCTCCGCGCAGCAGCGCCTCCAGAAGAATTTTTATTGAAAAAGGCATGGCCGAAGATC